>SESH01065382.1_pt1 | contig 11179 bp, 9 predicted proteins | sample 3171561 | NCBI WGS metagenome assembly SESH01 (sample SAMN10866947, study PRJNA518727) | freshwater metagenome | biome: subpolar coniferous forest; feature: holomictic lake; material: water; isolation source: holomictic Lake 442 2011 16.5 m and 2014 13 m | place: Canada: near Kenora, Ontario
CCCAATGGGCAAAACGAACCGTAAGGGTCTAAGCCCTTCGATCCGCGCGACGAGAATGCGCTTGAAACCCAGACGCACGAAAAGTGAAGCCGTCTCCTCCCTGGTCTGGGCCAGTTCCTGCAGTACGGGTATCGCTACCCGCGTCAGCTCATTCCCCAACACATAGGCATGGGCCAGCGGGAGCACGGCCGCTCCAAGCCGGTAACGCCCCTGTCTCTTTTCTGCATATCCGTATTTTTCCAGAATCGATACAATCCGTAAAACTGTGGCTTTTGAAAGCTTGCTGGTACGCCCGAGATCTGTCACGCTGATCGCACAACCCGACTCCTCCAAAACCCCCATGATATGGAGGGCCCGTTCGAGGGAACGCATCGGACTGCCTTCTCTTTCCGTAACATCATACATTGCAGACGCTCCTTGATGGGTTTATTGTATGAAACTTTGTTCTGTTGTGTATGATAAAATAATCTCTTTGGGTTTGTCAAGAAAAAATTCACCCTTGTTTCTCTTGACTCCTCAGATGACGTTAGCTATGGATAGATCATATCTTGTCAAGCCAAGGAGGTTCACCCGTTATGAAGATTACCAACGTCCGGACCATTCAGTTGACCCGCAAATTCTCCCGCGTACAGCGAAATTCCTGCGACGCCCGCAATCAGCGCCGCTTTACCTTCGTTCTCGTCGAAACGGATGTCGGCATCACGGGCATCGGCGACGCCCTGGGTAACCAGAACCTGGTCGCGGCCATCATTGAGAGACATACCAAAAATCAGGTCATCGGGCTCGATCCCTGCGATATCGAAGGCCTCTGGCAGAAGCTTTATACCAGCGGTGCTTTCTGGGAAATCGGCGGGTCGCCCGTTTGCGCCATCAGCGCCATCGAAGTCGCCTGCTGGGATATCCGCGGCAAGGCCGAAGGCGTTCCCGTTTCCCATTTGCTCGGCGGGGCCAAAAAAGACTGGATCGAGGCCTACGCCAGCGACCTCCATTGGGATGAGCCGACCTATATGGCTGAAACAGCCAAGGGTTTTGTTGATGAGGGGTTCCGCTGGGTCAAGACACACATCGGCGCCGAACACGACCGGGACTTAGACCGACTGGAAGCCATCCGGCGGGCAATCGGACCCGACATCGGCCTGATGATCGACATCAACACGATCTACGACCGACAGACCGCGCTGGAACAGGGATTAAAACAATCGGCCTTTAACCCTTTCTGGCTAGAAGAACCGATCGCCCCTGCCGATTACGAGGGACACGCATGGTTACGGGAGAGGCTGTCTATCCCGATCGCCACGGGAGAAAATCTTTATACGGTGTATGGATTTGCGCCGCTGTTGGTCGGCAGGGGATGCGATTACGCCATGCCGGACATCTTGCGGTGCGGAGGAATCCGGCAAACCATGTTGATTTGTGAAGCCGCCGAACGTGCGGGCGTCGTGGGCACCCCCCACAACTACGCCAGCGGCGTCGGGCTGGCCGCCACCCTGCACCTGATGGCCGCCATGCCCGCAACCCGGCTTCTGGAATTCGACACGTCCGGAACGTCGATCTATGAAGAGCTGTTCGTCGAACCGCTGGCCGTGAGGGACGGCCGAGTGCGGGTCCCCACGACGCCTGGACTCGGTGTGGCCTTAACGGAGGAGATCATCGCCAAATACCAATGAAGGCGCATAGATTTACTTAACCGTCTTGTTGTACTCCCCGCCTGGCGTCAGGACGATGTTCCAGTATTCCCCCGAGCCCTTTACAAACCGGTAATTGTGGCTCAAACCGGGAGGAATGCGGATGGTTTTTGGCGACTGAATGTTGTGCCAGCGGTCACCCAGCAGGACGTCGACCTCCAAGCCGGTGAGATCGGGGTTGTTCCCCCGAAAAATGAACAGGCTTTCAAATTCATGGGTGTGCGGTTCGATGTGCATCTCGGGGTGATCTACGTTTTCAACCGCCCGCATGATGACATAGATGCTGGTGTCCGGGTTGTTGTTGTGGTCGGAAAAGACAAACCTCGTCCCCGGCCCCTTCGTATGTTTGATCAACTCTTCGGCGCTCCTGGCTTCCACGTTCAAAATAAGCTTTTCCGTATTTTCCATCCTGACACCTCCTGTGATTGATTCAGCAAAACGCTTGACCCCTTACAACTCAAATCCTCTTCACAAATATTACTGGTTCCTCAACCCGCCAGCAGCCCTCCCTGGTGATAGATCTTCATCTGGACGTCGGAAAACGAGTTTCCCTGAACCACTTCCCCGGTATCGAGGTTTCGGATCACGCCTGTTTTGAAGTTCACCTCGATCCGCTGACCTGACCGAATTTCAGATTGGACAAGCGGCGCAGCCATGATCGCCACTCCCGCGTTGATCGCGTTACGCTCATAAATGGCGCCGAATGATTCGGCGATAATGAGTGGAATCCCCAGGCTTTTGAAGCAATCTACCGCCTGCTGCCGGGAGCTGCCACAGCCAAAGTTTTTCCCTGTCACGACGATGTCGCCGGGGCTTGCCTTACCGGGAAAGTCTTTCCATCCCTCCATGTTTCCAAAGGCGTGCTTGCCCATTTCACGGATATCGGTCATCGCAAGGTGGCGGTTGTGGAAAATCATGTCCGTATCAATGTTGTCTTTGGGAATGACCCAGACCCTGCCGGTAACGACCGTGACTTTTGCTGTCTTCGCTCTCCTCTTTACTACCGTTTTCGGGTCGTCCGCCGGCAGAACCTTTTGGAAGACGACCGGCCTCGTCGGGATGGCATCGGGAAGCGCTATCACTCCCGCCACGGCCGAGGCGGCGGCTACCCGGGGCGATGCCAGATACACATCGCCCATCCCCTGCTTACCGGCGAAATTCCGGTTGCCCGTGCTCACGGTCACTTCCCCCCGGCCGTTCTGACCAATCTGCCCCGCGGCACAACCGGCGCAGCCGGCGTTCCCCACCAGGGCGCCCGCTTTTTTAAAGAGATCCCAAAGACCCTTCGCGAGGGCCTCCTGCCAGATCCCGTCTGTAGCAGGAACGATTTTCAGAACCACACCGGGGGCAACCCTCCGCCCCTTCAAAATATCCGCAGCCGCTTCCAGATCCTCCATCCGGCCGTTGGTGCAGGAGCCGATAAAGACCGAATCGATTTTTCGGCCAACCACCTCCGCTGCGCCCACAACATCCTCCGGATGGCCAGGACGTGAAACCAGCGGCGGCAGGTCGTCGAGATTCAGTTCTTCAACCTTGTCGTATTCGGCGTCCCGATCCGCAAAGACGCCTTCGATGGCCCTGCCGCTTTTCTTTCCGCAGTAGGCCAGAATCTTATCCGTCGGCGGGATCAGGGAGATGATACCTCCCATCTCTGTCGCCATGGAGGCCAGCGTAATGCGGCCGTCCAGCCCCAGGCTATCCACGACCGAACCGTAAAATTCAACCGCGTATCCAAGCAGACCGTTGGCGCCGAACCGCTTGAGCAGGGCCAGAGTGACATCTTTGGCCGATGCCTGCCGGGACGGCAGGCCCGAGAGGATCACCTTCAAGGTAGGCGGCACATTAAACCACACCCTGCCGTGGGCAAACGCATAGGCGACGTCCTGATCGCCCATCCCTTGTCCGAACGCGCCGATGGCCCCCAGGATGTTGGCGTGCGAGTCCGTGGAGACGAACGTACTGCCGGGAACAACCAGCCCGCGGTCGATGACAATATGGGTGCCGATGCCCTGGTCGATGTCAAAAGTCTCGATCCCGTTTGCGCGGGCAAAGGAGCGGCAGATTTGCTGGTTGGTCGCGTACGCCTGGTCCGAACCGCCCGGATTGCAATCAAGGGTGAAGAATGTTTTACCAGGATCAGCAACTCCCAGGCCACTGTCCTGGAGATTCTTGACAACATTGGCGCCGCCGAAATCCCTGGCCGCACGCACATCGATGACCACATCGACCATGTCGCCCTTTCTCACCTCACGACCACTGTGCGCGCCGAGAATTTTTTCGACGATAGTTTTACCCATTGGCTCTCTCCATTGTACCGTGGCTTACACGATCAAAAGGCCCTTGCCCATCATGCTCAGGGGTTCGAAGCAGGCAAAATCGGCCTGGTGAATCAGAACGGTCTCCACCACCTGCGGCGCGCCTTCCCCCTCCTTGGAATGGCAGGCGATCGTGTTGATTACATCGGGAGGCAGGCCCACCTTCCCGGCGAGGATGGCGCCGGCAATTGGGTGCCGCACAAACGATCCGTTCTTGCTTTTCCGAAATCCCCCCTTGCCGTCATTCTCGATCTCCAGCAGCTTCCCCACATCATGCAGCAGGCCTCCGGCCACAAGCCGATCCATGTCGATCTTGAAAGGCATCTCTTCGTAGTGTTCAAGCTGGCCGTTGGCCAGCCCAATGGCGGATTCCGTTACGGCGATGGTATGATGGATCAGGCTAATCCCTTTGGTGCTCGCCAGAAGGGTGAAAGGAACTTTCTTCAGGTCGGCGACGCTCTCCCAGCCGCCTTCCCGGCAGGCCATGACGTAGGTCTCCACCACCATGTCCCGCAATTTTTTCTTCTTGATCCTCACCAACTGTTTTGAAAAAAGTTTCTGGATTTCTTGTTCCCCGATCATAAACGCTTCTCCTCCTTTTTGCTACAACCGATATCGTTTGAGCTTGGCCTCATCGATCTGGATCCCGAGGCCGGGCCGATCCGTAAGGCGGATCATTCCCTTTTCGATGGTCGGCGGCTCCATCAGCAGATCATCCACCATATCCAAAAAGCCGGTCAACTCACTCGCCAGCGTGACGTTGCGGCAGGATGCCGCGAAATGGGCGCCGCAGACCACGCCGATGCTGCTGTCGGCCTGCGTGCCGCACAGGTTGACGACGCCCTCCGCCGCACAAAGATGGGCGATGCGCTGGGAAATTGCAAAGCCGGTACGCGCGATCTTGATGCTGATCACGCTTACCACGCCCAGAGCCAGTTGCCGCCGCACCTCGGCCAGATTGGTACAGCTCTCGTCCCCCATCAGAGGAATCGTCGTCGATCGGGCCACCTGCTGCCGCCCCCGATCGTTGTCGATCCGGCAAGGCTCCTCCAAAAGGGTGATGTCCAGATCCTCGATGGCCTTCAATACCTGAACGGCGGTCTGGGGATCGTACCCCTGGTTGGCGTCCGGACACAGCCTGGCAGAGGGACCCATCATCTCACGGACGGCGCGAAGGGTGGCAACATCCTCGTCGGGTTTCATCCCTACCTTGATCTTGAAGGTGGTAATGCCGTACCGGTCACGAAAAGAGGAGCACGACCGGACCACGGCGTCGGCATTGCCCGTAGGAACCCGCACGCAGACCGGTACCTGATCCGTCCAGCCTCCCAGCATTTTGTGGACGGGAACCCCGGCGGCCTGGCCCTTGATGTCGGCCAGCGCCATCTCCACCGCGGCCCGGGCTGTCGGGTTGCCGACCCAGCGCTCGAAACGGTCCAGCACCTTCTCCGTCTCGAAAGGGTCGAGTCCCACAACCGCCGGACCAAACCACTCCTCCACCGCCGCGACAATCGACTTCAGCGACTCGCCGTAGATGGTGGGACGGGGCGGCGCTTCGGCGATTCCGGTCAACCCGTCGTCCGTCCGGACGCGGACCAGAACGTGCTCCGCCGCGTCCAGGGCCCCTCGGGCCCAGACCTTCTTTTCGGTAAAGGGAATCCGAAACGGTATTGCCTCGACAACAGTCACTTTCATTTCATTCCACCATCTCTTCCTTATCCGATCACACCCGCTTGCTTCATCCTTGCCACATCCTCAGGGGCATACCCCAGTTTCGTCAGCAGCTCGGCCGTATGCTCTCCCAATTCCGGCGCCCGGCATTGAATACCGGCAGGAGTCTTGGAGAGCTTGATGGGGTTGTTCAGCACCTTCATTTTTTGTTGTCCGGGAAGATCCATCTCGACGAAAAACTCGTTCGCGATGGCCTGCGGGTCATGGGTCACCTCCAGCGGGGTGCAGACCGGCGACCAGACCAACTTGTGTTTCCCGAGAATCTCCGTCCACTCGGCATAGGTTCGCGTCCGGAAAATCTCCTCGATGAGGCGAATAAGTTCAGTGGCGTTCGCTTCCCTCGCCTTGAAGGTGGCAAACCTGGGATCGTTTTCCCACTCCGGATGGTTGATCATTCGGCAAAACTCCGGCCAATAGGTCTGCGCGTTGGTCATTCCCAGCATGATCCAGCGGTTGTCCTTGGTTGGATAATGGTTGCGGATGGGATTGCCCATGGTCTTTCGCTGGGGACGCATGGCCTCCTTTCCGGTCACCAGGCAGCCGCTGATGTCGGCCCCGAGAACCCAGGTAGCCGTGTTGTAGAGAGAGACCTCTACCTGCTGGGCGACGCCGGTGCGCTCTCGGATGAACAGGGCAGACATCACTCCCGCCAGAAGGCTCAAGGAGCTGACGCTGTCGCCATAGCTGGACCGGGAGATGTTCGGCGCTGTGTCCAGATCGTGCATCAATTCCATGACGCCGCTTCGCGCCCAGAAGGCGACAGAGTCGTATCCGCCAGCGTTCTTCTCCGGCCCCTTGAGGCCATAACCGGTCAGATTGGCATAGATCAACTTCGGGTTTTGCGCCGACAGGGCTTCGTAGGTCAGATTGAATTTATCCATCTCATAAGGCCGCAGGTTGTTCAGGAAAACGTCCGCGTCGGCACAGAGCTTCTGGATGATCTGCTGTCCTTCCGGACTCCCCAGGTTGACACCGATGCTTTTCTTGTTCCGGTCCACATGCTCCCAGAGATAATTGATCTCGCTTGGCTGCGTCCATGAGCTGAGGCGCTGGCTCATGAGCCTCTGCATATCGCCGCGATCCGGGGGTTCCACATGGACAACCTCGGCGCCCCAGCTTCCCATGAGCATGCCGACCAACGGCATGGCCACGGCTGCTCCAACTTCCACAACTTTGATACCTTCCAGCCCTTTTTTCATACGCCACTCTCCCGTTTCCCGCCTGTATTCGAAAACCTCTCCATGAACGACCCTATCCGGCTTGACCGGCATCCTTCCATCGACCGAAACGGAGCCTTCGCCCCTTTCATAGGCCTGACAGAGTGCCTCCTTGACCCGCTAATGGAAGTCAGACCGGGCAGGACAACCGCATCCGGGTCCTCTTCCTCGAGCTCCCGTTTGGTGCGCACTTGAACCTCTACCCCCGTGTCCACGCCTTTGCGATGTTTTTTTCACGATTGGCAGGAACGTAGAGTTTTACAGCCTTACCATTTTTTTCAGGTCAAAACTTTCCGGTTCCATTCACTTCTCCTTAATGACGTAACATCGAATTCGGCGGTTCATGGCTTTTTATTCTTGCTTGATATCGGCCTCTTTGATGAGTTTTCCCCATTTGACACCCTCCGCCTCGATGAATTTGACGAATTCGGCCGGGCCCAGCAGATCATTGTCAGCCCCCTGGATTTCGAATGCCTTCTGCATATCCTCTGCCTGCAGGATCACTCCCACCTCTTTGTGCAACTTGTCGACGATCGCCTTCGGTGTGCCGGCCGGCGCGAAAAGCCCCCACCATATGACAGCCTCATATCCGGGAACGCCGGACTCCGAAATCGTCGGCAGCTCGGGCACAAGTCTGCTTCGGGCGGGTCCTCCATAGGCAAGCGCTTTGAGTTTTCCGGCCCTGATCTGAGGCAATGACAGGGCAAGAGATCCCATCACGATCTGAGAATGCCCCCCAATCGTGTCGATCATCGCGGGGCCACCGCCCTTGAACTGCACAATCTTGTAATCGATGCCGGCCATCGATCTGAAGAGCTCGGTCGCCAGATGTCCGAAGCTGCCGCCGCCCGCCGCCGAACTGACCAATTTTCCGGGCTGCTTCTTGGCAAGCGCGATGAGCTCTTTCACGGAGTTGGCCGGAACCGCGGGATGGACCGTGAGGACAGCCGTTGCGCCGCCTATCTTGGCGATCGGGGCAAAGGATTTCACAGGATCGTACGGCACCTTGGAGAGCAACGGACTCGTTGCATAGGCGCTCGTTGTGAACAACAGCGTGTGCCCATCGGGCTCCGACTTGGCCACCATTTCAGCGCCGAGGATGCCCCCGCCCCCGCTGCGATTCTCCGGAATGACATGCTTACCCAGACGTTCGGAGAGTTTGGTAGCGATCAGGCGCCCGATGACATCGGTGCTGCCACCCGGCGCAAATGCAATCATCATGCGCACCGGTTTGCTCGGATAGGCATCGGAGGCGGCAAGTGCAGGCGACAATGGAAGTGCGACAGCAAGCGCAAAGAGCGCTCCCACGATAACCTTTGGCAATAATTTCCTTCCCGACTTGGCTGTTCTCATCGTTATCCCCTTTTGTTGGTTGGAACCTGGTTCTTGCGATGGTGATTCATTAGCGACCCGCTTCTACTCCTCCAGCTTGATGTTGGCCTTCTTGACGACGCGGGTCCAATTGGCCATCTCTTTCTCGAGAAATTTGCCGAACTCCGCCGGCCCCAGATGATCAACCTCCACCCCGTCTTTCAGGAGCTGCTTTTTGACGTCATCCGTAGCCAGAATAGCCTTAACCTCGTTGTTGAGCTTCGTGACGATCGGCGTCGGCGTTCCGGCCGGCGCGAGAATCCCCCACCAATTGATCGTTTCGTACCCAGGTACGCCGGCCTCTGCTATGGTCGGCACGTCGGGCAGGATCGCACTGCGATTTGCACCGCCGGTACCCAGGACTTTTAGCTTGCCGGACTTGATGTGGGGCAGCGCCGCAATAAGGGAACAGATGAATGCATGGCTGTGACCTCCAAGCAGGTCCGTCATCGCAGGACCACCGCCCTTGAATTGCACGATCTTGACATCGATGTCGGCCATGATTTTGAACAGCTCGGCCCCCATATGCAGGGAGCCACCAACACCCGAACTCACGAAAACAAGCTGTCCGGGCTTCTGCTTCGCAACGGCAATGAGCTCTTTCACCGACTTGCCTGGGAAGCTCGGATGGACAACCAATACGTTCGGCCCGCTGGCCAGTCTTGCGACAGGGGTAAATGATTTGATCGGATCGAATGGCAGCTTCTCGTGCAGGGGGGCATACACTGTATGATGAGCCGCAGCAATCATCAGCGTATAACCATCCGGATCCGCTTTCGCGCCTGCTTCCGTGCCGATGACACCTCCTGCCCCGCCGCGGTTGTCAACGACCACCTGTTTGCCGAGGCGCTCGGACAGTTTGGCGGCGATCTGCCGTCCGACGAGGTCGTTGCTCCCGCCTGGCGGCCACGGGATGATGAGCCGCACCGGCTTGTTTGGATAGGCGTCAGCCGCCGCAAAACCCGGGGCCGCAGAGACGGTGACCAACAATACCATCGCTATCAGTGCGATGAGGGTTTTAAGTTGCTTCGCTGTCCTGTTTGTCATGTGCTCTCCTTATTCTTGAACCATTATCTGATAAAGGCTATGCCCTCCATCAGGACGCGGGCGGTACGTCCCACGACGGCCGAGTCCGCCACATAGTTTTTTTGTGCATCCTGCCGGATCGCGGCGTCAACCTCCAAAACGCCGCCCGGATGCCCTACCCTGATCTTATAAGGAAAACCGATTTTCGGAAAAACGGACAGCATCTCAGCGGGGATGGTTCCCGGGATACCGCAACCGACCCCCGACGCAATGGAGCCGCTGGCAGGATACGCCTTGGAGAATGCTGCGCGCGTGATGCTTCGCGCAAAGAGGTCGAAACTGTTGCCTTCGACAAAATGTCCGGAAAGTGCTTGATAGTCCCTTGGTTTTCCAACGATGAACAACAGCGGGTTGACAGAAACCAGGAGTTCCTCCGCCGCATTTTCCGCTTTCATGAGTCCAAGTTCCAGGGCCACCGCGCCTCTAATCTTCTCGAGTTTGGCAACGACATTCCGATCGTTTTGGAGCGTAACCACATCCAGTTCATGGTCCATTCCGATATCGGAGGCCCTGATGAACAGACACAAATTGGCCATGTCGATGACGCTGACCTCCAAATCTCCAATGCCCGGAACGGTGAATCGATCGACTGCACTACCAGTAGGCAAAATTCCCCTGTTGAGGATACAACCGCCGAAGTCCTGGAAATTGAGATCGATTCGCGCACCCTTCCCTGGGACGCCCCCCAGTTCGAAATCCCCCTCGCATTGCAGTTCCCCATCTTGCAGCGGAACCGTTGCCAGCAGACGGCGTCCCGTGTTGACTTGGTGGATCGCCACCTGGACCTTGCTCTCCGTTGATTTCACATACCCCTTGTAGATCGGGTAGATCGCAGCGCCCGTCGAGATGTTTCCGCAATTGCTGCCCCAATCGATCCTGGGCAGCGCTATATTCACCTGACCGAAAAGATAATCAATATCACAATCCTTCCGGGTGGAAGGTCCCATGATCGCCGCCTTGCTGGTCAATTTGTCGGCGCCTCCCAAGCCGTCAATCTGCCTCGGATCCGGGCTTCCGAAAAGGGCCAGAAGATCCCGATCACGTTCCGGCCCTTCAGGCGGCAACAGATCCCTTTCCACAAAAATTCCTTTGCTGGATCCCCCGCGGATAATGGTACAGGGCACTGTTTTCATGATTCTTCCTTAATTAATGTTGATTTGTTGTTCTTGCCCCATCAGCCGGTAATATCACCCCGCCTGTTGCGTACAGCAGGCAACACCATCACAATCAGGATCAGGACCGTAACAATGATAAATGCCAAGCTGATCGGCCGGGTGAGGAACACCATGGGATCACCGTTCGAGACCTGCAACGCACGCCGCAAGTTTTCCTCCATCATCGGCCCCAGCACAAACCCGAGCAGCAGCGGAACAGGGCTGCACCCAAGCATCCGCCACGCGATGCCCAAGACTCCGAAGAGCGCCGCCAGATAGACATCAAACGAGACATTGTTCGAGCTGTAGATGCCGATAGCGGAAAACACCATGATTGCCGGGAAAAGCAGGCGATAAGGAACTTTGAGCAGACTCACCCACAAACCGACCAGCGGCAGATTGAGGACGACAAGCATCAGGTTGCCGATCCACATGCTCGCAACCAGGCCCCAGAAGAGGGCTGGTTGCTGGGTCATCACCGTCGGTCCGGGCGTGATACCGTGAATCATGAGTGCGCCGAGCATCAGCGCCATCGTCCCGCTTGCGGGAATCCCCAGCGTGAGCATCGGGATAAACTTGCACTGCGCGTCCGCGTTGTTGGCCGCCTCAGGTCCTGCGAC
>SESH01007950.1_pt1 | contig 11173 bp, 10 predicted proteins | sample 3171561 | NCBI WGS metagenome assembly SESH01 (sample SAMN10866947, study PRJNA518727) | freshwater metagenome | biome: subpolar coniferous forest; feature: holomictic lake; material: water; isolation source: holomictic Lake 442 2011 16.5 m and 2014 13 m | place: Canada: near Kenora, Ontario
GTGGACCAGACACAACGAGCAAATGGACAGAATTGAAAATGAAATGCGTGAGATCCGCCGTATGCTGGAAGAAAAGCACTCAACGTAAGACTTTATTTGAGCCGTTGATATTCTGTTAAACTCGGGCTACATTATTCCGATAATTCTGCGGCACTGAAGTGTATCACCATCATCAGTTTATACGGTACGACTATGGGAATAAAAATATTTATCACCGGCGGCACGTTTGATAAAGAATATAATGAGCTGAACGGTCAGCTCTTCTTCAACAAAACGCATCTGCATGAAATGCTCTCGCTCGGCCGTTCACGCATCGAAGTGAACATCGCCACGCTGATGATGATCGACAGTCTTGATATGACCGATGCCGACCGCGAAACGATCGCACAGCAATGTCTAAATGCATCCGAAAACAAGATCGTCATTACGCACGGTACCGATACGATGGTGGAAACAGCGCGGTTTCTTGCCGCTAAGATACAGAACAAAACCATTGTTCTTACCGGTGCAATGATCCCGTATAAATTCGGCAGTTCGGACGGATTGTTCAATTTAGGAAGCGCGCTGGCATTTGTGCAGACTCTGCCGAATGGTATTTATATTTCAATGAACGGACGGTATTTTATGTGGAACAACGTCCGGAAGAATAAAAACATGGGCGAGTTCGAAGAATTATAGTTCGTTGTCGTTTTCATGCATAGAAACACCATCTTACCCGTCTTTAATAATTGATGGATACACCTCCTCTCTGTTGCGATTAATCTTGTTGATCATATGAAAAATACTTTCTCGTTTCAGAAAATCTATAGTTCCATTCTTGTGCTTCTGCTGATCTGTTCTTCTTCACCGGCACAGAACAACACTATGCTTCAACTGATCCCGCAGCCTGTCGCGGTGGCGCCGATGAGCGGTTCTTTCACTCTTACCGCCGCTTCTTCCATCGCCTATGACGGAGTTGAATCGCGCTTTGCCGCCGAGATGTTTGCTCAAAAAATTAATCTTCCCACCGGATATTCCATAATGCCGCGTGAAGGAACGGACGGCTCTATCCGGTTCATGCTTTTTGAAAAAAAGAATCAGCAGATCGGCACGGAAGGATATGTTCTTGAGGTATTGCCGGGCGGCATCAGTATTTCCGCCAACAATTCCGCCGGTTTGCTATATGGCATGCAAACTCTACTTCAGTTACTGCCGAAAGAAATTGAAGGCAAGATAGTCTCAACTATTGATTGGACGGTCCCTGCTGTGCGGATTATTGATTACCCGCGATTCAAATGGCGGGGAATTATGCTCGATGTAAGCAGAAATTTCTTCTCTAAGCAGGATGTAAAATCATACATCGATCAGATAGTGCGTTACAAATATAATATTTTCCATTGGCACTTAAGCGACGATCACGGTTGGCGAATCGAGATCAAATCCCTTCCAAAATTAACTACTGTTGGTGCGTGGCGCGTTGAACGTGCAGGCGCATTCGGATCACGCACAGATCCCTTGCCGGGAGAAAAAGCAACCGTCGGCGGATTTTATACGCAGGATGATATAAAAGAAATTGTTCAGTTTGCTCGGCAGCGGAATGTAACGATCGTTCCCGAGATCGATCTGCCCGGACACAGCATGGCGGCAATCGCATCGTATCCCGAATTAAGCTGTAAAAAAGATCCGGGAACAATGGTTAATCCCGGTACGCATTTTGCCGAATGGTATGGGAACGGTACATTCAAAATGTTCATCGAAAATACGCTCAATCCCTCCGATGAAAATGTGTACGGATTTATAGAGAAGGTGTTCAGTGAAGTTGCGGCACTCTTTCCGGGTCCGTACATCCACGTCGGCGGGGACGAATGCTACAAAGGATATTGGGCTCAGGATACCGGCTGCATAGCACTGATGAAACGGTTGAACATCCGCCACGTTGAAGATCTTCAGGGATATTTCATGAACCGTGTGGAAAAGATACTGAAAGCAAAAGGAAAAAAAATGCTTGGTTGGGATGAGATCCTTGAGGGAGGCATCTCCCCCGACGCTACCGTGATGAGTTGGCGTGGTGTGAGAGGGGGAATTGAAGCAGCGCGAACGGGTCATGATGTGGTTATGACACCGACAACATTTTCCTATCTGGATTACAATCAGGGAGATCAAACAGTCGATCCGCCGATCTATGCGGCTTTGCGGGTGAAAAAGAGTTATAGTTTCGAACCTGTTCCCGACGGCGTTGATGCAAAATATATTTTAGGCGGACAGGGAAATCTCTGGACAGAACAAATCCCGAATCTTCGCGCTGCAGAATACATGTCCTATCCCCGCGCCTGGGCGCTTGCCGAAGTATACTGGTCACCAAAAGAAAAAAGAGAATGGGGAAATTTTTCACGGAGGATGGAAATGCATTTCACCCGCGCGGAAGCGGCCGACATTAATTATTCCCGTGCTTCATACGATGCCATCATCAAGACTGCCATGAAAAATGACACCATCATTCTTACGATGGACAAAGAACTTTCTGATCTGGATATTTATTACACGATCGACGATACGATGCCCGACGATCATTCGCTCCGGTACACGAATGCCGTTGCATTGCCAAACGGCCCCGTAACACTCCGCGCCATTACGTACAGGAACGGAAAGCCGATTGGGCATCTGATCACGTTGAAACAGGATGAACTGCAAAAGCGGGCGGGGAAATAAACGGATCGGTTATTTTTATAAAACAACGTGTACCGTTCTTATTGCAGATTATTGTTTTTTTTGTTTTTCCTCTGCGGCATGATGTTTCACGATCTTCGCCTGCGTGTGAAAAATCACTTCTTCGGCAATGTTGGTTGTCAGATCGGCCACGCGCTCCAGGTTTCTGCTGATACGTAGCAGTTCCAATCCCCCTTCGATGCTCTTCATATCATTTTTTATGAACTGGATCACTTTCGAATTCATTCCGCGGTTCAGCGCATCAATACGGTCATCGCTCTCCAGTACGCTCTGAGCCTGCAGCGCATTCAAATGAATGAAGCTGTCGAGTGCCTGCTGGAACATTTCTTTGGCGATCTTTGCCATGTTCGGAATTTCCATCAACGGTTCGTCTTGCGGTGTTTCCGTTAACCGGTAAGCCGATTCGGCGATATTCACCGCATGGTCGCCGATCCGTTCAAGGTCGTTGTTGATCTTCTGGATAGCCAGGATCAACCGCAAATCGCTCGCCACAGGCTGCTGCAGTGCAAGCAGATCTACGACCATGTTATCGATTTCGATCTCGAATTGATTGATGGTTCCATCCGATGCGATCACTCGAGATGCCAGCGCCGCATCATTTTTCATCACTGCATCAAGCGCATTAAACAAATTTTGTTCAACTGCACTTCCCATTCTTATAACATTGGATTTTAATAGTTCAAGATCCTGCTGAAAATGCCGTTCCATAATTCACCCTATTAATATATGTTGCCAATACAATTGCTTGTTTTATGTCATCCTTCAGCGCGACACAGAATAATCAGCCGAAGCGTCCGGTAATATAATCTTCTGTTTGTTTCTTTCCCGGCATGGTAAATATCTTTTTTGTTTCATCGAATTCGATCTGCTCTCCCATATAGAAGAATGCCGTGAAATCGCTTACGCGGGCCGCCTGCTGCATATTATGCGTAACAATAACAATGGTATACTTCCCTTTCAGCTCGTGGATCAACTCTTCGATCTTGGTGGTAGCAAGCGGATCAAGCGCGCTTGCCGGTTCATCCATCAGCAAAATTTCGGGATCGACGGCAACGGCGCGCGCAATACATAACCGCTGTTGCTGTCCACCGGAAAGTGCCAATCCGCTTTTCGACAGATCATCCTTTACCTCGTCCCACAATGCGGCGCGGATGAGACTTCGTTCCACAATTTCGTCCAGCTGCTTCTTCTCTTTTATGTTGTTGATGCGGGGACCGTACGCAACATTGTCATATATGGATTTGGGGAAAGGATTGGATCGTTGAAAGATCATCCCGATCTTCTTCCTCAACTCAACCACATCGATTGCATCGTCGTAAATATTCACATTGTCAACTACAACGGTACCGTCGCAGCGCGTATGTTCAATAAGATCGTTCATGCGGTTCAGCGACCGCAGGAATGTCGATTTCCCGCATCCGGAAGGACCGATCAGCGCCGTAACACGGTGCTCCGGCACATTCATCGAAATATTTTTCAATGCATGTTTTTTGCCGTAATAAAAATTGAAATTATCAATCCGTATTTTTGTTTTCAGTTCATTCATTGTCGTAGTGTAATAATGTCAGCAAAAATATATCAATGTGCCATATTTTTTCGCACGCGATAGCGTAAAAATATTGCCGAAAAATTCAGCGCAAATGTTAATACGAGCAGAACCAGTGTTGTTGCGTATTGTATTCCCCGTGTCGCTTCAACGTCCGGGGATTGTGTGGACATAATGTAGATATGATACCCGAGTTCCATAAATTGATCGGAAAGCGAGTTGGGTAATTTGGGAAGAAAATACGCCGCACCGGTGAACAGGATCGGCGCTACTTCTCCTGCGCCACGGCTGACAGCAAGAATTCCTCCGGTCAGCATACCGGCAAGAGAATTCGGCAGCACTATTTTCCATATTGTCTCAAACTTGGTGGCTCCCAGTGCAAGACTTGCTTCGCGCAATTCCCGCGGCACGGATTTCAGTGCTTCTTCTACCGACACTATCACCACCGGTAGCGTCAGGATCGCCATTGTCAGACTTGCCCAAAGTATGTTCGGCTGTCCCCACCGCAGCTGGCCCGCAGGCATTAACGCTTTATCCATAGAACTGCCCACAAACTGGATGAAAAATCCGAGACCGAACAGACCAAAAACAATCGCCGGAATACCGGCAAGCGTATTCACTGCAAACCGGATCAGGCGCGCAAACGGTGAACGCTGGTTGGCATATTCGGTAAGATAGATCGCCGTGATCGTTCCGATCGGAACGCCGATGATCGACATGATGACAACGAGAAGAAATGTTCCGAAGATGGCGGGAAATATTCCCCCCTGCGTCATTCCTTCGGTCGGTTTCCCGGTCAAAAATTCCCATGTGATCGTTGAAGAACCTTCAATAATAATGTTTCCCATCACCACTGCGACAATGGCTAAAATGAAAAAAGCCGATAATGCCGTTGCGGATGAAACTGATGCGCTCAATATTTTTTTCTGTATCATCGCTTATATGCCCTGAAATTTTTTCATCATGCGCTGCCGCACAAATAATTCGGCAATAGCATTCAGAACAAATGTGAAAAGGAACAGGATCGAACCAATAAGAAAAAGCACATTGTAATGTGTTTCGCCGAACACAACCTCAGCCATTTCCGCTCCGATCGTAGCCGACATAGTGCGCACCGGTTCAAAAAGAGAGGCGGAGAGCATTGCGGCATTACCAGTAGCCATCAGCACGATCATTGTTTCCCCAAATGCCCTGCCGATGCCGAGTAATACTGCGGCAAAAATTCCGGGTGTTGCGGCGGGCAGAACAACATAGATGGCGGTCTCCCACTTTGATGCCCCAAGCGCCAGCGATGCTTCGGTCAGCGATCCGGGAACGCGAGAGATAGCATCTTCGGTGATGGAGTAGATAATCGGAATCACCGCAAAAGAAAGGGCAACGCCGCCGACAAAAGCATTGAGCCTATATTGATATCCAAAAATATTTTGTATCAACGATGCCAGAACGATCAACGCAAAAAATCCTATCACCACCGACGGAATACCGGCAAGAATTTCGATCGCCGGTTTCATCAGTTCCTTTGCCCACTTCGGTGCGAAGGACGATGTGAAAAGCGCCGCAAGAATTGCGATTGGTACCGCAAACAGAACGGCAATCAGTGAGACCTTTAAGCTCCCAAGCACCAGCGGTACGATTCCAAACTTTGGTTTTCCGGAAACAGGCTGCCATGTTGTTCCGGTGAGATTATCGATAGATGCAATCCCTTCGGTGTCATGCGAACTCGTTTTACTTTGCATTGCCACTTCCTGAACACCCTCGCCTCCGTATGTCTCCTGCTGTTCAATCTGAGCCGGCACCGAAGATGCTTCCGCATCCGCGCCGTAAAATATCGGGAGTGTTTCACGAAAGACGAAAACAAAGATAAGCGTGATCATCGCCAATGAGAAGAATGCGACGATCGTAACAACCTTCTCGGCAATTACTTCGCCGAGTCTGAACTTCTTTTTTAATTGGTTTTGCGGCATTATATACCTTAATAAATCGTATTAAGGTACGCAGAGGGTATGTTTTTACTGTTAATGCAATGTTAAGGAATTGTTACGGAGTGTGGAGGAAACGAAAAACCCCGCAGCGTTATACTGCGGGGCTTAAATCATTCGAAATTGGCCTATTTTACAGGAAAATATCCAACGGTTGAAACAACCGTCTGACCTTCGCTGCTTAAGATCCAGTCAATATAATCCTTCAATGCGCCGGTCGGTTTGCTGCGTGTATACATATACAAAAAGCGCGAGATCGGATAGTTGCCGCTCATAACGCTTTCTTTGTTCGGTTCGTACGCCGGTGAATCCGCGTCGCGTTTGATTTTTACGAACCGGATACCTTTTCCATACGCTGCGCCGCCGTAGCCGATGCCGTTCTTATCTTTCGAGACTGCGTTAACAACTGCAGCCGTGCCGGGCATATTCTGTGCGCTTGCCGCGTAATCTTCACCTTCAAGCACGTTGTCTTTGAAGTATACATACGTTCCCGAATTGTTTTCGCGGCTGTAGAGAATAATTTTTGCATCACTTCCGCCAACCTGTTTCCAGTTGGTGATCTTTCCCGTGTAGATCTCTTTCAGCTGCTGAAGCGTGAGCTCTTTTACCGGATTTGATTCCTGAACATAAACCGCAAGACCGTCGCGTGCGGATTTAATTTCAACACCCAGGGTGTTGAAGCGCAATTTGAGTTTTTCCCGTTCGGATTGTTTCATCGGACGCGACGCATCGCAAATATCCGTTGTGCCGTTGATCAGCGCCGATATTCCTGTTCCGGAACCGCCGCCGGTCACCTGAATAGTAACATCCGGATGACTCGACATATAGTTTTCTGCCCAGCGCTGTGCCAGGATGACCATCGTATCGGAACCTTTTACCGTAATGATCTCGCCGTTCGGCGCAAAGCCGAACGAGACCAATCCGATGATTACTGCAAGAATTGAGATTGTTGTTTTTTTCATTTTTTCTCCGCAAAAATAATGTTGGTTGTTTTCAGTTAAAATTTATACTGCATCCGAACCGTGAAGACATTGTCTTTTACATCTTCCTTGAACGGCAGTAGGGCTGCATTTGTTGTTGCGCTGTTCACTTTTTCGTTGCTGATCATTTCATAATAGAGTGTTAATTTAACATTGCCGTCAAAATGATGCACGGCACCGACACCAAGAGTCGTATAGGCAATGTCGCCTGCCGTTGTTAGGTTTCCTGTTCCAATGCTCGACGATGTAATATCGGTATTGGGATTGAACTTGTCATATTTCACAACAATTTGTTCGGTAAGACCGATGTTCTGCACATAGTTCACATAATAGCCTGAAAACTTTCTTGAATATAAAGGTGTTCCGCTTCCTTTGGCATACACATAATAGGATGCTGAAGCCGCTGTGCCGGGTTGTGTTCCGGTGATGTACTCGGCGCGCAGAGAGAGACCGCCAAGAACAGGAAGATCATAATAAAGCTGTGCATCAACACCAACATAGGAACGATCGAATGATGAACCGTTGTTCTTTGCCGTTGAATCGTACTTCCATAGCTTGGTGCCGTTGTCAATCTTCCAGATCGCGCGTGAACCGCTTGTTACTTTGCCTGAATAGAACGATGCACCGCCGTCTATTTCCAAATTCTCTTCGTTGAACGGAAGCTGGAAACCAACGCGGCCGATAATATCCTTGTTGTTGTCGTTTTCGGCGTTATTGTTATTGTTTCCATTGAATACGCCCACTTTTGCATTAAACATGCTCAGCATACCGCTTTGAGGAGCCAATTCGATCTTTGCCCCCAGTTCGCGTTCGCCGGGAAACAGTGTCTGATACATGCGCGACCGTTCGGGAGCTTCACGGTTACTCGACGAATATGAAATTTCAAAACCGAACGGACGGTCAAAAATACCGCCGGTAAATGTTGCCAGTTTCAAATATGGTTCTTTAATAGAAGCATACATGTCTTTAATCGCCAACCCGCCCTGCGTTACATCGAACTGCATTACATATTGGGTAAGATCGTTATCGTAATTGAATTTGATCCGTCCGCGACGGACAGAAAACCGCGAACTGACATCGTTCGGAAATGCTCCGCCGGAAAATCCTCCGGGAGCCGGTGCTGTGCCGCCGTTGAATACTGTACCGGCAATTCCATCGGTGATCTGATATTGCGCCTGAACATATCCGGATATTTTGATTTTTTTCAAGGCGTCTACAGTGGTTTTTGTTTCAAGATATGATTCGTTCAAACCCTCGAAGGCTCCTTTAACATTTTCAACATCTTCTTTTGTTGCTGCAGATGAACCGTCCTGAGCGCTCAGTACGAACGGCAGAAATACTAACACTGCGAAAAACATTTTCATGGTTACTCCTTTTGTAATTGGTTGGTTGATTAATTGCTTTCTAACCGATACAAAATATAACCATTACGTTATGCGTGGGTTACGGCGGGATTACGAAATTGTTAAGGTTGGAAATGTCTATTGGGGTATTTGCTTTTTCCCCATAAAGACAAGCTTTACACCGGCAAGCTTCGCATACTCGGTGATACGGTCGTCTCGATAGAATTCTTTGTAATAGATCTTTGTTATTCCGGAGTTTGCGATGAGCTTAAAGCACGTTAAACAAGGTGATGCCGTCACATAAATTTCCGATTGGTCAATTTGGATGCCGTGTTTTGCCGCCTGAGCAACCGCGTTTGATTCCGCGTGGACGGTGCGTACGCAGTGGTCATTCTCAATATCATGGCCGACCTCATCGCAATGCGGTGCACCGCGCAGGCTTCCGTTATATCCGGTAGAGAGGATCGTTTTGTCGCGCACGATTACTGCGCCGACATGTTTTCTGCTGCAGGTGCTTCGCGTAGCAACCTGCTCTGCAATGTTCATAAAATATTCGTGCCAAGATACCCGTCGATCGTCCATACTGCTCCTATCGGATGAATTGCATTTTTTTTGTTTCTGCATTGCTGCCGGCGGTCAGCCGGTAAAAATAGACCCCGCTCCCCAGTGATGCAGCGTTGAATACGGCCGAATGGCTGCCGGAAGATTGTTCTTCATTCACCAGAACTGCAATCTCCCTTCCTAATACATCATATACTTTTAGTGCAACGTAACTTTGTTTTAGCAGCTGATATCGTATAATGGTGCTCGGATTGAACGGGTTTGGAAAATTCTGTTCCAGCATAAAGTAAGACGGGGTGCTCTTCGACGCGATCACCGATGTTACCGCTGTGGTATCCTGCATATATGCATCGATCCCTTTCAGGATCGCCAATGCCGTGCTGTCAAATTTTGACGCCGTGGGGCAATTGTAATCCTCATATGTCATCGCCATGATCTTCTCTTTGTAGTTACTCCAGCACCAGCTTTCCGGATATTGCGTCGGCGGGGGTGCAGACGGCCAGCTGACAAAGTACGTGTGCGGCTCGATGGCGTTAGGGAAATTTGCGCGGACATAATTAATGAACCGCTGTTCCAGAAGAGAGAATGGAGCCGATGTTCCTGCCGGTGTATGATAGACAAAGTACCGTTTGCAGGCAACCGCTGAATGAACATTCAGCATCATCCGCATCGGATTCGGTTTTGCCATGTACTTCTGAAATTGAGAACGAAGAACAAGCACTTCTTTTTCCGGCGATAACGCGTTCCAATTGCTCTCAATATCGACACCGTTTGCATTCTGCCGGTCCTTCCGTAATTCAACTCCGTCGGGATTATACATCGGCATAATATTGAAGATATACCGCTGACGAAGTCTCTTGGCAAGGGCATTTGTATCAAGCAGCATTTTGATCATTTCGTTGGTGACCCACGTTCCTTGTACCTCGTTGGGATGGGTCCGCGCATGAATCCAAATGCGCCGGCGAATGTTCAGTGAATCAGATGTCGTATCCTGAACGGTGAGTACAAACATTGTCCGGTTCTGTACGGTAGCGCCGACCGAATCGATTATGACAAACGGACTTTTCTTCCATACTCCAAGATCATATAATAGCGTGTCGTAACCATATCCCCAGTTACCGGAAGCGGCGAGCTTGTATTCCAACGTTGTTGTATCCGGATACCCGCAGGGATCGCGGGGGGACATCTCCTGAGCGTTTACAATGGCAACAGCAATAAATAGTGCGCATATGAGAAAATATTTCACTTCACAAGTACCATTCTTTTCGTTTCAACCGCAGATCCGCTGCGCAATTGATAGAAATACATTCCGCTCGCCAACGTGCGCGCGGAAAATGTTGATGTATATCGTCCCGCTTCCAGGCGATCGTTAACTAATACCGCTACCTCATCGCCGATCATGTTGAACACTTTCAGCGAAACGTATCCCGGCACCGGAACAGAAAAACTGATCGTTGTGGTTGGGTTAAATGGATTAGGGTAGTTTTGTTCAAGCAGATACCGGCCGGGAATTCCCGCCTGGTTATCTTTTACGGAGAGTAAGCCTTGTCGATATAATAGTGCAATCCACAGGTCCCCGTCCAGCAGCCATGAAAAATCACTCGGCTCATTGAAGCGTTGATATTTGTAACCGCCGCCGGTCAATTGTTCCCACGCCCTGTAAAAATTTTCTCCTTGTTTTGCAGAATCGGCAAAGAGGGCAAAGGTATCGTCGGCCGTTGTTGACCATTCTATCCCGACAAACACCGACTCCGGAACAAAAAGACTTCCATACACATTAAACGGTTTTGCAAGGAAAAATGAGGTTCCTTTTCCGGTTGTATCAAATGCGGCAAGTGTTGTCTTGATCGAAGCAATTGTTGCACCGGGTCCTCCCGCAATCGTATCATAATAATCTTTGCCGTACCCCGTTTTCTTAAAGACAATGGTGATCGAGTCCGGCGTATTAACGATCTGTCTCACACCCATCCAAAGTTTTGCGCCGACCACATTCATTTCTTCTAACGCATCGAACCGCTGATATTTGCCGACATCGCCGTACCCGTTGGTGCCGGCAAT
>SESH01021438.1_pt1 | contig 11172 bp, 9 predicted proteins | sample 3171561 | NCBI WGS metagenome assembly SESH01 (sample SAMN10866947, study PRJNA518727) | freshwater metagenome | biome: subpolar coniferous forest; feature: holomictic lake; material: water; isolation source: holomictic Lake 442 2011 16.5 m and 2014 13 m | place: Canada: near Kenora, Ontario
AATCGCGGAACTTGGGATTTATATAAGACATTTATATCAACAAGTCTTCTCATCTGAGCGCGACAATAACAGCTGCGGGTTAATAGCATTTGACATGCCATATCGAATAAAACAGGCCTAATAATTAACGCAATAAACAGCCAGCAAAGTTGCTACGGTTAAATCTGCACTAGTGCCAGGATTGATATTGCGATTTTTAAGAGAAACATCCCAAGCCAGCAAGTTTTTTTGCATTAATTTTGGGTTGTCAGCCAGCCAATAGTTAGCCTCAAGTTCTTGTGCCTCGACCATCACTTCCGTTGCTAGCAACTCTCCATATTTACGAATAACATGGGTATCCAATTGACGTGCTAAAAAACCAAGGTATAAGGCGGCAGTTGCCCAAGCCTGATTTTTCCACTTATCCATAGCTTCAGAATAGCGCGTTATACCGAAGTCAATAACATCAGAAAAGTCGTTGGCGTATTGCCAGGCGATGCGGTCTTTAGCATGTGCTGATTGCATCATTGTCAGCAGTGTAACGTACGGTTTTTGGTTTACATCATTGACATCCGCATTACCCAAGCCAGCAGGACTTGCCAACACAATCGCCTGTCCCGCGAGCACTGCATCATCAACAGTCAATTGCATCAAGCCATCATTTAAACTTTGTCGAAAAGTCTGTGCTTCTGTGCGGTGCAAAGCCGCATGAATCAATGGTGCACACAATAAAACCAGACCCAAATTAGTATTCATACCTACGGCTTGTTGCGTTGCTTCTACCGCACCAAGTATGCGTTCACCTATGGTTAAGTCTGGCTTAGCGATTAAGTTTGCTGATGCATCTGCGCTCTTCATGAAATCATAGATGGTCATACCGTGACCATCGGCGAAAACGTGGACATTTCCAGGCTTTAGCGCCTGCAATTCAGCCATACAAGCATTTTTATAAGCTAGGGCCAATTGATCTGGCGTGCCTGCGCTAGGATTCATTTTAAATATCAATCTTACTTAAAAAATCATCCACTAATAACTGCGCTATATTTAATTCAGTCACGCTTTGCAAGCCTTTCCACGCAGGAATACTATTCACTTCTAAAACATAGTATTCGCCAGTGGCCGCTTGAATAATATCCACCCCGCAATAAGCAATATCAACTGCCGCTGCAGCCTTTAATGCAAGTTGGCCCATCTCCTCATTTTGAGGTGCAATTTCGCAGCGACCGCCAGCGGCCACATTATTGACCCAACTACTGCCAATACGCTTCATGGATGCGACCACCTTGCCACTGATGACAAATACGCGGTAATCGTGCGGAGACTCTTTTGCCTCTATCATTGGCGTTTCAATCAATTGTTGAAAGTAATAAACGCCATCCACAAACTGCTGCATAGGCACAGGCAAACACTCGCTGGCATGCAGTTTGCGCACTCCTAACCCTTGCGAGCCAAATAACGGTTTCATCACTAACACTTGATTTTTTGTAGCGGCAGTTTTGCGAATAGATTCAGCATGCGCCCTAGATTCGCACACCCAAGTTGACGGGGTTGATACACCATGAAGCTGTAGTAAAAAACTTGTCATAGCTTTATCAACAGTGCGCTCTATGGCTTTAACATCATTGTAAATCAGAACGCCCTGCATCGAGAGCATGTGCAACACATTCAAGCGTGTAATGACTTGTTGTAGCGTCCCGCCAGAAACCCCACGTACAAAAACCGCTGGCGGCAAAACATCACAGAATGGGATTTTGATTTGTGGCTTATCCTTGGACAAATCAATCACGCAATCTTGCAATGAAACAAATACGGCATCAAACCCACTCCGAGCAAAAGCTTGTTTTAATTGCGCGCCATGCCAGCCAGGGTCATCAGTAAATATTGGGATTTTCAAGCAATGATCATCAATGAATATTCGATAAACGCGATCATTTAGTCAGTAAATGAGAGTGATATCAAGTCCGCGTTCAATTGTCCACCCTCAAAAACGCTGCCAGTATCGACATTGGTTATCGTCACTTTGGCTGGGCTAAACAACAGTGGATCAATTTTATAAAAATCCATATTCACCGATTTAAATACTTCTGCGAAGGTTTTACCATAATCCTTTGATGCGCTACTAGGCAAGTTTAACGCTAGCGCCTCAGCCGCAGCATCATCGCCTTTAACCTGCAAAGTTACGGATCCACCAAATAAAATAGCATCATTAGTGCGACCCATCGCCGTCATAAAATCTTTGGCTACTGGTGGCAAAACCGCCAAACCACTACCACTGATGATATTTTCAAGCTGAAAATGTAGTGTGTGCGCCTTATGTAACGCCACCTCCAATACACGACCTACAATTTGCACCACACCAGCGATACTAGTGGTTGGCGTTAATATAATCGTTAAATGCTCTGCGGCAATCTTAGTGTCACGCACAATTTTTTCAACAACTTCAATAGGGGGGATTTTGTCAGTTTCCAGCACAATGCAAGTGCTAGATGCGGTATCATGATATTCAAGTTCTTTGAATAAATCCTCTCGTTGAGCCAATGCGCGCGCAGGGCCAGAACCCAATGAAAAGAATTTCTCATGGCTCAGCGCCCAGCCCGCATATTGACTTGCCAAGCATGCCAGCACTGGCTGCGCCGACGTGACTGATATCGCGTTTGGCCACCTAGGAAAATGCGCGTCCGCTTGCAAACTCACGCACCCCAAACCTCCCATGCAAATCTCAGCAATTAAGCGCCCCGCTTCTGCACTGCCTGCATGTGCAATTCCTGCATCAACAATTGTACAACCCGACTCGTGTTTAGAAATTCCTATCTGCAACGCTTCTGCTTGCTGTACTAATTTATTAAGTAATGGGGCACTCAGCTGGTTAACACTTAAATGTGCCTGCGTTGACAATGGTAATGTTGATGTTTTTTGCACGCTTTTCTCTTTCAATCATTTTGTTGTAATAATTGCTGAATTTTTTTTAATCTAGATTGCACTAGTAGCTTAGCCTCGATTGCGTTATCTGCTTGTGCTAGCACTGTACAAATAGGCTCCCCAGCCAACAGTCTAAGTTCATTTAGTGGTGAAGCTAACTGAGGAGTATCTACCACCCAACTAGGCCATTGTAACGCATGGGGAATAACAATATCTGCTGAAGCGTATACGACAGCCTGTGCACTTGAGCCTGAAGCATATTGATACTGAAGCAACGTTGCCCCTATACATGCCTGAATATGCACATCCATTAAATGGCCATTATCGTACAAATCAAATGTCGCACTTAATCTTGGGTTAATTTCTAACACATACGCAATATTATCTCTGACAATGGCATCCAAACTATTCAAACCAATCAAACCAAACTTAATAGCTAACTTCTTCGCAGCCTCTATCAACTGTTGCTGCACGAATTCTGGCAACACAATATTACTCACGGCGCCGCCGTAGCGAAATGGCAACGACTTAGTCGGGCTAAGCCATTGCTCATTAAAGCCGACCACCTCAACCCCATGCATATTTGCATAAAACAGCAATGACACCGAGCACCCATCCATCAACTGCTGGTAATAATGTTCATTAAGCGGTGCCATACAATCGGCATTGACAATGCTGATATGTGTCCCACCACAACCGCCTGCAAGCTTCCTCAAGTAAGTAATTGAATCAACATTCTCAGGCAAGATCTCATATACTTTAGGATATGGAATATTGCAACTCTCTAATGCTGTAAAAAAACTATTAGTCGCTTTAACTGCATTAACTGTTTCAGCTGAATTCCCAATCAACGGAATAGTTGCTGCAATTTTTTGTAACAAATCTGGCTGCGCTTCAAAGCCGCTACCAAACACAAAGCCCATATACTGACTGGCATCTAATTGAGCAATCACCGCCATCAACGCATCAGCATCAAATCCATATTTTCCACAGCGCACTACAATAGCTGCCACAGCCAACTTTATGGTTTGCTTATCGGCAAAACCATCAATGGCCGTAACCGCATACCCAGCCCGCTTAGCCGCCACTACAAATGGCCGCGCGGACAAGGCGATGACTAGGATTGACTTTTTAATAGCTCACGCGCTAATTTATATGCCGCAATAAATTCAAGATACCTTGGCTTTTCAAACGGCTGATCTACAGCAAGCATCTGTTTAAGCAATTTATGCTGCGTTTGATATTTTAATTGGCCAATTGCAATGGCGCCTATACCATAAATTTCTGTGCCTGCAATCAGCGCACCATCATCACTCACCCCGACACCCTGCACACCCATAGGCGCAACCGCGTTCACATCAGCGACAATTTTCAATTGTTTTGCATGCGTTAAATGCTTTTGGCTAATGACCTGAATACCTGCAGCCGCTGCACAAATAACGATGTCAGCCCGCGCTAGTACATTCAGCTTAGCGGCCTCTGTGGTGCCATCGACCACTTGCATATTGACGTTATATTGCGCATTCCAAGCTTCAGCTTTTTTCTCCGCTTCAGCCATTGAATTATAAGCAACCAATTGCACTGCTGCACCCTGTTGTGCCGCAATAATGGCTGAACAGCTACCTACAGGCCCAGTTGCACCAAACACACTCAACGTTTTACCGCTCAAATCTTCGCCAAATTGATTTTTCAGGTGGAACTCAACCTTAGCAATCATCGCCGCAGCGGTGGTAAACGCACCAGATGGATCAGCAAATGCAGAACAAGCAAACGGCGCGAACATGGCTTTTTTACTGGCCGCCAACATTTGAATGGCGAGATCAATATCACGTCCACCAATAAAAATAGCTTCACGCTTAACACCAGATAGGCCGCGTGAAAAAATGGCATCTTGGGTTAATCCGACCACCTCAGACAACGCAACATTGGTATAGGTTGTAACCTTATCGAACCCGGAGTCGTACGCCATATTGACATCAAACGGACTAGCATTTTTGGCTGCAGTAAATAAATGTAAAACACTGACTTTTTCCATATCAATTTTCCTTAAATATTTTGGGTGTTAATTTCTAATACGTTATATTGAGGGGCCGTCTAATCTATAGACTTTTTATAGCAATTCAAAAAAATTCTGCGCCAGTATTACGCGCACTGCAAATTTCCCAACTTAATTGACCATCTAAAAACATCACTTCTAACCTCCGTAAATACCTTTTGGCTTCCGCTTCACTTTCAAACACAGCAAAGCCTGTTGGGCCCCAAGAGCTTTGGCCAAAACAAGCCACTCCCATATTTTGCAAAGCTTGCAATACCGCGCCGACTTGCTGGCTAGCATAACGCCCACCTTGCGCCGGTGCGAAATAATCACCAACGTGTGATTGCAACGCTTGAATTGCAAAACCAAAAGCCGTTAAATCCCGTTCAACCAAGGCTGGCATCGCCTGCATCAGCACATAGCGACATAAATGCGCCGCTAGATTTTCAGAAAACTCAGGCAACTTATTAAAGGCGTCCCGCTCAGCCGCACCATGTATACCTGGCTGACTAGTATCGAGTATCAATAAAATACGCCAATCTTCTGGGAAATCATAACGCGCTAATAAGGGTGGTACTTTTGCTGATAATGGTCCTTGTGAACTCGTCCCAGACGCACGACCACCGTCGATTAACAATCCGCCATGTTCAAATGCAGCAATGCCGATACCAGATCGACCACCGCGGCCTGTTAACTCAGCAATTTGGGCCGCATTTAAATTAAGTTGATACAACCGACTAACAGCAGCACCAACGGCTAGTGAGGTTTGTGTGCCTGAGCCTAATCCGGCATGTTCAGGTATATGCTGGCTAACATTAATGCTAACACTGCCATTCAGATTAAGTTTAGTCATGAGTGACTGGGCGATGTTAGTCACTTTATCTATCACTGATGCTGCGCCTTCTACATGTAGCTCATTAGAGCGTTTCGCAGATAACTCAATACTAGGTGTTGCTAAACTTAAACCAATACTGCCGAATTTACGCCCGAGACCACCATGTAAATCAAAAAATCCCATGTGCAAACGCGCTGTGCTTTTAATTGAAACCATACCAACTAAATTGCTATCGTTATTTTCTATGGTCATACAGTTTTTATTGGATGGTTATTCATTGTTCGATGTGTAGCTCGTTTAAAAACACTATTTTAATAATTGTTCCAGACATTCTAACGGAGAGAAATCACTTTTAATACGTCCGCAACCGATGTATTTATAGCTTAATTCTAAGCTTGCAGCATTTTTTTATTAAAGTGTACATTTACAGGTGACAACACCTGCGTTTTTAGGCAAAATAACCATTACTAAGAATAATCTTAATATTTAATCTTCCCGCCAACTCTCATTGCGCAACATTCATTGAAAAAATGTATGGCAAAATGATCTAAAAAGTTGAGTTAAGTGATGTATTAAAAAATTAGAAATTTCATCACTTGTTTGCACATCGAAGGAACTATCATGTCAGCCCACGTTATTCCATTTGAAAATCTACGAAACATAGACGTACCATCAGTTGGCGGTAAAAACGCTTCTTTAGGCGAGATGATTTCTCAACTATCCGCAAAAGGCGTTCGTGTGCCCACAGGCTTTGCTACTACAGCCGATGCTTACCGTGAATTTTTAGCGGTGAATGGCTTAGATGTTAAAATTAACGCTGAACTAGATAAGTTAAACGTGGACGACACCCAGGCACTAGCCATTTGTGGCAAGCAAGTGCGCGAATGGATTATGGCTGCGCCCTTTCCAGTAGCACTAGATAAAGCCATTGCCGAACATTATGAATTGTTGATTGCAAAATCAGGTAACGGCGCAACCTTCGCAGTGCGTTCATCAGCCACCGCAGAAGATTTACCTGACGCATCATTTGCGGGCCAGCAAGAATCATTTTTAAACATTCATGGTTTAGACAATATTTTGCATGCCATTAAAGAAGTATTCGCTTCTTTATACAACGACAGAGCCATTTCATACCGGGTGCATAAAGGCTTTGTGCATGCTGACGTAGCTTTATCAGCAGGCATTCAACAAATGGTGCGTAGCGATATTGGTTGTGCTGGCGTAATGTTCACGATTGACACTGAATCTGGCTTTAAAGATGTGGTTTTCATTACTTCATCTTATGGCCTAGGCGAAACAGTTGTGCAAGGTGCGGTAAATCCTGATGAATTCTATGTACACAAACCAACGCTAGCCTTAGGCAAACCTTCAATTGTACGCCGCACTATGGGTTCAAAACTCATTAAAATGGTGTTCTCTGATGCAACACGCGCGGGCAAAAGCACCAACACTATTGAAGTAGATGCCGCTGATAGCGATCGTTATTCACTTTCTAATGAAGATGTTTTAGAGCTGGCGCGCTATGCCATGACGATTGAAACCCATTACGGTTGCCCAATGGATATTGAGTGGGGCAAAAACGGTATTGATAACAAGCTTTACATTTTGCAAGCACGTCCAGAAACAGTTAAATCTCAAGAGTCTTTAAACAACATTACCGAGACTTTTAAACTTAATAAACATAAAGCTATTCCATTAGTGGTTGGCCGTGCGGTCACCCAAAAAGTGGGCGTAGGCCCAGTACGTATTGTGCTTGATCCAGCAGATATGCATTTAGTGCAACTTGGTGATGTATTAGTTGCAGATATGACAGACCCTAACTGGGAACCAGTCATGAAGCGCGCGAGTGCTTTAGTCACAAACCGTGGTGGACGTACTTGCCACGCGGCGATTATTGCGCGGGAACTTGGTATTCCTGCAATTGTTGGCTCAGTAAACGCTACTGATATTTTACGCGAAGGTGAAATCGTCACGGTTTCATGTGCTGAAGGCGAATCTGGCTTTGTTTACCACGGTGCGCTTGATTTTGAAATTAGCACCCAAGCCACGGCAACGCTACCACCTGCACCATGCAAAATTATGATGAACGTCGGCAATCCTGACATGGCCTTTGGTTTTGCAAAAACACCGAATGATGGCGTAGGTTTGGCGCGTTTAGAATTTGTGATTAACAATATGGTCGGCATCCATCCAAAAGCAATTTTGAATTACGATGCAATGCCTACAGCCATTAAAACGACCATCAAAAATCGCTCACGCGGTTATGCTTCACCTAAACAATTTTACATTGATAAAGTCGCTGAAGGCGTAGCAACCATTGCCGCTGCGTTTTATCCAAAACCAGTCATTGTGCGTACTTCTGACTTTAAATCGAATGAGTACAAAAAACTGGTTGGTGGCGAGATTTATGAGCCAGATGAAGAAAACCCAATGATAGGTTTCCGTGGTGCTGCGCGTTATATGGCTGAAGATTTTAAAGAATGCTTCGCCATGGAATGTACTGCCATGAAAAAAGTGCGCGATGAAATGGGTTTAACCAACGTTGAATTGATGATTCCTTTTGTGCGTACTTTAGCTGAAGCAAAAGCGGTCACAGAAATCATGGCGGCTAATGGACTGAAACGTGGTGAAAATGGTTTACGCCTCATTATGATGTGCGAAATTCCATCTAACGCATTATTGGCTGAAGAGTTCTTAGCTTACTTTGACGGCTTCTCAATTGGCTCTAACGACCTTACCCAACTTACCTTAGGCATGGATAGAGACTCAGGCATTTTGGCGGACGGTTTTGATGAACGTAACGAGGCCGTTAAAGCCTTGATTAAAATGGCGATTCATACTTGTAACCGTTTAGGTAAATACGTCGGCATTTGCGGTCAGGGGCCATCAGACCATCCCGACTTTGCTGAATGGCTGGTTGAAGAAGGCATCCAATCCATGTCGCTAAACCCAGATACAGTGGTGGCAACGTGGCAACGATTAGCTAAAAAATAATAGGATCAGGTAATGCTTAATCGCACCGTATTCTTCATTTCTGATGGGACTGGCATTACGGCTGGCGCTTTGGGTAAGTTGCTGGAGCATTTTCCAAGCACAAATTTTACCCAAGTGCGTATGCCGTTTACCGACACGCTAGAAAAAATAAGGCTCGCACAAGAATCTATTCTACATGCCGCTGAAGAAAAGGGTGGTCGTCCTGTGGTGATTATGTCTTTAGGTAACATGGAATTGCGCAATACTCTAAAGCAATCTAACGCTTACTTTATTGACTTATTCAACACCTTTATTGACCCACTGGGCATAGAGCTAGATCAAAAACCATTAACTGGCGCAGGCATCGCCCACAGTGTAATGGGGACTAAATATAACGACCGCATGGAAGCGATTAACTTCACGCTAAACCACGATGATGGCATGACAAACTCTGGTTTAGAAGAAGCGCAAGTGATTTTAATTGGCGTTTCACGTTGCGGAAAAACACCTACCAGCGTTTATTTAGCCATGCAGTTTGGCATTAAAGCAGCTAACTACCCCTTGATTCCAGAAGATTTTGAGCGTGGCGCATTACCCGCTATTTTACATAAACATCTAGATAAAATTTTTGGCTTAACCATTAAGCCTGAGCGTTTACATGCGGTACGTAATGAGCGTAGATCTGGTAGCTTTTACGCTTCGTTAGATAATTGTCGAAAAGAAATCACCACCGCAGAAAACCTAATGCGCGAGGCTGGTATTACATGGGCAGATTCAACCAGTCGCTCGGTTGAGGAGTTGTCTGCGATTATCATGGAACGAACACGTAAACCTACTTAGCACTAGAAAATACAGTTAAGACAGCGCATATTCAATAAAAAAGGCACATAAAATGTGCCTTTTTTATGACTATATCAAAGCTAGTTTATTGCCTATTTTTTAAATTAGCCGCAATACGCAATCTCAAGGCATTTAGCTTAATAAAGCCGCCTGCATCTTTTTGATCATAAGCGCCTTTGTCGTCTTCAAAAGTAGCAATGGTTGAATCAAACAGTGAATTAGTTTTACTATCGCGGCCAGTCACAATCACATTGCCTTTGTACAATTTAACGCGCACCCAGCCATTAACTACGGGTTGTGTATGATCGATGAGCGTTTGAATCGCCACGCGCTCTGGGCTCCACCAGTAGCCGTTATAAATCATGCTGGCATAGCGTGGCATTAGGTCATCTTTTAAATGCGCCACTTCGCGGTCTAGCGTGATTGATTCTATCGCACGGTGCGCTTTAAGCATAATGGTGCCGCCCGGCGTTTCGTAACATCCGCGAGACTTCATCCCTACGTAACGATTTTCAACTAAATCTAAACGGCCAATACCATGTTTGCCACCTATTTTGTTTAGGTGCGCCAATAACTCGTGCGGCTTCATCATCTCACCGTTCAAGCTTACAGGGTCGCCATTGACATATTCAATGTCTAAGTATTCAGCCGCATCTGGCGCTTTTTCTGGGCTAACGCTCCAACGCCACATTGATTCTTCAGCTTCCGCTGCTGGATTTTCTAGGTGACGGCCTTCGTAGGAAATGTGTAATAAGTTAGCATCCATACTATAAGGGCTGCCGCCTAGCTTGTGCTTCATTTCTACTGGAATGCCATGCGTTTCAGCATAAGCCATCAGTTTTTCACGGCTTAATAAATCCCACTCGCGCCACGGGGCGATAATTTGAATGTTTGGATTTAAGGCATAAGCGCCCAACTCAAAACGCACTTGGTCGTTACCTTTGCCAGTCGCGCCATGTGAGATGGCATCGGCATTAGTTTCAGCCGCAATTTCAATTAAACGTTTAGCAATTAACGGTCGTGCAATGGATGTGCCTAGTAAATATTCACCTTCATACACCGTATTCGCGCGAAACATTGGGAATACGAAATCACGCACGAATTCTTCGCGCACATCATCAATGTAAATATCACTTTCTTTAACGCCAGCTGCTCTCGCTTTTGTGCGCGCTGGCTCTAGCTCTTCGCCTTGACCTAAGTCAGCGGTAAAGGTGACCACTTCACATTGATATTCATCTTGCAGCCACTTCAAAATAACAGAGGTATCAAGCCCGCCAGAATAGGCTAACACTACTTTTTTAACCTCTTTTTTAACAACTTTGTTTTCTGTACTCATTACTCAATCTTCCTAATTCACTTAATTCAACTCATTTAAAAACAAATCGAAGGCAACCATTATTCTGACTCAACGCTATCAGGTTAAAGGTTATTAACTAAAGTCTGCCTAACAGCAAATACTCCATCAAAGCTTTTTGCACATGCAGGCGGTTTTCCGCTTCATCCCACACTACCGATTGTGCGCCATCAATCACTACAGCCGCCACTTCTTCGCCACGGTGTGCAGGCAGGCAATGCATAAACAAAGCATCTT
>SESH01018338.1_pt1 | contig 11169 bp, 6 predicted proteins | sample 3171561 | NCBI WGS metagenome assembly SESH01 (sample SAMN10866947, study PRJNA518727) | freshwater metagenome | biome: subpolar coniferous forest; feature: holomictic lake; material: water; isolation source: holomictic Lake 442 2011 16.5 m and 2014 13 m | place: Canada: near Kenora, Ontario
CGAACCAGGGATTCATTCGCTCATGCAATCGGGGCGCTGCCGGGGCGCGCGGCGGGTATTTGCTCTTTCTGAATAACGATACGACGGTGTTACCCGGTTGGCTAGATGAACTGGTCGATACCTTTACCAATTTCCCCGATGCCGGTCTGGTCGGTGCCAAACTGATCTATCCTGACGGTCGGCTCCAGGAAGCAGGCGGCATTATCTGGAGTGATGCCTCAGGGTGGAACTACGGCCGCCTCGACGACCCGGACAAGCCCGAATATAACTACGCCCGGGAAGTTGATTACTGTTCCGGTGCGGCCATCATGGTTCCTCGCTCGCTGTTCGAAGCGCTTGGACGCTTTGACGAACGCTACCTGCCGGCTTACTTCGAGGATGCCGATCTGGCATTTTCGGTTCGCCAAGCCGGCCGCCAGGTGCTCTACCAACCCCTGTCGCGCGTCATCCATCACGAAGGCATCTCTTCCGGCACCGACCTCGGATCAGGCATCAAAGCCTATCAGGTGATCAATCGGGAAAAGTTCGCCGGGAAATGGAAGGCGCGCCTGGCACTTCACCGCAGTCCCGGAGAAGAGCCCTTCCTCGAACGCGAACGCTCGGTCAGGGGCCGCATTCTGGTGATCGACGCCACCACGCCGATGCCGGATCGGGACGCGGGCTCGGTCACCGCCTTTTTCTACCTGAAGATACTTGTGGAACTTGGCTACAAGGTCTGCTTCGCGCCGGCAAATCTGGTCTCACTGGAGAAATACACCGCAGACCTGCAGCGGCTCGGTATCGAATGCCTTTACGGGCCGCATGTGACTTCGATCAAACAGCACCTCAAGGATTCCGGCAAGTACTACGATTACGTCTTCCTCTACCGGGCCTATACCGCCTGGGAATTCATCCGCGACGTGAAGGCGCTGTGCCCGCAGGCCAAGGTCATTTTCGATACCGTTGACCTTCACTACTTGCGCGAGGAACGACTAAGCGAGTTGTCCAACTCGGCGTCCATGAAAGCTCAGGCAGCGCGCACCAAGGAAGTTGAATTATCCTTGGTCTCGCTATGCGATGCGACGATCGTGCTGAGCCCCGTGGAGAAAGACATCCTGCTGCGCGAGCGTCCCGGCGCCAGGATCCACACCATCCCCCTGCTGCTCGATATCCCCGGATCGAAGACTGGATTCGAAGGCAGAAGCGGACTGGTATTTGTCGGCGGCTACGGCCATCCGCCCAATGTCGACGCCGTCCTCTATTTCGCTGAATCGATCTGGCCGCTGATCAAGGCACAAATTCCGGACATTACCTTCACCATCCTGGGCAGCAGCCCGCCTGACAGTTTCCGGCCCCTGGCGCGGCAGGATGGAATCCGCGTCGTCGGCTACGTTGCGGACTTGGGCGAATATTTTGACACATGCACGCTTTCCATCGCCCCGCTGCGCTTCGGCGCCGGGATCAAGGGAAAGATCGGCACGAGTTTCTGCTACGGGGTCCCCTGCGTTGCAAGCTCTGTTGCCGTCGAAGGCATGGGCCTGACCGACGGCCGCGAAGTGCTGGTGGCCGACACTCCGGCAGCCTTTGCGGAGGCTGTTTGCCGGCTATATCGGGAGCAGGACACGTGGGCAGCAATGAGCGAGCGAGGCCTCGCCTTCGTCAGGGAAAACTACTCCTTGGAGGCGGGAAAGCGGAAACTGGAGCAATTGCTTGATGCCTGCAACCCGGCCCAGCAAAGCACTCATGCAAAAACGAACTGGCTTGCTCCAATTGCAAGCGTGCGGAATCGGCAAGAGTTCAATTCTGTATTGGACAGCGACTCGCTAAAGAAAATCAGGTCACTGGAGAAGACACTGCTCGATTCGGTAACGACCGAGGCTTTTGCGGTGAATGGGTTTTGTGTGCCGTGCGCAAAGGACGTCTCTTTTTTGGTGGACATGCAATCGGGCGGGCAACGTCAAGGTGATGGCTGGTTGCCCAACTGGCGCGAAAGGCTGGAGTGTCCTTTGTGCCGGATGAATAATCGTCAAAGACTGATAGCGACGCTGATCAAACAGCAACTGGAGACAACGGTTAAAGCGCAGCATATTTACTTCATGGAACAGGTAACGCCGATCTATCGCTGGGCAAAAGCGGCATTCAAGGATCACAAGCTCGTTGGCAGTGAATATCTTGGCCATGAATATCAAGGTGGCGCGATCATCAAAGGCATTCGTCATGAAGATGTCGAAAATCTGAGTTTCCCGGATGGCGTTCTCGACTTGATCGTGAGCAACGACGTGTTCGAACACGTCCCGCATCCGGCTCGAGCCTTTACCGAATGCGCGCGCGTCCTGAAGCCAGGTGGGATGATGCTTGCTACGATTCCCTTTCATGCGAGCAGTGATGTGTCTGCCATTCGCGCAACTCTGACCAACGGCCACCTGGAGCATGTCTTGCCGCCGTCATACCACGGTAATCCCGTGTCAGCAGACGGCTCACTTGTGTTCAGCGATTTCGGCTGGGATATGCTTGGCGCGATAAGGGCAGCAGGTTTCTCGGATGTCGTCTCCAACATCTATGCCTCTGAAAGACTAGGACACCTTGGAGGCGGGCAAATCATTTTTGAGGTGAAGCGATGAGCGAGCCGTCTGGCGAAGGAATGGTATCGAGCGCAGGGGGGCTTGATGCCGACGTAATCAACATCCTTGGGGAGGTGCTGTGGCACACCACCACATCGGACCCTTCGATTGTGCAAGTCAGTCAGGAACACATGCGCGAAGTTGTGAGCTACGCGAAACCTTATCTACCGATTAACGAGCGCAAATCGGTACGTTTCCTCGAAGTGGCGGCGTATGCGCACATCACAGGCTATCTCTTGGCACAAGAGTATGACTGGAACGTAACACTCTCTGATATCTCAGTTCAAACGCTCGCTTTGGGTGCCCGACAAGCGCAATTGGGCGGGCTCGACTCAGGTCGAGTCCGGCGCGTGGCGGTCGACTTTCACGACTTGCCATTTCCCGACGGAGCATTCGAGATTGTATATATCGCATCAGCACTGCATCACACACTTAGATGGCAAACGGTGCTCAAGGAACTGCAGCGAGTGACGACGCCAGGCGGCTTGTTGATTTTGCAGAACGAGCCATGCCGCAGGCATTTCTGCTTCCATAAGTTTCCTACCAACCGCCCTGGCGCGTATCGGCCACTAGAAGCCGAACTGCAGAGACACGGCTTATTGCAGACAGTCGCAGAGCCTTATCCTGGCAGTCGCCCGGAAACCCTGTTTGGCATGATAGAAAATCAGAAAATGCCATTGCCAGAAATTCTGCAGATCCTGAGCAGTGAAGGTACTGTCGAAAGCCTGAGCATCAATTCGTCGATTTGCCTGTCAAGGTTCGACCATACCCTCCTCGCGGCACCGCGCAATGTGGAGCGCACGGCGAACATGATTACGAGCGAACTCTTGGCGCGCATGGACAAAGCGCGCAGCTTATTGACTGCTACTGACACGGCGCTCGGCTATTGTTTGCCGACGCCGGCAGAGGTGACAGCGATGGCGCAGAGTTTGGCCCGACGCCTTGAGACCTTGCCTAAATCCGGTTCGCAGCAATACGAGATTGCCGTGGCTGATCTGTTCGGTGGTTCAATCACCGCGGTCCTGCGCAAGTCCGCGCTTACGCCTAGCGGTCAACTTCCAACTCAGCGGCCAGACCCGCTGCGTTATTCAAATGGCGAACGCAACGGCGTCACCATCGGATACCCTCCGGCGCTGACCGCGATTCTCGATCTGGCACTCGATCTCGTGCCCGATATCCAGACCGCTGATCCCGCAGAGATCTCGCGCTGTTTTCCCCTCAATGAATGGATGCTTGATCGCAATGCGGACTTGCGCTATCTGGTGCTTACAACCCAAACAGGCAGCATGAGACTACGGGAATCCCCTGACGAGCATAGCCGCCTGATTGTTCTATTCCGCGCTTACGGGGCACCCTCCGATACCCCCTTCCGCATTCAGCTATTGGTAAATGATGAAGAAATTGCTGGCGTAGACGTATACCAAGCCGACTCTTTCTTGCTGCGGGGTGAAATGCTTGCAAGCAGCGAGATGAACGTATCGGTGCGCGTATGCGGTATAGATCGCAACCCATTGAAATCGATGCCGCCGGTGACGGTCGCCGCTGTCAGGGTGGTATATTTTCTTGGGGCGAAATCACCCGCGGCCAAATGTTGATCGACTTGTCGCGCGTAACTTATTGAAACGCAATTGCTCAAAATCGAAGGGTCACACATGCGTCGCTTGATTCCCTTCTTCGTAATAATTCCCAACACTCAGGCGGCGGGCCTCAATGACACGGGAATTACGTTCTGCGGCGATGCCAGTTCCAATTCCGCCATCTGCTCCGCTGCCGCTGCCGACAGTGGCGGCTACCCGCGTCAAGACGCACGCTACGGTCGTGATGCTGCAGTTTCGGCCAAGGCAATTGCCAAGATTGGCGGTGGAGAGGCCGGCTTCGACTTCACTGCCCTCAACGTCAGCGGTCAAGTCACTACGCCAACCAGCGGAGTCACCCCGCACCCTTGTGTCAGAGACAATATCACTGGCCTTATCTGGGAAGTCAAGACGGCTGACGGCGGTTTGCGCGACCAGAAGTGGACCTACACTTGGTACGACAGCGTGCATAACTATGGTGGTACTGCCGGCACTGAAAGCGGCACGATAAACTGCAAGAATGCCGGTCGCTGCGACACTGAGAAATACGTTGCGGACGTCAACGCGATTGCCCTGTGCGGCTACGTCGATTGGCGCATGCCGACGCGCAAGGAACTGCAGTCCATCGTGCACTACGGCCGAGCTAACCCGAGCATCGACTCCACCTACTTTCTTAACACACCCAATTCGGTTTTCTGGTCAGGCTCGCCCAACGCTTACTATTCGAGCTACGCGTGGGTCATTAGCTTCGGTGATGGGCAAGCCGGCAGCGGTAATATCGTTCATAGCAATTCCGTGCGGTTAGTACGTAGCGAACCGTGAATTCTTGATGTCAGCGTAAAGTTACCGCTTATCAGCGAACTGCCCCGGCAGATGCTAATAGCGTGCGCTTGGCTTCCCTCCTTGACTTGGGCAATTTTCGATGCACTACGCCGCCACTCTCTTTAGCCTTGCGTACTGTGTGCTCATTGGCGCGACTGCGGCGCACGCCGTCACTTGTAGAGACACTACAATTTCCGCTAGCAATCCAGACAGCAGCTACAGCGCCGATCCCGTATACGCCACGGTAACCGACAGTCGGTCCGGGCTTATGTGGAAGAAATGCAGCGAAGGCCAAGAGTGGGATGGCGTAATCTGCTTAGGCACGAAGGGGAGCTACCCCTGGTCGGCAGCGCTTGCGCGCGGCTTGAGTGATCGTACTGGAGGTTACTCCGACTGGCGCCTACCCAACATCAAGGAACTGTCCAGTCTTGTCGAGGAATGTCGTTACAACCCGTCGATTAACGAAGCTATCTTTCCAGCGACTCCAAGTTCGTATTTCTGGTCGGGTTCGCCCTATGCCGACTTTTCGAGACTCGCTTGGTTCGTTGATTTCTTCGGTGGCTATGCTTACAGTGCCGATCGTAGCAACGTATATTCCGTTCGGCTAGTACGTGGTGGACGCCATCTTGACACGTTTGATGCGCTGGCAGGAGCGACGTCTTACACCTTGGTCCTGGCACGCGGCTGGAATCTGGTCGGTGTCAGTGTTGAAGCCTCAATCACCGCGGCAAGTACGTTCAGCGATGCCGCCAAAGTTACTTCAGTGTGGAAATGGAACCCCATCAGTTCCAAGTGGGCGTTCTACACGCCGACACAAATTGACGGGGGCGCCGCCTACGCCGACGGCAACGGCTACGACACACTGACCACAATCAACCCGGGTGAGGGATTTTGGGTAAACGCCAACACTGCATTTTCGGTGCCGTTATCAGCAGGAGCCGCCATACAGTCGTCGAGTTTTAAGCCGGCGGTGTCGAATCCGGTGACGGTGGGAGGCGTCCATGCCTTACCGCCCGGTTGGAGCCTGGTCGCCACCGGTGACAGTCCGACGCCTGCCCAGTTCAACGAAGCCATAACGACTGCGTATTCAACCCCGCCGCCTACCGCACAAGTCTTTGCCAACCTCACTACCCTGTGGGCCTGGGATGCCACGAAGCAGAACTGGTATTTCTGGGCGCCCGCCTTGGTTAACAGCGGCGGCTTGTCGAGTTATATCAGCAGCAAAAACTATCTCGATCCCGCTACCATGCCAAGCACTCCGCCCGGCGCGCTCTCTCCGACAACCGGGTTCTGGGTGAAGATGCCGTAGCTACGGTGCGCTTCATGGAACAGCATACTCTAGCGGGACTACGCTGAGCGGTTCAGGCAGTGATTTCTATATTCCATACAGAACTGTTACCGCCGGCACCGACTCAGGTACTTTTTCTCCAAAAGGCAGTGTCAGCGTTAGGATATTCAGGCGGTAGCTGTTCCGGGAGTTACGACACTTCATACGATCCAGCTGTGAATCGCTTTCGTCGGATACTCGTTCGATGGGAGAAACTTCCCGAAACTTTCATCGCCGTGTTGCACCTCGCCTGCGGCCTCATCACTTGGCGTGCAACTGGCCTACTGATATAGGGCCTAAGCTTTAGCGGCGCGACCTGTCCCCTCGCGAATGGTGGTTCCGCGTCGGGAGTTGCCTACTACGATGTAGCCTATCGTTCGTTGCTTGTCATGGGAATGAAAAGTGACAACTCCGACGGATTTATTTACGTAGGCACCAAAAACTGAGGCGACAGGATTAGCAACGGGCGGGGTAGTATGCGGCAAGCGTTGCGGGGAAAACACCTAGGGAGATCTCATGTATTTCAGTCAAACGAACCAAACGGCTGGCTTGATCAAAAGGATGGCAACCCTAGGTCTGGTATGCGCCACTACCGCGACATTAATTACAGGCTGCCTCGAAAATAGTGTGGGCAGTTCCGCAGAAAATGCATCCAGCGTGGCCGGCGTAACTCCATCGAGCCTGACAAGTGGTAGAACTTCTATCCTTGTGGCCACCCCAAGTGTCAATACTAGCCCAAACCCTCAAATTTCCGCGGGCTACTGGCATAACACCCTGCTCAAGAGCGACGGCACCGTCTGGACCTGGGGCGGTAACGAATGGGGCCAACTTGGCAATGGCACCTCCAGTGCTAGCGCCATTACCTCGACTCCAACACAAGTTGCTGGCCTCACAGGCATGATTGCCGTGGCCTCCGGCTTCTACGATAGCTTTGCGCTGAAGAGCGACGGCACACTGTGGGCCTGGGGACGCAACTGGATCGGCCAGTTGGGTAATGGCACTGCAGCCGACTCCTTTACGCCGACACAAGTCTACATAACCGATGTCAAGGCGGTCGCAGCCGGTCTGTTTCATACGGTAGCCGTCAAGAATGACGGAACAGTGTGGGCCTGGGGATACAACAGGACGGCCTGGGACTACCCGACTGGACAACTGGGCAGCAGCAGTCCTGTATCCACGGCCCTTCCACTCCAAGTTCCGGGGCTCACCGGCATCACGGCGATTTCTGCCGGGGCCTACCACAACCTCGCCCTAGACAGCAGTGGCAACGTCTGGGCATGGGGCTTGGGCTACTACGGCGAAATAGGCAATGGCTCCAACAACAACCCCACCGCACCGGTCAAGGTTCTGACGGGAGGTTCTTCCATTGCTGCTGGTTTTTATCACAGTGTTGCCATCAAGAGCGATGGCACCGTCTGGACCTGGGGCTACAACGGCGACGGTCAGTTAGGCAATGGCTCGACAGCCAATTTCAATGTTCCGGTGCAAGTCGCGGGGTTGAGTGCTGTGACCTCGATCTCGGCCAACTTCTTCCATACGATGGCGGTAAAGAGTGACGGGACGGCCTGGGGCTGGGGGGCGAACTATGTGGGTTGGCTGGGTGATGGGACGAGTACCGCACATACGACCCCGGTCCAAGTCAGCGGTCTGACCAACGTCACGTCGCTTTCTGCGGGTCTTTATCACAGCAGCGCCATGAAGAGCGATGGCACAGTCTGGGTGTGGGGTTGGAACAATCATGGCTTATACGGCACGGGGTCAACTAGTTGTTGTTCGTCTGCGCCGATGCAATCTGCAGTGGACGGAGGATATGCAACGCCACCTGCCGTTCCTTCGGGTACCTAGTTCAAGGCCGCAGGGCTTCAACTCGCAAGAAGTGTTGGGCTCGAGATGTTCGGTCCACCTTGAAACGATTGCCCATAGCATCGCGGATGGAGGGTACAAGCCTTGGCGGCAGTCTATTACTGCATTTCGTCGATAGCATGATTCGACTATATTGAAAGCCTGAATTCCGGATGTCTATCATTGTCGTGGGTGCCAGCGGGTATATCGGCAAGCGGATCATGGCTCGCCTTGCCTGCAATCCGGATGCTTGGGCCACGTCTAACAACTCCAACTCCGGTGGCGTGTTGCTGAACCTCGCCCGCCCCGGCGACTTCGACTATTCGCTGATCCGGGAGAACGACCTGATCGTCCTGGCCGCAGCGATTTCGTCGCCTGATGTTTGCGCCAACCAGCAAGACTTTGCCCGCTCGGTGAACGTCACGGGAACCAGCGGATTCATCGAGCGTTGTCTGCAGCGCAAGGCGCGAGTCTTGTTCTTTTCCAGCGATACGGTGTACGGCGCGGCGAGCGAGCCCATAAACGAGTCTGCGCCGATGGTGCCCGCCGGCGACTACGCCCGGATGAAGGCGGAGGTGGAACGATCTTTCCTGGGCCGCGCCGGATTCAAATCCTTCCGGCTCTCCTACGTCTTCTCCCGTGAAGATAAATTTACCCGCTATCTTGAGGATTGCGCCAAGACCCGTCGCAAGGCGGAGGTTTTTCACCCGTTCAAACGCAGGGTGGTGCATCGGGACGACGTGGTGGAGGCGGTTATCCGGCTGCAGGATTGCTGGCCCGACATCGGTTCGCCGATCGTAAACGTCGGGGGACCTGAACTGCTTTCCCGATGGGACCTGGCGGCGATGCTCAAAGAGACGGCCATGCCTGATCTGGAATACACGGTGGTGGAACCTGCCGAGGAGTTCTTCTTGAATCGGCCCAAGGCGATAGATATGGATTCCCCCGTTCTCCCGCTTTTGCTGGGGAGGCCTCCCCGAACGATCCGGCTGGCGGCGCAGGTCGAGTTTCCCCTTTAGATTGATCTCCGGGGGAGACGGTCATAAAATTACTGATTACCTATCCTGCAGATCGAACATGGCAAAGAAACGCGTCTTGATTACCGGCATCACCGGGATGGTGGGATCCCACCTGACCGATTTTCTGCTGGAGAACACGGATTGGGACATCTTCGGCATGTGCCGTTGGCGCAGTCCTCTGAGCAATATCGACCATCTTGTGCCGCGCATCAATGCCAAGGATCGCGTCCAGCTTCTTTACGGCGATTTGCGCGACTATCTGTCAATCAATGATGTGGTCACCAAGTCAGCGCCCGACTATGTGTTCCATCTTGCGGCGCAGAGCTATCCCAAGACCAGTTTCGACTCGCCGCTCGATACTCTGGAAACAAACATCCAGGGAACGGCCCATGTGCTGGAGGCGCTCCGGCTGAACAAGATCGATGCGGTGACGCATGTTTGCGCTTCCTCCGAAGTGTTCGGGCGCGTGCCCAAGGAAAAACTGCCCATCGACGAGGAATGCACTTTTCATCCGGCCTCGCCTTATGCCATTTCCAAGGTCGGTACCGATCTTCTCGGGCGCTATTACGCCGAGGCCTACGGCATGACCGTGATGACCACCCGGATGTTCACGCACACGGGGCCGCGCCGCGGCGATGTGTTTGCCGAGGCGACCTTCGCAAAGCAGATCGCCATGATCGAGCGCGGGCTGATAGCGCCGGTGGTGAAGGTCGGCAACCTGAAATCGTTACGCACTTTTGCCGATGTTCGCGATGCGGTGCGGGCCTACTACTTGCTGGTCACGGTGAATCCCATCCCCGGAGAGTATTACAACATCGGCGGAACCTTTAGTTGCGGCGTCGACCAGTTGCTCGACACCCTGATTTCGATGTCGACCTGCAAGAGCGAAATCCGTATCGAGGTCGATCCCGAGCGGTTGCGCCCGATCGATGCCGATCTGCAGGTTCCGAATACAGCAAAATTTTCTGCCCATACAGGCTGGAAGCCGGAAATTCCCTTCGAGAAAACCATTCGCGATTTGCTCGATTACTGGCGCGACCAGGTCGGACGCGAACAAGCTTTCCTCACTCGATAGGTGGTGTCAATGCTGATACGCGCTCGCGCGCCGCTTCGCCTGGGCCTGGCCGGCGGCGGTACGGATGTATCCCCTTTCTGCGACGTCCATGGCGGTTGCGTTCTGAACGCAACCATTGATCGTTATGCCTACGCGGTGATCAAGACACTGGATGAACCCCTTGTCCGCTTCGTGTCCACGGATCAGCAGAAGACAACCGTTTTCCCCCTCGCTGCCAACCTGGCATTGGATGGCGAACTCGACCTGCACAAGGCCGTCTACAACGAGATCGTGCGCACGTTCAACGGCGGCCGGCCGCTGGCCCTCGAACTCAGCACGTTTTGCGATGCACCTGCGGGTTCCGGCCTCGGTTCGTCCTCTACCCTGGTGGTGGCGATGCTCAAAGCCTTCGTGGAACTGCTCAATATTCCGCTGGACGACTATGCGCAATCCCACCTCGCCTACAAGATAGAGCGCGTAGACTGCGGCCTGCAGGGCGGCAGACAGGATCAGTATGCCGCCACCTTCGGCGGTTTCAATTTCATGGAGTTCTACGCCAACGATCGGGCGGTGATCAATCCGCTGCGAATCAAGAGCAACTTCATCTGCGAATTGGAGGCATCGCTGGTGCTGTTCTATACCGGGGTATCGCGTGAATCGGCGCGCATCATCGCCGACCAGAGCGCCAATGTGGCCTCGGGGTCAGTCGTCGCCATCGAAGCCATGCAGGCGATAAAACGTGAAGCAATGACGATGAAGGAATGCCTGTTGAAGGGTGACTTTGCCGGCATCGTCGAGTCGATGCGCGAAGGATGGGAAAGCAAGAAGCGCTCTGCGCGTACGGTGTCCAATTCGCACATCGAGGAAATATACGAGTCGGCATGTGCTGCCGGTGCGCTGGCGGGCAAGGTTTCCGGTGCCGGCGGCGGCG
>SESH01097481.1_pt1 | contig 11168 bp, 8 predicted proteins | sample 3171561 | NCBI WGS metagenome assembly SESH01 (sample SAMN10866947, study PRJNA518727) | freshwater metagenome | biome: subpolar coniferous forest; feature: holomictic lake; material: water; isolation source: holomictic Lake 442 2011 16.5 m and 2014 13 m | place: Canada: near Kenora, Ontario
GGTGCGGAAGGTCTTAAAGGCGTAAAGTTTGTATTCCGTAGTCAGCCGCTCTATCCAATTGAGCTATGGGTGCGACCGTAAATTTGATTAGAGTTCTGTCATTTACCTGCCATCAACTTGATAAGTTGATGCTGCTTTCAGATGCCACCTGCGTGAAAGCCGCAGAACCAATGTCAAAATCTGCTGATACAGCAGAAAACCCAACATGCGAACCTGTCTCGCTACGTGTCGTCCGTGATATATTCTGCTCGTATGAGGTTCAAAGGCAAGCTCATTCGCAAGCGTTGTCGTGGTGCAAGCAAAAGTGGAATAATGCGTTGGGCATCTTGTCATCCTGCTGAATTCGTATCAAGTGGCTTGCAAACAAATTGGATATGGGGGTTCTGGTTTCCGGGGCGGACCATGTTGTTTTCATCAATCACCAATTGTTTTTTATTAGCGCGGCTTCGTTTCAACCGTATTATTCCGGCTCAGGGAACGATTCGCACGCTCAGCGAGATGAGTGTGGCCGGGTTCGTGGCCGTAAGCGTGAACTGGTTCTGCCCCAGCCGGAGTGCTTTCTTCAACTCCGCCGGGCCGCAAGCGACAACGCAGGATGTCTGGCTGCGCTCCATCCGGAATCCGGTCAAGGCCGTGTGATTGAGGCTCACGCCTGGCGGCTCGAAGTTGGGCGTCCCCTGCCAGACGAGTTCCAGCCTCAGGTCGCTGGCTTGCGCGGGATCATCGGCCACGAGCAGGGAGACGGACGTCGTGGTTCCGGCTTTCATGCCCACGGGCAATGGGCCATTGCTCACCGTGCCGTTGAAAGCGGTGCCGTGGTTCGCATCCAGGAAATATTCCTTGGGCAGACGCGCGAGTTGGACGCGATCCGTGAACTCGCGGAACAGCGGATATTCGCCCGGCAGATAGTAGTTGAAGAAATAGAGTCCGTCGGCGCCCTTCTGCCAGAGGGTGGCGACCGCGGCACGCAAGGCTTCCGGCGTGCCGTAGCGGGCGAAGGCTTTGCCCCGGAAGTTCATCCGCTCCAGGACGCCATAGACCGGCACTTGATGGCGATGCGCCAGCGCCACCCATTGTTCGAGCTCATTTGCCGAGAAGGTGCCGCCGTGGCCGGCGATGACGGCATCGAGCCAGCCCGCCTTGAGCCACGCCTCCACGTCCAACCCGACAGCGCGGGCTTTGTCCGGGGAATCGGGAACCCGGCTCACCAGCCGCAGCGGATGCCCCCGTCGCTTCGCCGCGGCGTCGAGAATCGCCCGCACTTCACCGACGAAGGCGGTCAGCGTTGCGGCATTCACTTCGCCATCGCGGAAGAGCGTGGGATAGCGCAGCCAATCGAGTTCGGCGCCATCCAGATCGTAGCGGCGGCAGGCCTCGCGGAGCAGATCGAGAAAATGGGCGCGCATTTCGGGAATCGCGTAATCATAGGCCAGTGATTCGGCGTTGAATTTGGGCTGCGGGCCGCGGCCCTCGATCCAGGGCAGGAATTTGGTTTGCCAGTCCTGGTCGGATGGCGGCTTGAGAAACCAATGCCGATGCGAGCGGCGGAAGTCGTCCCAAAAACAGGCTTCATTGGACCAGCCATGGTGGTAGTCGTTCATGCGCATCGAGAAGAAAAATGTGCGTCCCTCCCGCCGCCAGAATTGAAGGACCGGCAAAAGCGGATCGCTGCCGAGCGCGGTCAGGCGGGCGGGCGGCAAGTCCCAGACCGCCGCACCGAAGTTGCCGCAAAAAGACAAACCTGTGGCGGCGGTGCCGGTCAGCGGTCCAATGCGGTAGCCGAGACAGTCCGCGACCGTGCGGACGGGTTGGATGGCGGGTCCCTGACCGGCTGGAACCCACATGGCGCGTCCGCCATAGGCGGGGGCGGTCAAGTCGCCGCCGTCGTCGTTGAAGAGGATGCGCGGCAGCCCGTGGCCGGCCGGGTCAATGCGCCCGCCCTGCGCTGGCGACAAAGCTGGCAGCAGCAATACGCTGGCTGTTATCACTGATCGGAAATTATTTTTCATAGCTATTCATCTACATTACGCAGGTGGTTTTCGGCACACACACGGCGTGATATTTTTGATTTTCTTCCGGCTTCACAGATTAGCAAGAACTTATTGAAAAGCTTTTGAACATTCTCACAGCAAAAAAACGAGCCGGGCAAAGGGAATTCCATCAGCCATCTTCTTCATTTGAGTCGCGCTGGAATTGCAGCCGCCGGCGGCTGGTCGGCGGCGACCTCAGGGGTAAGTTAAAACGCGAACGCCGCCTCTCCTTCAACGGTTATTCTCTTGAGCAAAACAAGTGTGCCATCTGCGCCAATCAATGAATCCAGTTGCCGCGCAATCGCCGCAAGCAATCTGGCTTTGAACGCAAAAAAATCAGCAACGGCAAATTAAATTGGCCTAAGGCAATCCAACAACTGCATTAACTGAGGTTCACGCGTGGGATGCGCCCGCTGCACTTCAAACGCCGGATACATTCCGTCGCCTTTCATTTTGAAGGTTTAAAATAGCTTGTTAAATCGTGGAGCAGGCGGAGAATTGCCTGCCTCCAATGCTGTTTTAATGCCAGAAACCCCCAGGGAAAATCCCAAAGAAAAGGAATGATGCCAATGAGACATCGCATTTCGGTTGTGGCCCTCGTGGCGTGGTTTGCGGCCGGCATGGTTTCGGCGGAATCTCCCCGATTGCTGTTCGACCGCTCGCAGACGGATGCGCTCCGGCAGCGGATCGCCCAGCCGAAGTTCGCCCCCATCTGGACCAGAATCCTGGCGGACGCCGAAGCTTATTGCAACCCGGCCTCCCCGCGCTACGCGGATCCCCGGGATCCCTATTCATTTACCAAGAAATCCGACCGCATGGCACAGCAGCGCCATGATGCCTTGCTCGTGCATATGGTTGGCCGCAAGCTGACCGAGCGGATGGAGGCGATCGGCTTTGCCTATCAACTCACCGGGCGCAAGGAGCTGGGGCAGCATGGCGCCGCGCTGCTCCTGGCAACGGTCAAACAATATCCGGTTTCCAACCCGCTCATCGCCACCGGATTTGCCGGCGGGCGCGGGGACATCATGCGCGGTCTGGCCATCGGCTTCGATCTGCTCTCGGACTGCCTTGACGATAGCCAGCGCCGGGTCGTTGCGGCGGCTTGCGCCGACTACCTCGATGCGTTCATCAAAGAGTTCAACAATCCCAAGGTGTGGTGGTATAAGGTTCACAACTACAACGGCGTCAACGGGGGCGCGGCCGGGTGTCTGGCGCTGGCGCTGCGTGACGCCTATCCGGCGCGGTCCGATGTCTGGGTCGCCGAATGCGTGAAGATCATCAAACGATGGTTGGGAGCCGGGTTCGACGCGGAAGGCGCCTACCTGGAAGGCGTGTCGTATTCGAGCTATGGTCTTTCCAATACGATATTGTTTGCCGATGCGCTGCGGCGCAGCGGGAAGGGCAATCTCTTCGACCATCCGACATTCCGCAGGCTGCCTGATTTCTATGCGCTGTCGCTTCTGCCCGGCGAGCGGGTCTATGATGCCAGAAATGATTCTCCGTATTCCGGGCTGAACGCCATCCTGTTGAAACTGGCTGAGGTTTACAACAGCGGCCTTTACCGCTGGCTTTGGGATAATTCGGGGTCGGATAACTCCTTTCTGCGGATACTGTGGGAAAACAATATTCCCGCAACCAATCCGGTTGCGGCCGGGATTCCAACCGCCAAACAATTTCACGGACGGGGTCTTTGTATCTGGCGCACCGGCTGGACCAGCAACGATGTGATGTTTTCAATCGAGGCCGGTCCCTACTATCCCACCACGCACAACCAGGGTGACAAGGGCCATTTCACGCTCTACGGGCTGGGGCAGCGTTGGGCCACGGACCCGGGGTATGCCAACGAACATGAACCCGAAGGACGCGGGCAGACGCTGGGCCATAGCTGCGTGCTCATCGATGGCAAGGGGCAAGCCCTGTCAGGAGCGGGGTGGGGCACGAGCGGTGCGATTACAAACTATGTGAACAATAATCGCTACGGATACGCGCTGGCCGACTGCACCGAGGCCTACAATCGCAACAACGCGGGCAAGCCCGGCGCGGTTGTCGAATACGCCCGGCGGCATGCCCTCTTCGTCTATCCCTACAAGGGAGCCCCGGCTTACGCCGTGGTGATGGATGATATTCGCAAGGACCAGCAACCTCACGAATTCACCTGGCAGATGATGTTTTCCGACCAGATGGCGGCGACCCTGGGTGATGACCGGGCTGTGTTCACGCCATTGAAAAAATCTGAGACGCGATTGGTCGTCAGGATTCACTCATCCTCGCCGTCCGTGCTTACGGCCGACACTTTCCAACCAGTAGATTATCATCCTCCGGCCAAATTCCCGCGCTTCAGGGCAACCACGCAAGACGTGAATCCGAGATTCATCGCCGTGTTGCTGCCGCTGCCGGCGGCGGTGGCGGAACCGGACGTCCGGTTTGAGGCGCGTGATGGAAAACGAATCGCCACGGTCAAATGGCCGCAACACACGGACACGCTGACCTGGTCTGATCGCGACGGCTCGGTCGGGCTGGTCCAGTCACCATGAGGCTGGGATGCGGCTTAATTTGGCTGTTCCGGTCCGTTATTATTTCCCGCTGGAGAAAAAAATGCAGCCAAGTGCCGGCGGGGTTTGAATGGGGCGGCGCGCTTCATAACTGTGGCCGCCGGCGGACGGTGAGTGCCGCAAATCCTATTCTATGGTGAATTCAGCCAATCGAGATTGAACCGTGCGCACACGATGTTCTTTGTTTCGTAGAGGCAGAGCACGGTGCCATCCGGCAGCACGGCGAGATCGCTGTAGGCGCTGGGGCCGGATTCGAGCGTCTTGTTCACCGGCCAGGTCTTGCCGTTGTCACGGCTGAGCTTGATGCTCAAGTTCTCGCGCTGGCCTTTACCGTTCGGGTCTTCCCTGCCCTCGGCGTTTCGCCGCAAGGTGTTCGGATTGGAGAAAAGCAAGGTGCCGGGCTTTAACGGATACGACACGACGCTCGCCATGCACACCGGTTCCCAGAGTTGTTCGTGAAAGACCGGCTTCGTCCACTGCCGCGCGCCGTCGGGGCTGCACGTGATGAGTTTCCGCCCAGCGGCGGATTTGCTGCGCGTCACGAGCATCACCCGGCCGTCGGACAACTCGGCCAGCATCGTCTCGTTCGGGTCATTGGCCTCACCCTCGTTGGGTACGGCGATGTCACCCGCTTGCCAGGTCCTGCCGTGATTATCGCTGAAGAGGGTGGCTGCCGCCGACGGCGAATGAGCGCCGGCTTTCCCGTAAGCCAGCCAGACCGGGACGACCAGCCGACCGCTCTTGAGCTGGATGCCATGCCCCGGGCCGGTGGCGATGACTTGCCAATCATACTTTGCGCGAAATGGTTCAAAGCTGGCCGTGACCTCCACCGGCTTGCTCCAGGAGACGCCATCGTCGGTGCTGCGCATGGAGAAACAGCGCGCGTAGTTGACGCAGTAGAGAAATTCAACGGCTCCCGTCTCCCGGTCCACGATGGCCACAGGATTGTTCACGGTCTGCTCGTGTTCCCCGCCGGTCTTTTTGCGCGGGTTCCCCTCGATGCGTTCGCCGAAATGAGCGATTTGTTTGGAGTCCTGCCACGTTTTGCCGCCATCCGTCGAGCGACGCAGGTGGATTTCAATTTCGCCCCAGTCCGAGGATGCGTGCTTTCGCGCCTCGCCGTAGGCGAGCACCGTGCCGTTCGGGGTGGCCACAATTCCCGGAATGCGATAAATCAAAATGCCGTTCATCCCATTGGTGAAAACATCCCTCTTTTCGAGCAATGGTTCGGCGGCAACTGGCCGCGCCAACCATACAGCCACGAGCAGGCTGGAGATGAATGTGGCGGTGAGTTTCATAAATGTAATCGCAGGAGGATGGCGGCGGATGGGGCGGCGGCATGGGCGCCGTCCTGGCCGGTGTCGCCAAAGGGAAAATGCGGAAGCGCCGCGTCCATGATTTTTATCCCTTCATCAAAGTTGCCGGCCCCCATCAGAATGAAACCAAGTTGAAATCCCCGCTTTGGCTCGTCCGCCAGTGTGTAGTGGCGGGGCGTGCCGGGCGTGGTGTGCGCGACGCACGCAGCGTTGGTGTTCGGGTCGGTCATGGGCGCGATGGATTTGAGTGCGAACGCCTGCGCCTTGTGGATGGCGGCATCCAGTTTCGGCTCGCGATACGCGGGATTGAAATGCTGCAGTTCCATCAGCACCTGGGTGGTAAGCATGAAATAGCCGAGGATGTCTTTGTCCTTGGGGTCATTGCCGGAAAGGCTGTAATGCCAAAAGCCATATTCCAACTGCGCGGGAATGACCTGATGATAAATGCACTGGTCGGTCTTCTGCTTGAGTCGCGCGGCGCGTTGCGGGTCAATGTTGCGCAGGGCTTCACTAAGCATTCCCGCCGCCATGGCGACGGCGGCAGTCTTGTTGTTCGGCGAAGGCTTGCTCATCGGGTTTTTGGACTCGCCGGTCTTCACGTCAATGTCCGCCGACCACCAGCCATTCGTATTCCATGGATACTCATCAATCACCTTTGCAAGATATTTCAGGTCGTCGTTACGTCCGCCTTCCTGATGCAAAATATAAGCGACATTCGCGGTGTAAAAACCCAAGGCTGGTGGTCCGCCGCCCATAATCGTCTCGCCGCCGGATTTTTCCTTTTCCTTGATCGGCAGCACGCCGAATTTCGTCGCGCGCATGTTCTTCAACACCCGGTCCGAGAGCGTCAGCGCCGCGCGGCGGTAGCGCTGATCGCCGGTTACCTCAAAGGTCAGGTAAAACGCGATCGCCGCCTCCCCCTCACCGGTTTTTCCCTTGAGCGAAACAACTTCACCATCGGCGTTGAGCAATAAATTCAAATGCCGCGTCGTCGCTGCAAGCAATCTGGATTTGAACGCGGATACATCGGCAACGGCACTGTTTGTTATCGGTGTATCACCTGCTCGAAGCAGGCCCAGCGGTGTCAGCAGCAGGACGGCGAGAAATACAAGTGCTTGGTTCATCCGCCGGATTATTTGTGCGGTGCCATCTGGCAATCGGCATCCAGCGGCACGGCGGTGCCGATTTTATCCACAGGCTGGATGAAGAGGTAACGCCACACGTCTTCATGAATATATTTGCCGGCAGCGTCTTTGCCGGCGGCACCGCCGGGGGTCACGGAACTATGCGCCCGTCGGGCGTCTTTCTTCACGTCGAAGGCGGTGATGAGGCGGCGCGTGTTGCTGTAGGGTGCCTTTGACTCATCAACATTCACGACCGGGCCGCAGTCGTGCATTTTCAGCATTTGCCAGGAGCGGCAATAGTGATGGCCGCCCCAGCCGCCATCGAGCACGTGGCTAAAGCCGAAGTAGCGGTTCGCGGGCGTGGCGGAAGGCAGGCGCTGCCAGTTCTCGGTGTTGTCGCGCGGGCCGCAGAACATGACCACGCGGTCTACTTTCTGATAAATCGCAAAGCGCGCGGCGGTGGTGCTGCCGTGGGAGGCGCCGCTCATGATCACCTTGTCCCAACGCAAGCCGTTGCCATCGGCGGTGATGAACTGCTGCCAGCCGCCCTGGGGATTTTCTTTGGCCAGCCATTTCACGAATTGAAAGGCGCGCTCCATCATGCCATCGGGCTTGGGGATGTTGACCAGCGGACTGTGATCTTCGCCGGTGGCGGCTTCGAGCCGGATGTCGCCGATGCTGTGATCGTCGTCCGGCAGGTTTTTGATTTTGCCGAACCAGCGGTTGGCGTAGCTGACTTGGATGCCATGCAATCCGTAGCTGGCGATGCGGTCAAACAAGGCGGGATTATGCCCCATGAGCCAGATGACCAGTTTGCCCTGCGAAGCCACGCGCGTGTCCACGGCGGCATGTTCGAGATCCAAGACATTGCCCTTTTCGTCTTTGAAAAAGAATTGTGCCTCGGGATGCTCGCGGGTGCGCGGGTCAATCTCGCTGGCGCGCTTGGCGAGATCGTAGCGTTGCGGTTTGGGATCGGCCGCCGAAATGCGCCCGCCGCAGAGCAGGGCGACCAGGGTGACGAGGAGAAGGTTTCGATTCATGATAAAAATCGGGAATCACTGGCTCGTCTCCTGAGACGGCGGCGGGTGAATTCAGGTTTCAATTGATTCGACTCAGCGGCCCGGCGCAAAGGTGGAATTGTCCACCAACCGGATGCCCGGTTTTTCAAACACGATGCGGCGCGATTTATAGAGCGCGCCCAGGGCCTGCTTGAAGGCATTCTTGCTGCAGCCGAATTTCATCCGGATGGCCAGCGGCGTGCTCGCATCGTCAAATTTCAGACGCCCGCCGCTTTGTTCCAGCGCCGTGACGATCTGCTGCTTCAGCGGGATGACGCGCTGATAGCCGGATTTATCCAGGGTCAGATCCAATTTGCCGTCCTCGCGCACGGTGCGGACAAAGCCTTTTATTTTCTCGCCGACCGCCAGCGGGATGCCCAGCGAGTTGTGGTAGAGCAGACCAAAACAATCATTCTCCACGATGGCATTATAGCCCAGCGGCGTCCGGCCGGTGATGAGCAGATTCACCGGCTGTTTTTCCTGGTAAGTGTTCCCGCTTTGGTTCAAATGCCGCCGCAGCCGCGCGCTGGCGACAATCCGTTTGCTCGGCGGATCGAGATAGACATAGACCGTCACGGTTTTGCCGATGCGGACGGGCACTTCCTGTTCGCGGAACGGCAGCAGCAAATCCTTCGCGAGTCCCCAGTCGAGAAAAGCGCCCACGCGCGGGTTGATGCTGACCACTTTCAGGCAGGCAAATTCCCCGACCATCGCCTTGGGGGTCTCCGTCGTCGCCACCAGCCGGTCCTCCGAATCGAGATACACGAAGACGTCCAGCTTGGCCCCGGGCTGGAGATCGGGCGGAATGTAGCGGCCGGGCAAAAGAATCTCGCCCAGTTCGCCGCCGTTCAGGTAGAGGCCGGGGCCGGAAGAGCGTTCGATGGAGAGCGTGTTGCGTTTGCCGATAATCGCCATGGAGGTCTATGGTAGTTGAACGCCGCCCGATCAGGAGCAAAATCGGAAGTGGCCTGATTTCGGAGCGCGGCTCTGTGAGCCGCAGCACATCGTCCTGCCATTCAAGCCGCTGCGGGTCCCAGACCCGCGCTCCGTTTTCAAATTGGGACACTACTGCAAAATCGGCGCGGCAACTCCAGGTTTTCGCCCCGCTGCTCCTACCACAACCCGGCGAAGTGGCAGCCCCACTTGATCCAGAGCGGGATCGTGACCAAACCTGCCAGCGAGGTGCTCAGGACGACCTGCAACGCCGTCCGCGGATCACCGCCGTAATGCTTCGACAGCGCGATGGGCAGCACCGCCGAAGCCATGGCCCCCTCCACCACGATGACGCGCTTCAATTCGATGGAGCACGGCAGATACTTGGCGAGCAGCATGAACAGGATCGGCAGGGCGAGCAGACGCACCGCCAGCGCCATGACCACCACCCGCGCAAACCGGCCGCCGTGGATTTCCGAAATGTGATCCGCGATGATCGCGCCGATCATCAGCAGCGCCAGCGGAATGGCGCATTGCCCCAGCCAGTGGATCCCGGTCATGGCCATCAGCCCCATTTCGTGGAGCAGCGGTGGAGGTGAAACGTGCTGGCCGATGACATTCAAGGACAGGGCCAGCAGCAGTGCCACCAGCGGCGCGTTGATGATCTGTTTCCAACTGCCGCGCCAGCCGCCGCCCGACAAAATAGCGATCCCGACCGTCCATAACATGATCTCGACGCCCACATTGTGCACCAGCAGCACGCCCACAGTTCCCGGATCGAACAACAAGATGCACAAAGGCAGCGGGATGTAGCCGTAGTTTTGCAAACCCGTCGTGAGGGCAAACGTGCGGCGCTCACCGGGAGTTTCCAGCTGGGTAAATCCCGTCACCAGCCAGGCCAGCCCGATGCTGACCAGCACGGTGACCACCCCCACCAACGGCGGCAGCCACAGATTTTCCGGGCGGCGCAACGCCTCATTCCCCAGCACTGACTCAAAAATCAGCGCCGGCAGCAGCACCTTCACACAGATGTGCAGCAGGCTTTGGTCCGCCTCCGCCGTCAGCCAGCGGACCCGGCGCATGCCGAACCCGGCCACCATCAAGCCGAATACCGGCACCACCGCGCTAAACAGCGTCATCAACGTATTCACGGCGGTCATTGAACCCCATTTTCAAAGTGAAGGAAACTAGAACCCGTCGAACAGATGTCTCGGCAACACGGCAAGTGCGGAGGATTGAGAATCATAGGCAGCTGCCTTACCTCAACAGCGTTAACCACCACGACGACAAGGGTTTTGTTAGGGTTAAAACTCGGCCAACAGATTCTTGTAACACTTCCCAAATTGCCACGTCTAATGTGTGGTATGAATAAATTATTTACGGTAGGAATCCTCGCGCTGGTTGCGGCGGGTTCTTTGTTGATGACCGGCTGCGTCGTCCGCGAACGAACGGTTCACCATCACGCGCCGCCAGCCTACGTAAGCACCGAAGTCACGGTCACCGAAGCTCCGCCGCCGATGGTGGTGGAAACCGTCACCGTTGCACCCGGACCGGGTTTCGTGTGGGTTCGCGGCGGCTGGGTCTGGCGCAATCACTGGGTCTGGGAACGCGGTCATTGGGCCAACCCGCCCCGGCCGGGTGCCGTCTGGGTGGATCACCATTATGAATACCGCCATGGCGCCCACGTTTTCATCCGTGGCGGCTGGCGATTCTAAATCAGCATAACTTTGTCAGCGCCTGTTTCCGCAAAGAAACAGGCGTTTTTTCTTTTTTATAAACCCTCTCCCTCCGCGCCTGAAAAAGCTCGCCCCACGCCGCCTGATTTTCCACGATGCCGCGCGTGAATCCGGACCCGAAACCCGCCCCGAACAAATCCGACGAGGAATTTGTCCTGCCGCTTGCCGGCTTCACCGGCACGCCGGAGGAGCAGGACCGCCAGTGGTTCGAGCAATGTTATCGCGGCGACTCGCAGCGCCAGCTCACCGTGCGCGCGGTCGTCATGGGCGGATTGCTCGGCATGTTCACCGCCGTTTCCAACCTCTACACCACGCTCAAAATCGGCTGGAGCTTCGGCGTGTCCATCACCGCGTGCGTCATCTCGTTCGTCGTCTGGAATTCCATCTGCAAAATTCTCGGCGGCCGCGTCTCGCGGATG
>SESH01087923.1_pt1 | contig 11165 bp, 8 predicted proteins | sample 3171561 | NCBI WGS metagenome assembly SESH01 (sample SAMN10866947, study PRJNA518727) | freshwater metagenome | biome: subpolar coniferous forest; feature: holomictic lake; material: water; isolation source: holomictic Lake 442 2011 16.5 m and 2014 13 m | place: Canada: near Kenora, Ontario
AATCGACCGCCCGCTGGCCGACGATGATGTCGTGGAGGCTGAGAAACGGCGCCTGGGCGCCGCTGGTGCCCTGATTGACGATGAGCTTGGGTGCAAATTCCTCAATGCCGATGAGCGTCGCGGTCGTGCAGTTGATCAGGGCCTGACCGGTGAGCTGCACTGCGACGCGGTGCGGGCCGATGCGGCCGGTCCAGAAGCTGAAGGGGCCGATGGTGATTTTCGCCGGCTGCTGCAGGGCCGCGATGATTTCCTCGACCTCGGGTTTTTCCGCCCCCTGCACGAGCACGTCCACCGGATCGGCGGCCCGCAGGGCGGCCACCAGCACGAGGAGCAGGCCAAGGCGACCCGGGATCATGGGAGTGCCTCCAGCAATTCCAAGGCCACGGCCGCGACCTGGCCCGGGGTGCCATCAATTACCCGCAGACCAATGCAGGGGGTTTGCAGGAGAAAGGCGCACCCCGCGATGTGGGCGGATTCCGGGTCCTCGCAGCTCGTGCCCCAAGTCTGGCGAAGCCAGTTAATGCGGTCGACCTCGCGATTCACCTGAGGGGCCGAACCGAGCACCCCGACGATGACCTGATGCTGCGGGTTGGATAAACGCCGGGCCCGGGCCAAGGCGGTGGAATCAGCGGGAAAAAACGGGAGTGGGGTTTCCCTTTCGCCGACGGTCGCCAGCAAATGGGGCAGCGATTGCCACGTCAGGGGGGCACAGCCGCTGTCGAGTGGGGCCGGGGACGAGACCAGGCCGTCAAAGGCGGCGAACTTCTCGCTCACCACCAGGTCGCCCGGGTGCAGCGCGGGGTCATGGGCCCGCGCCGCTCCGAGGGTGATGACCAGCCGCGGCGCATAGTGGCGGATGCCGAGGGTGGTGGCGGCGACGGCGTTGAGCGGGTCGCCTTCCGTGCGGGTCAGGACGATGGATTTGCCGTGCCAGGTGCCGCACCAGAATTGCCAGTTTAACCGGCGCTCCGCGCGGGGCGATTCCAACCGAGCCAACAGCAGACCCAGTTCCGCGTCGGTGCCGGCGGCGAACAGAAAATCCGTCGTGACCGCGCGCAGGCCGGTGGCGAGGAGGAGGAAAAAGCACAGCGCGCGCATTGCCTCAGGGCCCCGGTGCCACCGGCGGCGTGGTGGCATAGACGTCCCAGCCGGCGACCAGGGCATGGACCACGCGACTGCCCACGCGATGCGCGGCCTCCAGGGAAGGCAGGTAGGCGGAATAGAGGCCCAGCTTTTCGCCGTTCATGCTTTCCGGCGCCGAGCCGCCGGGCCACTGCATGTCGTAATTGCTGGCGGTGCGCAGCACGAGGGCCCGGCGCACATCCGCCTTGCCCGCCCGGGTGAGGTTGGTGAGCGAGCGGAGGGTGCCGGTGTCCTCCATCGCGGTGGTGACGAAGTTCGCGTGCCCATCGGTGTAGTACCGCAACCAGTCATTGGCCCACTGATTGAGCAGCTTGCCATGCCAATAGGTGCTCGAGGACATGGTGTCACCCTTCAGGACAAACGGCGGACGCTGGGCGTTAGGGTAACCGGTGTAGGCGGCCCGGCGCGCCTGCATCTGGGCGTTGTCGGCCAGCGGAGTGTCCTTGGTCAGCTCGTAGGCCCAGTTGACCAGGCCGGCATCCAAATGATAGACCTGATCGGCCAGTCCGGCCGGTGGCACCCGGGGCAACTCGTAGGGCCGGCTTTTGCGGAGGGGGACAAAGCCGGTGGGCCAGTCCGGCGGGATTTCCCGGGCGTCAATTTCGTGCCCGAGGTCGCCCTCCACCACGTATTCCGCCCAGGCCGCCGAGCCAATCGAGGCATCCTCCGGATCGATGCCGGCAATGCCGGCCACCAGCCAATAGCTCTGGCGCAGGTCAAAGCGGGGATCCAAGCCGAGGGCCATGATGGTGGCGGCGGCATTCGAGTTGGCCACACCCGTCACGAGGCCGATCACGGAACCATCGGCATTGGCCCGCACGTCATGAAAGGCCGCCGGGAGTGGCACGAGCCGGTCGAGCTTCTCCCGCTCCACCCAGAACTGGAATTCACCCGGCGCATCGCCGGTGTCCTGACCGGGCTCGAACATCGCCACGACAATCACCTTGGGGCGAATGACCCCTTCTGTGGCGCCCAGCCCGAGTGGAGCCAGGAGGGCCAGAATCGTGATCCACCGGCAACCGACAGCAGGGAAAGGCATGGTCGATAGAATTCAGCAGGTCGCATACCGTGCCAGCAAATTATTCATATTTCACTAGCTTCTCTGGCACATACTCTGCTTTCTAGCGCGCGTCAAAAGAACTACCACCACCTACCATATGAACCAAACCATCCCACGCGCATTGCTGACCGCCCTTCTGGCAGCCAGCGTTTTCGGACCACTGTCCGCCCAGTCCGGCTCCCCGGCTCCCGCCAAGGAGGAAGTGCTCGAACTCGAGAAATTCAATGTCAGCGGCGTCGCGCCGGAGCAGCAGATCCTGCCGACGTCCCGTCCGTTCAACTCCGTGTTCGGCACGGATGACATCATCGTGGATGTGCCGCGCAACGTCACGATCATCTCCCGGCAGCAATTGAGCGACATCAGCATCTCGAGCGTCCTCGACTTCTCGAAGCTGACCTCCAGCGCCTACACGACGACCAACTTCGGCGCGCCGGCCAATCCGAGCATCCGCGGCCAGACGGCCGATCTCTACATCAACGGCGTCCGCGGCCGCATCACCAGCAACGGCAACGGCCTGCCGCTGGACTTCAACGCGGTCGAATCCGTCAACATCGTCAAGGGTCCGGCCACGGCCGTGCAGGGCGCCTCGATGTACGTCGGCGGTTTCGTCGATCTCATCACCAAGCGGCCCTACTTTGACGGGTACAAGGGCTCGATCAGCGTCACCGTCGGCTCCTATTCGAAGAAAGGCTGGACCGTCGACGTCGGTGGCCCGCTCTCCAAGACCTCAGCCTACCGCTTCAGCTACTCGGGCGAGGACAGCAAGGGCTATTGGCACAACTACTATAACAAGAACAACTCCATCTACGGGGCCTATACCTACCGGCCCAACACCAAGTACGAACTGTTCATCAACGCCACGGCGGCTTTCTATAAATACACGGAAAACTGGGGTATCAATCGCGTCACCCAGGACCTGATCGACAATGGCAAGTATCTGACGGGCGTGAACAACAACCCGGCGCCGAATTTTGCCCTTTATCCCTTCGGCTACGCCGATGCCAACGGCAATGCGATCACCTTCGGCAACATCGCCACAGTTGGCGGCACGGCTGCTCCCGTTTCGGACCCCCAGAATTCGAAATGGGTCACCTCGGGCTTTCCCGCGGGCAACCGGGTCGCCTTTGGCCCGACGGTCAAAATCAACCGCCATTCCCGCCTGCTCAAGCCGGGGGATCACTCGGTGGGTGACGAGTACAACGCCCAGGCGATCCAGACCTACACGGCCAGCCCATCCTTGAAAATCGTGAACAATACCTTCTGGAGTTACACCTCGCGCAACACCAAGAGCTCCTATTACTACTCCGAGATCGTCGATCCTTCCTGGTTTGCTGAAAATCGCACCGAGTTCATCTTCACCCCGAGCAAGAATCTTTCCATCAATTCCGGGTTGGATATCCGTTATCAGCGGACCAAGGCCTACGATGATTACTTCTTCGAGCCGGCCAATGTTTGGGACCTCACCAAGGACATGTCCTACGTGAACGTGTACAACTCGGTCAATTTCCCGAATCCTTTCACCAGCCTGCCGGTGCCCGGCTGGCCGGGGCGCTACGCCACCGATGGATTGTCGAACGGCGACACCAACGACAGTCACGGCACCACGGTGGGACCCTTCGCCCAGGCGACATGGAAAATCAACGACCGCTTCAACCTCGTGAGCGGCGCCCGCTATGACCACGTCAGCGCCCACGTGCGCGAGCCGCTGCTGTCCAGCCATCCCGAGGCGAGCATGAGCGTCTGGCTGCCGAACTACAACGCGAGTCTGGTGTTCAAGGCCGCGGCCAACACCAGCGTCTACATAACCTACAATTACAGCAAGAACACCTCGGGTGCGGTCGGCAACGGTGGCGGCATCACCGGCTGGAACGCCGCGGGCACGGGGCTCGACAAGGAGCTCTTCCAGCAACCCAGCGAGCTGCTGGAGGCCGGCACCAAGTACTCGCTCAAGAAGGACACGCTCTTCCTGAACTTTGCGCTTTTTGACCAGAAGCGCACCGCCAAGAGCACCAGCAGCACGGTCATCCAGCAGTTCCACTCCAAGGGCTTTGAGGCCGAGCTCAACTACCAGCCCAGCAAGCATCTTTATGCTACGCTGTCCTACTCGTATATCGACGCCACCACCTCTCCCGGCTTCCAGTCGGACGGCGGGGTGGGCTACTTCTATGCCGCGTCGAACTCGGTGGGCCAGGTGTCCGGTCTGCCCCAGCATCAGTTTAACGGCCTGGTTTCCTACTCGTGGGAAAACGGCTGGGGCGTCTCGGCCAATACGCTCGTCACCAGCGAAATTAACAACAACTTCGCGGGCACGCTGGTCATTCCCACCCAGTACGAAATCGATTGCAGCGTCTGGTACCACTACAACAAGCACTGGGACTTCCGGATGAACATCACCAACCTGACCGACCGGAACAACTGGGCGCCGCCGAATGCGGTGTATGGCAACGCCTCGATCTTCGCGCTCGAGGGCACGACCATCCAGTTCAACGTCAAATACAACTTCTGAGCCGGGCCTGAGCGCCGGTTCGTGACTTCCAGGCCGCCCGGGATAACCGGGCGGCCTTTTCTTTTTCCGTCCCGCCGCAGCCCCGGCTTGCACCCGGGAAATTTCCTGCTGTCATCCCGCCCCGTAGCGGCCGGCGTCCGCTTCGGCTGTTTGCCCACGCCAATCCTGGCCGGCAGCGACGCCGGCCGCTACACCCCATAACCTGTTCGCGTCATCCCTGCTCATCCTCCCATGAAAAAAGCCCTGCTCCTGCTCCTGCTGACGGTGAACGCCTGGGCCCAGCACGCCCTCGTGATCCAAACCGACTTCGGCACCAAAGACGGCGCGGTCGCCGCCATGAAGGGGGTCGCCTTTGGCGTCGACCCCCGCTTGGCGATCTTCGACCTGAGCCAGGAGAATACGCCCTATGATATCTGGGAGGCGGCTTACCGCCTGAAACAAAGCGCGACCTTCTGGCCGGCCGGCACTGTGTTTATCTCGGTGGTCGATCCCGGGGTGGGCACCGCGCGCGTCTCCATCGTGCTCCAGACCAAGACCGGCCACTTCTTTGTCGGCCCCGACAACGGCACCTGGACCCTGATTGCCGAGGAATTGGGCATCGCGGCGGTCCGGCGCATCGACGAGAAAACCAATCGGCGGGCTGGCTCGGAGAAAAGCTACACCTTCCATGGCCGCGACATCTATGCCTTCGTCGGGGCCCGGCTCGCGGCCGGCAAGATCACCTATGAGGAAGTCGGACCCCTGCTGGAGCCAAAGGTCATCAGCCTGCCCTACGAGCGCGCGGCGCTGGAGGGGAGCGCCTTGAAAGGCACCATCCCGATGATCGATTTCCACTATGGCAACGTCTGGACGAACATTCCCGATACCCTTTTCGAGCAACTCAAGCCGGCTTTCGGGGAGAAGTTCCTCGTCGTGATCTTCCACGACGGGCAGGAGGCCTATCGCGGCATCATGCCCTACGCCCGGACGTTCGGGGAGGTTCCTCAGGGGGCGCCACTGCTTTATTTGAACAGCCTGTTGAACGTCGGATTTGCCCTGAACATGGGCAGCTTCTCGGCCAAGCATGGCCTGGCTTCAGGTGGAAACTGGACCGTTCGCATCGAGCGCGCGCCCTAGGGCACGCCTTCAAATTGAACTGTCATCCTGAGCGCAGCGAAGGATCCATGCATGCGTGCGTGGCGTCACCTTACGGCTGTGGATTCTTCGCTGCGCTCAGCATGACAAGCCTTATGCATGAATTGAATTTGCGGATATATCCGAGCACGACTGGCCTGCCGCCTGCTGATCCCTTCTCCTGATGGAAATTCTGCCTCCGGCGGCCACTCCGGCCACCTCACCCCACATTGTTTTTGGCTTGGAGGAGCGCATCCCGCTGGGACCCTCGATCCTCGTCGGGCTGCAGCATGTCTCGGCCATGGTGGTCGGCACCATTACCCCGCCGCTGATTCTGGCCGGGGTGTTGAAGTTTTCACCGGCCGACACCGCCTATCTGGTCAGCCTGGCCTTGCTCGCCTCGGCTTTTGGCACGTGGCTGCAATGCCGGCAGCGTGGGCCGGTGGGCTCGGGTTTGTTGAGCGTTACCGGCACCAGTTTTTCCTTTCTCCAACCCCTGACCATGGCGGGCCAGGCGGGCGGTTTGGCCCTCATGCTGGGCATGTCCTGCGTCACGGCGCCCCTGCTCATCGTGCTGGCCCCGTTCCTGACCCGCCTGCGCCGCATCTTCACTCCGCTGGTCTCTGGCGTGGTGGTGCTGCTGATCGGCACCTCGTTGATCCCGACCGCGTTTTTCGGCTTGGCCGCGCCGGTCCGGCCCGATGCTCCCGCCTGGCTCGGTTTGGTCGTGGGCGCAGTCGTCGTAGCGGTCATCGTCGCGGCCCAAGCCACGGGCCGGGCCTGGGCCCGCATCGCCGGCGCGGCCCTGGGCGTAATGGCGGGCTGCCTGCTCTGCGGTGTGCTGGGCGGCTTGCAGGTACCGGCCGCCGGAACCGGTATGTGGTTCACCCGGCCGGAATTGCTGCCGCACGGATTCGCCTTTGAGTGGAAATTCCTGCCGCCCTTCGCGTTCATCTATCTTGTCTCGCTGCTTGAGGCGATGGGCGACATTGCCGCCACCTCGCAGTTATCGGGGCTGCCCGCGGACGGGCCCGACCATTGGCGGCGCTTGTCGGGCGGAGTCTTGGCCGACGGCATCACGAGCACGGTCGCAGCATTGTTTGGCGGATTTCCCAGCGCCACCTATGCCCAGAACAACGGGGTCATCCAGATTACCGGCGTGGCCAGCCGGCGCGTTGGCTACGTTATGGCGGTCATTCTTGCCTTGCTCGGCCTGTTTCCGGCCGTGGGTCGCTGGGTCACGGTCATGCCGCCGGCGGTGTTGGGTGGTCTGGCCTTGATGATGTTCGGCCTCGTGGCCGTGGCGGGCGTGCGGCTGCTGTTGAGTGCCGGCCTGGGGCAACGGGAAGGCGTGATCGTGGCGTTGTCCCTCGGCCTCGGGCTGGGCCTGCCGACGCAGCCCGGTTTGCTCGCCAGCCTGCCGGGCTGGCTGCACGCGCTACTGGAATCCAGCATCTCGGCCGGCGGCCTGACGGCCTTGCTGCTCACTCTGCTTTGGCCCGCGCCCAAATGACCGGCCGGCCGTGAAATTGGACCGGGTGGTCCCGGGCTGATTACGATCCCACCCCAAGATTCGAATTTGTTGTTCCCGGCTTGCACGGTCGCACGGTCCGTTAAAGCGTCGGGCGTGCTCTTGATTGACAGCCATGTGCATCTTTATCCGCCCGACGTGAACCAAAATCCGGCGGCCTGGGCGGCTGACCAGGGCGAATCGGCTTGGGGCACCCTCTGCACCCGAAAGCGGAAGAATGGCTCGGATGTCCAGGGTTTCCCCTCCGTGGATGAATTGCTGCGGGCTTTGGATGCCGCGGGGGTTGATCGGGCGGTCCTCTTGGGCTGGTATTGGCAACATCAGGCCACCTGCGTCCGGCAGAATCGATTTTATGCCGCCTGCATCCGGGCTCACCCTGATCGCCTGGCCGCTTTTGCCACCGTGCAGCCCACGGCCGGCGCCGCGGCTCTGGCCGAGATGGTCTGGGCGCAGGAACAGGGATTTCGCGGATTGGGGGAATTGTCGCCCCATGCGCAGCAAGTGGCCGCTGGTGATTCCCGTTGGGGCGCGGTGCTGGGCCTGGCCGGCCAGCTCAAGCTGCCGGTGAACCTCCATGTGACCGACCCGTCGAGCCGGGATTTTCCCGGGCGCGTACTGACCCCGCTGGGCGATTTCATCCGCTGGTCCCGCGAGTTTCCCTCGACGAAATTTATTCTGGCCCATTGGGGTGGCGGGCTGGCCTTTGACTCCGAAAGCCGGCCGCTGCGCAACGTCTGGTACGACAGTGCCGCGTCCCCGCTGCTGTACGGGCCGGAAGTGTGGACCCGCGCGGCGAAGGCGGTGGGAGCGGAAAAAATCCTCTTTGGGTCCGATTATCCGCTCGTATTGTATCCACAAATCGAGACCACGCCGGGCATTGCCGGTCTGCGGGCCGAAGCCTACGCCGCGGACGCGGGGGAGGGCGTACTGGGTGGCAACGCCAGCAAGTTGCTCAATTGGTAGGCCGCGGATTCCACCTTGTCCGTCGTAGCCTTGGCGTAGTCGGATCCGCGCCGGGGCGTGCGGCACCGACGACGGCGGGCAGCGGAGTGCCCGCCCTACCTGCACGGTCGCGGCCAGTGGTTAATTCGAAGGACGATTGAACCTAGAAAATGCAGTTGGACACAGAGTGCACAGAGGTAAGCACCGAACGCACAGAGATGTGCCCCTGAACATCACCCCAAGACACCGCCACCTGAGAGGTGAATTCAAATTCGTGAATCACCACCCAGTAAGTATTTCTCACTGCGCTCCTGCCTGACTCTGTGTTCTCTGTGACGAGATCGAACTGGGGAATTAAGGTTGAAATTACTGGGACAACAACCACGGGACGACCCGGCTGTCCGCGCTTGGCAAAATGATCTGCAAGCCGCTCGTCAGACCCGACTCCAGCGCCACCGGCAGGGTCAGCACGGGCAATCCCGCGAGACTCGCGGGCGAGGTCAAGGTGAGGAGCAGTTTCCGCGCCTCCGGCGTACAGTCAGCCTTTCGCAGGGCAGGAAAGGGAGTGGCGGGCAATACAAGGTAATCGTGGTCCGAAAAATAGTGCCGGAATCCCGCCCGCACAACGGCCATGGATTGTCGCGCCTGCGCCCGCTGCTCCGGGCTGAAGCGGCCGCCATCCGAGAATCGCTGCCAGATGCCGGGCTCGTAATGCTCGTGATACAGGGTGAGCCAGTTCTGATGAACGGTGTGGGCCTCGGTCAGGACCGTGATCGTGTAAGCTTCGACCGCCTGCTGCCAGCTGGCGAGCAGGGCTCCGCTCAGGGCTTGATCCGCCGGCGGGGCGATGCGGGCGGCGGCACGGTCGCACGCCACGGCGCTGGCGGGATCGAAGGGAAGGCCGAGGACGGAACTGGGGAGAAAACATCCGCGGAAATTTCGCCCCGTCCGCGCCGGGTAGGGCGAGTCCTCCGGAGGAGCCGCAGCGTCATCGCGCGCCCTCGGCTCGTCCGGAGGACTCGCCCTACCGGCGACCAGTGCTTGCCAGGCCGTCAGCATATCGGCGGCGTTGGCGGTAAACCACCCGACAGTATCCATGGACGGAGACAAGGGCATGGCCGCGCGAATGAGATCATCGCCCGGGGTCAGGCGGAACCCATGCAGCCCGCAAAATGCGGCGGGCACTCGCACCGATCCGCCGGTATCAGTCCCGATGGCGAACGGCACCACCCCGGCCGCGACCAGTGCCGCCGATCCACTGCTCGAGCCCCCGGCCAGCCGATCGGGAAAGTGCGGGTGCGGACAATCGCCATAGTGGGCATTGTCGCCAAAAAGCCCGGCGGCGAATTCCACCAGGTTCGTCTTGCCGGCGCAGGCTGCGCCGAGTTCGGTCAGGCGGCTAGCGATGCGGCTGTCGTGGGTCGCCGTGCCCCGGGCCAAGTGGAGGAACGTCGAGCCGGCTCGGGTTGGCACGCCGGCGAGATCAAAGAGGTCCTTGAGCAGATAGGGGAGGCGCGCCAGCGGCGCATCGGCTGTAGGAGGGGCTTTATGCCCCGATGGGATTTCCGTCGCGCCCGCTGAATCGGGGCATGATACCCCTCCTACAGTTTCGAATCGGCCCAATTCCGCGGCGAGGTCGGCTTCGGGTCGCAGCCAGGCGAGGGCGGCGTGGCGCAGGTTTTCCGGCAGGGCGGCGATGCGCGCGTGGACCGTGTGCGCGGCCTCGGTCGCCGCCATGGACTGCCAGGCCGCGAATGGCAAAGTGGCTGGCGTTTTAGGCGCGATTGTATCCATTCAGAATCCTTCATGTCGTCAGCCGCGCCCATCGTCAAATTTTCCTCGCTGCAAAAGCGCTATGGCGGCGGGCCGCTGGTGTTGGAGAATCTCACCCTGGCCGTGCAACCTGGCGATTTCATTTCCCTGATCGGACCCAGTGGTTGCGGCAAATCCACCGTGCTCAAGCTGATTTCCGGCCTGAGCCCGGGGACCGCGGGCGAACTGACCGTGATGGGCGTGAAGCCGCGCCAGGCGCGCGATCGGCAGGCGTTCATCTTCCAGGACGCGACCCTGCTGCCGTGGCTGACGGCCCGGCTGAATGTGGAAATTCCCCTCCGGCTCCGCGGTCTCGCGGCGGACGCTCGGCAGGAGAAGGCGCGGGAGATGCTCGCCCTGGTGGGCTTGGCCGCCGTCGCCGATTATTACCCGCGGCAACTTTCTGGCGGCATGAAAATGCGGGTCTCAATCGCTCGGGCCCTGACGCTGGCGCCGCAACTCCTGCTGCTCGACGAGCCGTTCGGCGCGCTCGACGAGATGACGCGGCACCGGTTGAACGAGGAGTTGCTGGCGATTCGCGCCCAGTCGCCCTTCACCGCCTTGTTCGTCACCCACTCCGTCTCGGAGGCGGTGTTTCTCTCCAACCGCATCGTCGTCATGGCCGCCCATCCCGGCCGGGTGCACGCCGAGGTGCGGGTGGAATTTCCCTATCCCCGACGGCCGGAGTTGCGGGCCCAGCCGGATTTCCAGGCGAAGGTTAACGAGGTTTCCCGCCTGCTGCATGAGGTGGAGGAGCCGGTCCGGGCATGAAAAAGTTGCCGCCACTCCTCCTTTGGGGCCTGCCGGTGCTGAGCGGCGTGGTGTTTATCGCCCTCTGGTATGGCGTGCGCACCGCGAGCGGCCTGCAGAGCTGGATTTTGCCCACGCCCTGGGAGATCATGCAGGCGGCGGGGCATGAGCACACCCGCCTGCTGGCCGCCGCCGGTCACACGGCGCTCGGCGCCCTGGGCGGCTTTGTCCTGGCTGCGGTCCTCGGGTTTCTCACCTCACTGCTGCTCGGGGTCTCGCGCTCGCTACGGGCGGGGCTCTATCCCTGG
>SESH01029372.1_pt1 | contig 11163 bp, 9 predicted proteins | sample 3171561 | NCBI WGS metagenome assembly SESH01 (sample SAMN10866947, study PRJNA518727) | freshwater metagenome | biome: subpolar coniferous forest; feature: holomictic lake; material: water; isolation source: holomictic Lake 442 2011 16.5 m and 2014 13 m | place: Canada: near Kenora, Ontario
GAAAATGATGCGTTGGACACTGTCCATTGCGAAGACTAATAATCGGCCAGTTTGCTTCGCTGGCAAAATCGGTCAGTTTTTCATCCGGATCGACTGCAACCGCTTGATCTACAATTTTGAGCAATGGTAAATCATTGTGAGAGTCACTGTAAAACCAACTGCCTTCCATTGTTTCAGTTGAGTTCTTCAGCCAAGCTTCTAGCAATTTTACTTTGCCTTCCCTAAAACAGGGTATACCGTTATATCCACCGGTATAGCGACCGTCTTTAAACTCAGGTGTGGTTGCCAATAAGTTTTCAATACCGTAAAGCTGGACTATCGGCTCAGTAACAAAGCGGTTGGTTGCAGTAATAACCAACAAAGTGTCGCCCAATTGTTTATGTTTATCGATTAACTGTTGGGCAGATTCTAACAGTATAGGTTTAATGATTTGCTCGATGAATTGCGCCCGCCATTGATAAAGTTGCTCAGGCTTGTTGTCTGCTAACGGTTTCAATGAGAAACGCAAAAACTCAGTAATATCGAGAGTACCCTGTTTATATTCATCATAGAATTTTGCATTGGCACTTTCATAATAACTTTTATCAACGATGCCCTGGTCTACCAAAAACTGGCCCCATAAATAGTCGCTGTCATCGGCAATAAGGGTATTATCTAAATCAAAAATTGCTAAGCTCACTGTCAAACCTGTCTTATGTAATTAAAAAGCGCCATATGCTATGGCATATGGCCTTCATTTATGGAACAATGCGGTAATTAAATTAACTTACTGACCTTTTCTGTAATTTTACCATTAGCAAGATTAAAGATATAGGAAAGGTAAAAACACAGGTTTTAACATGATTGACTCTAAAGGATACCGACCGAATGTCGGGATCATCCTTTGCAATGACGAGGGTCGCGTGTTTTGGGCAAAACGAATGGGTGTAAACTCATGGCAATTTCCGCAAGGCGGGATTAATCCGAATGAAGACCCTGAAGCTGCGATGTATCGAGAGTTGTGCGAAGAAACCGGACTGGATCAAGCGCATGTCCAGATACTGGGACGAACCCGCTATTGGCTAAGGTATCAATTACCGGATCGTTATATTCGAAAAAACTCTCTACCGTTATGCATAGGCCAAAAACAAATCTGGTATATGTTGCGTTTGATTACACATGAATCCAATGTGCGTTTTGATTTGTGTGCAAAGCCTGAATTTGATGACTGGCGATGGGTGGACTACTGGGACCCGCTTAAAGACGTGGTCTATTTCAAGCGTAAAGTTTATCAAAAAGCAATGAGTGAACTTGGCATTATTTTAACCGCTGACACTGTTCCGGTTAAGGCAGATGGCTATTTGGAAAAAGTCGTTGAACATGTAAAAGGCAAAAAACGCAAGCGATAGGGTAAGCAAATGATTGCAATCTCAGTAACAAAACAAAAAGTCTAAAGACAGGTTAAAGACGAAAGGCTAAATATACAAACACGCCCTCCTCTTTAACCTTCAACCTAACTCAATATCCATGCTCATGGATTTGCAGACCTACCAATGGTTCGGGCAAACGGATAACCTCAGATTCAACCCTGCCGTCTGCATATAAATCTATTATCCGATAACCCGGAGACGTTTCATCAACGCTGAACTCCGGGGTTTCCGGCACAAACTGAAAGCAGGTTGAAGGGACGCCCAAAACCTTGTAAGCAGCTTTGCTCTCATTCATTACTTGATGAATATGACCATGGGTTATCGCTTTTACTTGCGGATATTTATCAGCAATTGCCAATAATTCAAACCTGTTTTCAATGATCATACTATCCATCCAGGGGCTTTTTGTTTCCAGACAATGATGATGCATTGCGATTAGTGCATTAAGCTTTGGATGCTCTATTAAGCAGTTTTCAAGAAACTCTAACTCCTTATTTAACAAGCGCCCACCAGGTTCATCGGGTATCTGCGTATTTAAGCTAATCAACTGCCAGTGATTGAATAAAACCTGTTTTGAGCAGTTAATCTGGTCGGCATTAAAAACCTGCAACATCAAGTCATAATCATCATGATTGCCCGGCAGACAGAGGCAGGGTACCTTGTAAGTCTCAATGCGAGAGAAGATACGCCGATAACTTGCCAGACAAGGATCTTGAGCCAAGTCCCCGGAAAGCAGTATTAAATCAAAATGCCGTTCAACATCGCTCATAGCTTGGTCAAGACAGGCATTAAAGTAATATTCGGTATCAATTCCAAGAAGCTTATCTTCCGGTGTTTGCATGATATGCAAATCAGATAATTGCAAGATTGATAAACTGGTCATTGGAGCTTTCAGCTAATGTCTTTACAAAGAATTTTAGAATTTCTTTGTGGGTTGTAGAGCACCTTAAGTTCGTCGGGAAGCTCGGAAACTCCGGACGATAAAAATCCCCGTTCAATAAACCAGTGCATAGTTTGAGTAGATAATACGAATAGTTTTTCAAGCTTAAGTTGTTTTGCTTGTAAATAAACATAGTCAAGCATGCGATTGCCTCGACGCGACCCTTGATAATCGGCATGTACGGCAAGACAGGCAATAGCACCAAAACGATTTTGTTGATTGGCATGCAATGCAGTGCAACCAATAATCAGACCATCACGCTCTATAACAATATAGTCGGCGATTTCCATTTCGATTTTTTCGCGAGAGCGTTTGGCCAAAATGCCTTGTAACTCCAATGGCTTGATCAACTCCAAAATACCACCGATATCATTCAATGTAGCGTGACGTAGCTCTTCAAATGCCGTTGCGCTTATTAGCGTACCTATGCCATCACGGCTAAACAATTCAAGTAACAATGCGCCATTGATGGTTCTGTCTATCAAATGCACACGGTCTATCCCGGCCTGACAACTCTGCATCGCGGCTTTAAGCGGCAAACTGATACTGCTGGACAAATCTGGATGATGCCGCAAGAAAACATCGGCTTCAACCGTGGTCATCTGCTGAATTTTTTCGCCATTATCGGGGTCAAAGCAACTTTGTTCCGTCAGTAAAACAAGCTTTTCAGCTTTTAAGGCAATAGAAACTGCCATGGCAACCTGTTCCGCAGACAAATTAAAGATCTCACCGCTAGGCGAATATCCAACCGGAGAGATTAAGACAACATTGTCCTGATCAAGTTGCTGATGAATTGCCGCACTATCGATTCGACGTACTTCGCCAGTATGGCAATAATCGATGCCATCAATAACACCTATCGGCTTGGCGACCACAAAATTCCCTGACGCCACCTTGATTTTAGCACCCGCCATTGGCGAGTTAGCCAACCCCATCGATAATAGCGCTTCAATCTCGACACGAACCAATCCGGCGGCTTCTTTAACGCATTGCAGAGCTACCTCGTCAGTGATACGCAAATGGTTGTGAAAGTGGGCGGAAATATTAAGCTTGGCAAGTCGCTGGTCTATTTGTGGACGAATACCATGCACCAAAACTAAACGTATACCCAGACTGTTGAGCAACGCAAAATCATGAACATGATGCTCAAAATCATCAGCTAATACCGCTTCACCACCAAAGAAAATGACAAAGGTTTTGTTGCGATGGGCATGAATATAGGGAGATGAGTCTCTAAACCAGCTGACGAAAGAGTGTTTTAAATCCATGATAACTATTTTCGTGATTGCCAGTAATTTGGCTGTTTTCTCAGGTTCATGACAGCAATTTTTCTATCTGAGACGCTCTTGGTCGAAAAAAATGCATAAGGAAAATGGAATACACAATATTTTCTAACATCGTCATTTACCTTTCTATACAACAACGGATTTCGACATGCCCTGTTAATCCCATCTTCCGCTGCGTGAATAAGCACTGAAACACAACTGGTTTATGTAATATGGGTTTAACTACGTTCTACCCTACATCAATCTAACAAATCCGTAACCGCGCCCAATGAAGCCGAACTCACCAACTTGGAATACTTGGCCAACACACCACGGGTATAACGCGGCGCAGGTTGTGTCCATTTTTCAAGACGACGGGCAATTTCATCATCATTGACATGTAGCTTCAACTCATTGGTTTCTGCATCAATGGTAATGGTGTCACCATTTTCAACGATCGCCAATGCACCACCGACATAGGCTTCAGGAGTTATATGTCCGACCACAAAACCATGGGTACCACCGGAAAAACGGCCATCGGTAATTAACGCAACTTCCTTGCCTAAACCTTTGCCCATTACCGCCGAAGTAGGCGACAACATTTCGCGCATGCCCGGTCCGCCTTTTGGGCCTTCGTAGCGGATAACAATCACGTCACCTTTAACGATGTCGCCATTCAAAATACTTTGCAGGGCTTGCTCTTCGGCTTCAAAGACTTTAGCTGTGCCGGTAAACACCAATCCTTCTTTACCAGTGATTTTGGCAACGGAACCACCAGAAGCTAGATTGCCATAAAGAACAACCAAGTGACTGTCTTTTTTGATCGGATTATCCAGTGAATGAATCACATCCTGTTCATCAGGATAGGGTAAGATATCAGCCAGGTTTTCAGCCAAGGTAAGACCGGTTACGGTTAAACAATCACCATGCAATAAGCCTTTATCCAGCAAAATTTTCATCAATGGTTGAATACCACCGATCTCAATCAGCTCGGTCATTAAATAACGGCCACTAGGCTTTAAATCGGCTAACATCGGCACGCGTTTACCGATACGGGTAAAATCGTCCAGGTTAATATCGACACCAGTTGAATTGGCCATTGCCAAGATATGCAAGACTGCATTGGTAGAGCCTCCAAGCGCTATGACTACCGTAATTGCATTTTCAAATGCGGCTTTGGTCATGATGTCGCGGGGCTTGATGTCTTTTTTCAATAACTCCAAAACCGCAGCGCCGGCGCGTTCGCAATCCAGACGTTTGTCATTTGATATAGCGGCCTGAGCGGAGCTATTTGGCAAACTCATGCCCAAGGCTTCTATCGCAGATGCCATGGTATTTGCAGTGTACATGCCGCCACAAGAACCGGCGCCAGGTATGGCTTTGGCTTCAATTTCGGCCAGTTCGGCATCATCAATCTGGTTATTGGCTCGAGCGCCAACCGCTTCAAAAACGGAAACCACATCAAGGTTTTTGTCTTTATGACAGCCGGGCATAATCGTTCCACCGTACACAAAAACACTGGGACGATTCAAACGCGCTATCGCCATCATGCAACCCGGCATGTTTTTATCGCAGCCGCCGATTGCAACGATACCATCAAAGCCTTGGCAACCGACCACGGTTTCAATGGAGTCGGCAATCACTTCGCGGGATACCAGCGAATATTTCATGCCCTCGGTACCCATCGAAATACCGTCAGAAATGGTGATGGTATTAAAAATAACGGCTTTACCGTCAGCATTGTTAACACCGACAGCGGCCGCATCGGCCAACTTGTTAATATGCATATTGCACGGCGTAACCATGCTCCAGGTTGAAGCAATACCTATTTGCGGTTTTTTAAAGTCTTCGTTATTAAAACCAACAGCGTGCAACATGGCACGACTTGGTGCGCGCTCCATGCCGTCAACAACCAGAGAAGAGAAATGACGTGTATTTTTGTCGCTCATAATTTAAATAAAAGGCAAAAGATAAAAGATAAAAGGCAAAAAGCAAAAGGAACGCGGTTTTAAACCTTGAACCTTTAATCTTGTACCTTAATTAATATGAATCCCAACTGCTTCTGTTTCTACGCCAGCTGAGTTTAGGCAAAATAAAACCTAAAATAACACCGATTAGAGCGAGTATGCCGCCATATAAAAACCAGTCTTGATTGGCTGTATCTTGCAAAGCTTGATTTTCAAGTTTGAATTGCTGTAATTCCCTTTCAACATTAACCACGCGTTCCTGAAGTTCATCGCGCTGGTTTTTTAATTCGACAGTACTGGCCGCTGTTTTTTTCAACTCGCTGAGTTCACGGCTTAACAGATCGCGTTCTCTAGCCAGGGACTGCTCAAGTGTTGAACCCGGTGTAATGGATTCTTTTATGGTATTAAGCTCGGCTTTAAGCGTGGCATTTTCAGATTGCATGGTTGTCAGATTTTTGGTTGCGACATCCAGTTGCGAACGACTGGGCGGTTCCTTCATGGTATTTCGGGCTGGCATATAGCCTTCGGTTCCGTCATGCAAACGAACGTGAACAAAACCGGTACTTTTGTTTTCTTCTAGGATGGTCAACGGTGTGCCGGTAGCGAGCAATTTGATAACTTTACTGGTATTATTTTCTTCACTCCGAAGTGATAAGTTTAAATTATCAGTAACATAAACAGTGTCAGCCTGAGCTGAGCTCAAAGTTACCAACAGGATAAAAAACGCGTTAAGTATTTTTTTCACTTGAATCTCTATGGTTGGTCGTTCAGAAAATTAAATTCAAAGATGATTGGTGCATAGCAGAAATTCCAGCAATGCTTTTTGTGCGTGCAAGCGGTTTTCTGCTTCATCAAAAATGACGCTTTGAACGCCATCAATCACTTCAGCACTGACCTCTTCACCTCGATGTGCCGGCAAACAATGCATGAACAGCACATCAGCTTGTGCCGCTTTCATAATGTCAGCGTCAACCTGATAACTCTTAAAAGCCTGCTCACGTTGTTTTTGTTCATCCTCCTGACCCATACTGGCCCAGACATCGGTAACGATCAGCGCTGAGTCTTTAGCGGCCTCCAGCGGCGTATCAAAGAACCGAATACGTGAACCTGCCGCGTCGACAATACTTTGTAAAGGATAGTATCCTTCGGGACAAGCAATATTCAAGTTAAAATCCAACACCATAGCCGCAGTAATATAGGAGTGACACATATTATTACCATCACCAATCCAGGTTACGGTTTTGCCTTTGATGTCGCCTCTATGCTCAAAATAAGTCTGCATATCCGCCAGCAATTGACAGGGGTGGTGTAAATCAGTCAGCCCATTAATGACCGGAACCCTTGAATGTTGCGCAAAAGTAGTGACTGTTTCATGCTTATCGGTTCTGAGCATAACGCCATCAACCATACTGGAAATCACTCTCGCACTGTCGTGCAATGATTCGCCACGTCCCAGTTGCGTGTCGCGTGGTGATAAAAATAATGCAGTACCGCCAAAATGCGTCATACCCGATTCAAAGGAAATACGTGTTCTTGTTGATGACTTTTCAAAAATCATCGCCAGTACCTTGCCTTTTAAGGGCTGATAATCTGGATCACGGTGGTTTTTTAAGACTATACCTCTGGCAATCAAGCGACGGAATTCGTCCCCTGATAAGTCCAGCAGGCTGATTAAATGTCTAGGCTTCATAAGGAATATTTGTATGCGTATGTATTAGAGCCGATAAAGTCTCTACAAGTTGAGTCACTTGCTGAACCGATATAATTAGGGGCGGCAATAAACGAATGGTTTTTTCATTGGTCACATTAATCAATAGTTTCTGTTGTAAAGCCGCCTGAACCAACTCTGCACAGGGACTATCAAGCTCGATACCAATCATCAGACCTTTGTGACGAATATCAACCACATGTTCGTTATCTTTAAGTTTTTCTTTAAACGCCGTACAGATGGCAGCACCTTTTTGTGCTGCTTGTTCAATCAGGTTTTCAGCATCCAGCGTTGCCAATACCGCTATCGCAGCACTACAGGCCAAAGGATTGCCGCCGAAAGTGGAACCGTGATTCCCCGCAATTAAAACCTTGGCTGCCTTGCCACGGGCCAGACAAGCGCCGATCGGCACGCCATTGCCCAAGGCTTTAGCCAAAGTGCAAACATCGGGAGTTATACTATTATGCTGGAAAGCCAAAAATTTACCGGTACGACCAATGCCAGTCTGAATTTCATCCAGCATCATCAGCACATTATGCTGATCACACAGACTGCGTATCTGATTAAGATAATCAGCTGCGGGAATATTAACACCACCCTCTCCCTGTATGGGCTCAACCAAAATGGCGACGATATTGGCATTTTGTTCAAGTGCTTGCTCAATTGCCTTGATGTCATTGTAGGGCACCCGAACAAAGCCCTCAACCAACGGCGCAAAGCCTTGCTGTATTTTAGTGTTACCGGTAGCGCTAAGGGTTGCCAAAGTGCGACCATGAAAACTTTTTTCCATAACTATAATTGCTGGCTTTTCAATACCCTGTTCATGACCGTATTTACGCGCCAATTTAATCGCCGCTTCATTTGCTTCTGCACCCGAATTGCAAAAAAACACATTATCCATGCCGCTTTTTTCGGTCAATAGATTAGCCAGTTGTTCCTGAACTGCAATACCATAGAGATTTGAAGTATGCAGCAGCTTTTCACTTTGTTTGCAGATAGCTTGATGCACGGCAGGATGAGCATGTCCCAAACTGCAAACGGCAATGCCGGAGAGTGCATCCAGATAGCGATTATTGTCTTGATCGAACAACCAGGCACCTTCACCCCGTTCAAAGATAACGGGTAAGCGACCATAAGTTGGCATAATGTGGCTAGTCATGTATTTATTTAAAATTCAAAGAAAAAGACCGCAACTGTAACGGCCGTTAAAAAAATGTTCGATTATAGATTTCAATTTAATCTCAGGCAAGTTCTAATCATTAGACGATAAGCATTGGAATAAACTTAAAAACATCTCACCACAAAGAGCACTCAAGGCACCCAGTTATTGCTTTGTTTATTCATAGTAAACTCATTACCAAACATCCCTTAACCTATATTAAAAATTTTATCTATATTTCAATCACCCAGCCAATCTTGTGGCTTTAAATAACGTTCATACAACAATGCCTCGGGACTTCCAGACTCAGGCTGCCAATTATATTTCCATTGCGCCGCGGGCGGCATTGACATTAAAATCGATTCGGTACGCCCGCCCGATTGTAAACCAAACAAGGTGCCACGATCGTAAACCAGATTAAACTCGACATACCGACCACGACGGTATAACTGAAAATCACGTTCCCGGTCGCCATAAGGCGTATCCTTACGTTTTTGAATGATAGGCAAATATGCCTGAGTATAATGATTACCCACACTTTGCATAAAAGCAAAAGACTGCTCAAAACCCAATTCATTCAAATCATCAAAAAACAAACCGCCTACACCTCGAGTCTCATTACGATGCTTAATAAAAAAGTACTCGTCACACCACTTTTTGTAAGCTTGATAAATATCATTACCAAAAGGTTCGCAAGCAGCTCTAGCGGTTTGATGCCAATGCAGCACATCTTCGTTAAACGGATAAAACGGCGTCAAATCAAAACCACCGCCAAACCACCAGATAGTCGGTTCACCTGGTTTTTCCGCGATTAAAAACCGGACATTGGCATGGGATGTTGGCACGTATGGATTTTTGGGATGAATAACCAGCGACACACCCATCGCCTGAAACTGTCGCTCGGCAAGCTCAGGACGCTTCGCCGTTGCTGAGGGAGGAAGCTTAAAACCAGAGACATGCGAAAAGTTAACACCGCCTTGCTCAATGACCTGTCCACCTGTCAAAACCCGCGTTTTACCCCCCCCCCCCTCTTCTCTATCCCAAACGTCTTCAATAAACCGGGCTTCAGGTTCTTCGCCTTCCAGTGCTGAACAAATTTGATTTTGCAGGTTTAGCAAATAGTTTTTTACCTGGTTGATGTTTTCGATATTCATGTATTTGGTTCGATCTTAAATTTTAAATGCCGATTTTGAGAACTAATAATATCATCTCTTTAATTTACTCTACCAACTTATACTGGTACAAATAACATAACTTCAAAGGATATTATCAATAAATTTGAAGATCAATTTATTCAGTCAACAAATTTTCACTTAAGAATGACTGCTTTAGGTACAATAAATCATTTACTAATCCTTAAGTAACCCTATGGCACAAGCTAAAAAATCGGAAAATATCCCCAAACCAATTCAGGAAAAATACCAGGCTATTGTCGATATAACCGACAGTTTTACCAAAGAAAACATGAACGAAGAATATGCCCAGCTTATTGGATATGCAGTTGCCGCTTTATGCAGAAAACGCCCATCCCCAATAGAGTCAGGGAAAGCGGCGACATGGGCTTGTGGAGCCACTCACGCGATAGGAATGGTTAATTTCTTGTTTGATAAAAGCCAAACACCCCATATTCGTAGCACAGATTTGTATAAAAAAATGGGAGTCGGTGAAAGTACTGGCCAAGCAAAGTCTAAACTCATACGCGATCTTTTGGGGATGGACCCACTCGATCCGAACTGGACATTACTCAGCCATCTGGATAGCAATCCAATGGTCTGGATGTTAAATGTCAATGGCATGTTAGTCGATGTTCGTCACCTGACCAGAGATTTACAAGAAATCGCCTTTGAAAAAGGGCTTATTCCTTACATTCCGGCAGATAGAATAGACACTTGAAAAGGTGTGCTTTACGTTGATGCGCATTCCACTCGCCTACCTGTGTATAATTTTGTTGTGGGCAACGACACCGCTTGCAATCAAATGGAGCAGTGAAGGTTCGGGCTTCCTTTTTGGAGTAACCGGGCGCATGACGATTGGCACAGTTTGCCTAGTTTTAATAGTAGGCCTGTCAAAGCAACGCTTACCATGTAATCGAAAAGCGTTACAAACTTATCTGGCGATCGCCCTACAAATTTACGGTGCGATGCTCGCGGTTTATTGGGCCGCACAGTTTATTCCCTCCGGTTGGGTATCAGTGATCTTCGGTCTTTTACCCTTAATGACCGCTTTATTAGCGAGAGTTTGTTTAGGAGAAAAAAGCCTGACCCTGGGGAAATTGCTGGCCTATTCCATGGGCATGTGTGGTTTATGGGTCATGTTTGGCTCAGCATTACAATTAGGGCATGACGCAGTACTGGGGATCATCGGCGTACTGGTTTCCACATTTTTACAAGCTGCCAGTTCGGTTTGGGTAAAACGTATCGGCACAAATATTTCTGCTTTATCTCAAGTAACTGGCGGGCTATTGTTATCGCTTCCCCTTTATCTGATGACCTGGAAACAGCTTAACGGCCAGTGGCCAATTGAAATCTCAACCCTTAGCCTTGCATCGATCATTTACCTTGGAATGATTGCAACTACGGCTGGCTTTGTACTTTATTATTATTTACTGATTCATCAAACCGCTACCAAAGTTTCACTGGTTACCCTGGTATCTCCGGTCATGGCGCTTCTATTAGGGCATTATGTTAATCATGAACCGTTAACGATGAAAATAAT
>SESH01025743.1_pt1 | contig 11158 bp, 12 predicted proteins | sample 3171561 | NCBI WGS metagenome assembly SESH01 (sample SAMN10866947, study PRJNA518727) | freshwater metagenome | biome: subpolar coniferous forest; feature: holomictic lake; material: water; isolation source: holomictic Lake 442 2011 16.5 m and 2014 13 m | place: Canada: near Kenora, Ontario
TCAGCTCGTGGCGACAAGGTGAGTTTCCTATAACATATTGAACTGCCTTTCAGGAGCACGGCAGAGCTTCCATGTGATCAGGCTAAGTGACTCTGGGTAAGTGCATTAAAAACACCTGTTTTCCCAATTTAGGGACGATATGGCGAGAGCTTTTCGTATAATTAACTCTGATTTATGGTCCCTTTTTTCCCCAAAGAAGAATTGTCGTCACGGCATAGAGAAGCCGTGCAGGAGTACCCTTCAGCGCGGTCGGCCGACACGATCGCTAAAATGGGTGAAGAGATCAAAATCACCTAGAAAGGTTTTCGGGAAAAAAGAGACGTGCTGCGCCACGTGGAGCGGGTCCGGTGGAGTAATTTAACGATCGATCTGTCGACTCTCTAGCGGGCTATTTGCACAGGAGATCGTCGTTTGACATTTTTGCTCAGCGATCAATAACGCGAAGATGCTGCGTAAAGTAATCCTGCTGCTGGGACTGATGGCACCAATCGGCTGGGCAGCCTCTGGCGCTGAAACTTGGGCGGCACGGATAAAGGCGGGCGAACAGGGCAATATCACGGCTCAGCTGAGCCTAGGCTATGCTTACGCGCAGGGTGAAGTGGTCACAAAAGATCTGCCGACTGCGATCAAGTGGTACCGCGCCGCAGCGAAGCAAGGCGAACTGTCTGCTGGTTTTAACTTGGGCATGCTCTACCGCTTTGGGATGGTGCCTTTGGATTATCCGATCATGGCCGAACTTTACCGTGTAGCGGCCCAACAAGGCGACGCTTTCGCGCAATTCAAGTTGGGGATGGCCTGTCCATTTCTGACAGCTTTTGATCTCAACAATTTTGTTGGACAGGTCAAAGCGGCTCATGCTGAGGCTCTCGTTTGGTTGCAAAAAGCGGCCGGACAAGATCAACCGGATGCTCAGTTGCTCCTGGGCGAATGGTACGCGGAGGGCAATCATGTGGAAAAAGATCCGGTGAAAGGGGTTCAATACTTCAAGAAAGCCGCGGCCCGTAATAACGCAGAAGCTCAATGGCGGTTGGCGCAGGCCTGTCTCACGGGCGAAGGCACGCTCAAGAATGAGGCGGCCGCAGCCCAGTGGATTCGGCTCGCCGCAGAGGGTGGTCACCGCAAGGCCCAAGCGTCTTGGGGCAGTATCCTCTTCGATGGTCGACCGGGCTTAGCAGCCAACGAAAAGGTAGCGGAGAAATGGTGGCGGTTAGCGGACGAACCTGCGCCGCCCCGACCCTTCCGCACGGTGACGGAGTTTTTTGATTGGACCGATAAACCGGCGCCACTGGATATCGTTCAAGCACATGCTTGGTTTAATTTAGTCGCGAGTAGGAATTACCAGCTAAAAGGGGAAGGCGTGCTGATGACCCCGCAGATTATTTTGAGCCTGGTGGAGCAAAATATGACAGGTCAAGAAAAGCGTCAGGCGGAGGCGGCCGCGCAGCGGCTGGCAGAGGAATTTCCTTAGCCGCGCGAGGTTTGCGCGGTGGGCGCCACCCCGGAAAAGTAAAAGATCGAGGACGGGAAGTCCTCGATCTTGTGGTGCCAACCTTCCGGGCAACGGAAGGTTGGCGAAGGGAAACAGCCTTTTGACTGTGCTATACGAGACTCAGGCCGTGGCAACCGTCTGGATCGTCTTGATGATCCGGCCGGCGACCAGATACGGGTCGGCGGCCGAGTTCGGACGACGATCCTCGAGGTAGCCCTTGTAGCCGTTGTTGACGAAGCTGTGCGGCATGCGGATGGACGCACCGCGGTCGGCGAGACCATAGCTGAACTTGTCGATCGACTGCGTCTCGTGCAGGCCCGTGAGGCGGAGGTGATTCTCGGGTCCGTAGACCGCGATGTGCTCGCCCATGTGCTTGTTGAAGGCCGCCATCAGCTTGTCGAAGTAGGCCTTGCCGCCGATTTCCCGCATGTACTTGGTCGAGAAGTTCGCGTGCATGCCGGAGCCGTTCCAATCGAGCGGCTGGCTGAACGGAGCCAGGATCGGCTTGCAGCGCCATTCGATGTCGATGCAGTAGCTTTCACACAGGCGGGTCAGGAGATAGCGGGCCACCCACATCTGGTCCGCCGCGCTCTTGGAGCCCTTGCCGAAGATCTGGAACTCCCACTGGCCCTTCGCCACCTCGGCGTTGATGCCCTCGAGATTGATCCCGGCATCCAGGCAGAGGTCGATGTGCTTCTCGACGATCTCGCGCGCCACGTTGCCGACATTGCGGTAGCCGACACCCGTGTAGTACGGGCCCTGCGGACCGGGGAAGCCGCCCGCGGGAAAGCCCAGCGGGGCGCCATCCTTGTAGAAGAAATACTCCTGCTCAAAGCCGAACCAGGTTTCCGGATCATCGGGAATCGTGGCGCGGGAGTTGGACGGATGCGGCGTCTTCGCGTCCGGCATCATCACCTCGCACATCACCAGGGCGCCGTGCTTGCGCGTGGTGTCCGGGAAGACCGCCACGGGCTTCAGCACGCAATCCGAGCTTTTGCCCTCGGCTTGCTGCGTCGAGCTGCCGTCGAAGCCCCAGTTGGGCAGTTCGGCGAGCGTCGGGAAGCTGGCGTAGTCCTTGATCTGTGTCTTGCTGCGCAGGCTGGCGAGCGGCGTGTAGCCATCGAGCCAGATGTATTCCAGTTTGTATTTGGCCATAATGATCGGGTTGGTGACGGGAGGGGCGGAGGGAGGGAGGGGGCGAGCATGAAGGCCCCGGGCGGCCAAGGCATCTTCAAAACTCAGCGCCGAATCCAGCACCTTACATGCCAGAGGCAACCAGAAGTTGCTTTCGCCGCATTTTTTATGCCCGCAAACCCGTCGTCCGCCTCTTTCCACGGCCGGTCATCATGCTTGCCAGCGCCCCCCCCGGGCCAAAACTAGCCCTCCCGCCCCCCCCGACCCTGATGCACGAGATGAAGGATACCGCCCGCGCCTTGGTTCGCATCGGCTATGACGGCCGGGTGCACAAGAACTTCCGTGGTCACCAGGCCCAGGAACGGTTCGACCATGAGGTGCGGGTCCTGCGGCACCTGGAGGCCCGGGGCTGCACCTTCGTCCCGCGGCTGCTCGAGGTGGAGCCGGAACAGCTGAAGATCGTGACCACCAACTGCGGCACCCGCGTGGACCACCTCAGCCTCGAGCGCCAGACCGAGGTGTTCGCCGAACTCGAGGCCTACGGCGTGCGCCACGAGGACCGGGAACTGCGCAACATCACCTACCGCACCAGCGACGGGCGCTTCTGCATCATCGACTTCGAATTCGCGACCCTGCTGGAGGGCGGCCCCGGCACCGTGTCGCTCAAACCCTCCGGCTGACTGCCATGGACTCCCCCGACACCCCCGCCGCGGCCCCCGCCCACCCCCTCCGCTGGTCCGCCCTCACCGACCGCGGCCGCTTCCGGCCCAACAACGAGGACTCCTTTCTCGCCCTCACCTTCGACGGCCATGAGGTCCGCTTCCTCGGCAAGAACGGCCAGTCCTCGCTCGCGGGCACCGACTTCGTCTTTGCGGTCAGCGATGGCATGGGCGGGGCGAAGTCCGGCGAGTTCGCCAGCCGCATCGTGGTCGAGCGCATCACCCGCCTCCTGCCCCGCGCCTTCCACATGTCGGCGGCCGGCATCTCCAGCGGGTTCGCCGACATCCTCGCGGAGCTGTTCACCTCCATCCACGTCGACCTGCTCAAGCTCGGCTACGCCTACGAGGAGTGCGCCGGCATGGGCGCCACCCTCAGCCTGGGCTGGTTCACGCCCGACTGGATGTATTTCGCCCACATCGGCGACAGCCGGATCTACTACCTCCCCCACGCCGGCGGGCTCACCCAGCTCACCCACGACCACAGCTACGTGGGCGGCCTGCGGCGCAGCGGCCAGATCAACGAGCGCGAGGCCCGCACCCACCCCCGCCGCAACGCCCTGCAGCAGGCCCTCGGCGCCGGCCACCAGTTCATGGAGCCGCACATCGGCGCCGTCGGCCACCAGCCCGGCGACCGCTTCCTGCTCTGCTCCGACGGCATCACCGACGGCCTGTGGGACCACCAGCTCGAGGATCTCATCCGCCATCCCGCCCCCGCCGCCGCCGACCAGTCCCCCGCCCAGCGGCTCGTCCACGAGGCCGTCCAGGCCTCCGGCCGGGACAACGCCACGGCCGTGGTGGTCGAGCTGATGCCCCGGGCGTGACGCCGCCGCCCCGCCGCGTCATGGGCCTGCTCTTCGTCTACGGCACGCTCCAGCGCGGGTGCACCAACCACGCCCAGCTCGCCGGCCAGGCCTGGGTCGGCGCGGCCCGCACCCCGCCCGGCTTCCGGCTCTACCAGCTCGAGGGCTACCCCGGGCTCGTCGCCCACCCCGACGACCGCACCGGCGTCTCCGGCGAGGTCTGGTCGGTGGACGCCGCCGGCCTGGAACGGCTCGACCGCTTCGAGGGCGTCGCCGAGGGCCTCTACCGCCGCGCCCCGCTGCCCCTGCTCCCGCCGTTTGCCGGCCAGGTCGTGGAAACCTACTGGTACGCCCGCAGCGTCGCGGGCCGGGCCGACCTCGGGGGTCGCTGGACCTAGGGCGGGGCGCGGACCCGCCTCGCGCCTACTCCTTCAGCGCCGCCTTGGGCACGCGCTTGACGGCGATGAACTTCGCCCGGAACAGCTCGTCCATCAGCTCGCGCGCCGCCGCCGGGATCCGCTGCACCAGCTCGTCCAGCGCGGGCAAAGTGCCCTTGGTCTCCAGCTCCTGCACCGCCTCCACCGCCCGGGTCGCCGCCACCGGCGCCCCCTGCTCGCGTTGCTCGGCGAAAAAGGCCACCTCGGCGGTCTCGTCCGGCCAGACATTGGCCCCGTTCTCCAGCGCGGCCGCCCCGACCGGCTCCGCCACCACCGCCTCGTCGGCCGCACCCCCGCCGGCGGGGGCCGGCTCCGGCGTGGCCGGCGCCACGATCCCGGCGTCCACCGCCTGCCCGGCCGCCAGCCGCGCCTCCAGCCGGTCAATCAGTCCTTTTTTTTTTCGCCGTCGGCGCCGGCGGCCGGGGATTCGTCGGCGAGCGCCGCGAGTTCCTTGATCAGGCTGTCGATCGCCCGGGCCCGGCTGGCCTCGACCGCCTTCAGCAGCGTGACTTCAAAGTTGATCTTCTCCGCCAGCCCCAGCTTCACCGCGCCCTCGCCCTCGCGCAGCCCGTCCAGCAGCCGCGTGATCTGCTCCGTCGTGAGCACCGTGCCCCCCAGCGCGCCGCTGCGGCCGCCCTGCGCAATCGCGTCCAGCAGCGCCGTGCGCACCTGGGCCTGCAGGTCCGACAGCAGCCGCACCAGGTCGCGGCCGCTGGCATCACACTCGTCCACGATCGCCACGATCTGCCGGTGGTCGCCGGCCGCCAGCGCCGCCGCCAGCGCCGCGATCTTGTCGGCCGCCGCCAGCCCGTACACGTCCAGCACGTCGGGCTCCGAGATCTCGCCGCCGCAGAACGAAATCATCTGGTCGAGGATCGACTGCGCGTCCCGCATGCCGCCGTCCGCCAGCCGCGCGATGCAGGCCAGCGCCGCGTCGGTGACCGTGATCTGCTCCGCCCGCGCGATCCGCTGCAGCCGCTCCACGATCAGCGCCGGCGGGATGGGCCGGAGGTCGAAGCGCTGGCAGCGCGAGACGATCGTCGGCAGCACCTTCTGCGGGTCGGTCGTCGCAAAGACAAATTTCACGTGCGCCGGCGGCTCCTCCAGTGTCTTGAGCAGCGCGTTGAACGCCTGCACCGAGAGCATGTGCACCTCGTCGATGATGTAGACCTTGAACTTCCCCTGCGCCGGCGCGTAGCGGACCGTGTCACGGAGGTCGCGGACCTGGTCGACGCCGTTGTTCGACGCGCCGTCGATCTCGACCACGTCCAGGTGCGTGCCGTCGGCGATCGCCTGGCAGGCGGGATCGTCCACGTCGAAGTCCGCCCGCGGGCCGCCGGTGCAGTTCAGGGCCTTGGCAAAGAGCCGGGCGAGCGAGGTCTTGCCCGTGCCGCGCGGCCCCACGAACAGGTAGGCGTGGGCGATCCGCCCCCGGGTGATCGCGTTTTTCAGCGTGCGCACGACGTGATCCTGGCCGACGACGTCGTCAAACGTCTGCGACCGCCACTTGCGCGCGATGACTTGGTAACCCTTGGACACTGGGGCCAAGACCAAATCCGAAATCCCAAAGCGCAAATCAAAACTGACCGGCCCGCCTCCCGGGCCCGGCGGCCGCGGGCGGCGCCGGAGGGCGCCCGCGCATCCGGCGGCCGGCCGGCGCGATAAAAAAGGTGGCCAGGCACTCCACGGCACTGGGAGGACGTCGTTACCGTTGCTGCCTTCCGGCCCTGGCGGAGTTCACGCGCCTGCCCATGCATGGCACCTGGCCGGTGCGGACCATGCCCCGCTTCCCCGGCCGCGCAACACCTTATTTCAGCGCGGCGGCGGCGGCGGAACGTCCGGCGGGCGGCTGTCCCGCGGACGGCGCCCGCGCTCCCCGGCGAAACCCTTCATCCGCTCGCGCTGCTCGACGAGCAGGCGGTCAAACCGGACCTTCTGCTCCGGCGTCAGCTGGGCGGCGATCTCGCCCTGCAGGCGGTCGATGATCGCGCGGGAGCCGAGCAGCGTGGTGCGCCGGAGCTGGCGCAATTCCTCGGCCGCCGTGGCGACCAGCGGCTGGATCTTCTCCTGCTGCGCCGGCGTGAGGTCCAGCCGGGCCGCGTAGCGCCGCAGCAGCTGGGGGCCAAACTGCTCGGGCGAGCCCAGGGCCGGCGGCCGGAAGTGCCGGAGGACCCGCAGCGTGCCCAGCCCGCCCACCACGAGGCCGGCGACAAAAATGCCGAGGAAGGCGAGCAGGACTTTCCAGGTCTTGTCCATGGTCAGGTGGCCAGTTCGATGAGTTCGGCCACCGGGTCGTCCACGCTCGCCGCCTCGTTCTGCCAGGCGCTCACGAGGGTGGCGTAGTTGCCCGCCAGGCTCCCGACGGCCAGCAGGCCGGCCAGGGCCAGGGCCCGCAGCGACCAGCACTCCAGCAGCGAGGCGGGCGGCGGCTCCGCGGCCAGCGCCTGCGCGGCCACCCGCGTGGCAAAGCCCGCGGGGGCGTCGGCCGCGCCGGGGGCGGCGCGGCGGGCGGCGCCGGTGAGGCGCGACCAGGGTTGGGGCGAAGGGGTCATGGACGCTCCTGTTGTTCTAGTTCCCGGAAGAGCTTCTGCAACTTCCGTCTTGCCCGGAAGGCGCGCACCTTCACCAGCGACTGGCTCCAGCCCGTCAGCGCCGCGATCTCGGCCGTCGTCTTCTGCTCCAGGTCGAGCAGCTGGATCACCAGGCGGTCGTCGGGCTTGAGCTGGTCGAGCAGCTTGTGCACCAGCTCGTGCGCCGCCAGCGCGTCGCCCGCCGCCACGTCGCGCTCGTCCGTCAGCACCGCCTCCAGCACGTCGCACTCGTTCGCGGAGAGGTCCGCCCAGCGGAACTCCGGCCGGCGCTGCTGCGCCCGCAGCTGGTCGATGCAGGTCGTCACCGCAATCCGCGACACCCAGTGCGCGAAGGGCACGACCCCCTGGTACTGTTCCAGTCGGTGAAACATTTTCAGAAAGATGTCCTGGGCCAGGTCTTCCTCGGCCACCCGCCGGGGGAGGTGCGCCCGGATGATCCGGGCGACGAGGGGGTAGAGGTGATCGACCAGGGCGCGCGCCGCCGCTTGGTCGCGCTGGCGAACACGGGCGAGGCAGCCGACCAGATCGAACGACTCGTCTTCAGGCATGGGAAAATTTGGACCAACCCGGGCACAACACGCAAGACGCGCCGCCGCCCGCCCGGTTACACCCGCGCCCCGCCGGGCTCCTTGACAGCCCCCGGAGCCGCTCCCTTACTTTCCCCCGCTGCCATGCGTTTCCTGTCTCCGGCCCTCCGACTTACCTCGGCGCACGATCTCCGAATCGCCGCCTAGCGGCCGGTCGTGCGTTGTCGGGTTGGTTTTCCGCCGTCTCCGGGATGGCGTCGCCGGTTTTTCCCCTTCATCCTTTTCCGCCTGATTCGCTGCCATGCAACCTGCTCCCATTTCCAAATACCGCCCGTTCCCGCCCGTCGACCTGCCCCACCGCCAGTGGCCCGGCCGCACCCTCCGTCAGGCCCCCCGCTGGTGCTCCGTCGACCTCCGCGACGGCAACCAGGCCCTCGCCCAGCCCATGAGCGTCGAGGAGAAGATCGAGTACTTCGACCTGCTGGTGAAGATCGGCTTCCAGGAGATCGAGATCGGCTTCCCCTCCGCCTCCCAGACCGAGTTCGATTTCTGCCGCCGGCTCATCACCGAGCAGCGCATCCCCGCCGCGGTCGCCATCCAGGTCCTCTGCCCGTGCCGCGCGGACCTCATCGGCCGCTCGCTCGAGGCCCTGCGCGGCGCGGACCGCGTCATCTTCCACCTCTATAACTCGACCTCGCCCAAGCAGCGCGAATACGTGTTCCACGCCACCCCGGCCGACACCGTCCGCCTCGCCACCGAGGGCGTCGCCAGCCTCAAGGCCCAGATGGCCCCGCTCGTCGCCGCCGGCACCCGCCTGCAGCTGGAGTATTCCCCCGAGAGCTTCACCAGCACCGAGCTCAGCTTCGCCCTCGAGATCTGCGAGGCCGTCACCGACATCTGGGGCCCCACCCCCGCCCACCCGATCATCCTCAACCTGCCCGCCACCGTCGAGTACGCCACCCCCAACATCCACGCCGACCAGATCGAGTGGATGTGCACGCACCTGACCCGCCGCGACTGCACCCTGATCTCCCTCCACACCCACAACGACCGCGGCACCGGCATCGCCGCCACCGAGCTCGGGCTCCTCGCCGGCGCCGACCGCGTCGAGGGCACCCTCTTCGGCAACGGCGAGCGCACCGGCAACCTCGACCTCGTCACCCTCGCCCTCAACCTCTACACCCACGGCATCCACCCCGGCCTCGACTTCAGCGACCTCAACGGGATCCGCGAGGTCTACGAGCGCTGCACCAAGCTCGAGGTCCCCGCCCGCGCCCCCTACGCCGGGGAACTCGTCTTCACCGCCTTCAGCGGCTCGCACCAGGACGCGATCAAGAAGTCCTGGCCCCACCAGCGGCCGGACCGCCCGTGGGATGTCCTCTACATCCCGATCGACCCCGCCGACCTCGGCCGCAGCTACCAGGCCATCATCCGCATCAACAGCCAGTCCGGCAAGGGCGGCGTCGCCTACGTGCTCGAGCACTCCTTCGGCTACACGCTGCCCAAGCTCATGCACAAGGAGATCGGTCGCATCATCAACGACCTCGCCGACGCCACCGGCCGCGAACTCACCGCCGCGGAGATCCACGCCGCCTTCCAGGCCGAATACCTCGCGCGCACCGCCCCCGTCGTGCTCGTCTCGTGCAAGACCACCGAGCACGACAGCAGCGTGCACTGCGAGGCCGAGCTCACGCTCCACGGCCAGCCCCACCGGCTCACCGCCGAGGGCAACGGCCCGATCGACGCCTTCGTCCGCGCCCTCGGCGCCACCCCCCTCCCGAAGTTCGAGGTCCTCAGCTACGCCGAGCACTCCCTCGGCAAGGGCGCCGAGGCCCGCGCCGTGTCCTACATCCAGATCAAGACCGAGCGCGGCCTCGGCCTGTTCGGCGCCGGCATCGACACCAACATCGAGCTCGCCACCATCAAGGCCGTCGTCAGCGCCCTCAACCGCGCCCTCGCCCGGTAACCCCGGCCCGCCCGCCTCATGCCCAGCCCCCCCGCGCGGCCGCCGCTCACCGGCGAGACCCTCGACTCGCTCACCGCCCGCCTCCAGGCCCAGGGCGAGCCGGCCTTCCGCGCCCGCCAGATCCTCGAGTGGGTCTACAAGCGCCGCGTCACCTCCTGGGACGGGATGACCAACCTCTCCAAGCCGCTCCGCGCCTGGCTCGCCGACACGTTCGACCTCCTGCCCGCCACCCTCGTGCTCAACCGGCACTCGGAGGACGTCACCGACAAGCTCCTCCTCGAGCTGCGCGACCGCTCCCTGATCGAGACCGTCATCATCCGCGCCCCCCAGGACGGCGTCGGCCTCGACCACTCGCGCAAGACCATCTGCATCTCCACCCAGGTCGGCTGCGCCATGGGCTGCGTGTTCTGCGCCAGCGGCCTCGCCGGCCTCAAGCGCAACCTGTCCGCCGGCGAGATCGTCGCCCAGCTGCTCCTCGTCTGCCACAGCGAGGACGCCCGCACGCCCCGAGCCCGCCTGGAGCTGGCCTCGTTCGACAACCTCGTCGTCATGGGCATGGGCGAGCCGCTCGCCAACTACGACGCGCTCATCCTCGCCCTCACCATCCTCAACGCCGAGTGGGGCCTCGGCTTCGGCGCCCGCCGCATCACCATCTCCACCAGCGGCCTCGTGCCCAAGATCCTCCAGCTCGCCGAGGAGCCCCTCGCCTTCCGCCTCGCGATCTCGCTGCACGGCGCCACCGACGCCGTGCGCGAGCAGATCATGCCCATCAACCGGGCCTACCCCCTCGCCAAGCTGCTGCCGGCCGTCCGCGCCTTCTCCGCCACCCACGGCCGCATGGTCACGCTCGAGTTCATCCTGATCGCGGACGTGAACGACTCCCTCGAGCAGGCCAAGCTGCTGCGCGCCATCGCCCTCGACCTGCACGCGCACGTCAACCTCATCCCCTACAACACCGTCGAGGGCCTGCCGTGGCAGCGCCCGTCGATCACCCGCCAGGAGCGCTTCGCCGACGTCCTGCGCGCGGCCCGCATTTCCGTGACGCTCCGCCGCGAAAAGGGGCACGACATCAACGCCGCCTGCGGCCAGCTCCGCCTCCAGACCGAAACCGCGCGCGCCGCCGTCCCGCCCGCCTAGCCTAGGAGCGGATCACTCCGTCCGCCGCCGCCCCGCGTCACCCGCCGGCGAACACCGGCCGGAATCCCGCCTCCGCCAAAATCTTCGCGACCGGCTCGCGCTTGTCGCCCTGCAGCTCGATCTGTCCGTCCTTCACCGTCCCGCCGCAGCCGCACGCGGCGCGCATTTTCTTCGCCAGCTGCTCCTTCTCCGGCAGGCCGATCCCCGTGAACCCCGTGACCACGGTCACCGTCTTCCCCCCGCGGTTGCCGGTCTCGCGCCGGATGTCCACCCGCCCGCGCGACCCGCTCGCGGCCGCCGGCGACGGGACGCTCGCGGCCACCCGGACCGGGCCGGCCGCCGCCCCCCGGACCGCCGC
>SESH01046836.1_pt1 | contig 11158 bp, 6 predicted proteins | sample 3171561 | NCBI WGS metagenome assembly SESH01 (sample SAMN10866947, study PRJNA518727) | freshwater metagenome | biome: subpolar coniferous forest; feature: holomictic lake; material: water; isolation source: holomictic Lake 442 2011 16.5 m and 2014 13 m | place: Canada: near Kenora, Ontario
GAGACAAACGAGCGCGGGGTGCGGGCCTGGGCATCGAGCCACCAGCCGATCTGGGGCAGCCAGACCCCCTTGCGGTAATGTACGTCCCAGGCCACGGCGCGGTGCGTCGGCTCCGGCGCCCTTACGACTTGGGGAAGGGGGAGGCGGTGGGGCCGTGGTGGTGCCGCCAGAGCCAGCGGGCCATGGCGGGCATCAGCACGATGGCGCCGAGCATGTTGACGAGGAACATGAAGGTGAGCAGCAGGCCCATGTCGGCCTGAAACTTCAGCGCGGAGAAGATCCATGTGCTCACGCCGATCCCGAGCGTGAGGCCGGTGAAGACGATCGCCGCGCCGGTGTCCTTGAAGGCCTGGAACATCGCGTCCTCAAAGTAGGCACCGTTCTTCAGGGCCGTCTGCAGGCTGGCGAACAGGTAGATGCCGTAGTCGACGCCGATGCCGACGCCGAGGGCGACGACGGGCAGGGTCGAGGTCTTGAGGCCGATGCCGAGGTAGACCATGAGGGCGTAGGCCAGCCAGCTGACGATGGCGAGGGGCACCACGATGCAGAGGGTGGCGCGAACCGAGCGGAAGGTGATCAGACAAAGGGCGATGACGGCGCCGAACACCCAGAGGACGATGGGCGTCTGGGCGGACTGGACCACCTCGTTGGTGGCGGCCATCACCCCGGCGTTGCCGCTGGCGAGCAGGAACGTGGCCTTGGGCGACGGATGGGCGGCGGCGAAGGCCTTCACGGCGTCGGTGACCGCGCGGAGGGTCTCGGCCTTGTGGTCGGCGAGGAAGATCATGATGGGCATCACGCTGCCGTCGGCGTTGAGCAGCCCGGTGGAGGTCTCGATCGGGGAGACGGCCTGCGCGAGGGTCTGCTGGTTGCGGGGCAGGATGCGCCACTTCAGCGAGCCCTCGCTGTAGCCCGCGTTCACCAGCTTGGCCATGGCGGGCAGCGAGATGACCGACTGGACCCCGGGCACGGCGCGAATGCGTCCCTCGAACTGGTCCAGCAGGGTCACGACCTCATGGTCGACGCAGCCGTTCGGCACGGTTTCCACCACGACCGAGAGGATGTCGACGCCGATGCTGAACTGGGAGGTGATGACGCGGGTGTCCTGGTTGTAGCGCGATTTGGGCCACAGTTCCGGCACGCCGGCCTGGGTGTCGCCGATGTGCACCTGCTCGGCCTTCCAGTAGCCCCAGGCGCCCAGGGCGAAGCAGCAGACGATGATGATCATCGAGGGCCGCGGCTTCATGCCATTGGCCAGGCGGACCCAGAAGCGGTCGGTCCCGGCGCGTCGCGCCGCGACCCACTGGCCGTAGGAGGCTGGGAGGTGGAGGTAGGAGAGCAGGATGGGCAGGAGGAAGAAGTTGGTGATTACGATGACGCTGACCCCGAGGCTGGCGATGATGGCGAGCTCCTGGATGGTCGGGATCTTGATCACGAGCATGGTGATAAAGCCGACGGTGTCGGTCATCAGGGCCACCACGCCGGGGATGATGAGCTGCATGAAGGCCTGCCGGGCGGCGGTCGGGCCGTCGTGGCCCTTGAACATCTCGTTCCGGAACATGCTGATTTTCTGCACGCCGTGGCTGACGCCGATGGCAAAGACGAGGAAGGGGACGAGGATGGAGAAGGGGTCGATGCCGTAGCCGAGGAGGGTGAGACCGCCGAGCTGCCACACGACCGCGACGAGCGAACAGATGATCGGGGCGGCCGCCAGTTTCCACCGGCCGGCGTAGTTCCAGACCAGCAGCGCGGTGATCACGATCGAAATGCCGAAGAGCAGGAAGACCCCCCGGGCGCCGTCGCCGATGTCCCCGATCACCTTGGCGAAACCGATGATGTGGACGGTGATCGCGCCGCCGCTTTCCCGCTCGACCCGGCGGCGGATGGCCTCGAGGCCGTCCGCCACCTTCAGGTAGTCGATCTTGTGACCGGTGCGGGGGTCGTCCTCGAGCAATTGGGCGCTGACGATGGCGCCGGTGAAGTTGGTCGCGACCAGCTGGCCCAGCTTGCCGGACTTGATGATGTTTTCCCGCACCTTGGCGAAATTGGCCGGTGTGGGCGTGAAGTCCGCCGGGATGACATTGCCGCCGGCGAACCCGTCCTCGATGACCTCGATGTAGCGGACGTTCGGCGTGAACAGGGACTGGACCTGGGGCCGGTCGACCGCAGGCAGGAAGATGGTCTCATCGGTGACCTTGCGCAGCTGGGCGAAATATTCCGGCGTGAAAATGTCGCCCTGCTTGACCATGAGGGCGATCAGGACGCGGTTGGCGCCGCCGAACTCGCTCTGGTACTTGGTGAAGGTGCGGATGTAGGGGTGGTCGAGCGGCAGCGACTTGTTGAAGCTGGCATCGACCCGGATGCGGCTGGCGAAGACCGCCATGATGGCGGTGACCACGATGATCATGACCACCAGCGGGAAGCGGTGCCGAAACATCCAGGTGGAGAATTTCGCGAGCATGGCGGTCAGGGGGCGGGCAGGCGGGTGGCGCCGGCCTCGCCCAGCGCCAGCAGGGAACCATCGGGGAGCGCCAGCAGCTCGGCCACGGCCGTGGTGAAGGGGACCGCCCAGTCGGCGACGGAGCCGCCGGCATCGCGGCTGGCGAACAGCGCCCGCGACTGCCCGGCCAGGACCAGGGTGCCGTTGGCGGCCCGCACCGCGGCGGCCAGGAGCACGCGGCGCTCGTTGGGCACCGCCGTCCAGGTGTCGCCGTCGTCGGTCGAGCGGTAGATCCGGCCGCGCAGGCCGTAGGCGAGGAGCGTGCGCTCCTCGAGCGGCAGGATGCCGTAGAATGATCCGTCGTAGGGCGAATCGATCCGGCTCCAGCTCAGCCCCTGATCCCGGGAGCGCAGCAGGGTGCCGCGTTCTCCGGCCAGATAGAGCGTGCCGGTCGGGCCGCGGGTGATCCGGTTGAAGTGAAAGTCATCCTCGCTGAGCTTGCGCCGCTGCCAGGTCCGGCCGCCATCCGCGGTGGTGACAAACAGGCCGTAGGCCCCGACCGCGATGACCCGCTGGGCGTCCAGGGCGAGCACGTCAAGGAAGGAGTCGGAGAGGTTTTCCGCCTGCCACTGTTTTCGCCACGTGAGCCCGCCGTCGCTTGTGGCCACGATCAGGGCGTCGTGGCCCACCGCCCAGCCGTGCGCGGTGTCCCCGGCGAAGGCCACCCCGGTGAAGGCGGGGGAAAACGTCCCGCCCGTGGCGGCCCAGGTGTGGCCCTGGTCGGTCGAGCGGAGGATCGTGCCGCGCTCGCCGACGACAACCACGGCGGGTCCGGTGGAAGCGCCGTCGAGGAGCAGCATGGTGGGTCGCACCTCCGCCGCCCGTCCCGTCCGCACAGCCAGCAGGGTCAGCACGACCAGCAGGAGCGGGCGGAGGGGGGGGAGGTTCATGGCATAAAGAAGGCGGGCCAAGGCCCGCCTGCTTGTTAACTACCTGACGTCAGACGCGGTCGCGCCCGTGGGTGTGCGACGAGGCACGGTGCCATTACCGGATGCCTTCGCGGCGGAGGGAATCAGGGCTGTAGTCGGCCGGGGTGCGTTTCAGGCCGAAGTTGTAGGTCGGGCCCTCGTTATCGAGCCCGATCGCCAGGTAGCGGCCGCTCTGCAGGTCGGTGTGGACCTCGAGCGTGCTCCAGAAGGCCAGGGCATCGTAGTAGTTGATGCAATGCGCCTCGGACACGCGCCAGATCGCGCCGCGGCCGTCGTACTGGTCGGCGGCGAGGATCTGCCAGCTGTCCTCGTCCACGTAGAAGGTGCGGCGGGAGTAGAGGTGCGACGTGCCGGGCTTGAGGGTGGCGTCGACGACCCAGACGCGGTGCAGTTCGTAGCGCGCGAGCTCCTGGTTGATATGGAGGGGCTTGAGGATGTCGGCATACTTCACCTGGCCGCTGTGCAGGCGGTACGAATTGTAGGGGACGATCATCTCCTTTTTGCCGACCAGGTTCCAATTGTAGCGGTCGGGGGCGCCGTTGAAGATGTCGAACTGGTCGCTGGTGCGCTGGCCGTCGGCGGCGGTGCCCGGATTGTCGTAGGAGACGTTCGGGGCGCGGGTCACGCGGCGGCGGCCGGCGTTGTAGACCCAGGCGCGGCGCGGTTCCTTGATCTGGTCCATGGTCTCATGGGCGAGGAGGATGGTGCCGGCGAGCCGGGCAGGGGCGACGACGGACTGCTTGAAGTAGACGAGGGTGTTGTCGAGGGCGGCCTCGGTGATGCCCTCGCGGCAGTAGTTGAAGAGGAACTCATCCTCGAAGCTGACCATCGTGTAGCTGCCATTGCGCTGCGGGGCGGCCTGGCCGATGGGGCGCGAGGCCGAGAGTCCGCGGTAGCGGGTGAGGTGGTTCCAGACGACCTCGAGCCCGCTGGCGGGAATCGGGAAGGGCGCACCGATGACGGAGCCGGTGATGCCGTTGCCGCCCTCGGTCAGACGGGCGGTGGTGGCGTTCGTCCGGGTCGCGTCGTAGATGCGCTGCGGGTTGGAGGCGCTGCGGTGGGTGGGATAAACGACCAGCTTGTAGTCCGGGTAGGCCTTGAGCACGGCCACCTGGCCGGCGGTGAGCTTGTCCTGATACTGCGCCAGATTGGACGCGGTGACCACGTAGAGCGGACGGTCGGCGGCATACGGGTCGGGATGGTGATCGCCGACCTTGTAGCCGGCCGGGGGCGTGGTGATGCCGCCGTCCCAGGCCGGGATGGAACCGTCGGCGTTGCCGGCCTTCTCGGCTCCGAGCGGGGTGAGGTCGGCGCCGAGGCGGGCCGCCTGGGTTTCACTGATGGCGGCCTGCAGCCCGGCGGCGGCAAGGGCGAACGCGGTGGCAAGGACGAGCTTCTTCATGGCGAGGGGTATCAGGGGTGGGTTAGAACGAGTATTTCAGGGTGGTCGCCACGTAGTCGCGGTCGGCGATGAGGTTGTAGAGGCCGCCGCCGGAGTAGTTCACGTAGCGGATCTCGAGGGCCCAGGCGTTCTGGTAGGTGAACTCCGCCGCGAGGTTGATGCTCTGGCGACCCTCGATGAAGTTGCCGAGGGGCAGCGGGGTGGTGCCGCGGACATCGTGGGCGAAGGCGATCGACGGCGAGACGTTCACGCCGGCAAACACGTTGGTGTAGTCAAGCTTGGCGAGGATCTGGTAGCCCCAGGAGAAGGAGTCCGCGAAGGCGGCTTCGTTGGTGGCCGGGATGGCGGCAAAGCCGGTGTTGACCATGGTGGTCGCGCTGCCGCTGGAGAACGAGCCCGGGCCGTCGTAGCGCAGCACGCTCTGGTCGGGCAGGTTGGCCCAGACGCCGCCGGCCTCGGCGACGACGCTCAACTGCTGGGCGCCGAGGGTGGGTCCGAAGACCTTCGTCACGGTGGACTGCGTGGTCACGACGCGGTGACGACGGAAGCCGGGGATCTCCTTGTTCAGCTGGCCGAGATAGTTCCCGACCTGGTTGTTGGCGCCGAAGGCCGGGTTGAGCGAGGAGAGGGTGCCGAAGAGCAGCTCGACGTCGTCGACCTGGAGCGGCACGCCGTTCTTGACGGAGAACTCACCCTGCCAGGAGATGCCGCTGTTGCCGAGGGAGGTGTTGAAGCTCGCGCCCACCATCGAGATGTTCTCGGGATATTCGGTGAAATAGCGGCCGGTGGCGGCGGCTGTGAGCAGGCCGATCTTGCCAGCGCCGGCGGCGATGGTCTGGGTGGCCGGGTAGAAGGGCTGCAGGCTGGCGGGCAGGGCGCTGATCGGCACGCCGGTGAGCGCGGCGCCGATCAGGGTGGTGAGGGCGGACGAGATCCCGGCCGGCGGATAGCCGTAGGAGAGCATGACCGGCACCAGGTTGGTGGTGGCGAGGCTGGTGGCGGTGGCGACGACGAGGGCCGAGCTGATCGGGTCGGTCGGGGTGCGGGCGCTGATCAGGGGCGAGCGGCTGTGGTAGTTGGCGTAATAGAAGCCGAACTCGGTGTCATTCAGGCTCGGGACCATGACGCGCAGCGAGGCGCCGTACTGGTTGAGGTTGCTGCCGTCGCGGTCCTTGGCGCGCGGAATCGCCCCCAGGGTGCCGCTATCGGACAGGGTGCCGAAGCCGAGGTAGACCTTCTCGCCGCCGCGGCTGGCAAAGTCGTTGGTCGAGAAATAGGTGCCGGCCGGTTCCAGCTCGTTGCGGCGGAACTCGAGGAGCCAGTACGGCTCGAAGGTGATGTTCTTGGTCAGGCCGAGGGAGGCCTTGAGCATGTTGACCGGGAGGAAGGCCTCCTTCAGTTCGGCGCCGGGGACCCGGAGCTTGGAGAGGTCCACCGGGTTGACGACGTTGATGCCGTTGGGGATGAAGGTGCTCTCGCCGAGGCTCAGCACCTGGCGGCCGAAGCGGAGGTCGAGCGGGAGATCCTGGCCCAGCTCGAACTTGCCGACGACGTAGAGGTCAAGGATCTCGCTGCCGCGCACCACGCGGTCGCGCGCCTGCTGGCTGAGCGGGGCGCGGCGGGTGTGGTCCGACTTCAGGTCGCCGAAGACGTACCCGCGGGCGAACAGGCCGTAGTCGTGGTACTTGAGCTCAAAATCCGACGAGGCCTTGAAAATTTCCGAGACCCAGCCCTTGCCGTAGTTGAGGTTGCCCTCGTCGCTGTTGACCGAGTTCTGGCGTCCGGCCACCCCGTTGAAGCTGTTGGTGGTGCCGTAGAAGTCCGCACTCGGGTCGCTCAGCCGGTACATGGCGCCGAAGGACAGCGTGGTATCGAAACTGCCGCTCAGGTCACCGTTGGTGAACTGGACAGCGCGACTGGTGGTGGTCAGCAGGAGGCATCCCAACCCAAGGGCGAGCGCCCGACGGGTCAGGAGATTGGAGGCACGGGGGGACTTCATGACGTTCATAGTTGGTAGGAAACCGGACGGAATGCCTGCCGCACAGGGGTCTGCACGACAGCGGTGGGGTAGTGGCGGCCATCCGCCGGGGTTGTTTCAGCCCGAACGAAACGGAACCGCCTGCCGCAGTTCAAGAACGAATTCTGGGTCCATTTGCGGGTAAACGACGCTTCGCGCTTTGCCGCGGCCGGAAATTGCGTAAGGTCCGAGTTCCATCCATGCAGCCGGCGACCCACATTCACGTCAAAGGCGCGCGGGAGCACAACCTCAAGAACCTGGAGTTGCGCATCCCGCGCGGGAAGCTCGTGGTGCTCACCGGGCCGAGCGGCTCCGGCAAGTCCTCCCTGGCCTTCGACACCATCTACGCCGAGGGCTACCGGAAATACATGGAGTCGCTCTCGACCCAGGCGCGGCAGGTCCTGGAGCAGCTCCGGCGTCCCGACGTGGACTTCATCCACGGTCTCTCGCCCGTCCTCGCCATCGAGCAGCGCACCGGCGCCGGCGGTCCGCGCAGCACCATCGCCACCGCCACCGAGCTGGCCGACTACGCGCAGCTGCTCTGGTCGGTCTGCGGCGAGCCGCGTTGTCCCCGGGACGGCGGCCGCGTGGTGCAGCGTTCCCTCGATGACAACGTGCAGCGGGTCCTCACGGCCTGCGCGGGCGAACGGGTGATGCTGCTGGCGGCGTTCATGACGGCCAAGCCGAGCGTGCTGCGGGAGGAACTCCCGCGCCTGCGCCAGCGCGGGTTCACCCGGGTCCGCCTGGACGGCGCGATCGTGAGCCTGGACGAGCCCAAGCTGATCCCGGCGGGAACCGGCCTGCGGGAACTCGCGGTGGAGATTGTCATCGACCGCCTGGTGGCCACGGCGGACCAGCGGTCGCGGCTGGCGGATTCGCTCGAGCTGGCATTTCGCGAGGGGAAGGACCGGGTGCTGGTGCTCGCGCAGAGCCAGCCGGAGGGCCCCTGGCGGGAGCTGCCGCTGAGCCAGTCGCGCTCCTGCGAGACCTGCGGCGACCTGTTCGCCCCGCTCACGCCGCGGCATTTCTCCTTTGGCCACCGGGAAGGGGCCTGCCCGGCCTGCGACGGCCTGGGCCGGAAGCGGCGCTTCGTGCCCGAGCTCATCGTGGCCGACCCCGCCAAGTCGGTGCGCGAGGGCGCGCTCAAGCCCTGGCGCATCGGCGGGAAAAACCTCATCATCAAGCACAACGCGCTGCTCAAGCAGCTGGCCGAGCAGCTGCCGTTTGACGCCGACGTGCCCTGGCAGGAGCTGCCCGAGGCCACCCGGCACACCATCCTGCACGGGGCGGGAGAACGGCTCTTTGCGTTCAAGCTGCGCCGGATGCGCGAGGCCAAGGCGATGCCCTTCGCCGGCGTCATCGCCGATCTGGAGGACAGCTTCCGACACACCGACAGCGAGGGGTTTCAGGCGCGGCTGAGCACCTTCATGGTCGCGGGCGAATGCCCGGGGTGCCGGGGCACCCGGCTCAACGAGCGGAGCGGCGCCGTGCTCCTGGGCGGGCGAACCTTTCCGCAGTTCATGCAGCTGGACGTCGCGGAGGCGCACGCGTTCGCCCGGCAGCTGGTCGCGGACTACGCGGCGAACGAGGCGGTGCGCGAGGTCGTGACCGGGATCGAACAGCGGCTCCACTTCCTGCTGGAAACGGGGCTGGGGTACCTGACGCTGGAGCGGGACTACGCGACGCTCTCGGGCGGCGAGGCCCAGCGGGTGCGGCTGGCGACCCAGCTCGGCATGGGACTGATCGGCGTCATCTACGTCCTCGACGAGCCGAGCATCGGGCTGCACCCCCACGACAACCAGAAGCTGCTCGACACCCTGGTCGCGCTCCGCGACCGCGGCAACACGGTGCTCGTGGTGGAGCACGACGCGGACACCATGCGACTGGCGGACGAGCTGATCGAGCTGGGGCCCGAGGCAGGGGTGGAGGGTGGCCAGCTGCTGTTCCAGGGCCCGCCGGACCAGTGCATGCGGCTGTCGGCCAAAGTCTCGCGCACCGGCCCGTACCTCGCGCGCGAGCTGGGCGTCACCAAGGATGCCCGCACCAAGGAGCCGGACGGGGCCTGGCTCACCGTCCGGGAGGCGCGGGCAAACAACCTCCGGGGCATCGACGCCCGGTTTCCGCTCGGGCTGTTGACCTGCGTCACGGGCGTCAGCGGCTCGGGGAAGAGCACGCTGGTGAACGACGTGCTGGCGGCGGCGGCGGCGCGCCGGCTCAACGGGGCCAAGACCCTGCCGGGCCCGCACCGGCACATCGAGAACCTGGACAGCTTTGAGAAGCTCGTGCAGGTGGACCAGGAGCCGATCGGCCGGAGCCCGCGCTCCAATCCCGCCACCTATGTCGACCTGCTGACGCTGCTGCGCGACCTCTATGCGCAGGTGCCGCTGGCCAAGGTGCGCGGCTACAAGGCCAGCCGCTTCTCGTTCAACGTCCGCGGCGGCCGCTGCGAGCGCTGCCAGGGCGACGGGGCGATCAAGCTCGACATGCAGTTCATGGCCGACGCCTACGCGCCCTGCCCGAGCTGCGAGGGGCGGCGGTACAACCGCGAGACCCTCGAGATCCTGTTTCACGGGAAGTCCATCGCAGACGTGCTGGCCATGACCGTGCGCGAGGCCATCGCGCTCTTCCGCCACATCCCGCGGGTGCTGGACAAGCTCGGCACCCTCGAGGCCGTCGGGCTGGGCTACCTGACCCTGGGGCAGTCGGCCACGAGCCTCTCGGGCGGCGAGGCCCAGCGGCTCAAGCTGTCGCTGGAATTGAGCAAGCGCGCCCCCGGGCCCACGCTCTACATCCTCGACGAGCCGACCACGGGCCTGCACTGGGTGGACATCCAGAAGCTGATGGACCTGCTCTTCAAGCTGCGGGACCAGGGCCACACCGTGATCGTGATCGAGCACAACCTCGACGTCATCGGCCTGGCCGACTGGATCCTGGACCTCGGGCCGGGCGGGGGGCGCCACGGGGGCGAACTCCTCTGCGCGGGACCGCGGGCCGCGATCGAGGCCTGCGCCCGCTCGCTGACCGGCGCGGCGCTGCGGCACTGGTCGCAGTCCGCCCCGGCCGGGCGCTGAACGGGCCGACTGGACACACCGCGGAACCGCCTCCGGACCCGGACCGCCATGACGCTGCCGCTGATCGTCCACCTCGACGCCGACGCGTTCTTTGTGTCCTGCGAACTGGCGCAACAGCCGGCCTTGCGCGGGACGAAATGCGCGGTGGGCGGTCGGGAGCGGGGCATCATTTCCTCGGCCAGCTACGAGGCCCGGGCGTGCGGGGTCTACACGCCGATGCCGACGGCGCGGGCGCTGCAGGTGTGCCCGGACCTGATCCTGCTGCCGCACACGTCGGGGCTGTACGGCCGCGTGTCGCAGCAGATGTTCGACCTCTGCGAGACCCTCACGCCGCTGGTGCAGCGCAACTCGATCGACGAGGGCTACCTCGACCTGGGCCCCTGCGGCCTGCGGACCGCGGCAGAGGTCGAGGCGCGGGTGCGGGCCCTGCAGCAGCGGCTCGGGTTGGAACTGCAGCTCCCGGTCTCCTTCGGGCTCGCGACCAACAAGCTGGTGGCGCAGATCGCCTCGAAGCTGCGCAAGCCCCGCGGGTTCGTCGTGGTCCCGGCGGGCACGGAGCAGGCCTTCCTCGCCCCGCTGCCGGTGGGCAAACTTCCCGGGGTGGGGGCCAAGACCGAGGCGGCGCTCGCGGAGCGCCACGGCCTCCGGCTGGTGGGCGATGTGACGGCCCGGACGGAGACGGAGCTGCGGGCGATCTTTGGGGCGGGCTGGCGGGAGGTGCAGGCGATGGCGCGGGGGGAGGACGACCGGCCGGTGGAGCTGGGGGAGGAGGACGCGAAGAGTTATTCCCAGCAGGAGACCTTCAGCCACGACCGGTCGGATCGCGCGGAGATCGAGCGGGTGCTGAAGGGCATGGTGGACGAACTGCTGGCCAAGATCCGGGCGGACCGGAAGCGGGTGCGCACGCTGACGGTGAAGGTCCGCTATCCGGACTTCACGCAGGAGGCGCACGGCCGCAGCCTGGAGACCGCGACAGACCTTGAGGCGCCGTTTTATCCGCTGGTCGGACCGCTGCTGCAGGCGGCCTGGAGCAAGCGCCAGCCGCTGCGGCTGGTGAGCGTCCGGTTCTCCGGCGTGGAGGCGGGGTCGGCCCAGCTGGAGATGTTTGCGCAGGCCGAGGAGAAGCGCCGCCGGCTGGCGGGCGTGCGGGACGCCCTGAACCGCCGCGGCGGCGCGCCGGTGGTCCGGCACGGGCACCAGCTGGGCGACCCGCCCGCGGCCCCCTGACGCGCCGCGTTA
>SESH01016046.1_pt1 | contig 11156 bp, 10 predicted proteins | sample 3171561 | NCBI WGS metagenome assembly SESH01 (sample SAMN10866947, study PRJNA518727) | freshwater metagenome | biome: subpolar coniferous forest; feature: holomictic lake; material: water; isolation source: holomictic Lake 442 2011 16.5 m and 2014 13 m | place: Canada: near Kenora, Ontario
GTAGTTGCTATATAGCAGTTTCAGGCGTTGATGACGTTGCTGCACCAGGGCGTAAAAGTTATTGTATTTACTTTCCACAGCAGACCGGACTTCATTTGTGTTGAGGGAGTCAGTCTGCGGTTTGTCATCACGTACCCAGGTTTTTGACTGATAGTTAACGCGCATGGCAAATGCCAGGTCAACAGCTTCAACCTCAGTGTTCTCATCGGCCTCTTCATTGAGAAGGGGATAAAAACAAAGCAGGTTTTCCGTACATTGACATTTATTTTTGACGCAATAGTGATCATCTAAAAAATAGGACTTACCTTTAAACGTGACATCGAATCTGTTGGCATAAGGAAGCACCTCATTATATATGATCATGATGCCTCCCCGTTCTATGTCATCTTTTGGGAATACAACTTTTAATTGTGTAAAGTCAGCTTTTTCGGAGCCGGATCGCTTATGCGACCAGTATATGTTTTTCAAAATTTTGAAATCGGTCTCATCCAACAGCGCGAAGACCTGATTAGCAAAGTCATCAATAGTTGAAACATTTCTTCGTTCAATTAACGTTCTTTCTTTAATATTAATACCAACGTTATGAGTCTCGCCCAGCCGTTCAAATTTTAGAAATACATCATTACAATCACAAACCGGATTCAGGCACACCGTGGGTAAGCACTCGTAAACCTGAGTTGAATTATCAGTATGCAAAGAAGCTGTTATTTTTCCAGATTGTTGTTCGTAGTCAAATACCATTGTAAATTTACAGATTGATGGCTTGTCTGGCGACAATTACCGGGTGGAGGACGTAAGGATTGCTTTATAAAAATAAGCAAGATCGGTTATTTTACATTAGTTGTGTCTCAATCTTGTAAAGTAATGATTCTATTTTTTTCTTAATTATGGCGCTTAATATGGTCTAATTATTTTTATTTTCTGAAGTGACAGTATTTTACAATTGTTTGATTTGGTATTGTTGTTTTTTCAGGCCATTTGCTGACGGTAACTGTTCAACAAACGGAGGTTTGATGAACACCCAAAAAACCACTCTTATTTGATAGTGAAAAAGTGGCAAAAATGTCAACATAGCGGTCAATCTATCAAAACAAGTAAAGCGTTCATGAATCAAAAAATTGGGTACGCTAGGGTATCGACCGATGATCAACATTTAGATCTCCAAATCGACGCCTTAAAAAAGGCTGGTTGTGCGGTTATTTACAAAGAAAAGGTCAGCGGTAAAAATACGGAACGGCTTGAACTTGAGCAATGCCGCAAAGCGTTACGGGCAGGGGATACATTAATGGTTTGGCGACTGGACAGGTTGGGGCGATCACTGTCTGATCTGGTGAGGATTGTAGGTGAACTGGAACGCGACGGCATTGGCTTTGAAAGCCTGACAGAAAAGATTGAAACCACGAATGCCAACGGTAAACTGACTTTTCATATCTTTGCGGCCTTGGCTGAATTTGAAAGAAACCTGATTCGCGAACGTACCCATGCCGGTCTGACTGCTGCGAGGGCAAGAGGCAGGAAAGGTGGAAGAAAACCGGCGCTTGATGAAAAGCAGATTCGAGAAGTTAAGGCGTTAATGCGCGACCCATCCGTCAATATAACCAATGTTGCTCAGCGTTACCAAGTTTCACGCACCACACTCTATAAGTACGCAGGCCAATAAAACTCTCCACCATTATTATTTATGGTGGGAAGTTCTCTACACAATAGTAAGGTTTATGTATGAAAAAATGCTTTTCCTTCGCGCTGAGAGCGGTTTTCTAACGTGTTATCCTACGAACAAATCTTTACGGTCACCCATATTCATTAAAATCCAGCGGATCTTTAGAGCCTTTTTGTTTATTAGTATCCTATATTAATACAATACTTCGGAAAGTTTTTATAACTATTTGATTTAAAAGGATTTTAAAATTGTCACTTAAAAAGTTAAAGTTGTTATTTTTCAAAGAGTTATATTTCTACGGGCGGTCATTTTATAAAAACTGTCCGAAGTATTGTTAATATAATCGTTACAATATTAACATTAGTGCTACTTTTTGTAACGTTGGACTTCAGACTCCAAAGAGAGAAATGACAAGCACAATTACTTTAAGTACAAACTTAAAATAAGTTAACAATAATAATTCTGCTTGACAAAACATAAAAAAAGCATATTATTTGCCCATATTAAATTTATTGTTGGAAAAATATGGAAGTAATACCTTGGGAACTGAATGGCGATTTAACTAAAGATAGAATAATCGATATTGCTTTTTTAATTGCTGAAAAGCGAGGTGATGTTATTGATCTTCACGATGAAATACTTGGAGATACTCCTCGTAGTTTGGGTACGAGGTGTTATGAATGCTGTAGAACCATGATTAACGAAGTCGCAGATTCAAAGATATGGCCGTGGCTTTCTATATTAACGCCAGAAGGACGATTTACTTTTTGTATTGGAGATACTCCCGTCAGGTTTTCGAGAAATGATCCAAAATACTTACCTAATAGAAAGCTGATTACATCTTTTGAAACACAACAGCAAATGGATCTGTTTACTAATGAAAGTATTCTATTTGCAGAAATTAGATGGTTTATTATCTTTGACACTCATTTCAAAACTCCAGCTGATGCTGTGTACTGCGTAGGTTACACTGAAACAAATGAAATTATTTGTAAATGGCAAATTCCTTTAGAAGATAAAGTTACCTTAATTTCAGAAGTTAACGCACAATTACCTCAACCCGTAGATATTCCAGTAGCTCCAATAAAATTAAAACGCCAATCGCAGCAAAAAAATACTAATAGTAATGAAATCTGACAGCGCATTTTATGGCGACAAACTTAGATTAGCCAGGTTATTAAATGGATTAACGCAACAACAATTAGGCGAGTCTATTTCAGCGTCGAGACAATTTGTCCATCAAATGGAAAGCGGGGTTCGTCAACCTGCTGGTGATGTACTAAATGCACTTTGCGAAACGCTGCAAGTTAAAGAAATCTTCTTTGCTGAGCCCGTAGGTAATGATGTTAAATTTGAGCAATGTCATTTCCGAAAACGAAAAACAACACCTGTTGGTATAGCTAATAGAGTTTTAGCTTTTAGCACAATTTTTGAAAAATTAGTTTACTACATTAACGAACATTTGGAATTGCCGGAAATAAATTTGCCTGTAATTGAACACAATTCTTCTTGCTATTCTAATTCGCAGATTGAACTAGCAGCTGAAGAATGTCGAAAAATGTGGGGGTTAGGATTAAATACGCCTATAGCTAAAATGACAAGAGTCTTAGAAAATGCAGGTGTTGTAATAACTCAATTTAACGGCGTCTCAGAAAAAGTAGACGCTTTATCTCTTAATAGAAAATTCCCAATTATTGTAAGAAATGATGCAAAAGAGAGTGTTTGTAGAATGCGCTTTGATTTGGCACATGAATGTGGACATTTTGTATTGCATGAAGGCGTTGAGACAGGTGACCACATAACAGAAAGCGAGGCAAATAAATTTGCGAGTGCTTTTTTGTTTCCTCGATCTGCTTTTTTAAATGAATTTATTTCTACTAAAGAATCTCGGTTAAATTGGAAATTAATTTATAAATTGAAGATAAGGTGGGGGATGAGTGCCAAAGCTATTCTTTATAGAGCACATCACCTCGATTTAATTTCTGCCCAGCAATATCGTAGCGGTAATGTCTACTTGAATAAAACGGGTCAATCTAAAATAGAAAATTATGATGATGACATTCAATTTGAAGCCCCCGAATTATTAATCAACGCACTTGAAATACTCAGGAATCAATTAGGCATTAGTTTTAACCATATTGCAGATTACTTGGGAGTTTACCCAAGCATGTTAAGCACTATAACTGGAGTTTCCCCAGAAAATGAAGAATATTTAAAAAATGTTACGTCTATTTTTGGGTGAGTTTAAACAAACCATATCAAAGTCCCATAGGATTTTGCGAAAATCTAAAGCCTTACTATCTGTAGAGATGCAAAAAATTCTATGAAATTATTCTGTCGTTTGTTTAAAACTCCCCATCTTTAGCTGATTAGCGTGCCCTATATGGCTTGATTTTCGTATAAAATTTGATACAATATAAGTGATGGATTAGAAATGGAACAAGAAAAAGAAATCCGCTGGATGGGTTCAGCTTATACGGATATTCTTAATTTCCCACTTGAGTCGAGACGAGAAGCTGGATTTCAGTTAGGAAAAGTACAAGCTGGGCTTGACCCGGATGATTGGAAACCATTCGGTAATGTAGGTGTCGGTACTCGGGAAATCCGTATTAGAGATGCTTCTGGAATTTATCGAGTTATGTACGTGACCAAGTTTGACGAAGCTATTTATGTGCTTCATTGCTTCCAGAAGAAAACTGAATCTACTACGAAGCGCGACAAAGATATTGTAGAAGCTCGTTATAGAGCTTTGGTAAGAGAAAGGAGTGAGATGAAATGAACGATATTGATACAAAAATAAGACATGTAACGCAGCCAGGTACGAATCTATTTGTTGAACTCGGATTTGATCTGATGGAAGCGGAGAAACTCCAAGTTGAATCACGAAAACGCATCAACGATACCAAGGTATTGAAAGAGGCGCTAATGAGTGAGTTGGCAAAATGGATTAAGGAAAATCATCTGAAACAAGAAGAAGCTGCCGTGATTTTGCATGTAACGCGTCCTCGTGTGTCTGACGTTGTGAACAAAAAAATAAGTAAATTTACGATTGATGCTTTGGTTGATATGTTAACCAGAATTGGTAAAACCGTACATTTCGCAATTGGTTAAAGAAACTAGACTTAATTTTCTCAGTGTTAGCCAGATGATCTGTAAAAAGATGTCCAATTTTTACCACTTTCAGTGCCCGTTTTACCAATATATGTACATAAATAAAGATTAAAAAATAAAGTAGTAATATGTTTCATGGTTAAATTTAACGCCATTTACTGGCAAATAATTGACGCTGAATAGTATCTCTGATGCCTTCTAGAATGTGTTCGTGTGCGGCACGGTGTTACTATATCCTGGAGTGTTCCGAGCATAAAGGATGTCACCAAAGCCAAGCTGGACAGCTGCATCGTGATGGTATCCGACATCTGAAAACCGGTGAACGCCCACGGTCACCGACGACATACGCATCTAATAAGCCCCAAACTTCTTGGCTAGTGCCTATTGGATGTAATAAGGACTGCCTGGTGTAGAACCTAAGCTCATCCACAACAAAAAAAACATAAATTATTTCATGTCACTAAACGAACCTGATACTTGTCGCCGGTACGTCACACCTAATTTACAAACTGTCGGTTGGGACAGACCACCCTATCTACTGGGTGAACAGCGGTCATTTACTGATGGCCGTATTATTGTCACAGGTGGTAAGGTGCGTCGCGGCGAACGAAAGCGAGCAGATTATCTGCTTTATTACCGGCGTGATTTCCCTATTGCGGTAGTCGAGGCCAAAGCAGAAGCTGAACCAGCAACAACTGGGGTGCAGCAAGCTCGAAATTACGCTGAAATACTCGGCCTCAAATTTGCTTATGCTACCAACGGCCACACCATCATAGAAATCGACTATTTGACGGGACAAGAAAATGAGGTCGATCGATTCCCCACCCCAGAGGAACTTTGGCAGCGTCTTGTAACGGCTAAAGCCTTTACGGAAACAACCGCCAAAACTTGGATCGAACCTTTTAATTTAATTTCTGGCAAAAACCCACGTTATTACCAACATATCGCTATCAACCGGATTGTCGAATCCATACTATTTGGACAGCAGCGGATATTGGTGACAATGGCAACAGGTACAGGGAAAACTTTCGTTGCCTTTCAAATTTGCTGGAAACTTTGGAATAGTCGATGGAATCGAGCTGAGCAGTTTCGCCGCCCTAAGATACTATATCTAGCTGACAGAAACATCCTGGTTGATGACCCAATGGCAAAGATGTTCGCTCCTTTCGAGGACGTCCGTCACAAGGTCAGTTCCGGAGATGTCAGTCAAGGAAGGGACATGTACTTTGGCATCTATCAGGCGCTTACCAATTCGACTAATGATGTATTTAAAGAGTATCCGGAAGATTTTTTCGACTTTATTGTTGTTGACGAATGTCACCGGGGAAGCAGCAGAAACGACAGCAGTTGGCGGATAATCCTAGACTATTTTTCTCACGCTGTGCAGTTGGGCATGACTGCCACTCCATTACGGGATGAAAGCAGAGACACCTACAATTATTTCGGTAATCCAGTTTATACCTATTCGCTAAGGCAAGGCATTGATGACGGATTCCTCGCCCCTTATCGTGTTCACAGAGTTATCACCGATGTGGATGCCGTAGGCTGGCGACCATCAAAGGATGAGCTGGATCGTTATGGTAGGCCGATACCCGATGACGAATATCAGACCAAAGATTTCGAAAAATCGATTGTGTTACGATCCAGAACCAAGGCCATCGCCAAGCATTTAAACAATTTTTTGAAAAACTCTGATCGTTTTGCTAAAACCTTGGTGTTTTGCGTCGATCAAGAACACGCCGCTGAAATGCGGCATGAGCTGGGCAATTTAAACAGCGATCTGAGACAGATGTATCCGGATTATGTCTGTCGTGTCACCAGTGACGAAGGCGACATAGGAAAAAATCATTTATCCAACTTTCAAGATGTGGATTTGCCGACACCAACGATTCTTACAACCTCGCAAATGCTGACTACAGGGATTGATGCCGAAATGGTCAAGAATGTGGTGCTTGTCCGCGTTGTATGCTCGCTTGCCGAGTTTAAGCAAATTATGGGACGAGGAACGCGGCTTAATATCGATTACGGCAAAGAATACTTTAACATTATCGATTACACAGGCACAGCTACCAGTCACTTTGCCGACAAGGATTTCGATGGCGAGCCGGAATATATTGATGAAACGATAATCAACAAAGAAGGTGAGACGACTTCGGTTACCGTTGAAAAACCAGAACATGAAGATACAGGACCAGAAATAGATACAGATACAGAAGAAAATACGGATGAAACAGCTGTCCAACCACCAAAACCCCCGTTACCTACTGACTCGCCGCCAACGCCACCCCGCAAGTTTTATGTTGACGGCGGAGAGGTCGAAATTATTGGCCACCTGGTGTACGACTTGGATACTGACGGGAAGAAGCTACAGGTGGTGAAATACACCGACTATTCTGGGCGGATGCTGCGCTCCATCTATCCATCACCTGAAGAATTCAGAACCACTTGGGCAATGCAGGAGACTCGTGTTGAAGCCTTGCGAGAACTGGCCGAACGAGGTATCGACTTTGATGAACTCGCGATAGCCAGCGGCCAAACAGATACCGACCCGTTTGATCTGCTGTGTCATCTGGCATGGAACGCCCCTTTACTGACTCGACGTGAACGGGCAGATAAAGCCAAGCGAAAAAACCCCGATCTGTTCACGCAACACAGTGACACTGCACGGGAAATTCTAGGTCTCCTCCTGGATAAGTACATCGAGCGAGGCGTGATACAATTCCATGGTCTATCCGATCTTATGAAAACGCCGCCCTTCGATCATTACGGTTTACCGGCTGAAATCGCTAATCTGCATTTTGGCGGTATTCAGCCTATGCGCCAAGCCATTGCCCAATTGCAATCCGCACTATACCAATAACAACATTACAACTGCATGACACAAACATTAAAAGTTAAACAACCACGTAAAGCTAAACAACCCCTGACGACTGCGCAACAGCTTTCTTCCCTTATCAAATCTGCTCGTGACATATTGCGCAAAGACAAAGGGCTAAATGGTGACGTAGACCGGCTTCCCTTGCTTACTTGGGTAATGTTTCTCAAGTTTCTTGATGATTTGGAAATAAAGCATGAACAAGAGGCCGCGATAGATGGCGATCTCTACCATCCAATTATTGAAGCGCCTTATCGATGGCGTGATTGGGCAGCACCTGCGAATGGCATTAGCGGAGAGGACATACTCGCATTCATAAACCAGGATATAACGACGTTTTCCCATGCCGGAACAACGCTTATCAACGAGCCAGGTCTATTCAAATACCTTCGTGGACTTGCGGACCAAGGTGAAAAAGGTAGTCAGCGCGAAGTCATCGCCAACGTTTTCAAAGGTGTACAAAACCGCATGACAAGTGGCAGCTTGCTGCGCGATATTGTTAACAAAATTAACGGAATTCATTTTAATTCCAGTGAAGAAATCCATACTCTTTCACATCTGTATGAATCTATGCTGAGGGAAATGCGCGATGCAGCGGGTGACTCCGGTGAGTTTTATACCCCGCGCCCTGTGGTGCGCTTCATGGTAACCGTAATCGATCCTAAATTTGGGGAAATTGTGCTTGATCCGGCTTGTGGCACTGGCGGGTTCTTAGTCGAAACCTATGATCATCTTGCCGTACAGATAAAAACACCGGAAGATCGCCGCCAGTTGCAACACGAATCTCTGTAGGGGTTTGAAGTCCAATGGTACGAAAACGTACGTTAGCGGCCATCATAATTCGCCTTTCAATCATAAACAATCTTAATTCTCTTCCAACTCATTCGAGTAGATGTCTTGTTTAGCGAATTAACATGATCATGCTTTGTATTTAGATAAACCTACCGATGTAAGTATGCCAGCAGAAACAAAAGTAATGAAAAATAAACTCATTAGTTTGCCTATAGATATAACATTGGAAGCAATTAATGATTTACCAAATATCGCGATCCCAGCAATAAATATTAATAAAAAAACATAGGTATTAAATGAACATCTTTTTTTTTGGCATAAAAGAAAAATAATTGCGCTAAAAAAGCCTCCCAAAAAAAATGATACAAAGCCAAATATAATAATTAAAACCAAACCCTCCCTCCTTCTTTCGCCACTACTTAATTAACTTCATTTATATATCATATATTTCATCACTCCGAAAGTATGTTGTCAATACTACCCGCCGTTGGTTATTCTGGCGAATAGTGGCTGCTGCCGGTTGTACCTGTGAAGAGCAATATTTTGCATAAGTGGATTATGTTAAATTGGCATCGCTGTCCGGTTTCGACCCAGACTGTGTGAAAACTCACAAATAAAATCTTCAGAGGTTGAATTTACTCCATTTACTTGTAAAAAAAAGTCAACTATGGGGTTACATAACCAAAAGAACCATTTGTCTTGCTACCCAACTTAAACCTTTGCTATATGCGGCTTACAGAGGAAATGTCAATTTTAAAACCACCGATAATATTTTTTATAAGTTATTGAATATTATTATAATTATAGATTATTTCGTTTTCATGCTTTAAATGAGGCTGATTTGGTGTTGTAAAGCGGGAACCGCCAAAGTATTTATATGTAATAACGAAAGCCTCAAGATTACCCTAACTTGCCCGTTTCATTCAGCAATTTGTATACGGTTGACCGCCCAATGCCCATTTGTTTGGCGATATCTGTTGCCCCTAAACCATTCTTATGCAATGCTTTTAGTTTTTCCGTATTAATGGTTCGCTTGCGCCCAAACTTCACACCTTTGGCTTTGGCCTCTATGCGGCCTTCATTGGTACGCTCAAGGATGCGTTGGCGCTCAGCTTGAGCAACAGCCGATAGAATGGTAACGACCATTTTCCCCATTGCACCTTCAGTGCTTATCCCATCATCTAAAAACCGGACTGAGACACCCATGCCATCAAACTCCTTGATCAATTGGATCATGTCCGCCGTATCACGACCAAGGCGATCCAATTTTTTGACTAGGATCACGTCGCCTTCTTCGACCTTGACCCGCAACGACTGCAAGCCATCCCGGTTGACGTGGCTTCCGGAAGCTTTGTCAGTGAAGATGCGGCTGGTTTTGACCCCCGCTTCCTTTAATGCTTTGACCTGGCCATCAAGGGATTGTTGGCTGGTGGACACCCGAGCATAACCAAAGAGTCTCATTGTCTAAAACTGTCTCCTAAATCGATTAATAGACGATATGTCTATTAATGCACTGAAAAACGATTTAATAGACAGTTTATTTCAAAGTAAATATACTGTCCACAAACTTATAATATTTTAGACACTTATAAAATTTGTCAACCCACTTTGAACGCTAACGTACGTTTCCGTATCATTGGACTTCGACCCCATATTCTATTGATTTTTGTTAACCTCCAATCAACCAACTTTTTTGACCAAATAATTGAACAGTGTACGTACCACATTTACGGTAAGTTCAGCCTCATTATTTTCCAAAAGTATTTCATTAGGGTGAGCAATACTGCCATGATTTCGTATAGTATTCAGAGAATCAACGATTGAAGCAAAAGACATCAGTATTTTATTTATCTCATTTTCTTGGTGTCCTAAATTTTGAAATGCATGGTGCTTGGTTCTCAGCGCCTTAAATAAAGCAGTTACAGCTGCATTTTCAGGTATTTCAATTTGTGTATCAGCACACACTGAGCGTAAGTAGCCATGAAGAGCGGTATGTAACCGATCTATAGCACTTATAGCACCATTAGTTAGCAATAAGCTGTCTGCATCGGCGAGAGCTTTTCTCACCACATTAGTAGCTGAAATTATAGGTAATACACTCAAAACATGTATTTCACCAAAACCAAGCTCTGAAAATAACTCAGAAAAATTCTTTTTCAAATAAGGCTTAATTTTTTTGTGTTCAAGGATTGCGAGCAAAGCTTCGTTATCATCTTGGGTAATGAAGTTGAGAACCTGATGCACACAACCATCGTAATCTGGATCATTCCAATCAAGACTTCGCAACAGCCGAGAATGCCTTGTTATGTAATCATGACAATTTGTCAAATAACCTACTTCGTGCCAATCACCACTATCAAATTCAGCAACAATTGTCTTTTGTAGAGCAATCATTAACTGTCCTCTAAGTTTTGTGTCGTTATCTATTTTCTCAATACATAATAAATTAATGGGGACATACTCTAATGGTGCTACCTTAAAAACCACAGGTATCTACACAAATCATATAGCCGTCATTAAATTTCTGGAGGTCAAGCAAAGCCTGACCTCCAGATTATCATGCCTAGCCAAAAGCTGAGCCATACCCACAATATAACGAAGCCCTCGCAGGGCATGACTTGCTCCTACAAAGCTGTGTAGGAATCATGTGAAGATTATAAAGTGGCGGCTTATTTATTGCGAGTTGCCATAGGGGAACCACCCCACGGCTTTCTCATA
>SESH01022113.1_pt1 | contig 11153 bp, 12 predicted proteins | sample 3171561 | NCBI WGS metagenome assembly SESH01 (sample SAMN10866947, study PRJNA518727) | freshwater metagenome | biome: subpolar coniferous forest; feature: holomictic lake; material: water; isolation source: holomictic Lake 442 2011 16.5 m and 2014 13 m | place: Canada: near Kenora, Ontario
GTCCTGTCTTCCGACAGGACATTTGCAAAACTTACATTCCGGCTCCGCACACAAAAATGAGAAAGAACAACCCCTCGAGACAAAAATTCCCTTGAAGAGAAAACGTCAAGAAAGGAACTGCGAAAATTTTAAAGAAGTAATTCAGGAAATATTCGACTACCCCATTCCTTTGAGGTGCGATTCATTATATGTATGAGCCGATTCCTGTCAAGCTTTTATAAAAAGTATTTTTCTTTTTCTTAAGCCTATAAAAGATTAGCTGACAACCGCCATTTTAGCAAGGCCCTCGTAAAAAAAAACACGCCCCGCTTTTTTGAAACGGGTCAATCACAACCCCTTGCAAGAAAAGAGCTTGTGGAGATCTTCCGAGCTTTTCATAGCCTTCACTTCGCTCATATAACCCTTAAAAAGCGGCGCCCTCTTGCTTTCCGGGGATGTAATGACTCGGGCAAATAAAACGGTGCGCGCCGGAGGCGCGCTTGGCCCGCATGAGCTTTTCTTTTTTATTAGCTGCGGCCTTGAGGAACGGCATAATATTTTTCGCGATGAATTCTTCGTTGATTCGCTTCTTATCTGCTTTGGTGGGAAAAAGTTTCCGGTAACTGGCAAGCTCAGCGGCATCCAACCATATTCCACCGCACGAAGGACATTTATCGATAGCGATCTTCCTAAGTGAGCTTTCGAAATGCCTCATCAATACGGTTTCCGGGCAATGCGGACAGTTGAGCCTCTTTGAAAGATCCACGCGTCCCTTGCTGAAAGACGCCATAAGCTCGGCCAGCTTGTCGCCGGCGTTCTCATGAGCTTCATCGAATTTTTCAAATTCTAAATTGCCGAACGAAACGCCTCCGCAGCCCTCCGAAAAATCTACTTTAGCCTTATTGATCTCTCTGCTTGTTGACGCCAGCGCGAGAACATTTCATCGGCTTCACCCGTATTTTTTATTCAACGGTTACAGATTTGGCCAAGTTACGAGGCTGATCGACGTCTCTGCCATTCAACACGGCGATTTTGTAGGCAAAGAATTGGAGCGGGATCACGGTAAGAAGGGGGGAGAGGACCTCGGGGACCTCCGGGATAGCGAAGAAATCATCGGACATTTTTTTGAGATCCTTGCGCCCCTCGGTCCCGATCGCGATAACGATACCGTCCCGAGCGCGGATCTCCTGGATATTGGAGATCATTTTATCGTAGGTTAGAGAGTTCGGTGCAATACAGATCACGGGCTGCTCGTGGTCGATCAGTGCGATCGGCCCGTGCTTCATCTCTCCCGCAGCATAACCATGGGCGTGCGCATAGGAAATCTCCTTAAGCTTCAAGGCGCCCTCGAGTGCGGTCGGATAATTGCACCCTCGCCCGAGATAAAGGAAATTGCGACGGGTGTAATGCTTCTGGGCGCAAAACTCAAACCTTTTGATCTCCCTCAAAACTTTGGCGCTATGCTCAGGGATTTTTTTGAATTCCCGGAGCAGGAGCTTAAGCTCCTCCGGAAGAATCGTTTTCCGGATCTTGGCTATGTAAAAATCCAGTAAAAGAAGCGTGGCGAGCTGAGCGCTATAGGCCTTGGTCGAAGCCACGCCTATCTCAGGCCCCGCATGCGTATAGATGACAGCATCCGCTTCGCGCGCGATGGTGCTTCCCACCACGTTCACTACTGCGAGCGTCGTCGCGCCCTTGACCTTCGCTTCACGCAACGCCGCCAACGTGTCCGCCGTTTCACCGGACTGCGTGATCAATACCACAAGATTCTTGGAGTTAAGGATTGGATTTCCATAGCGGAATTCGCTCGAGACCTGGGTGTTGCAAGGAACCCTGGCGCACTGTTCGAGAGCGATACTCCCTACCATGCCGGCATGGTAGGCGGTACCGCAGCTGATCATGGAAACGCGCTCGATCTCCCGGAGACGCTTTTCGAATTTCCTGTCGAGGGTGTCGAAGAAGATCTCTCCATTTTTCTGGATACGCTTGTTGAGAATGCTCTTCAAAACCTCGGGTTGCTCATACATCTCTTTAAGCATGAAATGCGGAAATCCCTGCTTCTCGGCCTGCGACACGTCCCACTGGACGGTTGTCGGTTGGCGCTTGACCCAGGACTTGGTCTTTAAAGAGTAGATGGAAACCTCTTTCGCGGTAATCACGGCCAGGTCTTCGTCCTCGAGATAGATGACTTGTCGTGTATAGGGAAGAAGCGCCGTTACATCGCTCGCAACAAAGTTTTCGCCCTGTCCCAGCCCGATCACGAGAGGATTGGATCTTTTATAGGCGATCAGAGTATCAGGGTCGTCTTTGGAGAAAAGGACGAATGCAAAGAATCCATGCAATTCGCCAACTGCTCGTTTGACGGCATCAAAAAGCTTGGGGGATTTTCGGTAATAGGAGCCGATGAGATTGACTCCGACTTCGGTATCGGTCTGGGATAAAAAACGAACTTTTTTTCTCTGAAGCGCGCTTTTGATTGTGGCATAGTTCTCGATGATCCCATTATGGACCAAGGAGATATTCCCCCAGGCATCCACGTGAGGGTGGGCATTCGCACGAGAAGGCTCGCCATGGGTCGCCCAACGGGTATGCCCGATCCCGATGTGTGCCTCGATCGTGAAATCCCCGAGCTTTTCCTTCAAAACGCCCAGCTTGCCCTTTTCTTTAATGAGAGACAACCCGCCTTTTTGATGGTCCACGCAGGCGATCCCGGCCGAATCGTAGCCACGATATTCGAGCTTCTCAAGTCCGCCGATCAGGACGGGAACTGCATTCCGATAACCTATATAACCCACAATGCCGCACATTTTTTTCACTCCTCAGTAAACGGCTAACGCTCATTCACCGTTCAGCGTTACCCATTCCCCAGTTTTTTGCGTATTATATACAAGGAATAACGTTTTGACAGATGATTTCCTTTTCAATAGTATTAACGCCGAGGGAAAAATCCATGGGCCAAAATCGCAGAAAATATTTTTTCATTAATAAGCCTCTCCAGCTTCGTTACATGCTCACGGTCGTTGCACCGCTCCTTTTGGTCAACCTTGTCGCAATCGCAGGTATTTATTTCGGTGTCTGGGGAAGAGTTCTCAATACTTTTTCCGATGAGCAAACTCTGAACGATCTTTTGACAGCCTCCCGGATGGTCGAGTACGAACAAGCTCAGCACCCTAACCCCGCCCAGGATTTCTCATCCTTATCCTTTTTTAAGCAAACCGAAAAACTGGGCCTGCGCCAACGCGAGGTCTTCAAAGAGATCCTGGACGAAACGAACCGTTCGCTGGCTTGGAAATTCTCACTGCTCCTTTTGTTTGTCGCGTGGGGCACGATTTTTATTTCTCATAAGATCGCGGGGCCTTTTTTCAGATTCAGCAAGGCCTTCAATGAGGTCGAAAAAGGGGATTACCGAGCGCGCGTCTCTTTAAGGAAACGGGATGAAGGCCATCCTGTGGCGCAGGAGTTCAACGAGGCCATGGAAAAAACGGACCGCTTGCTCTCCAGCCTCAAAGCGCTGACCCTGGAAAAAGACGCGCCGCAGGTTGTCGCGAAGATCAAAGAAAAACTCTCCACTGTTAAAACCAGCGCTAATGTTTAAACGCCTCACCTGTTTTTTGCTGGCAGTCTTTTTCGTTTTCTCTCTTTTCCAGGTGCCCCTTAGGGCCTTTGAGCCCTCTCCAGAAGATCGGGAGCTCCTGACCAAGATTGAAAAAGATACGCTTCAATATTTCATCCGCCTTTCTGATAAGAATACGGGGCTCACACGGGATTCCTCACGCCCCGGCGCCCCCTCCTCCATCGCGGCCACGGGCTTCGCCCTTGCCGCTTACGCCATTGGCGCTTCTCGAGGCTGGATCCCCCCAGAAGATGCCTACGAACACATTCTAAAGGCCCTCAAGTTCCTAAAGCGCGAGGCCGCCCATGAGGAAGGTTTTTTCTATCATTTCCTTGACCCAAGAACCGGAGAGCGGTCGTGGGCTTCTGAAGCCTCATCGATCGACACCGCCCTTCTCATCGCCGGCGCCCTTCTGGCAGCGCAATACTACCCCGGGACTGAGATCGAACGCCTGGCGCAAGAAATTTATGACCGGGTCAACTGGAAGTGGATGATGCGAGGGTCGGATTTCGTTTGCATGGGTTGGAAACCCGAATCCGGATTTCTCCCGTATTTTTGGGATGCTTACAACGAACTGATGTTCCTTCAAGCCCTTGCCATCGGCTCCGAAACCTATCCTATCCCGCCCAAAGCCTGGGAACGGTGGCTTCGCCCCCAGGGAGAATACAACGGTCATCGGATCATTTATTGTTATAACGGTTCTCTTTTTACTTATCAATTTTCACACGCTTTTATCGATTTCCGGCATCTGGACGACAATGGCATTAATTATTTCCAAAACTCCCGGGAAGCCACTTTGGCAAACAGGGATTATTCCTTGAGTCTCGCGGGAAAATACAAGGGGTATTCGGAAAACTCTTGGGGACTTTCCGCCTCCGTAGGTCCGGGCGGTTATCGGGCTTATGGCGGAAAGCCAGGCGAAGGGGCTCAAGACGGAACGATCGCTCCTTACGCGGCGTTATCCTCGATCGTATTTACGCCGGAAGAGTCTACGAAGGCCGCGCGTTTTTTCTACGAAAACTATGAAAAAACGCTTTATGGAGAGTTTGGGTTCAAAGACGCTTTCAATTTGGACAAGAATTGGTGGACAAAGGAATATTTGGGAATCGATCAGGGAATTACGCTGCTCATGCTGGAGAATTATCTAAACGGCGAGATCGTGTGGAAAAAATTTATGGAACTTCCGGCGATCAAAAAGTGGATCGAGCTTACGGGTCTCGCAGAGCGATCTACTTCGACGACTAAGAACTAGTTCTTTTCTTTCCTCAGCAGCCTGATCGCAAGCTGCATGGCAGCCTCTTCTATTATTTCGCGCGTCAAGTAGGTGCCTTTTTTGATTTCTTCTTTGATTTCGCGGACGCGCCCCAGATTGGGCTCCGCTTCGGTGGGGATCAAACGAAGATATTTCCGGACCTCCTCGCGGTCTTTCTGAGCAGTTGTTTTCTCGCTCGGAGACTGGATCCTGAATTTGGGTCTTTTTTCTGCCACGCTTTGCATTCTTCCTGCCTTTAAGCCACTCGCGGCCGTCTTGGGACAAAACAGTTACACGGCTTCATTCGCTGTGGCTTTATTTATATCGACGCAGCGTGACAAAACTTAATGTTTTTATATCAAATGCTGTAAAATTTTTCTGAGTTCTTCTCCCCTTCTCGTATCCTTGGGGCTAGGCTTCCAGGGTCAAATGTCCGGCGCGACGCATCAGGTGCCCGCGCAACCGGGTCACTACCTTGGTGTGGATCTGACAAACCCTGGATTCGGAAACATCCAGAATCTCGCCGATCTCACGCAGCGTTAGATTCTCATAGTAGTAAAGCACGATCACAAGCTTCTCTTTCTCGGGAAGCGAGTCGATCGCCTCGGCCAACAGCTCCTTGACCTCGTTCTGATGGACATAGCTGAACTGGTCCGTGATCAGTGAGTCTTCGATGGTCTGAAGGCGCGAGATGGGTTTATTGCCATCATCGTTCTGCCACACCTCATCCAGCGACAAAAAGGTCGTGGAGTTGAGATCGCTGTAGATCGAGTTCAGATCATCCGTGGAGATCTTCAAAGCCTTGGCCACTTCATCATCGGTTGCTAAGCGCCCGTTCTTCTCCTCGAGTTCTTTGCACTTACGATCGATCTCCCGGGCCCGCTTGCGCAGAAGCCTCGGCGCCCAATCAAGCTTGCGAAGTTCATCCATGATCGAGCCGCGGATACGAGAAACCGCATAGGTCTCAAACTTGTTTCCCTGGGAAACATCGTATTTATTGATGGCATCAAAAAGCCCAAGGATGCCATAGCTCACGAGGTCGTTAAACTCGACATTCGGGGGCAATCCGATCGCCACACGCCCTGCCACATATTTCACCAGATAAAGATATTTTTTGACGATCTCTTCGCGCAAAGACAGACTCTTGGTCCTCTTGAACTTCTTCCACATCTTGATCTCATCTTCGTGCATGGGGGGTCTCCTTTTTACCTCGTTCCGCCAAAGAACCGATCATTTCGGGCTCTCCTGCTGTTCGAGGATCTTTTTGATTTGACTCAATGTATAATTCTTAGCTTGCAGGATCTTGATCTGTTCTAACCGATCGAACGCTGATTCATCATAAAGCCGGTGCCCTGAAATCGTCCGCCGGGCCTCATGGATAAGCCCCGCAACGGTATAATTATGAAGCGTCTGCCTGGAAAGACTCGTGTACTGCATCACTTCCCCGATTTTGTAGAGTTTTTCACGTTTCATAGTGATTCGCTCCTTGTCCCGTTCCTGCTCGAGAGGACTTTCTGAAGGACGGCTAAAGCCTTGGGATCCTCGGGTTCCAGCATGAGGATCTTCTCCGCTGTGAATTGAGCCTTTCCAAATTGACCCGCGGACACAAGCTCCTCCGCCTCGGTGCGATATTGTTCCAGCCGGTCCGCGATCTCATTCTTATACATTTTATGGATGAAGAGCGTGTCAGCCTTCCCTTCCTTGAGCGCTTTCCCTTTAATCTGATCGATCAGCTCTGAGGCAGCATTATTATCCGCGTCATAAAGAAACACCTTTTCAGCGGCGAAAAGTGCCAGGTCGTACTGATTCGCATCAAAAAGCGCACGGCTGCGCTCAAGCCATGTCTTGACCTGTTCCTGTTTGTCATCCGTGTTCATTTCATCTATGGCCTGGGGATAAAGATGTTCCTTCTGACGCTCGATCTCTTTATCAAGAATGTCTGCCATTAGTTTTGTCGCTTTGGGATTTTCAGGGTCTTCGTCAAGGACTTGCTGTGCGGCGCGTCGTGCGCTGTAATATTCGCGGGATTTGTAATATCGTTCGGCCTGATCAATCGGTTTTTCTTTTTTTTTGCCAAAACCAAGAAAGGCTTCGGCCGCGTGTGCGTTTCCCAGGACCATCATCGCGAGTAACATGATTGTTATTTGTCTCATAGTTTATAAAATGTAAATTACACTTTATACTTTACAATCTATAACTTTCCTCTCTCAAGTCAACATTAAAAATAAATATATTTTAATGTTCCACAACTAATAGGGCCTTCCCGAGCACAAGGATGCTATATATAGCTAGTTTATACTTATTTATTTTTAGGAAACTGGCGGAAAGGACGATAATTCCAGCAAAAGAACTTGGAGTGCTATTTAGATTCGGAGGGATAAACGATGACGCTTTATGAGAAATTGTTCGACTTGAAATACCGGCAGGGCATTCCGACCCATGAGCTCGCGCACCGCTTCCCCGAACACATTGATCGCGTAACTGAGGTCGCCTTACTGGACATTCCGGAAAACACTTTAAAGGAACTCGTCCCGCAAAAGGAGATCCTGGAGCGCTTGATGAGCCTGAAAAAACAGTTCCAAAGAATGGCTTAAAGCGGAGCGGGGCGAGGACGGAACCTTCGGTGAGTTAAGACCCACCCTTGTCTTTGATTTCATTTTCTAAATGGTTGACAAGGGTTGCCCCAATTTCAACTTCATTGAAATTAGTAAGGATTGGGACTATTTTTCGCTAAAAACACCCATTTTACGAAATTTCTGATAGCGCAGCTCTGTCAGATCTTTTCGCGGAATCTTCTTCAACTCTTCTAACGCTTCGTTGACGGTTTTGCGGAGATTTTCGGCCGCTGCGTTAAAATCGCGGTGAGCGCCACCCAGCGGCTCCGGAATCACACCATCGATCACGCCAAGCCTTAGAAGATCCGGGCCGGTTAACTTCAAGGCGGTCGCCGCGTCCGGCGCCCTCGTCGGTTCTTTCCAAAGAATTGCCGCGCAACCTTCCGGAGAAATAACAGAGTAATAGGCATTTTCCATCACAAAGATCTTGTCGCCCACCCCGATTCCCAAAGCACCGCCGCTGCCGCCTTCCCCGATCACGATGCAAATGATGGGAACCTTAAGCTCTCCCATCGCCCTGAGATTGTAAGCGATGGCTTCGGCCTGGCCACGCTCTTCCGCGCCGATCCCCGGATAAGCCCCGGGAGTATCGATAAAGCAGAGAATCGGTAGATTGTGCTTCGCCGCGAGCTCCATGACGCGCATCGCCTTGCGATAGCCTTCGGGATGGGCGCTACCAAAGCTGCGCATCAGGTTCTCTTTGGTATCACGCCCCTTCTGATGACCAATGATACAGACGGGTTCCTTGCCTTCCCATCTCGCGATCCCCGTCACTATAGCCCGGTCATCGCTAAAACGCCGGTCTCCATGGATCTCAAGAAAGTCCGTAGTCAAGTATTTCACATAATCAAGTGTGAACGGGCGAAGGGGGTGGCGCGCAACCTGCACGCGCTGCCAGGGCGTCAGATGATCGAAAATATCCTGGATGGCCTTCTCGAGCTTTTTTTCCGCGCTTTGGATCTCGCCAGAAAGATCGATGCCTTCGTGATTGATCTTCCGAAGCTCGTTAATCTTCCGCTCCATCTCCACCACAGGCCTCTCAAAGGAAAGGCAAGCGTCAAAAAGATCGCGCGTGCCGAGCTTGATCTTGTCTTTATCCGCGGTCGGCTCTACCGTTTCTTTAACGTGATGTTTTTTCTTCTTTATTTTTTTAGGCATGGGTATGAAGGCTTCCGGAATTAATCTTGAATGGTGACTTTTGTGCCGACCGGCACAATGCTGTAAAGCTCTTCGACCTCTTCGTTCAACATGCGAATGCAACCCTCAGATGCCTGCGTTCCAAGGCTCTTCGGCTCAATCGTACCGTGGATCCCATAGGCGGGCTTGTCAAACCCCATCCAGCGCGTCCCAAGGGCATTCTCCGGGCTTCCTGGAGGAAGTATGGCCCCGGTCTTAAACCAGGTCGGGTTAACCAGCTTATCCGTGATCTTGAACTCGCCCACGGGCGTGCAGTTCTTTTTGCCTGTCGCAACTGAGTATTTTTTTACCGCTTCGCCGTTCGAGTAAACGACCAGCACATTCTTGGATTTATCGATCTGGATCGAAAAAGGCGCCGTATGGATCTTGAGCTTCATCTTGGGATAGATGTTGTCCCCCTTGAGCCCGTTGATCTTTTTAATAAAATCCACGGTCGTATGATTCTTTCGGGCAAGCACATAGAGGCTATCGCCGGGTTTCACCGTGTACGCAATGCTATCCGGCGCACTCTCTTTGGAAAACAACGCTTTCCAGCGTTGCTTCAGCTCTGCAGGGTTCAGCCCTGAAGAAGCTTCCGTGTCCTTTTGGACTTCGCCGCTTTTTTTCTCAGCAATCGCCATGGCGGGAGCTTCCGCATGAGACGATTCGACTTTCACGACAGCGGCAGCACTTTCTTTTTTTTCAAAAGCGGAAACATTGGCGATCGGCGCAACCTGAGCCTCGCTTACAGCGAGTGCCTCTTGAGAAAGTTCCTGGACCTGCGAACTTTTGGGAGATTCCAACACGCCGGACGTCTTTTCCGTCGCTTCCTTTACATCTGTCTCAGCCGCAAAAGCCCCGGCCGGAAAAAGCAACGCTACGATCGTCAAAAGAATTAAAAAATTATTTTTTTTCATAAAGATCCTTTCACCAGCAAAAAAGAAAAGCCATGCCAATCCCTAAGGCCGCGCCTGCGATCACTTCAAACGGTGTATGCCCGAGAAGTTCTTTCAAGCGTTTTTCGGGGACAGAGCCCTTCGAATAAAATTCGTCCACGATTTCATTTAAGATCTTGCCTTGCCATCCTAGATGCCTGCGAACTCCTGCAGCATCGAACATCGTAATAAGACACAGAACCAATCCGATTAAGAACGGGATGCTCCTAAAACCATAATAAAGCCCCACCACCGTCGCAAGGCTTGCCACCGTCGCCGAATGCGCGCTTGGCATCCCTCCTGTATCAAAAAGCCAACGGACGTCGAATTTTTTTTTATTCGCCCCGCCCAGAATCACTTTAAGCGCCTGGGCCACAAACCAGCTTAAAACGACGGCGACAAAAGCTTTTTCACTATGAAATGGAGGATTCGGGATTACGAGCATAGATCCTTTTGGCAAGACGGGAAAAGAGTTGACACCTTTCTTATTTATGCGATATTATCATAAATAATATGATTTTATGATATCTCTCCTCATTGTCGCCCCAAATGAGTGAGTCATTATAAGTTTAGCCCATTTAAAAAGCAAGTTTGTTTCTTGTGCCCGCTGGTCGACTGAAGCGGAAAAGGAGATGGATCTCATGATACGCATCAAAAGCGCTTTTGCCGTGGGCATCCACGCCTTTCCCGTCGATATCGAAGTCGATATCTCGAATGGACTCCCCCAACTGATCCTGGTGGGTCTTCCGGACGCAAGCATCAAAGAGGCCCGGGAAAGAGTCCGTACGGCGCTCAAGAACAGCGGCTTTCACATCCCGCCGGATAAGATTACGATCAGTCTCGCGCCCGCGGACATTAAAAAGGAGGGGGCCTCATTCGATTTCCCCATCGCCATTGGCATCCTGGCTTGTCACGGGATCATTCCTCCCGAAAAGCTTGCCGGCCATGTTTTTCTGGGAGAATTGGCGCTCGACGGAGCGCTAAGACCTATGAAGGGAGTCATCGCCATCACTACAGGCCTGAAAGCATCTTCTTTTGTGCTTCCGGGTGAAAACGCTGAGGAAGCGGCCCTGGCTAAAGACGTATCAGTCTATCCCGTCAGAAGCATTGGAGAGACCGTTGATTTTTTGCTCGGCGAAAAACCGATCGCTCCGCTCCGGAATCTTCCTTATAAGAACAAAGCCCCTTCCCAGAACTTGCCGGATTTTTCAGAGGTTCGCGGGCAGCAGGCTGCTAAGCGGGCGCTGGAGATAGCCGTGGCTGGAGATCACAAAATTCTTTTTATCGGGCCTCCGGGTAGCGGAAAAACCATGCTCGCCAAACGTATCGCGGGACTTCTTCCCCCGATGAGTTCCGAAGAAGCGCTGGAGATCACCAAGATTCACAGTGTCGCAGGCTTGATTCCAAATGGAAGCAGCCTTATTTCCGAGCGTCCCTTTCGCTCACCTCATTATACGGCTTCCGCAATTGCCCTAACAGGAGGCGGAACGTCCCCGCGCCCGGGAGAGATGTCGCTTTCGCACGGCGGCGTTCTTTTCCTCGACGAGCTTCCGGAGTTCCGGCGTGACGCGCTGGAAACATTG
>SESH01086482.1_pt1 | contig 11151 bp, 8 predicted proteins | sample 3171561 | NCBI WGS metagenome assembly SESH01 (sample SAMN10866947, study PRJNA518727) | freshwater metagenome | biome: subpolar coniferous forest; feature: holomictic lake; material: water; isolation source: holomictic Lake 442 2011 16.5 m and 2014 13 m | place: Canada: near Kenora, Ontario
GCTTGAATCCACCATTGCCACCTTCTCAGCCTTGTCTGAAGACCGAAAGGAAGAACTTCGCAAAGCCTACGCAAGCACCCTTTCAGACATCATCCGCAAAAGTTTCGACAAAGACAAAGAAAAAGCACCTATGCACCGCATGAAGTTCGCTAGGTTCTTTGCCGAACAGCACGGCAACGCTTGAACATTAACCCATCATTCTGTGGCTGATGTGTAGTGGAACGGAAAACCGTGTTAAGTTATCAATAAACAGCCAAATAGGCTATAGCCAATTTGCATCTGGAAATTTGCTGTCGGCTATCGATTGTTCGTACTAACTGAATGACAACTTGCTTACCATGATGAACCGCTTACTTAAATGTTTGACTAACATTGATTATTGAACGAGTTAATTTACACTAAATTATGAAAAAAAGAGCTTTTTAGGCTCCTTTGGGGTATGTAAAGAAAACGTTCGATTTCGGGCACCTGATACCCTAAGATTTCGCGGTTTCCGGCTTAGCACCCCTACCTGTGCGCGATCCTGGACTGGGTCACGCGCAAAGTCTTGGCCTGGCGCCTGTCAAACACGCTGAGCAGCGACTTCTGCATCGCAGCGCTGAAGGAGGCGTTGGCGCGCTACGGTACACCGGAAATCTTCAACACCAATCAGGGCAGTCAATTCACCAGCGCCGAATTCACCCAGGTACTCAAGGACCACGGCATCCAGATCAGCATGGATGGGCGTGGACGATGTCACGACAACATCTTTGTTGAGCGGCTGTGGTGGACGGTCAAGCACGAATGGGTGTACTTGCGCCCGTGTGACAACGGGATTGAACAACAGCGCAGCTTGGCCCAGTGCTTTGATTGGTACAACTGCCGGCGTCCGCATCAGTCGCTGAGCTGGAAAACGCCTGACGAAGCATATTTCGCCGCCCTGACAAAGGCGCAAGCGCTTGCGGCTTGAAATGCAAAAAGCGAAATGCACTGTGGATTTGTGGACCGCCGGCTGCGCCGGTTCCCGCCTAACCGCGCAAGCGCGGTTCCCTATGGACAAGCCATGGACAACGCGTTGCGTTGCCCACAGCTTGCCCACAGGTCGGCGGCTGCCCACAAGCTCCACAGCGCTCAAGCTACTACAATATTTTCAAATCCGGAACATCAAAACCAACACTCCGGCACCAACTTTAGCTTATTCCGCCTCGGTGGCTGCCCAAGCTACCGTGACCACCGCACTTACCGCTTGCACGGCCTAGACACACGACAGATCTCCCATGGTAAGACCCGAATCCTTCCTCGCATAAACGCCGGATTTACAAAATGCACCCTTGTCGGTGTTGCCACCCACTTGTAGATAGAGGACTTTGCGGTCACGTGCCCGCTCGTCCCGAATGCATCACGCCTCATATCCGATTCTTGTTCATCGCCCTGCGATTTCGCCTTGAACTTCCTCCGCACCCCACCTCGCGGCGACGCACTTGCCCTTTGGCTAGCCTTCGGCTCTACAAGCCTGGCACCGGGACTTCCACCCGGCTGGATTCGTGCCATGCACGGCACACACGTTAAAAGTAAGGGGCGGCGCGCTTCAGCGCGACGTCCCGCTTGACTGCAAGGTCAGATTTCCTGATCCGCCAGGAATCTTACATGGCACTGCTGGAAGTCTTGTAGCTGCTGCTTCCAGCCGCAGACGCTGGCAAAGCGGCCAGATGCCGCTTCTACGAGTGCCATGCCTGATTCCAATAATTCTGCTTCATGCCTGGTGCGGATCAGGAAGTCTGAATTTAGGATAGAGCGTCACAAGCCGTGCCACTGCGTAAACATCCAGAAGTTCTGACTATCAAAGACCGTCTCCTTGACGGTGGCTTCGGATCCTGGCTCCCCGAGGCCAAGGCCCTTGATGCACCACTGAACTCTGCGTAGTCAGGCCGATAGCTCCCAGCCTCAATGTTTGCGACACTGTTGGCTCGCAAGCAACCTTGAACCAACTTGATGGACTGCTGCCCAGTTGAGTTTGTGAAAATCTTTCCCCCCTTTGAAAAAAAGGGGGATTTGAAAGTTGATGGAGAAGTCGAAGTTCAGAAATCCAGTCGGAATTGACGTGAGTCGAATCAGTTACAGAATTTGGCGGGTCGTTTGGCCAAGAACGCATCCAGGCCTTCGCGGGTGTCGGCTGTTCCAAAACATTCTGCGAACAGATTTCGCTCTGCAATCCGGGCATTGTCATCGTCAAACCACATGCCTGAGTGGATGGCTTGCTTGCACCACGCAAGAATCGTCGTGGACTTGGTCACGACCTTGCGGGCAACGACCATGGCGGATTCGACCAGAGCTTCGTCCGGAACGATTTCCTGGATCAGACCCCAGGAGTGGGCTGTGGGTGCATCCACAAGTTCGCCGGTAAGTATCATCAGTTTCGCACGAGCGGGACCGATGAATCTTGCGAGACGACGGTTGCCTCCCCATCCTGGAATCAGACCCAGGTTGATTTCTGGCTGACCAAAGCGAGCGCCTGCGACAGAAATTCGCCAGTCACAGGCCAAGCCCAGTTCGCATCCCCCCCCGACAGCCGTGCCGTTGAAGGCTACGACACTGAACAGGCGCGAACGCTCAATCCGGGTCATCATGGTCTCGCCGTTGTCGGCAAAGAACCCGCCATTTTTGATTGCGTCGTCACCTTCAATGATAGTTTTCATCTCCACGATGTCTGCGCCGGCGGCAAATACTTTACCCGTACCGGTTAGCACAACGGCTTTCAGGTCGGTTCGAGTTTCCATGTCGTCAAAGACCTTTCCAAGCTCAATCATCTTTGCAGATGAGAACTGGAAGACTTTAGCCCCGACAGCCAAAGTGAAGCACACCAGCGCGATACCTGGCTCTGGATATTCAACGGTGTAGTGTTCCCAACTCATATCCACCTCAATACTTGAAAAAGCCTTCGCCAGTTTTGCGTCCCAACTTGCCTGCCGCCACGAGATCTGTCAGTGCAGGGGCTGGCTCGTATTTGCGACCAGCCGGCAAGGTAGCTTCAAGGTTGCGCATGATCGACAGACAGACATCCACGCCGATCATGTCAGCGAGCGATAGAGGGCCAATCGGATGGTTGGCACCCAGTTTCATGGCCTTGTCGATGTCGGATGCGGAAGCTACGCCATCAGCCAGGGTCCAGGCCGCTTCGTTGATCATGGGGATCAGGATGCGGTTGACCACAAAACCCGGGTACTCGCGAACCTCGACTGGGTCTTTGCCCAATCCGAGAATCCAGTCGTGCGCTGCCCGGAAAATGACTGGATCCGTTGATTCAGCGCGGATGACCTCCACCAGCTTCATGACCGGAACTGGATTGAAGAAGTGAACACCCAGGACGCGCGACGGGTTTTCCAGCAGCGATGCCATCTCGGAGATATTCAGACCAGATGTGTTGGACGCAACAATAGTGGATGACTTGACCACGGCCGCCAATTTTCTGAAAACAGCCTTTTTGATATCCATGTCTTCCGGAACGGACTCTATGACCATATCGACATCCGCTAGCGGATCCATCGTGGTCGAAACCGTCAGCCGCGTCCGTGACTCTGACGCTAGCTCGCCCGAAATGATGCCTTTCTCTGCCCACTTGGCCAGAGTTTTTTCGACGTTTCCGATAGCCTTTTTCAACTGCTCCTCTGAAACATCGACCAACACCACGTCATTTTTGACACAGATCACTGAGGCAATTCCGGCACCCATCGTACCTGCTCCAACGACCCCTACCTTGATGATTTCACTCATACATTCCTCTACTTTGATTTCAGATGGACAGATGTTGTCAGACTTTTTCAATCATGCCGGCGATGCCTTGGCCACCACCGATGCACAGCGCGGCGATGCCAGTGGACTGGCCGTCCTGAATCAGACCGTGAACCAGACTCACGAGGATGCGCGCGCCCGAAGCCCCAATGGGATGCCCGAGGGCGATGCCTCCACCGCGGCGGTTAATGTCGGCCATGCGATCAGATAAACCCAGTCCCTGAACAACGGCCAGGCTTTGCGATGCGAACGCTTCATTGAGTTCGAAACGCTCAACCTGTTGGAGGCTGCGTCCAGAACGTTCCAGCAGTTTCCTGATGGCTGGTACAGGTCCGTAACCCATGATTTCCGGCTCTAGACCGGATGCGGCGAAACCAATGATTCTGGCCAGGGGCTTTAATCCCAAAGCCTTCACGGCATCTTCTGAAGCCAACATGAGCATGGCAGCACCATCATTGATGCCGGATGCGTTGCCTGCGGTGACGGTTCCCGCAGGATCGAAGGCGGGCCGTAGCTTGGCCAGTACTTCGATTGAAGTAGCGCGAGGATGCTCGTCGGTATCAAAGCTGCGGGTTTCCTTGCGGTCTTTGATGAGAACGGGGACGATTTCTGACTTGAAAAGCCCTGCCTGGATGGCCAACTGGGCGCGTGTCTGGGACTCCAGTGCAAATTCATCCTGTGCTGCACGGGTTATTCCGAAGCGTTTGGCGACGTTTTCTGCGGTAATGCCCATGTGGTAATTGTTCGATGCACACCATAGACCGTCCTTGATCATGGTATCCACAATCTGGGCGTTTCCCATGCGCAAGCCAGGGTTGCGAACTTCTTTGGGGAGAATGTACGGAGCCTGATCCATGTTCTCGGTTCCGCCTGCAACGATGATCTCGGCCTCGCCGAGGGCAATGGACTGGCATGCGAGTTGGACGGCTTTCAGACCGGATCCGCAGACCTTGTTCACCGCGTAGGCTGGGACTTCGTTGGGTAACCCTGCTGCAAGGGAGACCTGACGTGCAACGTTTTGCCCTAGTCCGGCACCGAGCACGTTTCCAAGTATCACTTCTGAAATTGCCGACGAAGCAAGCTGGGAATCTTCGATAATGGCCTTGAGCACGACCGATCCGAGGTCAACTGCAGAGACGTCCTTGAGGGAACCGCCAAAGGTTCCAATTGCTGTGCGGCGTGCCGCCACAATGAATACGTTGCGCATGATGATGCTTTCTCAGTTTTGAATGATGCCCTGCTCGACAGCTTGGGAACGTAAAGATTCCCGGAAGTCAGGGTGGGCGATGGAAATCAGTAACTCTGTACGTTCCCGAATAGAGCGACCACGCAGGTTCACGCAGCCGAATTCCGTCGCAATGAAGTTCACGTCATTGCGTGAAGTGGTCACACAGGCTCCGCGATCCAATATCGGTACGATGCGCGACACGGTACCTCCCTTGGCAGTCGAGGGCATCGCAATGACCGAGAAGCCACCCTTTGAGAGTCCAGTGGAGCGAACGAAGTCAACCTGACCTCCAACACCCGAAAACTGGCGGAATCCAATGGTATCGGCGGCAACCTCACCGTGAAAGTTCACTTGGACGGCCGAGTTGATGGAAACAAGCTTGTCCACGCGCCCGGCAACCAACACGCTGTTGGTGTAGTCAACCGGCTTCATCAGTATCATGGGGTTGTTGTCTACAAAATCATAGAGTTTCTTTGTGCCCATGATGAATGTTGCGACGATCTTGCCCGGATGGAGGTTGTTGTTGGCTCCTGTCAGTACCCCAGCGTCAATCAGATCAAGGATGCTGTCGGAGAACATCTCTGTGTGAATGCCAATATCTTTCTTGTCCTTCAGAAATTTAAGCACCATGTCAGGAATGGCTCCGATGCCAAGCTGGAGATTCGCGCCATCGGGAATCAGCGCCGAAACATGCCTGGCGATCGCCTGCACAACTGAAGTGTCGCCATCCGGATCGGATTGCTTGACCTCGGGCACAGGACGACTGGTGCGCACAATGACATCAAGCTGGCTGACATGGACGCGCTCACCGTGCGTATGGGGCATCTGATCGTTAAGTTCAGCGATCACCAGCGGTGTGCTTTCAACCATGGCCTGAGCGTAGTCGCAGGAAACACCGTAAGAGCACCAACCGTCTGCATCGGGGGACGAAAGCTGCACGAGACAGACATCTGCCGGAACGATCCTGTCACGAAACAGACGAGGTATCTCGGAGAAGAAGCACGGAACAAAGTCTGCCCGACCCTCCTGGACAGCTTTTCGCGTCTGGGCACCAGCGAACAGAGAATAGTGCCGCATCCGGCCTTCCCACCCAGGTTCGGTGGCATAAGCGTAAACCCCACTCGTCACACCGTTCATGTGGTAAATCTTGACATCACGAAGCTCTGTCTTGCGGGCGCACAGCGCACTCAATAGAGCAGCCGGCTCTCCTGCACAATGGCCAGAGCCAACGATCATTTCCGACTTGACACGCCCCACAGCCTCTTGAAGGCTTACAGTGCGTTCAGCAAGAATGCTCTTCCAGTCTGAATCAAGGTCTGCTATGGCGCTCATCAGACCTTCTTCCCCCCACGAACCTTGGTCAGACCTGCACGGATGGCCGCTTCGACGGTCTCAAGGCTGTTATTCATTGCCAGAGCTTTGGCGTAGATTTTTTTCTCATCTACATTGGCCAGACGACTGATAAGGATGCGCTGCGCTTGGGGTGAACCGGCTCCATGCATCGATTCGGTGAGGTAGGCTACCGCGCCACGACCCATTGTGAGGTTTTCGATCAGGCGGAGCATGCGAATGCGAAGGCGAGTGTCCAAACCAGCCGCGCCTGCAAAGTACTTTTCGAGGATTCCCGCTGTCTCAGGGTTCAGCCAGTCACGTGCCGAAGGCAGCGTGACCATCAGACCTCCAGCGATGTCTTGCAGCAAGCGTGCGATCTCGTAGGGAATACGTGTTACGTTCAGCTTGCAAACATTGGCAAGCAAGGGATCGACGAAAAAGTTGCCGGATGCCATTTTGCTGCCATTGGCTGAGCACGCGATGCCGCAGGCGAACAGAGTCTCGTTGAGATGGTTCATCTCGACAATTTTGTCCTTCACGTGGCTGGCCTTCGCTGCACCATTGAGCTCTGCGATCGAAGCTGCTGCACCGATGGCCACATCGCCCTTGCCAACCTTGCAGCCGCCATAGCTCTGGCGGTGGTATGACGCGAAGCGGTCAACCAGCGTACCGGCAAATTCAGTCTCGCCATTCATGTAAATGTTAGCGTTTGGCACAAAGGCATCCTTGAACACAATCAGTGCTTCTTGTCCACCGTAGCACGATGACCCTGAATCAATGTCCGAAGCCTCGTCGTTGGCGAGCTTGCGCTCATCGCAGGGCTGGCGACCGTAAATATAGGAGATACCTTCGGCATCGGCCGAGATCGAGAAACAGATGGCAAATTCCTGCTCGTCTGCCTTCATCGCCACGGTGGGCATCACCAGAATCTGGTGTGAATTGATGGCACCGGTTTGATGGGCCTTGGCACCACGCACCACAATGCCATCGGCACGCTCCTCAACCACACGCAGGTAAACATCCTTGTCAGTCTGCTCTGAGGGACGCAGACCACGGTCGCCTTTCGGGTCGGTCATCGCGCCATCGACAATCCAGTCGTTCTTCTCCATTGCCAGAGCGAAGGCCTTGAAACGTTCGTGGTAGGTGGTTCCCAGCTTCTTGTCCATGTCGAAAGTGGTTGCGAAGACGGCGTTCAAAGCGTCCATACCCACGCAACGTTGAAAGCAGGTTCCACAACGCTGACCGAGCAGACGCTGCATCTTGACCTTGCTCATCAGATCTTGGGTGCTCTGGTGAAGGTGGCAGAATCGGTTGATGGTCTCACCGCTCAGAGACGAGGTTGCAGTCATCAGAGGTTTCAGCTCGGGATCATGGGCTAGCTCGTAAGTGAGAGCCACGGAATTGATCGAAGCCTTGATGTAGGGGTGTTCGATCACGTTATCGATCTGTTTGCCATCCAGCCAGACCTTCAGGGGCTTGCGCTGGCGCAGACTTTCACGGTAGGTTTCAGCGTTCATCAGAGTCATGGTGCTCTCCATTCGGTTGGGATAGTGGGTTGGGTCAAAAAAGGGGCGCGTAGAGATTGTGTTGCCTTACCAGAGGCTGCGGTAGATGTCTCGAATTTCATCACGCGACAGGGCTACGTAGTTGTTGGCCAGCAAACGCTGCTGGTTCTCAACGACACCGTCGGCAAAAATTTCAATTTCTTCCTCCGTCATGCCATATTCACGCAAAGGCTTGGTGGGAAGCAACATGTCCACGATCTGCCCCAGAGCTTTCCATGGATCTTGCCAGGCCGGAATTTCAAGCGTGGTTGAAATCAAGGCTGACAATTCCCGAATACGACCTGTTGGGTTTCTGGCCAGATAAGCACCGAAGACCGCAGAAAGAAATCGTGCATTGGCTTCGCCATGTGGAACATGGTGTACACCGCCCAGAGGATAAGACAGCGCGTGGACCGCTCCGACACCCGTGTTGCCAAACGCGACTCCGGCATAGTTCGAGGCAATCATCATCGAATGCGCCAGGCGAGCAATGGTTGCCTTGCGACCCTCACGCAAAAATATCTTGTAGTTGTCAAGAATGGAGCGAATAGCTCCAGTGGAGAACAAATCTGCGTACAAGTTCGACCGAGGTGCTACAAACGACTCTAACGCATGTACCAAAGCATCAAGCGAACTGGTGATGAAAACGTACTCCGGCAAACCGTGGATCAGTTCCGGAACCAATATCGCCTTATCGGCGTACAAAGCGTCCACAGCCAAGCCCATCTTGGTACCCTTTGCGGGAATGCCTGCGATGGCAATGTTGGTGACTTCTGAACCAGTACCACAGGTAGTGGGCACCAAAAGGAGTTCTTTTTCCTTGACGATTTCAACCGATTTATTGAAGTAATCCAGGGTTGAACCTGTGGCCTTCAACGTCAAAAGTTTGCCAATGTCAATGACAGAACCACCGCCAACAGCGATCACACGCTGGCAGTCAAGCTTGCGAAAATCTGCCAGGATGGCATCGACCATCACGTCGGTGGGCTCGCCCGATCCGTAATCCTCGAACAACAACACCGAACTCTTCAAGCTCAAAGGCTTGAATCGTGTGTCATTCAAGAACTTTACGGTGAAGATGCAGTCCTTTGGTCTGGGCTGAATGGCTTCAATGAACTGCGAAAAGGTCGAGTAGAGTTGAACGACTGGCTTGAGTGCGAACTGCTTCATGGAAAAGATCTCTTATGCCCAAATTTCTTCGTCAGTGGGGATCGACTTGTTGGTGATGACCCGACCAATGCGCGAGACGTTCATGAGATGCTTGAAATCGAGGTTTTCGGAGATTGAATTCCCTCCCCACGAACCGCAACCCAGTGTTGTGGTAGGTGCGAAACCGTTGTTAAGTGCACCACCGGCAGCGGTCGAAGACGCCTGGTTGACCACCAGTCGACTGACGGGAAGTGTCAGACCAGTGTATTCAATGTGCGAAGAGTCCTCTGAATGAATGGCGGCCGAATGTCCCGCACCCTCCACGATCAGATTGGCCTTGGCCTTGGCGACAGCGTCTTCGAAAGAATCATAAGCCAGGATAGCCAGCACGGGGCAGAGCTTTTCTTTTGCCAGAATATCGTCCGTGCCGGCTCCTTTGGCTGGCAGGAGAATGATGCGAATTTCTGCACCCATTTCGATGCCTACCCGGCGACCTATCTCTGTGCAGGATTTGCCCACGACTTCGCGGCCCAAGTGACCACCGGGAAACAAAACTGCACGAAATTTGTCAATGGAGGCTTCTTCAGCGGTGTACCAGACCTTGCCTGTCGCCAAAAAGAGAGAAATGATTTCGTCATAACTCTCGCGGGGAGCAAGAACAAATTGCTCGTGTGAGCAAATGATGCCATTGTCAAAGGATGCACCCAGCAATATCTTTTCGACTGCGGCTTTGTTGTCTATGCCGCGATCCATGATCACGGGAACGTTGCCTGCACCAACACCGAAGGATGGTTTACCCGATGAATAAGCCGATTTCACCATCGCGCCACCGCCAGTTGCGACCACCACATCGACCGACTGCATAAGTTCCTGGGTTATTTCAATCGAGCCGCCGCGTACGACTTGTACCAGGTACTTGGGCCCACCGCCCGCAAGAACGATCTCCTGAAACTTTTCGGTGAGATGCTCGGCACACTTTTGGGCCTTGGGGTGCGCAGCGAAAATGATGGCGTTACCGCACTTGAGTGCAAACATGGCGTTGCACATGGGGGTAACAACCGGGTTTGTGATCGGAGTCACTGCGCCTACCACGCCCATGGGCTTGGCAACAAAGACCAAGCTTTTTTCTACGTCTTCGCCGATGATTCCGCGAGAGGGTTTGTCTTTCAGGCTGTTCCAGATCGCACGGGACTTGAAGATTTTCTTGATAACCTTGTCTTCGGCAACACCAATTCCGGTTTCGTCGCAGGCCATGTGGGCAAGCATCTTTGCGTGATCATAGACATATTTGCCGATGTTTTTGACGATCCCATCTACCTGCGCCTGGGTGAGGACCTCGAATTCATGTTGAGCTCGGCGAGCCTTCGCCACCAATTCTTGAACGTTAATCTGACTACTCATTAAATTGACTCTCTAAAATGACGGATTAATGGAACACTTCAAGCGAAGTGATTTAATTAAATATAAAAACAAATTCATACAATCATAATATTGTGCATTGCATCCTATTATGCATATTCAGCCCAATTTATTTTTCTCATGTCGCCTGATTTTTGAAATTCGATATGCATGCCCAAACACGCTTGCAACGAATGTGGCGTATGTAAACTACCGGAAAGATTTACATAATCCCATAACAATTGTTTGTAGTCAGGATGAACACAATTTTCAATGATTAGTTGCGCCCTTTGTTTGGGAGATTTGCCACGCAAATCAGCAACACCTTGTTCTGTAACAATTACCTTCACACAATGTTCAGAATGATCAATATGACTGACCATTGGCACAATGGTACTTATTGAACCATGCTTGGCGGTTGATGGACAAACAAAGATGGACAAGAAGCTATTGCGTGCAAAATCGCCAGATCCGCCAATGCCGTTCATCATATCGGTTCCAGAAACGTGCGTTGAATTGACATTGCCGAAAATATCAGCCTCCAGTGCTGTATTCATCGAGATAATGCCCAAGCGACGAATGACTTCGGGTGCATTGGAAATTTCCTGCGGACGAAGCACCATTCTTTCTTTGAAGAAATCCAAATCTTTATAAACTTCTGTCAAAGTTTTTGGAGCGACCATCAATGAACAACCGCTTGCAAAAGTAACTTTACCTTGACGCATCAGTTGA
>SESH01056175.1_pt1 | contig 11143 bp, 8 predicted proteins | sample 3171561 | NCBI WGS metagenome assembly SESH01 (sample SAMN10866947, study PRJNA518727) | freshwater metagenome | biome: subpolar coniferous forest; feature: holomictic lake; material: water; isolation source: holomictic Lake 442 2011 16.5 m and 2014 13 m | place: Canada: near Kenora, Ontario
AGGCGTCCCGGTTGGCCAAACGCATTATCCACAAATGCTGGGGCGTTACAAGCAGCAAGCAACGGATGGAAATATATTTGACCTCATCCGGTATTATTATTGCTTAGCGGCCATATTTGCTCGCAGGTGCAGCAAATACTGCGCGTCAACTTGGCTGGACCCTGGGAAATCCGGGCAAAACTGCGAGATAACGTGGATTTGGCCTTATGCTGCAAAGCCGGTGAGGAGGTAAGATCTGAGCCCTTCCGGCTCGCTGACTGGGCTCCGATTTGAGCAAACTTTGGGCCAAGGCCCCCTTTCACGCCTTCGGAAAGACCCGTCGCCATGGCCTGATCTGCACCGACTCGAACAGCCCTGCCACTGCGTATGGGTCCGCCGCCGCCACCGCCTCGGCCTCGCTACGGTTGGCGCAGTCGAGCACTATCAGACTGCCAATGGGGGTTTGAGCGTCAGCCCCGCCCAATAGCGGCCCGGCCGTGACCAGACGCGCACCCAGACTCTCAAGATAGGCTAAATGGGTAGGCCGGTTGTCGAGTCGCACCTGGAGCGATCCGGGCTTGTCGGTGCAATAGAGGCAATAAAACATGAGTTCAAGTCCTCTCAAAATATTTGTATGATTTGTACTATGGCGTGGCGTTTCTTGCCGGCGGTCAGCTTTACTATTGCTCCTATTTCATATTTACTGCCACGATTTTCTTCGATGACAACCACATCATCAATACGGGCGCCGCCGCCCCGGATCAGGCGCCTCGCCTCACCCCCTGATGCGGCGAGCCCGGACTTTACGAAGAGAGACACCGGGTTCCACTCACCGGCGGGCAGTTGTGTTGTCGGTAGACCCTCGGCGGCGGCCCCGTCCTCGAAGGTGAGGCGGGCGGTTTCGGCGGCAGCAATGGCGGCGTCGATGCCGTGAGCCAGCTTGGTGGCCTGGAACGCCAGAACTTTTTTGGCTTCGTTGATCCCGGCCCCCTCAAGTGCTGCGAGGCGAGCGACCTCGTCAAGGGGCAACTCGGTGAACAATGCCAAGAAGCGGCCAACATCGGCATCCTCGGTGTTGCGCCAATACTGCCAGTAGTCATAGGGGCTTAGCCGGTCGGCGTTCAGCCACACGGCGCCTGCTGCCGTCTTGCCCATTTTGGCGCCGGACGCAGTGGTCATTAGTGTCGTGGTCAGACCGAAAAGCGCTGCCTGATCGAGTCGCCGCCCTAACTCGATGCCATTGATGATATTGCCCCATTGGTCCGACCCGCCCATCTGGAGCACGCAGCGATTGCGCCGGTGCAGCTCCAGGAAATCGTAAGCCTGGAGAATCATGTAGTTAAATTCAAGGAAGGTCAGCGGCTGTTTGCGCTCCAGTCGCAGCTTGACCGACTCGAAGGATAGCATGCGGTTGATGGTGAAGTGGGGGCCGACCTCACGCAGGAACGGGATGTAGGCCAGCCGGTCCAGCCAGTCGGCGTTGTTGACTATCACTGCGTCGGTGGGACCATCGCCGAACTTGAGGAACCTAGTAAAGACTTGGCGGATGCCAGCCATATTGGCGGCAATCTGGTCGTCGCTGAGCAACTGCCGGCTCTCGTCCTTGCCCGAGGGATCGCCGATTTTAGTGGTGCCGCCGCCCATCAGCACAATCGGCTTGTGTCCGGTATTTTGCAGCCAGCGCAGCATCATGATCGGCACCAGCGAGCCGACATGCAGGCTGTCAGCGGTGCAGTCAAAGCCGATATAGCCGGTGACTATTCCGACTCTGGCCAGCCGACCATCCAGCGCCTCCGGATCGGTGCATTGGTCGATAAAGCCGCGCTCGTTCAGCGTGGTGAGGAAGTCTGAGCGATAATGGTGGGTCATGTTTGTGCCGTGAACGGAGAAAAAGCGCGTCGCGCGGTTTAATGTTGCGGTCGCGCATGTCATGTCGCACGTTCAGCGCGCGGTCGTAAAGGCCGCTATGTGAAAGGAGGTGACGCGGTTGAGGAAACTCTTAGGGTGGCTCCGCCACTTGAAGGTTCGATTCGAGCTACGACTGACCATCCTGTTCGAACTGACTAACAAGAGCTAGGGGCCGGGCGGGGTCGGGAAACCGGCCTCGCTTCCCAAGAGGGGCAATTACCGCGTCACCTCCTCTAAGAAGATAGAGTAGCCATTATGATCGAAAATATCAAGCCGCCGCTTATGACTGTGATTGGCCTGATGAGCGGTACTTCGCTCGACGGTATCGATGCCGCGCTGATTCGCACCGATGGACTGGAGCGGGTGGTAAGTGGGGCGTTCCTGACCATTCCTTATGACGACGAGTTGCGTGGTCAGTTGCGCTCCTGCCTGGGCGGGCGGGGACCGGTGGCTGCGGTCGAGCAAGACCTGACCGACGCGCACGCCGCAGCAGTGCGGGCCCTGCTCACCCATGCCAGCCTGAGCACCGCCGATATCGACTTGATCGGATTTCATGGACACACCATTCTGCACGCCCCGCACGAGCGCCGGACCTGGCAAATCGGCGACGGTGCGCGGCTTGCCGTCCTGACCGGCATAGCCGTCGTCAGCGATTTCCGCAGCGCCGACGTGGCGGCTGGCGGCCAGGGTGCGCCGTTGGTGCCACTATATCATCGGGCGTTGGTTGCGACCTTGGCTGCGCCGCCTCAGTGGCCGGTAGCCATTTTGAATATCGGCGGAGTGGCCAATGTTACGTGGCTTGGACCGGGAGGAGGGCTGGACGTACTGGCTTTCGACACAGGGCCGGGCAACGCGCTGATTGACGACTGGGTGCTTCGTCACACCGGCCAACGCTATGACGAGGGCGGCGCTCTGGCCCGCCTTGGCCGGGTCTGCGAGGCGGCGCTGGCGGAATTGCTGGATCATCCTTATTTCGGGCAGCCCGCCCCCAAATCGCTCGATCGTAATGCTTTTGATCCGCGCCCGGTGGCGGCCTTGTCGGTGGTGGATGGTGCAGCGACTCTCACCGCTTTCACCGCCGCCACGGTGGCTGCCGCTCTGTCGCTGATGCCGTCGCCGCCGCGACGCTGGCTGGTTGGCGGCGGCGGTCGGCTTAATGAGACCCTGATGACCAAGTTGGCGAGGCGACTCGGGGCGCCGGTAGTGTCGGTGGACAGCGTCGGCTGGTCTGGCGATGCCCTTGAAGCCCAGGCCTTTGGCTATCTCGCGGTGCGCAGTCGGCTGGGGCTGCCGCTTAGCTTGCCGAGCACCACCGGCGTGCCGCACCCGATGAGCGGCGGGCGACTCCACTCACCACAGAAAGCCTGATCTGGACCCTTAGGGGAACATGTCGTCGATGTCGCTCTGACTTACGTTTGGAATGTTGCGCTTGCTGGCGGCGGCGGCAGGTATGACGGGAGGCGTGGCAGGTATGACGGGCGGAGCGGGAGCGGGGGCGGCAGGTATGACGGGTGGTGTGGAGGGTATGACGGGAGGCGCGGGAGCGGGGGCCATTGTAGCCTCCGGGGCGGTGACGGGAGTTTCCACCTTTGAAGTGAAAAAGGACCCGAGCATACGGTCGATTTCGTCCTGGCTTACGCCGTTGTCGCTGGGGCCGTTGAGCAAATGGGCATCGGGGCGTTTGTCAACCGGTCCGTTATCGCAAGTCGGCGTGACGTCGTTCTCGTTGCCCCAGATCGACATCATGGCCATGACTCTTTGTTCGATGTAGCGCAGGGCGTTGACCACCTTGGTTGTACGCTGGCCGGTCAAGTCCTGGAATGAACAGGCCGTGAAGATGTTGGAAACTTCGTTATCGATGTCTGCGCACAGGTTTTCCGGAGCATTGGCGGCCCGCAACTTGGCGGTCCTGTCCATCATGCGTTCAGCGGCGTTCAGAATATCAAATGATGCCCGCTCGGTTGACTGGACAATGGCGTCCAGCTCGTTGGTCGCGGTCATTATGCGGTCGCTGCCCTCGGTTTCGTCCTTGGGCCGTAGCGAGGCGATTTCCCTTCGCGCTTGGTTGATCGAGGCGCTCATGTCCAGCAGTTCGCGGCGCAGTACCTCGACCTTGGTGGCTGAATCGATACCGCTGGAGTGCTGCCGCCAACTGTCACGCAAATCATTGATCAGGCGGATGACTTCCTCGGCGGCAAGTTTTTGCGAACGGCGTTCGTGTTCACGCAGGAACGCCCGGCCGCGTGGTGTCTGCGACACAAAACGCTTCAGTTCTTCATAGTCGTCATCGTTGAAGCGGGCGACCTCGGTCATGCGGCAGCTCCGGATATAAAATCGAATTATTCCGATGGTCGGATCGACAACCGGGGAGAGGATATGGACACGGTATTATCCCTTATCCCGCAAGTCGCAATGCTTTTATCGCATCCGTGAGGCTAGGACGACTAAATTGGGCGAGGGCTGGCCGTCTTCATCCCGCAGGTTGGTTACAAGGAGGTCGTTTATCGTCAGGCCATGGCTTTCCAGCAGCGAACGCAGCGGCATCTCGCCATGGAGGTAGCGGCCGTGGGGTGCCAATTGGAACCGGCTTGCCTGGTCAGGTGCCTGTTCGACGGTGAAGGCTAGGGCGCCGCCTTGGCGCAGTGCCCGCGCCGCAGCCGTGATTACCGGCTCAAGATCGCCCAGGTAACACAACACGTCGGCGCAGGCGATCAGGTCGAAGGCCTTGCTGCGGCCGGACAGGTACTCGACCAGATCGGCGGTGATCAGCGTGTCGTATAGGTTGCGGCGGCGGGCCAGCGCGAGCATTTGCGAGGACAGGTCGACACCGGTCAGCGTTCGCGCCCATGGCCGCAGCACCGGGCCGCACAGTCCGGTCCCGCAACCGGCGTCGAGTACATCGAGATCGCCTTGAGGTACCGGCACTACCTTGGCGAAGGCTGTGGCCATCAATTCGGGACCGCAATAGCCGATGCTGAGTAACTCGTGGTCGAAGCTGGCGGCGAAGCCGTCGAACAGGGTGCAAACGTAGCCTTCGGCCGGTCGCGAAGGTGGCGGTCCGTCACAGCCCAGCGCCCGCAGCATGTGGATGGCGATCGGTTGGTCTGGGTGCGCCGTCAGCCAGGCTTTCGCCTCGGTCTGCGCCGCTGCCGGATCGCGGCGATGCAGTAAATAGAGGCAGGCGGCGAGGTTGTGGTGAAAGCTGGAGCGGTCGGGACGCAACGCGCAGGCGTGGCGGAAGGCTATGACGGCCGCGCCTAGTTCGTCCCGTGCCTCCAGCACTTGACCTAGATTATTGGATGCCTCGGCATAGGACGGCCAGAAGCTCAGGGCGTCGCGGTAGCAGCGTACCGCTTCGTCGAGCCAGCCCACCGCCTGCACCGCCGTACCTAGGTTGAAATAGGCGGTGGCATCCTCGGGGCTGAGGTTGAGGGCCTGACGGTAACATCGGACCGCCTCGTTCAACTTGCCTTGGGCCTGCAGCACGGCACCGAGATTGACGTGGGCCGGAGTGAACTCGGGGTGGAGGAAGATGGCGCGACGGTGACAAACAGTGGCCTCCTCAAGCCGCCCCTGGGCATGTAGTGCTGTGCCGAGATTTACCAGGGTCGGCGCATGGTCGGGCCGGTGGTCCTGGGCGCGGCGGTAGTGTTCCTCCGCCTCCTCCTGCCGCCCCAACGCCTGGAGTGCGGTGCCTTGTCCAAAGTGGATGGTGGCGTCTTCGGCGTTCAAGTCGAGAGCGGCTCGATAGCACTCAACCGCCTCGTCCAGCCGTCCCAGCGCATGGAGGGCCGAAGCTAGCCCGGCGTGGGTGGTTCCATCTTCGGGAACAAGCGTCCTGGCACTCCGGAATATAGGTTCAGCCTCATCCGGTCGCCCCAGCCTTTGCAGCAGGTGGGCAAGTGCCATATGAACTTGCGCCTGTTGCGCTGAAGCTAATGGTTGCGCTGGGGCCAACGGTTGCGCTGAAACTAAACGCGCCGCCGTGCGGTAACATTCCAGCGCCTCGCCGAACCGGCCCAGCGCCTGGAGTGCCGAGGCTAGATTGTAATGGTATTTGTAGACGTCGCCCTTGAGCGCTATGGCCTTGCCAATCCACGTCACTGCACCCAGGTCATCGCCGCGCTGGTGGTCGATCACGCCCAATAGGTGCATGGCGTCGGCATGGCCCGGAGATGCTGCCAGAATGTCTCGGTAGAGCGCCAAAGCCTCGTCGAGCCGCCCGGCTTGGTGAGCGGCTACGGCGGCGGCAAACCCAGCGGCAGGGTCAGTGGCAAGGTCAGTGGCAAGGTCAGTGGCAGGCCCAGCGGGTGCCTCTGTTATCTGGTTGGGGAGCATGGTCTTGTCTCTCTCCCCCGACAGCGCCGGGGGAGGGACGCTGGAGGTCCTGTTATTACAGCCCGATGGGATCTAATATTACAGCCCGATACGCGCCATGGCCACAGCGGTATCGCTCATCCTCATCGAAAATCCCCACTCGTTGTCGTACCAGCTCAGCACCCGTACGAAGGTGCCCTCGAGCACTCTGGTTTCATTAAGTGCGAAGATCGATGACCGGGAGTCGTGGTTGAAGTCGCTGGAGACCAGCGGTTCGTCATAGCAGCCGAGGATACCCTTGAGACGGTTGCCTCCCGCCGCTTCTGTGATTGCAGCGTTGATTTCCGCTGCGGTGGTCGAGCGCTTGGCAACGAACTTGAAGTCAATTACGGAGACATTGGGCGTCGGCACCCGAATGGCGGTGCCGTCGAGCTTGCCCACCAGCTCCGGCAGAACCTTGCCCACTGCCTTGGCTGCTCCGGTTGAGGTCGGGATCATGTTGAGCGCTGCGGCCCGGGCGCGGTGCAGGTCGCTGTGCATGGTGTCCACGATGCGTTGGTCGCCGGTGTAGCTGTGGATGGTGGTCATGAAGCCATGCTCGATGCCCACCGTGTTATGCAGCACGAAGGCCACCGGGGCTAGGCAGTTGGTTGTGCATGAGGCGTTCGAGACGACGCGGTGGCCGGGCACCAGCTTGTCATGATTGACGCCATAGACCACGGTGAGGTCTTCGTCGGTGGCGGGAGCCGAGATCAACACCTTGCCGGCCCCGGCCTCGAGATGCTTTGCGGCATCGGAGCGCTTGGTGAAAATACCCGAGCATTCCATCGCGATGTCGATGCCCAGTTCTTTCCACGGCAGCTTGGTCGGGTCGCGTTCCTGGACAGTCTTGATGACTTGGCCATTTATCACCAAGTCGGACCCTTGGGTTTCAACCGAGAGCGGAAAGCGGCCGTGGACGCTGTCGTATTTAAGTAAGTGGGCGTTGGTCTTGACGCTGGCGAGGTCATTGATCGCCACTACCTTGATGTCGGTTCGTCCCGACTCGTAAATTGCCCGCAGAACCAGACGACCGATACGGCCGAATCCATTGATCGCAACCCGAACAGGCATTGTTTCCTCCGATGTCTCGTCACGACCGATCGTCTCATGCGATCTGCCACGAATTAATATTTGCGGCGCAGCATGCCTTGCCAGCCGTCGGAAATCAACAGCCGTGCTTAGCCGCGTTTAGCCGTTGCGGAGCACGTCCTTGACCTTGGCCGCTAGTTGCTTGAGGCTGAAGGGCTTAGGCAGAAAATAGACTTGGCATCCACCGTCCAGGTGGTCGCGAAAGCGGTCTTCGGTATAGCCGGAGATCAGAATTACCTTCATTTCAGGAAGGAACTTGCGGACCTCCCGCATCAGGGTAGGGCCGTCCATCTCGGGCATGACCACGTCGGTTATCATTAGGTCGATCGGTTGGTCGCCGGTCTTGAGCTGGGCCAACGCCGACTCGCCGCTGGTCGCTTCAAGAACCTTATAGCCTTTGTTGCGCAGCGCACGGGCGCTGAAAACCCGTACTGCGTCCTCGTCCTCGACCAGCAGGATGGTGCTGGAACCGGTAAGATCGGCGGACGGCCTTTCCTGCTTGTCGGCGGTGGTGCTCAGCGTAGCTCCAGAACCCGCCGCCCCAGAACCCGCCGCCCCAGAACCCGCCGCATACGCCGTCGCTGCAGAACCTGGATCTTCTGCATGTCGCGGCAGGTGGATCATGAAGTGGGCGCCTTCGCTGGCGGCGCTGTCCACAAAGACGAAGCCGCCGGTCTGGCGGACGATGCCGTAGACGGTGGAAAGGCCAAGGCCGGTGCCCGAGCCTACCGGCTTGGTCGAGAAAAACGGCTCGAAAATGCGCGATAGATTTTCTGGTGGAATGCCGATGCCGGTATCGATCACTTCTAGGACCACGTAGTCGCCGGCCGGCATTTCCTCGTGGCCGCGCCGTATCGGAGTCGCGACCGACATATTGCGGGTTAGGATGGTCAGTCGCCCGCCGTCGGGCATGGCGTCGCGGGCGTTGACCGCGAGGTTGATGATAACCTGCTCCAGCTGGCCCTGATCTACTTTGACAAGTCCAAGGTCGCGGCCATGGATCATGCGCAAATCCATGTTTTCACCGATCAGCCGCCGGATCAGATGGCTGAGTTCGGCCAGTACGTCGGAGACGTCAAGCACCCGCGGCTGCAAGGTTTGCTGTCGCGAAAACGCCAGTAGCTGCCGGACCAGATTGGCGGCGCGGTTGGCGTTTTGCTTGACTTGCATGATGTCGCCGAATGACTGGTCGCCAGGCTTGTGGCGCAGCAGCAGCAAATCACAAAAGCCGATCATCGCGGTTAGCAAGTTGTTGAAGTCGTGGGCGACGCCGCCTGCCAGTTGTCCCACTGCCTGCATCTTTTGGGATTGAGCAAACTGCAACTCCAACTTCTTTTGTTCGGTAGTGTCGATAAAGTGCAGGATCAGCACTCCTCGACTGCCGCCTTCCAACCGGCGGGCGTATAGCTGGGCCACCAGTTGTTGATTGTTCCCCAATAGCCCGCCTCCCAACAGGCCGACCTCTAACGGGTTGGCGAGATACTCACCGTTGGCAACCGAGGCCAGCCGCGCCATGGTTTCCTCGCGGCGCTCGGCTGCCAGCAGGCCGGCGATTGAGCGGCCCAGCAGTTCGTGCATGGGGTGGCCGATCATCGAGAGGAAACGGCGGTTGCATTCGGCTAGCCGGCCGTCGTGGTCGACCAGGGCGATGCCGATCGGCGCGTCTTCGAAAAAACGCTGGAAGCGCTGCTCTGACAGGCGCAGGGCCTCCTGCCATTCGCGTTCTGGTGTGAGGTCGCGCACCACCGAACGGGTATGGACCGTAACGCCGTCCTCGCGCCGGATCACCGACTGAACCACCGAGGCTTGAAAGCGCCGGCCCTGTAGCCCGACCATGCGTAACTCGCCTGCCTGTTCGGCACCGCCGACCGCGAATAAATCATAAGGAGCGGCACCGGCCGGTGGTTCGGCCAGGATGTCGTGAATGTGGTGGCCTTTCGCCATAACCTCAGGTGCCATAACTTTAGGTGATATACTTTCAGGCGCTACACTTTCAGGTGCCATAACCTCAGGCGCTACACTTTCAGGTACCACAACCTCAGGTGCCACAAGGTCTTGTGGCGTGCAGCCTAGCCAGCGTGCCAGCGTGGCGTTGACGAACAGGAAACGCCCGGTCTCGTCGGCGGAATAGAAGCCGACGGGGGCTTGGTCCATGAACTCTAGCAGCTTGGCTTGCTCTCGCCGGGATGTTTGCTCGAGCGCGCGGCGATCGGTGATGTCCTCCAGCGACCATTGCACAGCGCCCGGACCGGCTGCCAGCGGTTGGCCCAGCACCCGCAGCCAGCGCTCGCGGCCGTCCGAACCTGGAACTGCGACTTCGGCTTCGACTTCGGTTCCGGCCCGGACTTGATCTGCAAGTTCGCGGAAGGCGGCGCTGGCGACGACTTGCCGCTCCAGTGCCGCAACCGGGTCACCTTCGGTGGCGTCGATCAACCGGCGGAACTCGGCATTGACGAACAGGGTGCGGCCATCGGCGCAGCAGATCAGGCGTCCGGCCGACTGGCTGTCGAAAGCCGCAACCAGCACCCGGTGCCGCCAGGCGATCATCCGCCATGCCCCAACGATCGCGATAGCCGAGACCGTTGCCGCCATGGCCAGCACGCCCCCTCCGAGCCGAACCATCGGCACGATATCGTGGGCGATGCCATAGCCACAGAGCCCCAGCCCGGCCGTTGCCAGCCCCGGCCCCCACAGGTGCGCTTGGCTTACCATCGTTCGTGCCATAGCTGAAACCGACGCCATCCTGTCCCTCTATGTCGAAAACTCTCAATAACCCTATTTTGGCAATCGCCCTATTTTGGCCACGATACGATACTGTATGAAGCATATCCACACGTTGCTTTGCCCGAGTTGCTTTGCCTGAAAGGAGTGCCGTCGTTGTCGATCACCCACCCAACGCATTCGGAGTTGTTGCCGGTTCTGGTTCGCATCGCCGAGGCGCTGGAGCGTCTGGCACCACCGTCGCCGCCGCCAACCCAGTTTGCAATTTCCGACGCCTTCATCTGGCACAACGACAAGTCCCGTCTTCAGGCGGTCGGGGCGGTCAACAGGGTCGATCTCGCCTTGCTTCAGGGCATTGAGCGGCAGCGAGCCATTTTGCTCGACAACACCCGCCGGTTCGCGTCCGGACTGCCCGCCAACAACGCCCTGTTGTGGGGTGCCCGGGGCATGGGCAAAAGCTCGCTAGTCAAGGCGGTTCACGCCACCGTCTGCGAAGAGCTGAAACAAACTGGGGGCGAGAAAAGGCTAGCTCTGGTAGAAATCCACCGTGAGGATATTCCTTCGCTGCCGTGTCTGCTTGCCACGATCAGAAACGTGCCGCGCCGTTTTATCCTTTTTTGTGACGATTTGTCGTTTGATGCTCATGACAGTTATTATAAGTCGCTGAAAGCCATATTAGAGGGCGGCATCGAAGGCCGTCCTGACAATGTTCTGTTTTATGCCACCTCAAACCGTCGTCACTTGATGCCGCGCGATATGATTGACAACGAGGTCTCGACCGCAATCAATCCTTCGGAAGCGGTCGAGGAGAAAGTGTCTTTGTCCGATCGATTCGGGCTTTGGTTGGGCTTCCACAATTGCAGTCAGGAGATTTTTTTCGCTATGGTCGATGGCTATGCTGCCCATTTCGGACTCATGCTGCCAGCGGGGCAAATGCACGCTCAGGCTGTCGAGTGGTCGGTCGCTCGCGGTGCTCGCTCCGGTCGGGTTGCTTGGCAGTTCATCCAGGATTTGGCGGGAAGGCAGGGCAAGCTGCTGGGGTGAGCCGGATATGCTTGGCTCGGGGATCAAAACAGGCTATTATTGT
>SESH01002077.1_pt1 | contig 11126 bp, 8 predicted proteins | sample 3171561 | NCBI WGS metagenome assembly SESH01 (sample SAMN10866947, study PRJNA518727) | freshwater metagenome | biome: subpolar coniferous forest; feature: holomictic lake; material: water; isolation source: holomictic Lake 442 2011 16.5 m and 2014 13 m | place: Canada: near Kenora, Ontario
GATTGGCCGAGAAGCGCTCGCGAAGCCGGGCGAGCGCTTCTCCTCCCTCGATGAGGGCGGCCCGCGCGCTCGCGAAACGCCGATCCAGCACCCCCGCCGCAACCTCGTCACCCAAGGCGGGCAGGCTGCGCCATTGCTGCATCAGGATCTCTTCTTCGCGATCCGTGCCGCCATCCCCTTCACGATTCGCGAGGCTTTCCATGCGGGTACACAGGGCGGTGCGTAGCGCCATTTGTTCAACGATTCGGCCCTCTTTATCCGATTCCAGCCGTCGCAACCGGGTCTTGAAGGCCTCGCGAGCGGATCGCCAGCGATTGGCCAGGGCCTCGCGGTTGGGGGGCGGAAGATCCGCCAAGGGAGACGCCCGCCATTGAGCGTCGAGTTCGGCGACCTGGCGTTGCAGGGGATCCCGATCCAGAGATTCCGGGTTGCCAGCCAGTTTTTCCAGGTCAAGACACAGGCCTTCGAGCCTGGCAATGACTTCGGCCCGTTGCTGGTGTTCGGCCTGCAAGACCGCCTCGCGACGTGCAAAGACCTGATCGCAGGCCGCCCGAAATTCCTGCCACAGGCGGTTTTCCTCGCTGCGCCTGCCGGCCACCGTGGTGACCCAGGCCCGTTGGCATTGCTTGGTTTCGCGAATGGCGTGGTCGATGTCCGGGTGTTCGATGAGCGCGGTAACCTCGCCAACGAGTTGGTGCTTGAGTGCCTGATTGACCCGGCGTTCTGCGTCGAGACGCCCTTCCACCTGTCTTATGGCCTGATGAAAGCGCCGATCCAGGGTACGGCGGCGTTCCCGATCCGGGAATTCACGGGTCAGCCATTGTTGACGGAGTTTTTTTAGCCGTTGCTGGATGGAACGCCAATCGGCGGATCCGCCTTCCAATTCGGCGGCCAGAGTCTCCAGGGCTTCACACAGGGCTTCGAGCTGTTGTGCCGCCTCTTCCCGACGCTGGGACTGCTGTTCAAAAAAGGGACGGCAACGGTCATAAACCGTTCGGGAGGTTCGGTGAAAGCGTTCCCAGAGGCCCCGCTTGCCGGTGGCCCCGGTTTGATCCAGGGCCTTCCATTCCTGTTGCAGTGCCTTGAGCTGGGTGGCCAGGTTTTCCAGCGGGGCGTCTTCGCCAGCCAGGGCTTCCATGCGTTCCAGCAATGCCAGACGGTGCTGATCGCCGCTCCACTGGCGCCAATCTTCCAGTTGACGAATTTCCGGTGCCAGGTGATCCAGCGCGTCCACGAGAGGATTGAGGGCGCGGCCCGGTGCCCCGGCCTGATGGAGCCATTCCAGGTCGGCCAGTAGTCGTTGGTGCAAGGGACTGGCGGTTTTCAGGGTGCCCGATTCGATGGCCGACTGTAGGGATTGCAGGGTGGTTTTGGCTTGATCCAGACGCTGATCCAGGAGTTCCCGGTCAGCGGCACGGCGATCGCTCAGGCGCTGGTGAATCACCAGGTGGCGGGCGCTCAGGTCTTCCGGGTGGGGCGCCAAAGCCTGCCACGTCCGCTCGAAGTCAGCGAATGCCGTGGGGGGAATGGGCACCGGGCCCTCCAGCCAGGTTTCAGTGTCATCCAGCAGATGGCGGGCGGCGGCATATCGCGAGGCCAGTCCCCGCAGGATGTCCAGTTGACGCTGGGCATCCTCCCAGTGAGACCAGAAAGCCTGTTCCAGGGTTCGGTCGTCGCCGATGCGGCGCTCCGCCAGACCCTGCCATTGATCTTTGATCGCCTCCAACTGGTTGACCATATCATCGACCGAGGCGGGTGGATCCTTCTGTAGATGCTCCAGTGATTCCACCAGCAGACGACGGGTTTGGTGCAGGGCATGGCGGGCATCCTGCTCCGCCCGTTGGGCGGTAGTGGCATCGCAATAGGCCGTGTAACTCAGCAGAAAACGCTGACAATGGGCCTCGAAACAGGGTTTTAAGGGTTCGCAGCACTGGGGGTCTAGCCGTTCCCAAAGCGCCTGGAGATGATCCAGAAGCGCCTTGTCTTGTGACCAGGCATGGGCGTGGCCCAGCCGTTCGGCGCGTTCGCAGAGTGATTCGGCCTCAGCGCGCTGCCTTACGGGCAGCGTGGCTTGCTCGCCGAGCGTTTTGAGCCGATCCTTGGCGACGCGATAAACCCCCTTGTCGCGTTTGCGGCTGGCTTGGGCGAGGCGCTCCAGGATGGCCTTGTCATGAATGCGGAGGGCGGCGGCCTGGCGGTTGGCGGCCACGATGTCCTGGATGGCGCATTCCCCGAGAACCGACGGCTGTTCCAGCCGTTCGATGGCGGCCAGGCGCATCGCGGGTTCACGCGCTTCCCGGGCCAGGTGTTCCAGCAGTTCCCCGTCGCGGGTGGCCAACCAAGTGAGGCGTTCCGCCAGCGGGGGAGGGGTGTCACCTTGTCCGGTCATGACCTGACGGAACCGGGCGGTGGCCATTTCCCGGACACCCGCGTCGCCGTCCTCTTCCAGGATCCGCTGTAGCACCGTGAGATCGCTCAGGTGCTTGCAGGCAGCCCGCCGTACACCGGGATCCTGGTCGTCAAACACCAGATTTTTTGCCACATCGACCTGTTCTGGACCGAGTGCGTCCACCGCTTGACGCCGGGCGGCGGCATCGGGATGTAACCATTTGGGCCGAAAAAAATGTTTGAACATTGGGATGGGTCGTAGAGGGTTGGAGGTGGCGGGAAAACCAGCATCTTCGCTGGCCTAGGGTGTTTTAAAACCCTGAACCTGGGTGTGGAGGCTGAGCCCGGAATTGAACCGAGGTACGCGGCTTTGCAGGCCGCTGCATGACCACTCTGCCACTCAGCCAGCGATAAGATAAAAAACCAACAGTACCAGCTTCAGGGCGTTGGCGTAAAGCGCCCTCCTCATCCTGGGTTCCGCAGCCGATCAAGAGCCCATTGAATATGCTCGCGTAGCCAATCCTGGGGGGTGTCGATGCGGCCTCTCAGGGCGTCGATGGCTGCGGGATCGGCGGGGCCGTTGCCCAAAGCTACCGCCAGATTTCTCAGCCAACCCCAATAGCCGGCGCGGCGGATCGGGCTGCCCTCGGTGTGGCGGGAGAAACCCGCCTCGTTCCACAAAAATAGGGACACCAGAAAGGGGGCACCCAGACGATCCCGATGCCGCTGGAAATCAGCTTCGGGGGTGAGGCGCGCAAAACGGTTCCAGGGACAGACAAGCTGACAATCGTCGCAACCGAAGATCCGGTTGCCGATGAGCGGCCGGAGTTCGACCGGGATGGGGCCAGATTGTTCAATGGTGAGATAAGCGATGCACCGACGGGCATCCAGCTGGTAAGGGCCGAGCAGGGCACCGGTGGGACAGACATCGAGACAGGCGCGGCAGTGCCCGCAGTGGTTCGCGATGGGAGGATCGGGCGGGAGTGGCAGATCGGTAAAGATTTCGCCCAGAAAAAACCAGGAGCCCGACCGGTTCAGCAGGTTGGTGTGTTTTCCGGCCCAGCCGAGACCCGATTGCGCGGCCAGGGATTTTTCCATGACCGGGGCCGAATCGCTAAAAACCCGGTAACCCAGGGGGCCGGCCCGGGCCTCGAGCCGTTGTGCCAATTGTTTTAGGCGGCGACGGAGTACCTTGTGGTAGTCCCTGCCCAGGGCGTAGCGGGCGATGTAGCCCCGGCGAGGATCCTCCAAGGTGGCCCAGGCGGCGGACTGGGGCTCTGGCAGATAATCCATACGGGCCGTAATAATGCTTTTGACCCCCGGAACCAGATCCGCAGGACAGGCGCGTAGCCCAGCGTGGCGCGCCATATAATTCATACTGCCGTGGTAGCCTAGATCCAGCCATTGATGAAGCCGGCCGGCGGCGGCACCCGTCTCGGGCAGGGCGATGGCGATCTGCTGAAAACCCAGGAGACGGCCCCAGTCGCGGATCTCGACGACGAGCGCGGCCTGTTCATTGCAATTGTTGGATAATGGCGTCATGACGTCTTGTGATGGAAACAGACCAATGACCTTCGAGAGTGACCGATGGGTATCTACCAAAGTTTAAGTTCGAACGGGCTGGACGCTACTGGCTTGACCACCCAACCGCGTCGTGGCCTGGCCTGGCTGTTTTTGGCTGCCAGCCTTCTGGGTTTCGGGCTCTCCGCCTTTATCGCCTCCACCAGCCGCGACATCATGCAGGCGTCAACCCCGCTGGTCAGGGAGAAGATCCCGCTACTCGAGGATATCGGCCAGGTAGAGCGAAGCCTGCTAGCGACCCAAAACAACAACTACCAATACTTCGCCTATGCCATCAACCGGCCTACTTTTCTGAATACCGGCCAACAGCTCCAGGCAGATTTTGAGCGCAGTCTGACTCGCCTTGAACGTGCCTTTCCGGGAGACGCCAGGCTGGTCACCATCCGGGAGGCCTTCCAGAACTCCAGCAAGCTCCTGCCTCAGCTCGACCGGCTGATGGAGCCATCACCCCAAGAGAAGGGCGATCTGGACGAGGTGCGTGCGGTGCTGGTCGAGATGACCATCGACACCACTGAAATCCGAAACATTTTGTCGGAATTGCGCCACCTGATCCAGCAAGCCGTGTATCAGGCTGGTGCCGAGACCGAGAGTAAGGTGGCGCAGATGACGACCCTGATCGTCGCCTATAGCGTATTGATCTTCTTCATCGCCTTGCTGGTGGTTTACCACATTCAGGCGCGCGCTCGTGCCGAATCCCAACTCGCCTACAACGCTGTTCATGATTTTGTCACCGGGCTATACAACCGGCGGGCGCTGGAGACGAGGCTTAAGGGGCTGGATGATCGGAGCTGGATATTGATCACCATCGCCGTTGAACGCTTCCATCGACTGGCTGGCACCCTGGGCCACGAAATCGCGGATGCCGCGCTCCGTGCGTTTGCCGAACGGCTTCAGAGGCAGGCCGGGATGCTAAAACCCGAGATGTATCGGCTGGATGGTGCCAAATTCGGCTTGCTCTATTATGTAGAGGAAAACCAAGCCACGAACCAGGCGCTGATGGATATTTTTAATGCCGCCACGCAACCCATCCATGTGGGCCAGTATGAGCTGCTGATTTCGATTGCCTGCGGCTCCGCGCGGTTTCCCTCCGATGGACAGGACGCCGTCACCCTGATGCGTAACGCGAATACCGCGTTACAGCAGGCGCAGCGGAGCGGGCAGGGATATGTGGCCTATGTGCCGGCATTCAACGCCCGCAGTGCCGAGCGTCTTGAGATGGAGGCCGCACTCGGGCACGCGGTCGAGCGGGACGAACTGGTCTTGCTCTACCAGCCGCAAATGGCGATTGCAACCGGGCGGCTGGTGGGGTTTGAGGCGCTGGTTCGCTGGCGTCAGGGGGAATGGATGATCTCTCCGGTCGATTTCATCCCCATCGCGGAAGAAACCGGTCTGATCGTGCCGCTCGGCGAATGGATCTTGCGTCAGGCCTGCCGTCAGGCGGCGGACTGGCAAGCCGCCGGCAGCGGGCCGCTGGTGGTGGCGGTGAATATCTCCGCCCGCCAGTTTCAGGATCCCGGATTTCTGGAGATGGTGACGCGCACGTTCAGGGAGGTCGGCGTGGCACCTGCCTTAATCGAGCTGGAGATCACGGAGAGCGCCATCATGCAGGATCCGGATCGTGTCATCGACGAACTCCAGCAGCTCCAGCAACTGGGCATCTCGTTGGCGATTGACGATTTTGGCACGGGTTATTCCAGTCTGGCCTATTTGAAGCGATTTCCGATCGACAAGCTCAAGGTGGATCAGAGTTTTGTGCGTCAACTGGGTGAATCGTGCGCGTCCAAGGACTCGGCCATTGTGGAGGCCGTGGTGCGCCTGGGCCAGACATTGAATCTGCGGGTGATCGCGGAAGGCGTCGAAACCGAAGCGCAACTCAAGCTATTGGGTGAGATGGGATGCGACGAAATCCAGGGGTATCTGTTGAGCAAGCCTTTGGCACTGGCGGACGCAACGGCGTTTTGGCTGGCCAGACGGCTACTTCCTTAGACGACATAATGCGCATCTGGCCAGATCTGATCCATAATGCGACTCTGGCTGCGATCCAGCCTAATCTTGCAGTGGTTCCTATTCACCATCATCCACAACAGGAAAATACAATGCAATCAAACGACTTATCCCTTTCCGTTGTTGCCGGGCTGGTGGCCTTCGGCCTGGCCGCCGAGTCCGGCGTTACCCAGGCTGCCGCCGAAAAAGAAAAATGCTTTGGCGTCGCCAAGGCCGGTCAAAACGATTGCGGCGGGAAATATTCCAAGCATTCGTGCGCCGGACAATCCAAGGCTGACCATGATCCCAACGAATTCAAATTTGTTGCTGCGGGTAGCTGTGAAAAAGTGGGCGGGCATCTGAAGGCCGCTGAAGCCAGCAAGAAGTAGCACTGCCCCACCCATCGTTTATCTTGCATTCCTTCACCTCGCTGCCTGTCAAGGCCGGAATTGGCCTTCGCGCACCGCATCATCCGGCGGTGCTGGCTAGCCGCCCGGCGGTAGCGTGGTGGGAGGTGCATAGCGAAAATTTCTTTGTCGAGGGCGGTTCCGCCCTCGATTTTCTGACCACCATCCGGGATGCCTATCCCGTCAGTCTGCATGGCGTCAGCGCGTCTCTGGGAGGCGTCGATACGCTGTTTGAAAGGCATCTGCACAAGCTCGCGAGACTGGTGGCGCAGATTCAACCAGCCGCCGTGTCAGAGCATCTTTGCTGGTCTTCCGTGGGCACACATCACTTCAACGATCTATTGCCCCTGCCTTACACCCAAGCCTCTCTCAAGCAGGTTTGTGCGCGTATTGACCGAATGCAGGAAGTACTCGGCCGCGCCATTCTTGTCGAGAATGTCTCAAGCTATCTTCAGTGGCGGCTCGCCGATTTCAGTGAATGGGATTTTTTGGTCGAAGTGGCTCGCCGCTCGGGTTGCCGAATCCTGCTCGACATCAACAATATCCATGTCTCCGCAGCCAACCATGAGGGGTTTGATGCGTATGGCTATGTGGATGCCATCCCTGCCGGACTGATCGGTGAGATTCATCTTGCGGGTTACGATCACTGCGACGATTTTCTGGTCGATACCCACGGCCATCTGGTATCTCCGCCAGTCTGGAAACTCTATGAATACGCCCTGAGACGGATCGGGCCCAAACCGACCCTCATCGAATGGGATACCGACATTCCGGCGTTGTCTGTCCTGATGGAAGAGGCCGCACGGGCGGATCTGCGGATGGGTGGCTGCCATGCCGTCACTGCCTGAACTTCAGGCGGCCTTCGGCACCGCGCTGATCGAGAGTCCGGATACGGGGTTCAAAGGGTTTTTCCTGGAAACCGATGACGTACTGGAAAGACGTTTTTTGGCTTACCGCCGCAATGTGTGGGGCAATTGGCGGGCGGCGCTCGCCTCGACCTATCCCGTGATCCGTTGGCTGGTAGGTGGCGAGTGGTTTCAAACGCTGGCGGATCAGTACCTCGAAACCCATCCCAGCCAGGATGGGGATCTTAATACCTATGGTCAGGTATTCCCGGGTTTTTTGCAGGTTCACCCAATCGTGCGGGATCTGCCCTATCTGCCGGACATGGCCCGCCTTGAGTGGGCCCTGCTGGCGACTTATGGGGCCGCTGATCCGAAACCCTTTGACTTTCAGGCGTTGGCGGCTCTGGAAGTGGAACGGCGATCCCACATAATATTCGAGCTGTGGCCAGGCGCGACCGCCATGGAATCCAGGTATCCCGTGGCCGGGATCTGGCTCGCGCATCGGCTTGATGAGCCCTCGGAGCGGGATGCAGCACTGGGACGGATTGATCTGACACCCTCGTGGCACGGATCGCTCGTGGTCAGGGATGCGGCAAACAACGCCGTGCCCCTGGATCTTTCGCCTGGTGAATACGCCTTCTGGATGGCCTGCCGAGATGGTCAGGTTCTGGAATCGGCCATGATCACCGCAATGGTGGAGGAGAAAAATCTTGCCATCGGTGACCTGTTGTTGATGTGGGTCAAGCGGAAGCTGATTACCGGTTTTCACTTGCCCTGAGGGAGCCTGCTGAATGCCAACCGAAGGGCAAACCGTGCTGACCCTAAGCTCTTCAACAAGCTCAGGGCGAACGGGGTACTGACACTTAGAGTCAACCAGGCTCTTACCTTGGCAAATTCCGGTTGTCGTGATAGTGTAAACTCGAAAATGTAAGGATAATATATCGATTTTACACCTACAATCCTTCATAAAGGATGCTCGTTTTTCCCCCGATAATGAGGAGTCAGAGTAAATATGGCTAAGACAGTAATTCTAGGTGCCGGTTTTGCCGGCCAATATGCTGCGCTCATCCTGAGCGATGCCCTCAAAGGCAAGGGCAATCACGAGGTGATCGTGGTCAATCCTACGGACACATTCACCTATATCCCGTCGCTGATTTGGGTTGCCGTCGGTCAGTTGTCGGTCAAGAAGGCCCAGTTCGCCCTGAAATCCGCCTACAAGCGCGTGGGTGGCATCACGTTTGTTCAGGGTCTGGCGACCGAGGTTCATCCAGACGAACAATACATTATTGTGGAACCTCGCGATGGCACCAGCAAGGAGCCTGTACGCATTGGCTATGACTACCTGATCAATGCCACGGGTCCACACCTGAACTTCGAGGCAACGCCCGGCTTGGGGCCGGAGAAGGGCCATACCTACTCTATTTGTACACCCGCCCATGCCGAGCAGACTGCGCAACGCTACCTGCAATGGGTGGATGAACTAAAGAAGGGTCGTCGCGCCACGTTTGTCGTTGGTACTGGCCATGGCACCTGCACCTGTCAGGGTGCCGCCTTTGAATTTATTTCCCTGCTTCACAACGACCTGACGGATCGCGGCTTACGCAAGCAGGTTGATCTCAAATGGATTTCCAATGAGCCCTGTCTGGGGGACTTTGGTATCGATGGCTTCGAGACCCAGATGGGCCCAATAACTTTTACCTCCGAGGACATGGCCGAGGCCGTTTACCGCGACTACGACATCAACTATCAGATAAGAAGCCATGTCCAAAAGGTCGATGAAAAGTGTATCTATACCGAGGACTACGACGGGAAGCTCAATGAGATCTCCTACGATTTTGCCATGTTGATCCCGCAGTTCCGGGGCAAGCCCATCCGCTATCTTGACAAGAACGGGGGTGATCTCTCGGGAACACTGCTCAATCCTGGCGGATTCATGAAAGTAGACGCCGTTTACGGCAAGCCCTACGACCAACTCGATGGCCCAGATTGGCCAAAAACGTACCAGAACCAAACCTATAAAAATATGTTTGCTGTGGGGATCGCCTTCGCGCCGCCCGGGTTTATGTCCAAGCCCTATGTTTCCGCGAGTGGTACACCCATCAGCCCGGCGATTCCCCGCACTGGGTACACCTCGGAATTGACTGGCAAGGCTGCGGCACTGAATATCGCCGAAATGATCCAGGGTCGTGAGCCCTGCCATACCGCATCGATGGCGGAGACGGCGGGGATGTGCGTGGCTTCCATGAAAAATTCCTGGACTCAGGGGATGGCGGGTACGATCGGCATTTATCCTATCGTGCGCAATCGTCAGCGTTTTCCCGGGGGTGGACGGGACACGAAGTCTTGCACGGCCGACGTAGGCATGGCCGGTGCGTGGTTCAAGAAGGGGCTACATCATGCGTTTCTTTACAAATTAAGCGCCAAACCCATGTGGAAATTGATTCCCTAGCATCGTTTTGGAGAAAAGCATGAAATACACCATGACCAGTACCGTAAAGCGCTTCCAGCGCAACATCTTTTGGCAATTGTGGCGATTTATGGTGCTGTCTGTAAAATTTGTGAAGCTTACTAGCCTAGACCGGAAGATCTAAGCGGTTCCGGGTATATGACCGTTCGTGATGGGATGTTTATAAATTTTCTCAATCACGAACGGTACCTGTTTGCGGTTGGCCTCGCACCAGCTATTCGGGCGATGTTTGGCTGCATGGCAAGCTGCTCTATCGTAACGAAACTCGCTGAAATCCCGGATATGCGCATGAAGCATTAATGCGATCGGACTATCCGGCGGCTGCTGGGAAAGCAGCTCTTGGATTATTTTCATCACCATCCGCCTAACATTGCGTTCCAGCGGAGGACGGTCGGGTGGTTCCGTTAAGGTCTTTGGCCGCCCCCCTATTGGTGTAGCGCGAACTTCAAACGACAGCCTTCTTGTGGCCCCCTTTCGTGCGCTTTGTGTCTGTAGGATTTTCTTGCCGTCGATGCTGTAAAATCTTGGGTAGCACGGCCACCAGCGTAAAGTCGCGCAGGTAGGCACCACGGGAAGCCCAGGAAATGAGCCCTCAGGCCATCGGACACAGAGTTCACGCATCAACATTGCGCGACTTTACGCTGGTGGCCGGTAGCGCCCGGTCTATTGGCCGGTCGAGGATTGAAACCGGGGGTCAGGCAACGCTGTTCACTTCGATGCGGCTCATTGGGGATACCTGGTGGATCTCTGGCATGACCTGATGGGGTGCTTGACCACAGCTCCCGATAGGCGAAGGATTGACACCTGTTTCCTGTCCAAAGGGTCTGTTTCCCTCATTGAACTGAACCCGAGATCCATGTCTAGCAAAGAGCTTTTTTCAAAGCACCCGCATGCCCAACTGGTTTAGCGGCGCTGGCCGTTTCTTCAAAGTCACGCCGCCTCGTCGTGCCTGGCAGCCCGTTCTAGGCTATGTGTGCGGCTATGTGGTGCTGGATTGGGTGACTTACCTTCATGCCACTCTGCCGCTGGAGATCACGCCCTGGAACCCACCCGCTGCGCTCAATTTGGCCTTTCTCATGTCGCAAGGATCGCGTGGGGGGCCTTGGGTATTTGTGGCAACTCTCATGGCGGAGATTCTGGTGCAGGGGATGCCCAAATCCTGGCCAGCGGTGATCGCTACTTCAGCCGGTCTGGCATTAGTCTACACGGGCAGTGCGGTACTGTTGGGAAGAATCCCGCAGGGCGATCCGATCCATTACGGCCTGCGCGATCTGGCCTGGTTTATGGCTCTGGCGGTCTTCAGCGCCGCCTCGGCAGCGATGGTTTATGTGGTTCCCTACACCCTGGCGGGCCTGCTGGAGCCGGAACGGTTTCCCAGTTATCTCTTGTACTACTGGGTCGGGGATTTTATTGGATTGCTGGTGGTCATCCCCTTGCTCATGGTTCTGGCAGCGC
>SESH01009542.1_pt1 | contig 11118 bp, 13 predicted proteins | sample 3171561 | NCBI WGS metagenome assembly SESH01 (sample SAMN10866947, study PRJNA518727) | freshwater metagenome | biome: subpolar coniferous forest; feature: holomictic lake; material: water; isolation source: holomictic Lake 442 2011 16.5 m and 2014 13 m | place: Canada: near Kenora, Ontario
ACGGGGCAGATCGCTATGGCTCGCCGGGGTGAACTGAAGGCGCCGTCAAAATGCGGCGGGAAGACGGGTGTTTGCAAGGTAGCAAAAAAAACAAAAAAAAAGAAATAATCTCAAACACGTTTCAATAAACGAAAGGAAAATAAAATGGCAGTCAAAATTTATTACGATAAAGATGCGGATCTGAATCTTCTTAAGGGCAAAAAAGTTGCCATTATCGGCTATGGGATCCAGGGCCGGGGGCAAGGATTGAACCTCCGTGATTCGGGCGTGGATGTGATCGTGTCCGAGATCCCCGGAACGCCGAACTATGAACAGGCCGTAAAAGATGGCTTCAAGCCCCTGGGTGCGAGTGAAGCGGCTCAGCAGGCGGATATTATCCAGATCCTGACGCAGGATCATCTCCAGGCCGAAATCTACGAAAAGCATATCGCCCCGTACATGAAGGCCGGTAAATCGCTTTGTTTCTCTCACGGGTTCAACATTCACTTCGGCTATATCAAACCGGCCAAAGAGATCGATGTTTTTATGGTCGCGCCGAAAGGACCGGGATCCCTCGTGCGTTCCCAGTTCGTAGAAGGTGGCGGCGTACCGTGTCTCGTGGCGGTCAAGCAGAACCCCAGCGGCAAAGCGCTCCAGATCGGCCTCGCGTATGCGAAGGCGATCGGCGGCGCTCGTGCGGGAGTGATCGAGACTACTTTCAAAGAAGAGACAGAGACCGATCTTTTTGGCGAGCAGGCTGTTCTCTGCGGCGGTTTGAGCGACTTGATCACGGCGGGTTATGACACGCTGGTCGAGGCCGGATATCAGCCTGAGATGGCGTATTTTGAATGTCTGCATGAAGTAAAACTCATTGTGGATGCGATGTTCGTGCACGGGATCAGCGGCATGTATCGCCGCGTTTCCGATACCGCGGAGTACGGTGGTTATAGCCGAGGGCCGCGCGTGATTACGAAGAACACCCGAAAAGAAATGAAAAAGATGCTCGACGAGATCGTGTCCGGGAAATTCGCGAAGGAATGGATGGAAGAGAACAAGAAGGGCCGTCCGAATTTCAAGAAGCAGCGCGAAGCTTGCGAAAAGCACGGGATCGAAAAAGTCGGCGCGCAGCTGCGCGGGATGATGGAATTTATTAACAAGAAATGACCTGCCAAAGGCAGGTCATCCCCGAATGTCTTAGTCGGGAATCCAGAGCTTAGGCTCAGCGCTGGATTCCCGCTAAAAACATGCGGGAATGACAAAAAGAAAAATATGGCAGAAAAACGGAAGATCCATATATTCGACACCACGCTCCGGGACGGAGAGCAGTCGCCTGGGGCGTCGCTCACGCCGGAAGAGAAGCTGAAGATCGCGCGTCAGCTCGAGCGATTGAATGTCGATGTGATCGAGGCCGGATTTCCCGCTTCGTCGCTCGGGGAGATGAAGGCCGTTTCGATGATCGCGGAAGGTGTGCGCAAGCCCGTGATCTGCGGTCTTTCGCGTATGATGCCGAGGGATATCGATGCCTGCCGGAAGGCCCTTGAAAGTGCCGCAAAGAAACGCCTGCACCTTTTTCTCGCGACCTCCCAGATCCATCGTGAGTTCAAGCTCAAAAAAAACAAGAGAGAGATCCTGGCGATGGTCGCGCAGAACATCAAGTTGGCGACACAGGATTTCAAACAGGTCGAATTTTCCCCCGAGGATGCTTCCCGAACAGAGCGTGATTTTCTGGCGGAAACCGTTCGGGCTGCAATTCAGGCTGGGGCGACCTCGATCAATATCCCAGATACCGTGGGTTACACCGTTCCGCAGGAATTCACGGATCTGATCCGTTTTTTGATCGCGAAAAATCCGGGGCTTGGTAAGAAGATCGTGCTTTCAGTTCATTGTCATAACGACCTCGGTCTCGCGACCGCGAATTCCTTGGCGGCCGTGCTAGCGGGTGCGAATCAGGTGGAGTGTACGGTCAATGGGATCGGCGAACGCGCGGGGAATGCTTCGCTCGAGGAGATCGCCATGACGATCGATACGCGTGCGGATTTCATGAATTGTTACACGGATATCAAGCTCTCGGAGATCACCAAAGCTTCCCGTCTTGTGGCGAATTTGACAGGGATGGTCGTTCAGCCCAATAAGGCGATCGTGGGGCGCAATGCCTTCTGGCATGCCTCAGGCATCCATCAGGACGGGGTGCTCAAGAAGCGCCAGACCTATGAGATCATGGACCCCAAAAAGATCGGTCTTTCCGGCAGCCAGCTGATGCTCGGGAAACTTTCGGGCAAGCACGCTTTCGAGGTTCGCGTAAAAAAACTCGGATTCCAATTGGCGCCCAAGGAGCTGGATCAAGCTTTTGTTCAATTCAAGGCACTCGCGGATAAGAAGAAATACATTTTCGACGAAGATCTCGAGGCAATCCTGCAAAGTGAGATTGCCAAGATCCCGGAGACCTGGAAGCTCGTGTCCATGAGGGTGGTGTCAGAGACCCGCGCGAAGCCCCACGCCCAGATCAAGCTTTCCTATGAGGGCAAGAGCCAACAAGCCGTCTCAACCGGGGATGGTCCCGTGGATGCCTGTTATAAGGCCATCGAGAAGATCGTCAGTTCCAAGGCAAAGCTGATTCATTACGGATTGCAATCGGTCACAAGCGGCAAAGACGCCTTGGGCGAAGTGCTGGTCAAGCTTGAGATCGGCGGCAAGGAAGTGACCGGTCGCGGCACGAGCACCGATATCATTGAAGCCAGTGTGCGCGCCTATCTCTTCGCGATCAATAAAGTTTCGGCGAACTCTCAACGGGCGTCGAGCCAGCTTTCCCCGGTGTGAAAAAGAAAAAAGCTTTCAAGCTTTACGGGATCTTCGGACACCCCCTTTCGCATACTCTTTCTCCGGCCATGCATGAAGCCGCGTTCCGCACGCTTGGAATCGATGCGAACTATATCGTTTTGGACCTTGCCCCCGCTGCTTTCAAGAAACTCATGACCCAGGCCTCCACGCTTTCTCTTTCGGGTTTTAATGTCACTGTGCCCTACAAAGAAACCGTGATGCGGTATCTTGATAGTGTCCGCCCGGAAGCGCGTGCCATCGGCGCAGTGAACACAGTTTTCAAGCAAGGGAAAAAGTGGGTGGGCACGAATACCGATATGGAAGGTTTTCTTATGGCGCTTATGAAAGACGGCGGGTTTTGCCCGTCTTGGAAAAAGGCTGTGATCCTGGGGGCCGGAGGCGCAGCCCGTGCGGTGGTGTTTGGTCTTTCGCGGGAGGGTGTTCGCGAGATATTGATCGCGGATTGTTTTCCGGAAAAGGCCCGTAAGATCGCAAACGATATGGGGAAGCTTTTCAAGCGAGTGGATTATCAGGCTGCTCTGGCCGGAACTCCGGAGGTCAAGGAGGCCCTGCAAAAGGCCGATGTTATCATTAACGCGACTCCGATCGGGCTGAAGCCCCAAGATCCCAAAGTGATCCCGGAAGGGTGGATCCCCCGAGGCCGTGCGAAAAAAATATTTTATATGGATCTTATTTACAATCCGGCCATGACACCTTTTTTGAAGGATGCGAAAAAGAAAGGCCACAGGACCTTAAACGGGCTCGGGATGTTGCTTTATCAGGGCGCTCGAGCTCTGGAACATTGGACGGGGAGGAAAGCGCCGGTCGCGGTGATGCGCCAGGCACTTCTTCAGGCACTCAAAGGACAAGGGGACTTGCCCCGTTAGAGATTATCGAAGGGGTTTTTCTCCGCTTAACTTGCATAGAAGATGGATAAATTCGAACACGTTTTTTTTCAATAGAAGGAAGCGCATCCAAAAAAGCTTCCCGTCTCTAACGGGGGAAATATGGATCCCATAACAGGGTGGTTTGTTTTTGCGATTGGGGCGATCGTGGGGAGTTTTCTGAACGTTTGCATTCATCGAATGCCGCGTGATCTTTCGATCGTGCTTCCTCGGTCCTTTTGTCCGCACTGCAAGGCCAAGATCCCCTGGTATGAAAATATACCGCTCGTGAGCTATCTCTTGCTCCGGGGGAAATGTTTTCGTTGCCGGAGGCCGATCGCTTTCCGCTATTTCTTTGTGGAATTAACAACGGGTTGCATGGCTTGGTTTTTATGGCAGCAGCATGGTTTGTCGGCGGAATTTGTGACAAGCGCGATCTTTTTTGCGATGATCATTGTTGCCACCATGACGGACTTTGAGACAGGTCTCATCCCGGATGAGATCACAATCACGGGCATGATCGTGGGGCTAGCGCTTAGCGTGACCGGTCACGGGCACTTTGCTCAGGCGCTCTGGTATCAAAAACTTCTCGCTTCAGGGGTCGGGCTTTTGACGGGAGGCGGAATTTTGCTCCTCGTGGGATGGCTTGGCAAGCTGGTGTTTCGCAAAGATAGTATGGGGGGCGGGGATGTGAAGCTTCTGGCCATGATTGGCGCTTTTGTGGGATTTCCGAAGGTGGGTCTCATTTTTCTTCTCGCGCCTTTTCCAGCCCTACCGTTCGCGCTCTGGCAGCGTTTTGTGAAAAAAGAAGAAACGATTCCCTTCGGTCCCTTTCTGGCGCTCGCGGGGGCGCTTATTTTTATGGAAGGGGACGTGATCCTGAAATATTTAGCAAGAACCTACGGAGTCTGATCCCGCATCACATTAAAATTTAGGGGTATGCGGGACAGCACTTGATTTTCATTAATAAAAAATGAACAGAAATCAGTGCAGTCTAAGTCGCCATTAATGAATAAAAATAAAGACTTGGGCCGTACTGTTAACCCCTAAGATCAAATGGAGAACAGTACTGATATGCTGAAATATATTACGGCAGGAGAATCTCACGGCCATTACATGGCCGCCATCTTGGAAGGCTTCCCCAGCGGCCTCACCCTCGATCTTGATTTTATCAACGGAGAGCTGCGTCGCCGGCAGGGAGGTTATGGCCGCGGAGACAGGCAAAAGATCGAAACGGACGGCGTTGAGATCATGGGCGGCGTGATCAAGAAGGTCACGACCGGCGCGCCGTTGGGGTTTCTTCTAACGAACAAAGATTTCAAGATCGAGGAAATGCCGGAGCTTTTTCGTCCACGGCCCGGCCATGCGGACCTTGCCGGATCTCTGAAATACGATCAGGGGATCCGCGCGGTTCTGGAACGTTCGAGCGCGCGCGAAACCTCCATGCGCGTTGCCGTCGGCGCGGCTTGTAAACTTTTGCTCAAGGTCTTCGGGATTGAGATTGCCGCTCACGTGGTCCAGATCGGGAGCGTTGTGCTTCCTGAACGGGATATCACCGTTGAGGAAATTCGAAGGGATGCGAAGGATTCCCCTGTTCGGTGTGTTTGCAAAAAGACCGAAAAGGCCATGGTCCAGGCGATCACGAAAGCCATGAAACGCGGAGACTCGCTCGGCGGGAAATATGAGGTTCGAGCTACGGGTCTTCCGATTGGATTGGGCTCTTACGTTCATTTTGAGAGAAAACTGGACGCCCGGGTTGCGATGATCCTGATGGGTCAGCAATCCGCGAAAGCGGTCGAAATCGGGGATGGCGTACGTCTAGCCAGCGTTCCCGGTTCCGAGGCGCATGACGCGATCTTTTACGGGAAGGCCCGTGGCTATTTCCATAAGACGAATCATGCCGGGGGTTTTGAGGGCGGGATGACGAACGGGGCTGATCTCGTGGCCCGTCTCACGATGAAGCCGATCTCGACGCTCGCGCGGCCTCTGGCATCGGTGAATATGAAAACGAAAAAAGTGGAGAAAGCGGATTTTGAGCGTAGCGATGTTTGCGCGGTGCCGGCCGGAAGCGTGATCGGCGAAGCGCTCGTGGCCTATTCGCTTGCGGATGCCTTTCTTGAAAAATTCGGCGGCGATTCCTTGACGGAGATCCGTCGTAATTACGAAGGTTACTTGAAGTGCAGCCGGCAATAAAGAAGGATGCTGGAGATCGGATGCAGGGTAACGAAAAGCCTCGCTTCATTCTTCATTCAACATCCTGAACTGACAATTGATGTCCAACAAAAACATTTACCTTATAGGCATGATGGGTTCCGGCAAGACTGTGACCGGGGAGGTCCTGGCGGACCTGCTTGATTATACGTTTGTGGATCTGGACGCCGAGATCCAGGCTAAGGAGGGGCGTTCCATACCCGAGATCTTTGCCGGATCCGGGGAGCCGTATTTCCGTGATGAGGAGTCCGCCGTTCTGGAGCATTTCTCAAAGCAAAACGGGCAGGTGATTGCGACAGGCGGAGGCATTGTCCTTCGTGAAGGGAATGTGCGGCGCATGAAAATAACCGGCAAGGTCGTATTGCTTAAAGCGTCCGCAGAATACTTGTGGCAGAGGGTCCGGTACTCCAAGGACCGTCCGCTTCTTAATCAACCGGATCCGCTCGGGGCACTTCGGCAGATCTTAAACGACCGGGCGACTCTTTATGAGAATGGATGTCATTTTTCCGTACTGACGGATGGCAAGATCGCCGAGGATGTCGCAAGCGATATTCATGAAATGTTGAGGTCGAGAACATGAAAACAATTCAAGTAAAAAGCCTGAAGGGAAATTATAAGATCTGCGTGGGCCAAGGGCTGCTTGCGAAGGCCGGTATGGGGATCTCCGGGATCTTTAAGCCTGGCGCAAAGCTTATGATCGTTTCTCAGAAGAATCTTGCGCCTTATCTAAAGACGATCGCTGCTTCGCTTTCCAAAAAAGGTTTTGAAGTGCATTCCCATACGCTGCCAGATGGGGAGATCGCGAAATCCGGGGCAGAGCTTTTTCGACTCTCTTATGATCTTCTTGCCAAGGGATTTGAACGCAGGGACGGGATCGTCGCCGTGGGTGGGGGTGTTGCGAGCGACCTTGCGGGATTTGCGGCATCGGTTTATCTTCGCGGGATCCGTTATGTGAATATCGCGACGACCTTACTTGCCCAGGTGGACAGTGCGATTGGGGGGAAGACGGCGATCGATCTCAAAGAGGGAAAAAATCTTATGGGAGCTTTCTGGCCTCCGGCGCTTGTAATCTCAGATGTGAACGTGCTTCGCTCGCTCCCGCAAAGAGAGCTTTGCGCTTCCCTGGGGGAGGTGGTGAAATACGGCGTGATCTGCGATCCTGCCCTTTTTAATTTTCTGGAGAAGAACTGCAAAAGGATATTGCGAAGAGACCTCAGAGCGATCCAAAAGGTCGTTCTTGCTTGCGCGAAGATTAAAGCGGGAGTTGTGAGCCGTGATGAGTTCGAGACAAAAGGAGAGCGCGCGATTCTTAATTATGGCCATACGTTCGCGCACGGGATCGAAGGGGCGCTGGGTTATAAGGGCTTGGTGCACGGGGAAGCGGTCGCGATTGGCATGATGATGGCGGCGCAGCTTGCGGCAGACCTTGGGCTTTGCTCCGAAGAACTTCCCTGGCGTCAGATGAAGCTTCTCATGGCCATGGGATTGCCCGTTTCGATCAAGAAATTCAATCTGAAAACTGCTGCAATCCTGAAAGCCATGATGACGGACAAAAAAAAGAGCCAAGGAACGTTGCGCTTTGTCCTGCCGAAGCGTATCGGCCAAGTCACGGTTGAAAAAGATATTCCCACCGAGAGTGTTCTCAAAATCCTTCGCCTTGCCGGCGCGAAATAAAACCGCTTCTGCGCAGCTCCAACCGCTGAAAATGCGTCTTTTTCCGATGTTTATTTAAATTAAATAAAGATTGTAGAATAATCAAGTTCATGTTATGCTTTCCCCGTGAAAAAGCGAAATTGTCTCATTCCTCACGAAAAGATATTCCGGATCATTTTGTTCTTGCGCGGTCAAAAAATCATGTTAGACGCGGACCTTGCGGAGCTTTATGGCGTTAGAACCAAGCGTCTTAACGAGCAGGTGCGAAGGAATTTGGATCGCTTTCCAGCGGATTTTATGTTTCGTTTAAACCTGGAAGAGAAAAAGGAGGTGGTCGCGAATTGCGACCACCTCAAGCAGCTAAAATATTCACCGGCTCTCCCCAACGCTTTTACAGAGTATGGCGCCATTATGTTGGCGACTGTGTTGAACACGCGTTTGGCGGTTCGAATGAGCCTGCAAGTTGTTCGGGCGTTCGTGCGGTTGCGGGAAATCCTCGGGACCCACAAGGCCTTGGCCCGGAAGATCGAGGAAATGGAAATGCAATATGACGCGAACTTTCGCGTTCTCTTTAACGCGGTCCGCAGACTCTCTTATCCTCCGGTACGAATGAAACGAATGATTGGATTTCACCCATGACGGCAGTCGAGGAAGATGAAATACGGGCGTTCTTAACTTTGAACCGGCTTCGGATCGAAGGAAGACGCAAAACCTTGACGTTCCTCTCGGAAGGGAAAAGCGCGCGGGAGATCATGGAGCGCCTGGAGTCCGAGGACCTGCTGAGAGAACTGCCGGTCTCGGGAGAGGCGCCACTCTTTGATGCGAAAAAAGAGATCGATCTTTGCGCTCAAAAGGGGATAGAGTTTCTGCTTTATTCCGATCCGGATTACCCGGTAAGCCTCAAGGAGGTCTCGGACCCGCCACTTCTTCTTTATAAAAAAGGGGCCCTGCTTGAAAATGACCGGAATGCCATCGCCATCGTGGGGACGCGGCACCCGAGTTTTTATGGCCGCACACAGGCGAAGCGTTTTGCCGAGGAGTTGGCCGCAAGAGGTCTCACGATTGTTTCCGGGTTAGCACGTGGGATTGACCAGGTTGCTCACGACGGCGCACTTCATGTTTCTTACGGTCGTACGATCGCCGTGATGGGCTGCGGACTCGATCTGATCTATCCGAAGGAGCACGAGGGACTTTTTAAGCGGATCGTCGAGCGGGGCGCGGTTCTAAGCGAATATCCTTTAGGGACTCCACCCCTGCCGGAGAATTTTCCGCGTCGCAATCGAATTTTGTCGGGCTTGTCATACGCCACATTCGTGGTTGAGGCCCATTCTCGAAGCGGGTCTCTCATCACGGCCCATCAGGCCGTTGAGCAGGGACGGGAAGTCTTTGCGCTTCCGGGGCCTGTGGATCAGCTGACCTCACGTGGAACTCATCAACTTATTAAAGAAGGTGCGTGTTTGGTAGAAACTCCCGAGGATATCCTGCTTGTCCTGGCAGACCGGTTGAGATGGGAGAATAAGCCTGAGATGTTGCTCCCGATACCCGATGGAGAAGCAACGGGAAATAACGGTCAACGGTCAACGGACAACGAACAACAGTCAACGAACAACGGTCAAGGGTTAGCGGATAACGGTCAACCGACGGGTGGGGAGGAGGAGAAGAATGAAAGGGAGGGGGGCCGCCTCCTGGGAGACAATCGGGATATCTCGCACGAGGACCAATCGGTCATTCCGGAGCTTCTCAAAGAGGAAGGTTCTTTGGGCCCTGACGAGATACTGGAGTTTACAGGTCTTGAACCCGCGAAGCTGCCGGCGCAACTTCTTAGGCTTGAACTGGCAGGAAAGATCAAGAGAGCTGGGGACGGGAAATATTCGCTTCAATAGGGCAACGGCGTTATTGATTTAAGCTGGAGTTAGGGGTTTGTCATTCCCGTTCCGGCTCTGTCATTCCCGCGAAGGCGGGAATCCAGACTGGGATAAACTTCGGCGGGGATCCAGAGAAAATAATATGGATGCTCAATATTATGTTTATATCATGGCGAGCCGGAGGAATGGGACTCTGTATGTCGGCGTAACCAATGATCTCGCAAGACGGGCTTATGAACACCGGAATGGTTTAGCGGAAGGTTTTACAAAAGCGTATAAGGTGAAGCTGCTTGTTTACTATGAAGCGACAAATAGTGCTGAAGGGGCTATTTCCCGCGAGAAACAGCTCAAAAAGTGGAATCGCGTATGGAAGATCAGATTGATCGAAGAGTTCAATTCGTCGTGGTCTGATCTTTATGAAAGGCTCGTTTGACGTCCTGGATCCCCGACAAAAGCATTCGGGGATGACAGGCTAGGCGTTGTGTCCGGCGCCCAGGTGACTTTGCGCCTTGCGCTTTGCCCTTTGCGCTCCGTGTCTGATGTCTGCCGTTGTCCGTTGATCGCGATTCTCTGCACCTTGTGACTTTCGCTGTTTCCGTGGGGTTAAGCTTCAGCGCCGGGAGGTCGTTATTATCAGGGTGATTCATAAGAAAAGGTTTTGACAGACGGGTGTTTCCTATATAGAGTTTCATATGAAAACCATGTCTTGTTAAAGGAAAAGTTCTTTAAACGAAAGGAGTCAAAGATGGAAGGATTGGTGCCAGCAAGTAAGGGGAAGCGGTTTGCGGCAGGGCTGATTGACCTGGTCGTTATTCCCATTGTTCTTGGGGTTGTAATCGGGTTGGTTCTTTTGGCGGCTCCGGACATGGTGCGCAGCATCGTGCTCGTTGTCGTCAATATCATTTGGTTGATGTTCCGTGATGCGGTCTTTTCTCCTGGTCGAGCGATGGTTAGAATCAAGATCGTCAGCCTTACAGGGGAGAAAGTTACATGGGGCCAGGCATTCATTCGGAACATTCTCCTGATCATTCCATTCGTACTTGTAGTCGGATATCTCGTTGAGATCGTGATGCTAATCGTCAAGGGGCATCGTCTCGCGGACAATTGGGCAAAGACGCAGGTCGTTGAAGCCTAGGATCCGTTGAAACATTTCTGAGAGTTGAAGATCCTCCTCCGTGGGTGACCGCGGAGGAGGATTTTTTTTGGCTGTATCCAAGCGAACAATGGTGACTAAAAAAAAGGGGGGGGGATATGAACTGGTACATGGAAGTGTTGAAAAAATACGCGGTGTTCAGCGGGCGGGCGCGACGTACGGAGTATTGGATGTTCTGTCTTTTCAACGTCATCATCACATTTGTTCTGGGAACCATCGAGGGGTTCTTTAAAGGCCCCGGAGTTCTTGGCGGACTCTACTCTCTCGCGATGCTTATCCCGGGTATTTCCGTTGGGGCACGCAGGCTTCACGACACCGGACGGAGCGGGTGGTGGCAGCTGATCGCTCTCATTCCTGTGATCGGCACCATCGTGCTCATCGTTTTCTTGGCTCAGGACAGCCAACCTGAAAATCAATACGGTCCGAATCCGAAGTCAGCCGTCTGATTACTAATAACATTCAGCGGGGACAGGCAGTCAATGATTGCCTGTCCCTTTTTTTGTCTTCTCACACGACTTGTTTTATATGGTAGACTTCAATTGACAGGATAAACGCT
>SESH01009310.1_pt1 | contig 11115 bp, 7 predicted proteins | sample 3171561 | NCBI WGS metagenome assembly SESH01 (sample SAMN10866947, study PRJNA518727) | freshwater metagenome | biome: subpolar coniferous forest; feature: holomictic lake; material: water; isolation source: holomictic Lake 442 2011 16.5 m and 2014 13 m | place: Canada: near Kenora, Ontario
AGTGTTCTTGATTGGTACATTCATTGGGTTCCGTGCTCCGTGTCTGCCACCGGATGGAGTGGACAAACATGAAACCAATTTTCCGAAAAACTTCGCCGCAACTTCGTCGTGCGCTGCGGACGGCTCTTCTGGCAGGGGTGGTTTTTCTGTGTCTGGCTGGATACGCAACCCGCGCGGATTGTCGCGGGCGCGGAACAAACACCACGCTGGAAACTTCCATGGATGACGCGCTGGTCAAGCTGTCCGCGGAGTCTGAAAACGATTCTGGCTATCAGAGGCGCAAGGTGGTGCCTGTGGTCACGAACGCTATCTCCGGCCGTCCCAAAGCCCTGCCAGCTGCTGCAGGCACGGCGGCGATTGCTCGTGACAGCCGCGAGGAAGCGCAATACTGGGGAGCTGTCTGCAATCTGGAGATGGGGGGAAAGGCATCCGCCTTCGAAATGTTTAACGTGCTGAGCCTTTCTTCCGAGGGACCATGGGGCGAGGCGGCGCGCGCGCGGCTTGCCAGCAAGGTTTTTGAAGAGTTTTACCGTACGAACAAGGCTCTCGTGGTGGCCGCAACGGTTACCAACGCCCCAGCTCCCAGTAATATGCTTGAGGCTTTTGGCACGACGAACAAGACGCTGGTTGCTGCCGCAACGAAAATCCCCACAGGGGGGATGTTTAGGCGTCCGGCGGAAAACCGGGATTGGCCGGCCGGCATGAAAGATCAGTGTGTGCGGTTCATCCGTATGGAATACGATGGGCCTGGATGGGACGATGGCATGGATGCCACGTCGCGCGCGGACCGCAACTTTCTGGATACCTTCCACGAGCTCACGGGGTTTATGGTCGCCACGAAATCGGAGAGCCATAAGATTAGCTTACTGCGTAAGTATCCGGAAGGTTATGCGCCGCCGTTTGTTTACATGACTGGAACGAGCAACATCAACGTTTCGGCCTTGGATCTGAAGGTCATGCGCGAATATCTGGCCGACGGCGGCTTGTTGTTCGCCAGCGCCGGCAGTCCGCGGTGGGGGCCAAGCTTCACGAATTTTATCGGGCAGGTCTTCCCGGGACAGGAGATGCAGGAGATTGCGGACGACGACCCGCTGTTTCAGTATCCATATTCCTTTCCGCATGGCGCGCCGCCACTCTGGCAGCATAGCGGTACGCGTGTGCTGGGGATCAAGCACAACGACCGCTGGGAGGTCTATTTTCATCCCGGCGGCGTTCATAATGCGTGGAAGACCGGGCGGTCCGGCATGGATCCGGTGCTGAATGAAGATGCCACGCGAATCGGCATCAACGTCATCTACTACGCCTTCACGCACTACCTGCAGCAGAGCAACCGGGTGCCTGCAATGCAGAGCAACCCGATTCCATGCGCTCCGGCACCCGCCCCTTCGTCGCAGCAGAGCAACCGGGTGCCTGCAATGCAGAGCAACCGGGCGCCTGCAATTTTGAGTGAACGGGAGTTGGCGCCCAGGCCTTGGCGCGGGACAAATACCACGCTTGAAGCTTCCATGGATGCTGCGCTGGGCAGGCTTGCCGCGGAGTCGGAGAACGAATCAGGTTATCAGCGGCGAAAGGTGGTGCCGGCAGTCACGAATATTACTTCCGGCCGCCCCAGAACCCTGCCGGTGGCTGCTGGTATGGCCGCGGGCTCGCGCGACAACAGCGAGGAGGTGCAATACTGGGGTGCTGTCTGCAATCTGGAGATGGGGGACAAGACTGCCGCCTTCTGCATGTTTCATGAGCTGAGTCGTTCTTCCGAGGGGGCGTGGGGCGAGGCGGCGCGCGCGCGGCTTGCGGGCAGGGCGTTCGATGGGTTCGTCAGCACTAACCAGAGTCCCGTGGATCCGGTCAGGCCAGCCAGTTCGAACGTGGTGTATCGTTACAATAATAAGCGCCCTTTGCGTAATGAGGGTGGTTGGCCGGCCGAAATGGAGAATGCGTGTGTCCGTTCTATTCGCATGGAATACGACGGGCCTGGGTGGGATGATGGTATGGATGACACGTCGCGCGCGGACCGCAACTTCCTGGATGTCTTCCATGAGCTCACGGGGTTTAAGGTCGCCACGAAATCGGAGAGCCATAAGATTAGCTTGCTGCGCAAGTATCCGAAAGGTTATGCGCCGCCGTTTGTTTACATGACTGGAACGAACACCATCAACGTTTCGTCCAACGACGTGAAGGTCATGCGCGAATATCTGCTCGGCGGCGGCTTGTTGTTTGCCAGCGCCGGCAGCCCGCAGTGGGGACCAAGCTTCAAGAGTTTTATTGGGCAGGTCTTCCCGGGACAGTCGTTGCTGGTGATTGCGGATGATGATCCGCTGTTCCAGGTGCCGTTTACCTTCCCAAATGGCGCGCCGCCGCTCTGGCATCATAGCGGCACGCGTGTGCTGGGGATCAAGCACAACGGCCGCTGGGTGGTCTATTTCCATCCCGGCGGCATTCATAATGCCTGGAAGACCGGTCATTCCGGTATGGATCCGGTGCTGGCGGAAGACGCCACGCGCATCGGCATCAACGTTATATACTACGCCTTTACGAACTATCTGGAAGAAACTAGGGGATATCGGCAGTAGTGGCCGAAAATGTACAAGGTAAGGACACAGAGGGCACGGAGTAAGACAGAGAGCATAGAGTGAACAGTTTGGCAGCAAAAAGGGAATTACGCCATGGTCTTTTCCTGAAGCGCCACAATTTATCCAACCGCCAAGACGCCAAGGTCGCCAAGACCAACAAATTCGATGTTTCCGCCTGCGGAGAGACAACGTCTGGGAAACTTGGCGTACTTGGCGTCTTGGCGGTTAAAAACGCGGCTTACGTGGTGCTTCAGGAAAAGACCATGGCACATAACCTACCATTACCCTGAAAAGGGTTGACCGGGGGCATTTTGCAGGCGTATCGTGTTCATGGGCTGAATGTTCCAGCAAACTGCAAGCGTCTGCACAGACGTGGGCGAGGAAATAGGATGAAGACAACGATTGTGCTCTGCGTTCTGATGAGCGCCTTGCCTGCGATCTGCCGCAGTGCCGAAGGGTTCTACCTGACCAATTCCGTCACGCACACGAACTATGGGCCGTTCGTGTTCGCTCACGGTGGAAAAGTGACCATCGGGAACCAGACGCTGGAGATCCGTATGCTCCTGACGGATGACGAACGTATTGGGTATCGAATGCGGAATATCGTCATACCGGAGATCGATTTTCGAGGTGCCACAATCAGCAACGTGGTGGAATACTTTCAAGGGACTGCGGCTGAATATGAGGACTGGCGCGAAGACGACGGCACCAACACACTTTTGTTCGTTTTTGAGGGACGGCCAGATCTAAAGGTGCCAGGAACTACAGATGGGAATGCAGTGTTTTCTGCACGATTTGTCTCCCTGTACGCGGCGCTCTGGGAGGTGTGTCGTATAGCCGATCTGGACTTCAAGATCCGGAACAACACGGTGATCCTCTTTGAGCGCAAACCGAATCGTGGTCAACAAGGCGCGGCTCCAGTCGCTGCAGGTGCGTCGGTTGTTGATCGCTGACGCTGTGCCTAGACCGCATATGGAGAGTGTCGGATATGCCAGCCGGTGATGCACAACGTGTCTGGTTCCCGGAAATGACGGAAGAGCTGATGCACTTCTGGACAGGACAAGCCCAGTGGTGTGACGTCATCGCGTTCTGTGACCGGATGTTCGCGCTTCGTAAGGCGGCGCTAATTTCTGACGCCCAGATGAAGGAGCTTGACCGGGACTGGTCTCGCTATCGCAAAGCACACGCGCTGGATGCTTACGGGCACAAGACGGAGGCAAGCAGTTTAAGGATCGTCTTTCAACCGAGCGCCGGGGGGACAATCGGCAGCTTGTTGTAGGGCGCCAGCGTAGCTCCAGGCGCGTTTGTTGATTTGGGCGGGGGCGATCATTGTGTTGGAATGATCCCGGCCTACGGGTGTTGGGTGGCCCGGGCGCTCCGCGCGCGGGCAGATGCCGAAACAGCGTCTGGCCGGCAACCGCCCGCGCGCGGAGCGCACGGGCCACCTTTGGTGGACGCGAATGATCTGTTTCGGGTTGATCACAGCGGGTGCGCAGCCCCCGCTGTACTGTGCCGAAGGCACAATAGCGGAATCCGGGCGGCATCGCGTCCGGCTTCCGTTAATCCTCTTCCTCGACCTTCCGGTGCTTCGCGGCCTCGGCGATGATCTTCTGGGCCACGGCGGCCGGGACGACCTCGTAGCGATTGAAGAACATGTCGAATGAGCCCTGGCCGCCGGTCATGGAGCGCAGCTCTGCGGCATACTTGAACATTTCTGCCAGCGGCGCCTCGGCCGTGATGGTCTGCATGCCGCCTTCGACTTCCAGGCCCATGACGCGGCCGCGCCGGTGGGTGAGGTCGCCGTTGATCGTGCCCATGAAGTGCTCCGGGATCGTGACCTTGACGGTCATGATCGGCTCCAGCAGCACGGGGTGGGCCTTGGACATGGCGTCGCGGAAGGCGCGCAGGGCCGCGATTTTGAAGGCGATTTCCGAGGAGTCCACATCGTGGAACGAGCCGTCGTACATGTGGACTTTGACGTTTTGCACCGGGTAGCCGGCCACGCTGCCGGCCAGCATCCCTTCGACCACGCCCTTCTGCACGGCAGGCTTGAAGTTGTGCGGGATGGTGCCGCCGACGATTTCGTCGAGGAACCATTCCTCCTCGCCCGCCCGCTTGGGGTCCACGCGCAGATAGACTTCGCCATACTGGCCGCGTCCGCCGGTCTGCTTTTTGTGCTTGTAGTGGCCATCGCCGAGGGCGGTGACGGTCTCGCGGTACGGAACCTTGGGCGTGCTGAGGTCCACGTTCACATTGCTCTGGGCTTTCATCAGCTTCGTGGCCACGTCGATGTGCACATCGCCCAGCCCCTTGAGCACGACCTCCTTGGTCTCGGCGTTCTTCTCGACGAGCAGCGTGGGGTCCTGGTCGCACAGGCGGTGGATGGCGGTGCCCATCTTGTCCTCGTCGGCCTGCGTCTTGGCCGTGAGCGCCATGTACATGACCGGGTTGGGGAAGACCAGCGGCGTGATCTGCGCGGTCTGGCCCGGCGCGGCCAGCGTGTGGCTGGTGCGCGTGACCTTCAGCTTCGGAATGGCGACAATTTCGCCCGGCCCGGCCGACTCGGCGGAAACCTGTTTTTTGCCGATCGTGTGGATGAGGGCGCCGGCCGACTCTTTGCTGTTGGCTGTGACGTTGTGCAACTCGCCCTTGGTCAGCGTGCCGGTGATCACGCGCACGAAGCTGAGCTGCCCGACAAAGGTGTCGATGACCGTACGGCAGACCTGCCCGATGAAGGGTGCGGCGTGATCGGGCTTGATGACGTGGCCGGCGGTATCCTTGAACACGCGCGAGCCGGGGCAGGGGAGCAGGCGGTGGAACCCCTCCAGTAATTCTTTCAGGCCGGCGGCCTCTTTCAGCGGCATGACGGCAAAGACCGGGTAGCACTTGCCCGCGGCCACAGCCTGCACCAGCCCCTTGCCGATCTCGTCGGCGGAGAGCTTCTCGCCGGCCAGGTATTTTTCGATCATCGTGTCGTCGGTCTCGGCCGCGGCTTCGACCAGCTGCCCTTTCAGCTCCTGCAGCTCTTCGCTCAGGTCATTTGCGGCGAGCAGATCCACCATCTTGCCGTTAACAGGAACTACGACCGGCACGCAGCCGTTGCCAAACGCGTGGCGGATGGCTTCCAGGGTCTTGTCGAAGCTGGTGTTCTCCTTGTCGAGCCCGGTGATGACAAAGGCGCGCGACACCAGTCCGTCGGCTTCGCAGGCCTGCCAGGCGCGGCGTGTGCCGACCTGCACACCGCCGGAGGCGTCCACCACAATCAGGGCCGCATCGCTGCCGCGCACGGCGCCCAGCACCTGGCCGTAAAAATCCATGTAGCCCGGTGTATCGGTAAACACAAAGCGGGTTGTGTTGCCGGAGTCGGATTTGTAATCGGCAACAAACGGACAGGCAAACAGTGAAATCTTGCGCGCCTTTTCCTCGTCGGTGTAGTCCGAAACGCTGGAGCCGTTGTCTACTGACCCCTGACGGTCATTCAAGCCCAGCTTATAGATCAGGGCGTCAGTCAGGGTGGTCTTGCCGCATCCGCTATGGCCGAGAATGGCGAAGTTGCGGATCTGGGAGACGGGAATTTCTTTCATAAGTACGCATCCTCAGTAGTAACGCATCCTTAATCAGGCTACATTTCACCGCGGGCGCCCCTGCCTTGGAGGACTCTGCACCCCGCTGGCACGACCGTCTTAAATATGGCAAACTGTGCACCACAACGCAAGGGCCATGTGATTTGGTTTAATTGTAGTGAACGGCAACGCAGCGGATGCGGAAGAATGGAAGAATGGAAGGTTGGATGGATGAGCGAGACATCGTCGTGTGCGGGGTTCAGGATGCCACGCTTCCGGCGGATGCAGCCGGTGTGCTGGGCTTGGTGGCGGAGCGGTGGGACCTGACGGTGCAGGCGCCGGCGGCCTGGTTTCCTGTGCTGACGGTTCACGGCGGCGTGCGGGGGGGCGTGTTGGCGGAACCATCTGCCGGGCGGGACCACGCTCCTGTGTCGCACCACGCGCCAGGTGGCCCGGCCGCTCCGCGGGCGGGCGTGCCCGCGCGGCGGAACGCGCGCGCCACCTTGGATTGCGGGTCGATCGTAGCAGGGAAAGGTGCGCTGATGATTCGCTTTCCTGCCATGCCGTTGGCCGGTTGTTGCGGGTGCGAGCGATTGCTGGCGGCGCTCTTGCTGCTGCTGGCTTCCCCGCTGCTGCTGCTGGCCGCCATGCTCATCCGCCTTGGGGATGGCGGGCCGGGTTTTTTTGTGCAGGAGCGATTCGGCCGGGATGGCCGGCCGTTCCGTCTGATCAAGCTGCGCACCATGCGCCGGGAGGCGGAGGCGCAGCAGACGGCACTTGCCGCCCGGTCGCCGGCCGGCCGGTCATTTAAGCTGGAGGATGACCCTCGCGCGACCCGGTTTGGCCGCTGGCTGCGGCAGCATGGGCTTGACGAATTGCCGCAACTGTTCAACGTGGTACGGGGTGAGATGCGCCTGGTGGGGCCGCGTCCGCTGCCCGCCTACGAGGACCGGCACTACACGCAGCCGTGGCAGCGCGCGCGGCTCGAGGGGTTGCCCGGGCTGACAGGGCTGTGGCAGGTGTCCGGCCGCAATGCCCGGACGTTTGACGAGATGTGCCAGCTCGACATCTGGTACCTCCGCAACCGCAGCTTCATGCTGGACCTGCGCATTCTGGCGCGCACCGCGGCGGTGGTCTGGCGCGGGTAGGCGGGGAGAAGGGGAAGACGGACAGACGGAAAAAGGGAAAGACGGAAGAACGGAAGGATGGAAGACAGGACGCTGGGTTAGAAACCTGTCGGACGTAGCCTTGTGTGGGCACGCACCGTTTGCCGCACCGCAGAAGCTCGAACAAGGAACGCTGAAGGTTGAAATCTACCTGTGGCGATCCTTTGCCTATTTACGCCTGCTGTCTTTCGTTCGACATTCGGAGTTCCTTGTTCGATATTCTGCGATATTCTGCGGTTCCCTTTTTCGCGGCATTGACCCACAGTAGGTTAAGGGGATATGATACACATTCCTGCGATTGTCAGCAAAAACGACCACGGTTTTTCATGAGCGAAAAAATACAACAGAACGAACATCGTCCGCCACCCCCCCCGCCACCCCGTCAACCGCCGCGCGGCGCGGGCGAAAGGGAGGCCACGGCCGCCCCTCCCCGCAATATCTTTGTGGCCTGGCTGGTGGTGCTGGGGATGATCACGGCCATGCTGTTCATGCTGAACTCCGGCGGCCTGCAGGGCAACGTTCAGGAGATTACGGCGGCCGAGTTCGACGCGTGTGTTACCAACCGTTCGATTACAAAGTGCGAGATCCTTTGTGACGCAGCCAAAGGGATTGCCAGCATTAGCGGCGAGCGCCTCGACGGCAAAAAGAAGGTGCGTTTTCGACTGAACCGGCGCTACAGCGACGCACTCGACAAGCAACTGCTGGATAACGGCGTGCCCGTCAAGTTCCCCTCGACTTTCTGGTCGGAAGTGCTGTTTCAGGCGCTGCCGATTGTGCTGTTCATCGGCCTGCTCTACTTTATCTTCATGCGCACGGCGAAGAGCGCCGGCATGGGCGCAATGAACTTCGGCAAGAGTCGCGCCAGGATGCTGAGCCAGGACAAGCAGAAGGTGACCTTCGCCAACGTGGCCGGCATCAAGGAAGCCATGGAGGAGGTCGAGGAGATCATCTCCTTCCTTAAGGCGCCGCAGAAGTTCCAGAAGCTCGGCGGCCGCATCCCCAAGGGCGTGTTGCTGCTCGGGCCGCCCGGCACCGGCAAGACGCTGCTGGCCAAGTCCATTGCCGGCGAGGCGGGCGTGCCGTTCTTCAGCATCAGCGGCTCGGACTTCATCGAGATGTTCGTTGGCGTGGGCGCCTCGCGCGTTCGCGACATGTTCGAGCAGGGGAAGAAGCACGCCCCGTGCATCATCTTCATCGACGAGATCGACGCCGTGGGCCGCAGTCGCTTCACGGGCATCGGCGGCGGGCATGACGAGCGCGAGCAGACGCTCAACGCGCTGCTCGTGGAGATGGACGGCTTTGAGACTTCCGACGGCGTCATCATCATCGCGGCCACCAACCGCCCGGATGTGCTGGACCCCGCGTTGCTGCGCCCCGGTCGCTTTGACCGCACGATCGTGATCGACCTGCCAACGCTCGACGGCCGCGAGGAGATTCTGCGCCTGCATGCCAAGAAACTCACGCTGGGCCCCAATGCGGACCTGCGCCGCATTGCGCGCGGCACGCCCGGCTTCTCCGGCGCAGATCTGGCCAACCTGCTCAACGAGGCTGCACTGCTCGCCGCCCGTCAGGACAAGGCGGCGGTGGAGATGAACGACCTGGAGGAGGCCCGCGACAAGGTGCTCTGGGGGCGCGAGCGCCGCAGCCGCGCCATGGACGACAAGGAGCGCCGCATCACGGCCTGGCACGAGAGCGGGCATGCGCTGGTGCAGGTGCTGCTCGAACACACCGAGCCGGTTCACAAGGTCACCATCATCCCGCGCGGCATGGCGCTCGGGGCCACGATGTCGCTGCCGGAGAAGGATGTCCTTAACAAAACACGCAGCCAGCTGCGTGACGAGCTGGTCGTGCTCATGGGCGGCCGCATCGCCGAGAAGCTGCACACCGGCGACATTTCCACCGGTGCCCGCATGGACATCCGCATGGCCAGCCGCATTGCCCGCCACATGGTCTGCGAATACGGCATGAGCGATGATCTGGGCGCACAGGCCTTTGGCGAGAACCAGGAGTTGATGTTTCTCGGCCGCGAGGTCTCCCGCACGCAGAACTACAGCGAGGAGACCGCCCGCCGCATTGATTCCGATGTCACCGGTCTGCTGCACGAGGCCTTTGCCCGTGCCGATAAGCTGATCAACGACCACCGTCGGCAGCTCGAGCAAGTCGTGGAGCGATTGCTGGATGTCGAGACCATGGACGGTCGCGACGTCGACGACCTGGTCAAACACGGCCGCGTCCTGACCGAGGACGAGCGCAAGGCGCAGGAGAAGACGGAAGACGGAGAACGGAAGACGGAAGACGGAACGCCGCAGGCGGAGGACGGTCAGACGGTTGGACAGTCGGACAGTGCGGCGCCCCTGCCGCCGGTTGTGCCTCTGCCGCCGGTTCCGCCGTCAGGCGGTGCGGTGTAGCAGCTGGCTTTATCCGGCCGCCGTGCAGCATGGGGTGCGCACTTGCTGTGCCGCAATTCGCATGATGGCGCCAAAACGCCTTACGGCATCACTACAAACGGCCTAGAATCGGCAAGAAGCCGTTCGTAGTGTGCCCGTAAGGGCATTCTCGTCCGTCATCATGAGAACCGTTGGCTTCCCGGACTTAGCACTGGTTCAGTACTGATTTTGCGTGGTAATATAAGCCCTTCAAGGAGTGCTGCATGCCGGCTGCTTCTGCCACGGTCACACAGCCGTCGGAGTGGGTCTGCGCGAAACATCGGATTTCGCTGGTCCGCCCGCGGATCATGGGTATTCTGAATGTCACGCCGGATTCGTTCTCGGATGGCGGGTGCTGGCTGGATCCGGAGGTGGCCGTGGCGCGCGGGTTGGCGCTGGTGGCCGAGGGGGCGGATATTCTCGACATCGGCGGTGAGTCCACGCGCCCCGGTGCGGCCGCGGTGCCGGAGGAAGAGGAGCTGCGGCGCGTGGTGCCGGTGATGGCGGCGCTGGCGCAGCAGGTGTCGGTGCCGCTATCGGTGGACACCCGTCACGCTTCTGTGGCGCGGGCGGCGCTGGCAGCCGGCGCGGCGATTGTGAACGACGTGTCGGCGCTGGACGACCCGCAGATGGCCGCGGTGGTGCGTGAGGCGAACGCAGGCGTGGTGCTGATGCATATGCGTGGCACGCCGGCAGACATGCAGCGCGCCCCGCATTATGACGACGTGGTGGCCGAGGTGCGCGCGTACCTGGCCGCGCGCCTCGAGACCGCCCTGGCCGCAGGGATCAGCCGAGCGCAGGTGGTGATTGATCCGGGGATCGGGTTTGGCAAGACCACGGCGCATAACCTGGCGCTGCTGGGGGCGCTGGAGCGGTTCGCCGAACTGGCGCCGGTGCTGGTGGGCGCGTCACGCAAGCGTTTCATCGGCGAGATCACGGGTGCGCCGGCGGACGGGCGTCTGGCCGGCAGCCTGACTGTGGCTGTCTGGAGCCTGATGCGCGGTGCCGCGATCCTGCGGGTGCATGATGTGGCTGCCACGCGCGCGGCCGTGACCATGGCGGGGGCGCTGTGTGGAGTAGTGGATCGTGAACAGAATTGCGTGGGTTAGCCACAATCCGGCGGCAAGGTGGCCCGGGCGCTCCGCGCACGGGCAGGTAGGCGTCTCCGTATCGGGGCCTGCGCAGGCCCGCGCGCGGAGCGCCCGGGCCACCTTGCCGTCGGGCCGTCATTGACGCAACAAGGAGCAGAGACCTAACGTGTTGGATCGCCTCCAAGTCGGCATATGGGACATCATACGGGACGTTGCCCAGATTCTGATTCTGGCGACGGCGCTCTACTATGCCTTTCGCCTGGTGCGCGGCACGCGCAGCGCGCAGATGCTGCTCGGGC
>SESH01073241.1_pt1 | contig 11115 bp, 7 predicted proteins | sample 3171561 | NCBI WGS metagenome assembly SESH01 (sample SAMN10866947, study PRJNA518727) | freshwater metagenome | biome: subpolar coniferous forest; feature: holomictic lake; material: water; isolation source: holomictic Lake 442 2011 16.5 m and 2014 13 m | place: Canada: near Kenora, Ontario
GCCGTAAGACAGCCCTCCACAGCCAGAAGCCTCATGACGTGCCCCGGCCGATAGCCAGCCGCAAGCAGGATCCCGACCTCAGCCGCACGCTGCTGCACTCCAAACGCGAACATCAACCCGGTGAGCATCAGTGCCGCAACTATCAGGAAGATGCTCATGCCAAGGAAGAGCCCGCCAAAATCAACGGCGCCGGCAGCGGCGTCCATCGCCTCGGCGCGCACCGGAGCAACGCCCAACCCGACCGCCGACGGATCCATTGCGCGTCCGAGTTCGCCGGCAAGCGCGTCCCTGACCGCTGGATCCGCCTTGTACCTTACGGCCGACAGGTTACCGAAGCGATTTGCCCACATCTCCTGACCCGCTTTCAGCGTGACAAAGGCTTTAGGCGTAGCGCGGTATTGGCTCCAGTAAGACTCATTGGCCTTGTCCTCGATCTTGTCCTTGTCGAGTGGCATGCCAATATCCCACTCCGCGCAGCGCTCCACATCCGTCAGGCCCGGGAATCGCGGCGAGTAGTCCTTCTCAAAGGCAATCTCACTCATCTCCACAATCCCACGAACCCTGAAACGCCTGCTCACCTCGATGAACTTGTTGGCCGGTGTCAGTTCATAGTAGGCAACGGTAACAGTCTGCCCCGTCCCGGCGGCCAGGCTGTCGGCCAGCCACCTGTTGATGATGATTTCATCATCGCCCATACCAGCCGGCACAACCCCGAGCGAGCGGTCTGCGGCTGGCGATATCCCCTCCATAAAGGAATAGGGAGTGCTCTTGGGTCCGCCTGGTGAACCGGCCGATATCGAGTTAACCAGATAGGTAAGTGTACCGGCTGGCCCACAGGCGAGGCTGACATCGCCGGTCCGGGAAGACTTGAAACTGTCAAGCGCTGCGCTTGAGACAACGGGATCCATGAATATGCGGTCGCTCTCAAGCTGAAGCGCGTCCATCCCGGCGATTTCGCGCAGGGACAGCCCTATGTCCCCGATCCGCCAGACGTTCCGAAGCGCCCTCTTGAGCTCCGCCTGATCACCTCCTGGACCGGCTCCGGCCAGGATATGGTTGACCCGTCCCGGCAGATCCAGCTCGTCCTGGAGCCGCCGGAGATTGACAAACACATTCAACGGGACGGCTTGATTGGCCGCCAGGCCGAAGCGTCCCAATCCATTGTCCGGCACAATACTTACAACTGTAAACGTGGCGCGTACAGTATCTTCGCCGGCCTGTGAAGACAGTGGCGCATCCCCCGGAAATAGCGAGGGCCTGCCAACACGGATGGACAGCCGGTCCCCGACTCTCAGGCGCAGCAGGGCAGCCAGCTTTGTGTTTATCGCAGCGTCATCAGGCCCCTGCCACCTGCCATCATCGCCGGCCAGGGCGAAGAAACGGTGGTCAACGCCTGCAACCTGCACGTTGTTAGCCTGCCTTGGTTCGTTATCGTCATCCTCCACGCTCATTGCCATACCGGGCAGGAGAAGGACCGGAGCCACCTGAGTGCTGGCTTCCACTGCCAGGCGGTCGGCGAGGTCCTGGCTGATGAAGCGGTCCCTGGCGCCAATCACGTAGTGGATACCGCCGAGGCGGGAAAGGGCGGCCTGCTCTAGACTGTAACTTACAGAATCGCCGACCAGCAGGGCGCCAACGAGTACCGCCCCGGCAATCGCGGTGCCGGCCATGGCGGCAAGGTGTGCCCGCCAGTAGTACAAAGCGCTGCGGATGCCCAGGTGGAGACTTGTCATTGGACGAGCATTCCATCCCTCAATTCATAAACGACGTCCATTCTGCGCGCCAACGGCATTGAATGTGTGACGACAACCAGTGCCGCGCCATGCTTCCTGTTGACGCGCACGAGCAGTTCAGCAAGCGTTTCCGCTCCCACCCGGTCAAGCGAACCGGTCGGTTCATCGGCAATGACAAGGCCGGGGTTGTTGATAAGCGCCCTCACCACCGCCACCCGCTGCTGCTCGCCACCGGATAATTCACCCGGCCGGTGACAGAGGCGCCCAGTCAGCCCCACTTCCTCCAGCAGTTCCAGCGCGCGCCGGCCCGCCACGCCGGCGTCGCTCCTGACCAGCGCCGGTACGAGGACATTTTCGAGGACATTCAGCTGCGGCAGGAGGTGGTGAAGCTGGAAGATGAACCCGATCCTGCTGTTGCGGACTTCGGCCAGCTCCCTGTCTCCCATCGCAAGGAGATCCTTCCCATCGAGCGTAACCTTGCCGGCCGTTGGACGATCGAGGGTGCCCATGATATTCAGGAGCGTACTCTTGCCGGAGCCCGACGGCCCGATGATCGCCACCGATTGCCCGGCTTCAAGCTTCAGGCTTACGTCCCTCAGCACCTGCAAACCGCCGGCGGCGGCGGAGCGATAGCTCTTGCTTACATTTTCAAGCACCAGCATGGGCATACCGACCTCCCGGACAACAGCCGCTGTTCATCACCCAACGCACCCTGCGGCACCGAAGTCACCCGGTAGAATGCCATCGCCAGCCGCCGATGTAAACGGCCAGTTTACCGACGCCCTCACTCCTCCCTTCTTGACATGCAGGCCCTCTGTCGATACAACACGCTCCCAGCACAGCCTGACAGGCCAGCCGGCGAGTCAGGCAATGCGACGTATGGCGACTACCAAGACCAGCCCTTTCCCTGGCTCACTGCAAAGCCGCGACGGCTGGGCGGAATATCTGTCTGCCCGCCGTACCTCCGAACCGCACCTGCACCAGATCGAACCGACCAACCATTGTCCCTATTCCTGCATCATGTGCCCGCGCAGCAAGCTGATGACCCGCAAGCTTGGCTTCATGGAGATGGAACTCTTTCAAAAGGTCATGGATGAAGTAGCAGGGTATTCAGAGCCTGTCAGATCAAGGGAAATAGAACTGTTTCACTTCGGCGAATCACTTCTTCATCCCCGCATAGCGGACATGGTTGCCTACGCCTCGGGTCTTTCACTGAACGTCTCATTGTCAGTCAATGCACCGCACCTGACCCCCGAGAAGGCCGAGATGATTCTCGCGAGCCGACCTAGCCGGATCATTGTTTCCATGGACGGAACGGATTCCGAAAGTTACCGGACGATCCGCGGTCCTGCCGCCGACTTCACTCGCGCGACTGCAAACATCAGGCATCTTGCGGCAGCGATGAAGCGACAGCCCGCACCAACCCACGTCTGTCTGCGTATGATACGGCTCAAGGCAAATGAAGCGCACGTGGACGACTTCCGCCGGCAATGGGCTGATCTCGGTTTCGACGTGGAGATACGCGAGTTCTTCCCGTGGACCGAGAAGGAAATGATCACGCTGGGTGAGGTAGAGAAGTATCCGCCAGGCATGCCGTGTCCATTCCCATGGCAGTACCTCGTGGTTCAATGGGACGGCACCGTGGTGCCGTGCTGTCGCGACTACAATGGGATCAACGCCCTCGGCAACGTACATGACTCGTCGCTCAAGAGCATATGGAATGGCCCCGCCGCCGCCGCCATACGTGAGCAACACCGTACCGGTAGCTATGGTTCAAATGAACTCTGTAAAGACTGCATGGCCATCTTTTACACCGAGGCGGCAGGAGATTCGGGCCGCATCTCCGAGCCAGGCGGAGGAACACTGGCCGCTCTCTGGCGTGAGGCGGTAACCCGCTTCGGCCAGAACACCCTGATCACGGACGTCGCCGACGGCAGCGTCTTTACGTATGCTGATGCCGATGAAGTCGTACGCAGAACCGCCAGCCGCCTGGCGGCAGCACAACTGCGGAAGGGCGACACGATAGTAGTCTGTTCACACCAGCACACAGAGGCGGCCTTCATATTCTGGGCGGCATTGCAGCTTGGTCTCGTCTTTGTGCCGCTTGATCCGCTGCTGCCCGAAACGGTCGTTGCCGGTATCCTCGCCGAGGTGAAGCCGCGGCTGGTTTTCTGCGACGCCAAGGGATCCGCCGCCATGCCGGGCGGGGCTCGCCATGAGTTGATCATCCTGGATGATGCTGGTGGCGCAACGGCAGACCAGGCGACACCGAGCTTCTCTGAATGGCTCGGAAACGCCGGACCTTGTCAAACGGGATCGGCACCCGCCGAGACTGATCCTGCGGTGATTCTCTTTACATCCGGCACCAGCGGCAAACCGAAGGGTGTTGTCCTGAGCCACGGATCCCTGCGCAGGAGCGGTTCCCTGGTGGCTGGGACGTACGGCTGGTCTGCAACAGACGTCCTGTTCAGTCCGGGCGATTTCCACACCATGAGCGGACTCAGGAACCCACTGGTTGCCACTCTCTTCGCCGGCGCCAGCTTCCTGGTGGCACCCCACGAAACACGGTCAAATGCCATCGTCCTTGCCGGACTGATTCCCGAATACCGCGCCACCGTACTGGCCACCGTACCTGCAATGCTGAGACATCTGCTCCAATGCGGGCAGCGGGTCGACCCTCAAGCCATGGGCAGCCTGCGGCAGGTTATATGCACCGGCTCCACACTTACAGCGGAGCTGAACCAGCAGTTCCGCGCAGCTTTCCGCATCCCTGTCTACAACTACTACGGGCTGACTGAAACAGCCGGAATCTGCATAGGAATGCGGCCTGGCAATGATTCCGACCCGCAGTCCATTGGAAGCGTGCTGGACAGGTGCGCAATCCGGATCATTGACTCCGGCGGTGAAGACGTGGCTGACAACCAGACCGGGGAGTTGCTGATCCACACGCCCAATGTCATGACGGGGTACTTAAACGATCCCTTGCGAACTGCCGAGGCCGTTCGGGACGGCTGGTACTTCACGGGCGATCTGGCACGGAGAGACTCGGGCGGCGACGTATTCATACTTGGCAGGCGCGGCGATGCAATCAAGGACACGAGGGGTGAATTGCTGCATCCAGCCGAGATAGAAAGGGTAATCGAGACCGATCCAGGCGTCGCCGATGCCGGCGTCTGCGGGATCACACTTCCGGGCGGCGAAGAACAGCTGGCTGCCGGTATCGTGCCATCCCCCGGGGTTGGCGACCCGGAGGCTCTGTTCCACAGCATCCGCAGGCACATTCTCGCCACACTGGGCCCGACCCGGCTGCCCAAGCAGTTTTTCTTGCTCGATGCGCTTCCGCGTGGCACAAACAGCAAATTGAACCGCCAACGACTGGCTGAAATCATTGGAGGCGAACGCCATCATGGATAGCGGGGCCACCGTGGAGTCTTTCGTTTCATGTTTCCGCCGCGCGGCCAAACTCAGCCCTGGAAAAGCATTCCTCACCACACAGGCCGGAGTGATGACCTACGGCGAGATGCTTGATCGAACGGCCCGTCTCGCAGGTTTCTGGGCCGCCTCAGGATTGACGCGTGGCGACAGGGTGGTGCTGGCGACACGGGACGACACTGCCGCCGTGGTCATGTTCCTGTCCCTGATCCGCAGCGGCCTGACCGCCGTGATACTGGACCCCCATTCGCCCGCCCCTGAAGCGTGCAACCTTATCAGGGCCTCCGCAGCCAGGGGGATCGTCCTTGATCGTGAACTGAGAACCGACTGGCAACCGGGCGGCGATCTTGTAACGCTTGAACTCCAGAAGCCGGCCGGCCGGACATCGCCACTGTTCAGCAAGCTTCTTGGCCGTAGCCAACAGGTTCCAGCCAACCAGGACTCGTACCCCTCGATACTGCAGCGTTTCGCACCGCTCGACATCAGCAATGAACCGGCACCCGACCTCGTGGCCTACATCATGTTCACATCCGGCACCACCGCACGGCCAAAGGGTGTCCAGATAACCCACTCGAATCTCGCTCACCACCTGGGCACCCTCAGCCGCCAGTTCGGCTACAACAGTGACTCGCGCATCCTGAATGTGCTTCCGCTCCACCACACCGACGGCATGACCCAGGGTCCTATGGTAGCGCTTTGGAACTGCGCGGCGGTGTTCAGGCCGGCACCGTTCTCGATCCCGGGCATAGGCCCGCTGCTGGATTCCATCTACTCGGAACGCATTACACACTTCGTTACCGTTCCAACCGCGCTGGCGCTGATCCTGAGACTAGGGCAGGAGTATGGCAGTTCTTTCCGCACACCGGGATTCCGCTTTGTCATCTCTGCGGCGGCCCAGCTTGAGTCAGCGCTCTGGAGCACGTTCGAGGAAACATTCCATACCCGGATAGTCAACATGTACGGCCTGACGGAAAGCGTCACTGGCGGACTCTTCAGCGGCCCTGATGACGACAGTCACCGCATCGGCACCATCGGAAAACCTGTCGATTGCGAGGCCAGGATTGTCGACAACGACGGCAACGACGTGCCCGATGGCACACCCGGCGAGCTACTGATGCGCGGCGGCCACATCATGAAGGGCTATCTCAACAACGACGCCGACACCGCCGCGGTGCTGCGCGACGGCTGGTTCTTCAGCGGCGATATAGCCACAAGGGATCATGACGGCTTCTATCGCATCGTAGGACGCAAGAAGAATCTCATCATTACCGGCGGACTCAATGTACATCCCGAGGAGGTGACGGAGGTGCTGAACACCCACCCGGGCGTTGCGGAGTCATGCGCTTTCGGTGAGCCCGACGCAACATGGGGCGAGAAGGTTGCCGCGGCGGTCGTACCGGACGGGAAGACACCGGTGGACGAAGCCCAGCTTGTGCACCACTGCAGGCTCAACCTTGCTCCGGTCAAGGTCCCGCACCGGATCAGCATCCTGCCAGAACTGCCCAAGGGGGCCGCCGGCAAGATCATTATCGCGCGCGTCAGGGAACTAGTCGCCAAGGCTGGCGAACCCGAGCAGGACGCAGGCGCAGCCACTGCGAGTGGTCGTCTCTACGGCATTGCGTCGCGGGTCTTCAAGGTGCCGGCCGCCCAGTTGGGGCCAGGGGCCCGTCCTGACAACACACCCGGCTGGGACTCGCTGTCCCATCTTACATTCGTGCTTGAGATCGAAAAGGCGTTTCGTCTCAAGCTGAGCCCCAAGGAAATACTGGCGGTTGAAAGCCTCCACGATGCAGAACGTATCATCAGCCGGAAAATCAGCTGAGGCCGGAAACCACCCGGGCGATTGCAGCCATGCCCCACCCATCGGCGTCTGGATCGCTGTGGGATTCCTGACCCTGGCCGTCGTGCTCCTGCCGTACCCATCCTATCTGGCGTCCTCGCGCGACTCCACGTTTGCCGCTGAGAACATCCGTAGAATCAGGGAATTCGCCGCCGGCCGACCCGGTGCCCATAGCGTGATCATGATCGGCAGCTCGGCGCTGCACAGCGGCACCTTTTATGACAACAAGATGGACGCATTCGCCGCCTCGAACGGATGCCCCGGCGTGCGATTCCTCCGCATCTCACAGAGAGGTACCGGCTTCCGGCAGACCGAATCCGTGCTCACGCCGGCACTCTTGGCCAAGCCTGACCTGATTGTCATCCAGGCCGATGTCCTGCTGACGGACTCCACCCCCACACCCTACCCTGTCTATCTCTCGGACACCCTGCGGAGCGCCCTAAGCATGACTCTTGGCCACAAGCGCCCACACCGGCCAAACCTGCTCGATGACCTTGATTTGGAGATCGAGCCGGAACAACACGATGCTGCCTTCGGACGCTACGCCAAAGCGCTCAGGGAACGCCTCACGTCGCCTGGCCCCGGACGCGACAAAGTCGCGTCCTTCCTTCTGCGCGCAAGGCGGGCCGGCGTGCGAGTGGCCATAGTTGAAATGCCAAGGCCCGAAAAAGTCGGCAGCCTGATAGCTTCGATCGGAGACGCCACATACAAGGCTGAACAGGCCTGGCTGACCGGCTCTGATCTGGCATCACACATGAACTGCCCTGACCAGTTCCAGCTGGATCAGTTCCGGGATTTCATACACCTCAACAATGAGGGCAGGGCGCGATTCGCCGCATGGCTGGTGGTCGCAATCAGGAAGGAACTGGCCGGGGGGAGTAACGGAAAATGACATCCCTCTCAGCCACAATGCTCATCTGGATAGCCGCAACCACCCTGATCACATGGTTGTGGCCACGCAGGCTTCAGCCCTACGTGATAGCTGCCTGCACCGCCTCCTTCTTCGCATGGTACTCACCGCTCTCCATGCTGATCCTCCTTGTGTCAGCCGTGATCTGCTACATTCCCGTCGTAACACGCCGCAAGGACTGGCGGATCGTCGTCGCGTGCACAGGCGCCATAGCCGCCATCCTGGTGTGGTTCAAGATCCGTCAGTCCACGGGTGCTGACAGCCCGGAATATGCCGTCATTCCCCTGGGCCTGTCATACTACTCCCTCCGGCTCGTACACTTCACCATCGACGCATGGAAAGGCACTCTCCCCCAGTCCACCGTCGGCCAGTTCCTCTGCTATCTCTTCTTCCTGCCTACGCTGGTTGCCGGTCCGATCAACCGGTTCCAGGAATTCCAACGGAGCCTCAGGCGCAGAAGATGGGATGCCATGATGTTCTCACGAGGGCTTGAGCGGATCCTCTACGGGTGCGCCTGGATCGTCATCATGGGCAACTACGTGATCTCCTTCAGCCTGAACAAGGTTGTGGCACGACTGGCAGTAGCCCACCCCGCACTCTCCGAATACCTGGAATGCGCATCCTACGGCCTCAATCTCTTCTGCCAGTTCGCAGGGTATTCAGATGTGGCAATAGGATTCGCGATGCTGCTCGGCTTCACGGTCTGTGAAAACTTCAACTACCCGTTGCTGGCAAGAAACATAGGGGAGTTCTGGCGAAGGTGGCACATGTCCCTCTCAAGCTGGTGTCGCGACTACGTCTACATGCCGGTCCTTTCGGTCTCACGCCTTCCGGCACTGGCTGCACTCTCATCAATGATCGTGCTGGGCTTGTGGCACGAAGTCTCCTTGCGCTACCTCGCGTGGGGGCTGTACCACGGGGTTGGAATTGCCGTCTGGCAGGTGTTCCGGAAGGCTGTCGGCAACAGGACTGTTCCAACGGGATTGCCTGCCACCTTGGCCGCCGGAGCGGCATGGTTTGCCACGATGAACTTTGTGCTGCTTGGCTTTGCCATCACGAAGGAACGCAGCCTGGTTGATGCACTGGCAGTCTATCGCACGATATTCGGTTTGTGAGGGTAATACAAATGTATGCATTCCTATGCCGCTGGATGCCGGAACGCATGGCAATGCTGGCAGCGGTCTTCTGGTACACCGCCATCATTGTCCTGATAATAGCATTCTCGGCCAAGCCGATGGCAGAGTTCAGGTACATGAAGATCTGACGGCCCGCAACCCGGCCACCTGGCCAGCATCACCGTGCTGGTCCGGCGGGGCCATACATTATCACCGAGCCGTCATCGGTCCCCACTATCACCTTGCCGCAGCACACCGCAGGCGACGAGATTAGATCCCCTGCACTTGCGGCCCAGAGCCTGGTGCCGTCACTTGTCCTGAGCAGATAGAGGGTGCCACCGGCAGCGACTACCACCTTGTCGCCTGCCACCACTGGCGACAGGACGTTGTCTCCGGCTTCAAAGCGCCACAGGACCTTGCCGCCAGCCCTGTCCAGGCAGTGGACAAAGCCATCGCTCGCCCCCGTCACCACCCTGTCGCCAGCGATGGCCGGTGTTGCGAAGGCTTCCCCCCTCGCTACATGATTCGTCCAGACGACCTTGCTCTTCACGGCATCCGCACAGACAATCGTGCCGCCACGGTCTCCGGCAAACACAAGGTCGCCGCTCACAGCCACACCCCCGGCTATCTGTCCCTCATCCCCCAGCCCCAACGTGCCGGACATGACACCGTTTGATGTCGAGAGGACATGCAGCGCGCTATCGCAGCTTCCGAACGCCAGAAAACCATTGCCCACACCGGGCGACCCGTCCGATCGCGCGACGGGCTGAGAGGTCCAGACCGCCCTGCCGCTGGCGAGATCTATCCGGTGGACAACGCCGTCCGTCTGCGATATCACAACCACACTCGGGCCCAGCCCGCCTTCAGGCGGCAACCGGTTGGCGCTGCCTTTAATGCTTTCGCCAACCCTGTACTTCCACCTCGTGCTCCCGTCACGGACCTCAAGGGCATGGAGCCAGCCGCCGCTCGTCCCGACTACAACCGCACCGTCGGCAAGCATCGGCGGAGTTGTAAACCGGTGCAGCCGGGCCGCGCTGTTGGTACCAGCGTCTGCATCCCCGTCAACTCCCTTCCTCCAGATCCGCTTGCCGGTCATCGTTATCGCGTGGATCTCACCCGCGTCCGTGACCACGAATATTGAGCCACCACCAACGACCGGAGTCTGCCCCACGCCGGAACCGGCATTGTAGCGCCACAGGGCCGACAGACTGTCGGGCAGCGTCGTTAGGGCTGCGCCGGATAGCGCCGGATCGCCATGGTAGACCGGCCAGGAAGCGGTCTCGGCTGCATCGTCCGCCCCTAACGCGGCCGGTCCGCAAATGGCAACGGCGGCCAGGAGTACGGCCGCAGCCGCAAAACAGGTGTTGCTCATACAGCGAGGCATTTTCTGTACACCTCCATCATGCTATCCGCGGTCCTGGCCACATCAAACCGCTCACACACGGCCTTCCTGCCGGCCTGCCCGAGCCTGGCGGCCAGGTCGCGATCACGCAGCAGGGACTCAAGTGCCCCGGCAAGGGTCGTGACATCGTTTGGCTCGTAGCATATGCCACCTTGCGTGGCCTCGACGAGCTCTGGAAATGCGCCGATACCAGGCTGGACGACCGGAACCCCGCTCGCAAGCGCTTCCAGGATGAACATCCCGAAAGCCTCCGGCTGCGGCATCGGCACCGACATCACAGACAGCGACTTCAGGAACGCAATACGGCTGTCACGATCAAAGCTCGTGAGGAAGTCCACGGAGCCCAGCATCCCCCTTGAGCCCAGTTTGCGGCGAAGACGTTCGAGGAAAGATTTGTCCTCCGGTGTGTGTCCGCCCATCACCCTGAGCCGGAGGTTGCCTAGCCCGGTCTTTGACTTCAGGATCATGAACGCGTCAACAAGAACCTCCAGCCCCAGCGATTCACTCATCTTGGACAGGTATCCGATGACTGGTTCCCCGGCAGCCCCGCTGGCCACGGTGTATCCCCCGGTGCTTATGCCGACCGGAACAACATGGAACTTCCCTGAATCCATCCGCAGGCGCTCCTGCATCAGTTTGCTGTAATAGTTGCTTACCGGGATGAAGGCGCAGACGTCGGATGA
>SESH01094792.1_pt1 | contig 11105 bp, 15 predicted proteins | sample 3171561 | NCBI WGS metagenome assembly SESH01 (sample SAMN10866947, study PRJNA518727) | freshwater metagenome | biome: subpolar coniferous forest; feature: holomictic lake; material: water; isolation source: holomictic Lake 442 2011 16.5 m and 2014 13 m | place: Canada: near Kenora, Ontario
GGCAACCATGCCCGGACCAGTTACCACCCGACATGAGCCACCCGCCCCGCCCGCCGGCCAAGCGCAACACCCGAGACTGCCGCCGCGCCGACCCCGGCCCGACGCTACCAGGCACCGAGCCGCACCCGCACCCGGCCCGCAGCAGAGCCGAGCAAAACGCCCGCGCCAGGATGCTCGACCGGCCCGACACCGACATCGGCACCGACCAGCAGCGTGCCGCCGCAGCACTGGCTGCCGTGCAAGCCGCCGTCTCACGCGCCAACCGCCGCCGATACCAGCAACCATGACCGACACCGACCCGCCCGCCGCGCCCGACGCCGCACCGCAGCCCGACACCTCGCCCGCAGCCCGCAAGCGCGGCAACCAAGGCCGCAAACCTGCCCTCAATGATAGACAGTGGGAGGACATCCGCCGACAAGCCTGCGCTGGCACCGCTACAGCGACACTGGCGCGAGCCTATGGAGTGGCTCCGGCGTCCATCCGTAACAGAGCGCTAAGAGACCTCTGGCCTACCCCTAAGCGGCAATCCGCTGTAAATCAACTACTCACAGCGCAACGGATCTGTCACCGCAACGCCCTACCGCAACCAGACGGCAACACTTCCGGCGGGCGGCATGACATCAACGCATCAAGATCCGACGATGCGAGCGCCGAATTAGCACCATTTTCCCAAAATAGCACGATTTCAACAAAGCACGAAAACAACAAGGGAAGTCTTATAATCCCAAGCGATCCGGTGCAAGCAGCGGTTGCCGACGAGGTGGCGAGCTTGATAAGCCAAGCATTAGGCACGCTGGCCCCGCCAGCCTCGTGGCAGCAACTCACGCAGGCATTCGCGCTGTACCGGCAGGCCAAGGGGCTCGACAAGCCCGCGACCGCGCCTGGCAGCCGGGTGCTGATCCATGTGGGCGGATCAAGGCCGCGCGTGCGCGAGAGGGGCGCTGCCATCGAGGCCGAGACCGTGCCGGAATAGCGCAAAAGAGCGCAAAATGGCGAGGTTTTGCCCGAGTTAAGGCTCCACCAGTGCGCTGTAGCTATCGCGCCCGGCCATTGGTGCGCCAGGATTCACGCTGTCACGCTGTCCCAATACAAGGCGTGCGTTTCGGCAGGACACTTGGCCGCCAGTCAAGCAACGGAGCGGCAAGGGCGGGACAAGGGCAGGACGCCAGACCATTAAATCAGGACACCCGCGCACATGCCTGGCCAGCGGCAGCAGGGCAGCCGGGCAGCAGGCACGGCACAGGGGCAGGGCAGGGGCGGGGGGAGGCGCAGGGCATGGGCAGGGGACGCCACGGGTGGGAGTGCGGTGGCCCCACGGCGCTGGCTCGCGCGTTCATACGCGGGTTACGGACGGGAGTTGGATGCGGGGATGTGAGAGTTGTGAGAGTGAGGGGAAGCGTTGAAGCGGTGTGGGTTACGGACGGGAAGCGGTTACGGTCACGGGGATCGGCGGTTGCGGAGGCGTTGCTGGGGTTGCAAAAAAAAGGTGTTGACAGGTGAGCGGGATTGGGTTATTTGATGCGTGTTGCAGGAAGCGGCGCGGAAGCGGCCCTGACACTGCGGACCTGAACGGGCAGTCATCTTCTCGGGAACGTCCAGCTAGGCAGGGTGACGAGCAGAGCGTGGCGAGCAGATGCGGCACGACATAGGGATGGATGGCACTGGAAGGTCACACAGCACTCAACCTTGGGTGACTGCTTCGCCGGAAGGGGTAGGAAGTTCTGGACACGGCGGAAAACCTTGAGTTTGTCCGCTCGTTTTGCGTGTGGGAGGTTAGATATGCGGAACGGTGTTAGATTCTTTTTACAAAGATCAACTTGGCGGATGGGCCGAAGAGGGAGGCTTTGCGGTTGGCTTTTCTTTCCGCGCCGGTGGTCGTGTTGGCGCGGAAGCCGACGAGTCTGCCGCTTTGTACCGGGTTTTCGTCTTTGACGACTCTGAAGATGAAGAGGAATTTTCCGATGGTGGTGGTCATGCCGGTTGAGCGGTTGAGGTTTGCTGGCGCAGGATTCGTTTCACGGTTTCGACGGTGGCCTTGCAGCGGTCGGTGAGTTTCGCGGTGTGGCGGATCGACTGGCCGGATCGCAGCATCCGCACCACATCCGGGTGTTTGGCGAGTGTCTGCTTGTCGGTAATCCGGCCAGGCGGTCGTCCGAGGTGCTTCCCTTGGCGGCGTGCGGCGTCCATGCCGGAGCGGACACGGCGGCTGATGGTTTCGCGTTCGCTGCGTGCCATCTCACCCAGCAGGGCGAGCATCATACCGGCGGCAGGGTTGCGGTCGCCGTCCGGCAGCAGCGTTTCAATATGCTGGCTGTGCCAATAGATACTGACCCCGGCTTCATTGCAGCGTTCCACCGCGTCATGCAGCACCGCCGGGTGCCGGGACAAGCGGCTGACCTCGTGAATCAGAATCTTCTGAATCTGATGGGATTCCGCCAGTTGGAGCACATGCTGGAGTTTCGGGCGGTTGCGGGCCGCGCCACTCACCCCATCTTCGCGCACCACCTCAAGCACGTCCCATCCACGGGATGCGGCCACGGCCTGCAATTCGTCTATCTGTCTGCTGTTGTCCTGTTCGTCGGTGGAGACGCGGACCAGGATCACTACGGGTGTGCTCATGATGTGGGTGGGTTGGTTTCAGAACAGGCTGCTGCACCGAACGCTACCGCGTCGGTGAGCATGGTGTTCCCGCTTCGGTAGCGTTCGATGCGCTCCATGGCGTCCTGTTCGTTGTCGAGAATGAGGTCATGGTGGACAGCTTCAAGCAGGATGTCGAGCATCGCGGCTTCGGCGGATGCGGTGTCGGCGTCTTCGGTGGCGGCGGCGAGTCGCTGTGCGATGAAGCGGACGTGGCTGGCCACCAGCGCGTCGAGTTGGTCGGGCGCGTTCGGCACCCATAGACAGAATCCCGAGCATCCGGTGACGAGGTTGCTGGTGGTGATGAGGTTGACGATCTGCTGGCCGATTGATTCGGTCGAGGTAGCAATTTTGCAAGGTTCTTTGTTCATGGCGGTCAGGTCACAATCCTTTCGGAAGTATTGGTGATCCGTCTGGATTTTTAGGGAACTCAAAAGGCTTCCCGCCTGGCACCGGATGCGGGACGGTTGCTGCCCACGGGGCGGAATCTGTTACGATGGTTTTCTGACGTATCGAGTTGAGATTCGATCTCATGAATATGTTCTCGGCGCGGAGGCGGTCGCGCTCCTTTTTCAGGTCATCGCGGTCTTTTTTTAATACAGAAACGAGGTGGTGAAGATGGAATATTCTCCCTTCTTGTCCAAACTGTTCTTGAATCTTTGAGATCGTTTCACGTTGAACGTCACATACCTCTCTCAGTTCAGAGTTTTCTTTAAGTAGCGCGTTAATCTCGGTGACAGGTTCTAACGCCTCGCCAGTTTGCGCGGTTTCGGGAGCCGTGGCGGACGCGGATTGTCGGACGCAACGGACAGGAGCTATGGTAGAGCAAGCCATGGCTGATTTGTTTGTCGGAACGGCAATGGTTATCTCATGGTCGTCAAGAACCTTCTCAGCATAAAGGCAGCGTTCTTCCCATTTGGCGGCGAATGATTGCCATTCGGTGCAATCATGCTTGGTGTCGATGGCATCAAATCCCTTGCGGATTTGGTGGTCCAGTTCGGCATTCGCTTCCGCGACGGCGGCGGCGATGATAGAGTTGACGGTGTTCATTACGTTGAAAGAGTCCTCAGTGTGAGCTGTCAATTGTGCAAGGCACACATGGGCTGTGTAACGGTACTTTTCTGCTTCTTGTGATCTCATGGTTGTGGTGTTGGTTCTGGTTGGAGAGATTGCGGAGTCTGGCACAGGTGTTCTGATTTAGCCCACAGGATGACACACTCGATGAAAGTCTTCGGGTGCGGAACCTTGGCGATCATCTTCAAGGCATCCTCGCAGGTGAATTGGCGGGTGTTGCGGCCAGGCCACAGAAGCCCGAGTTCCTCGGCCCGTTTGGGATTTTGGTGGATGCGGCGGTGCCCGGACGGGCTGACCGGAACGACAAACAGCATGGTGGATGGCCTGCGGCCTGCCGGGTGGTGGTGTTCCATGTCCTCGCGCTCATACCAGCGGCCATTGAACGGGCACTGGCAGACTTGCGGAAGCGTGGCCTTGTGCGCCTTGTAGCGGGCCTCCAGTTCCTTTCTCCGTTCCGTCTGTGGCCGTGGCGAATTTTTGAGTTTGATTCTTCTCGCTTTCTTTTGTGCGATAGTGAGCGGTTTCCGCTTCTTCGGGGTGCGCTTGATGGCGGTGCGGCGCAGCGGTGTCCGCTTCTTGGCAGCGGCAGGTTTCCGCTTCGGCGCTGCACGTTTAAGCGCGACACGCTTCATGGGTGTCCGGCGTTTGGGTAGTTTCTTCGGGGTCATGGCGTGCGCGGTTCGTGGCGGATGCAGCCCGTGAACCATGAAAAGACCGTATCCTTGATGGACTTGCAGTATCCCTCGGTGACATTCCCGCCAGGTGCAACAAAATGCACGCAGGAAGCGCAATGTTGGCTTTTCGGGTTTGGTTTCTGGTTCTGGCTCATAGCGGCAGGTGCGGTTGAGAGTGGCAGTGCTCAAGCATGTCGGCGGCTTCGGTGAGCAGCGAGTGAGCAAGCGGGGCAGGGACTGATGCCGCATAGTGCCTCATTTCCTTGACCAGTTCCTTCCATCGCGGCACCGGCTTCGGCTTCGGTTTCGGTTTCCGCACCTCGCCATTTTGCGTCCTGTTAGCGGCGCGTTTCACGATGGGCCGATCCGACGCGGCGGCAATCTCGGCGGTTGTCACCGTCACTCGTTTCCAGCCACGATGATCGGGTTGGACAGTGTAGCAGGGTCCGTTTGGCGTGAAGAACGCTCCGTTGCTGACTACCTTGCCACTGGCGCGGTGGCGGCGTCCTGTGCGAAGGTAGGTGACGGTGCGGTTGCTCATCGGTGCGGGCATCTTGGAGCGGATTATTGAGCGAGTCAACAAAAATCTTGTGAAAGTTGTAATTTTCTTTTCCCGCCGTCACAGCAGCGGCATCTGCACCGACAGCGCGGCAGGTTTCGGATTCCGCTCGGCGGCACGCTCGGCGGCGAGACGGGCGGTGCAGCGGCGATGACAGGGGCTGCACAAAGTTCTGAGATTTTCCAAGCCACACGACCCGCCACCCTTCACGACCGGAACGATGTGATCCATGTCCCATCCGGTTGAACGGCGTGGCGACCAGCCGGGGTTGTTGGGGACAAGCCGTTTACTCAGTGCGGATCGTAGTTTCTTGACCTCCGCCCAATCGACCTTTCCAAAAACTTCCCGATTCACAAACCATCGCACCAACCTTTCCGCTTCCGCGTGGTGTGCCTTCCACGCCTTGTATTCCTTGCTGGCATCGCATCCGCAGATCGCGCACACGCCACGGTCCCGCTTGTAAACGGCTGCCCTAGCATGCCCGGAATGGCTGACCAGAAGGGCGGCATCGACGCATGCGAGAGAGCAGAATGTGCGCCGTCCCTTCGGCACCGGCCCTTCGCACCACCGGCACAGCGGCTCGCCCTCTGGCCCGCGCTTCTGCTTTGGAATCCGTGCGTGACGGGGTGGGTGGGGTGAGGGCGGGTTCATCGGCGCTCGAAGGTTTCAGCAATCTTGGCGTCCAGTCCCGCAACGTAGGCTTTCCAACTATGGATCGGCTTGCCATGAACGTCCACCCATCCGCCGCTTTTCATCTCGTCGAGCAGGTTTGGGCGGTACTCAATGACTTTTTCCAATCCCGCGCTCTCAAGGTAGGCGTCGAATTCTTCTTGGTCGGGAATCCGCAATGTGCGCGGCTGGCGGGGGGGACGGGCGCTTAGAGCACAGGGGGGTGCTGCCGGGGCCGCAACCGTAACGGGAACTCTCTTCGGCTTTGAAGCTGAAACTTTACAGCCATCCGAACCCCCTACGCCTGTGCCAACGGCATGGGCGTCAGCTTTAGTCGCTTTAGTCTCAGTCTCAGTACCATCATTCTTAATATGTGGTGGATTGTCCGTAAACGGAAAACCCGTTCGCGGTGAAACGGTGAAAATTGGGGAATCACTGATTTTCCAGACACCTTTGGCAAAGCGGCTTCTTGCACCCCGTCCTTGGACAAATTCAGCGTATCCAACGTCCCTGATTTCCTTCAAGGCCGCTCTGACGGCATCGCGTCCACCAGTGCCGTTGCGGATAATGTCGGTGACATGTGCCTGCCATCCTGACGGCTTCCCAAGCAGGTAGCACAAGACACCCTTGGCTTTCCACGACATATCCGTGCGTGACAGGATTTCCTTTGGGATTCGTGCAAACGGATCGCTCCGCTTCGCCATGATGATGATCGTTTGTTCTTCCATTGTCTTGGTGGTTAATTTCCCATCACGATTGTAGCACCGGGTAAGGTGTCTCCGTACAAAGAAATTTGATTGCGAACGTCATCTAGGAATAATTGAAGCATTTGGAAGTCATCGTTATTTTTCTTGGCGTCATCCCATAATTCATGGAGCCAATCACGACAGAAACATCCTTCCGGCCAGTCAGGGACTTCGCTCAAATCAAAGTCTGTGGTGTTGTCTTTTGGGACTCCCATGATGTCTAAAATAACGTCAATCAGGTTGATCCGCAGGTTGTCACAATCGCCTCCGGTAGCTTTTTCCAAGGCTTCGACTCTGGTATCGTGATCCGCTTCCAATTGAAGAAGCGCAATAATTTGTTCGTCTGATATGGTATTCATGGTGGTTTGGGGTTGAAATGAAAAGGCCAGCAACGGGATTAGGGAACCGCTGCTGGCCTTTGAATCCTGAATTGTGTGAACTCCTCAGAAAGAACCGTGACGTGATCCCTAATCGTCGTCGGGGCGAATATGAGCCGTCCCTGCGGCGGTGGCAAGCAAAAAGATGCGGGAGGCGAAAAAAAAGTTTGGCACGAAGAGAAGGACTCGAACCCTCATAGGCGAATTTGGAGGCCGCCGTCCTACCGTTGAACGATCTTCGTGTTGGTTCTAGGCCAAGGACTCGAACCTTGCTGACGAGCTTATGGGGCTCGTGACTCACCTGTTGTCTTGCCTAGGATAGAAGCCCCGGAAGCAAAGCTGGATGGCTGCCATTTCTCCTTGCGGTATCCCCATAGGGAGTCCAGCTAATGCTTCCGGGACGGGGAGAGACTGGCCCCGCGCCGTGGCTGAGTCAAGCGCAAAACTGCCGCAGGATGTAATTTATGCGGAAAGTGTGCAAATTGTGATTGACACCGCTCCGGGATCGGGTCAGCGTGTCGGCACCGAAGCACCCGCCACCATGGAAAACGACACCACCAGACCAGACGGCTACACATGTTCTACCGCCGCGCCCGCCGCCGATCCGCGCAGCGAGTATCCGTTCACGCCGGACACCGCGCCGGAGCCGGAGACGGACCCGCGCAGCCAGTTTCCGTTCACGGACGTTCCTGAGCCGGAAGCCGGATTCGTGCCCGCGCCGGTGGCTACCGTCCCGGCCCCTGCTGATGGGGAACCTATTGGAGCGCCGGTTGGCTCGTATCCTGCCGCGCCCGCGCCGCGAGTGACGGAGGTTGACATGATGGACCCACCGTTCAGTTCGGACCCGCCCGCAGAGGCGGATGCGGTGCAGGTTCAGCCACCGCTCAAAGCCGTGAACGCCGCCCCCGCGCCGCAACTGGAATCTGGATTTGACATCCAGGAACCCGCCACCGCCACCGGCCCGCTCGACGAAACGGAACCGGTCACGCAACCACCACCGACGCCATGAATATCGACACTGGACCAGAACAACTCAGCAGGCTTTTCGCCAGAGAGGCAAAACAGCTATGTCCAACAAAGCGGGAACCTTCCGAACCTGTAAATGTGAAGTGTTACCACTGCCAGCCTTTATGTCTTCACGATACCAGATTCGCCATATTTACGCACGCATGGCTGGCAGGAGTCAAAGCGACCGTTGACAGATTCCCGAAAGGGATGGTGATGGACGTTCAGTGGATTGTCGGAAAGGGAGAATTCCACGATACCGGCCACTACGCGATATTCCTCGACATGAACAAGGATGGAAAACCGGACCCGGAAGCCGTGCCGGAAGCCGCTGCCGAACCAAAGGCACCGGAGCCAGTGTGGGTGGGAGTTTCCACAGGAAGCGATGATATTGTAGCTTTGGACAGTATCGGAAGACTCTTTGAATTGGGATTTTCAAACGAAGGAAGATTCTGGAGGAAACCACTACCACAGCCTCCCGCGCCATGACATCCGCCACCCTCACCATCCAAGCCACCATCCCCCGCCCGGAATGGGAAGGCCGCGCCAAGCACGGTTCATGGCAGGAACCGGCAGCGGTGGTGATGCGCATGGTCAAGGGCGGGTGGGGCATCAGTGAAGCGGTGCGCAAGGTGTGCGCCGACATCGGCGTGCCTGCCCACTACCACTCCCGCGCCTTCGCGGGAATCCGTGGTGCCTACTACCAGTTCCGAAAGATGACGAAACCGAAACGATCATGAGTGAATTACTTCGAGAAAGGATAATTGCTTCTCACACCGAAGCTCAGGCAAAAATTCCAATAATGGAATTGCAATATCTGTTCGATGCTCCAGACCTTACGGACGCGGAATGGGAAAGGTGCTTGGAGATGAAGCAATATAGGCTCGATGGGATTGCACAACACATTTCCGATCTTCATGGATTTATGGATAGTTTTGGAGTTAGAAGGGATCGCGAAGAAAACGAGAAAAAATGGAGTGGAGACTTATCGCCACTCTCAATCTTTGAGAGAATCCAATTACTCACAAAACGCCCATGAACCTACTACCCGACCCGCCGCCCGAATCTAACGCCTCGCAAAATGGCGCGGTTTCCACCGAGTCCGCGCTGCGGTCCGCGCTGCAAGGATTGCTCGATTCGTTTGATTCTTTTGATTCAACCGGACCAGCAAGAGGAATCGCCGCCGCCGCGCTCGCGCTGCCGCCGACACCGGTGCCGGACGCCGACTCCGACGTCGACGTGGTGGAAATCGTGCCCGAAGGCGCGAAACCCATCTTCCACCTGCCAGACCGCTACAAGTCCGCTCTCATCGGTCACACGGTGGACGCACGCCGCCGCCCCCGCTTCGTCTATTCGCTCTGCAAGCTGGTCTTGGAATCCCAAGTCGAGAACCACTGCTCGGAACGGGACGCACAGGACCGGGTGTTCAAGATCATGCTCAACGCATCGGCACAGTGGCTGGACCAGTGCCCGGTGTTCTGCGACGACACGGTTTCACAAAAGAGCCGAATCATCCAACCGGGGAGATTCTGATTCATGGCACTCGTCACCTACGGCCTCGACATTGACGAAACCGGCGACGAGACGGCAGACCAACTGGCATGTGAATGCTTTGCGTTTCGCACAGGGAGAACGATTGAACAGGGCGGATTGGGGAAGTTTCTTCACTTCAAACACATTGTCGATTTACTTTGGAACAATCCAGAGTTGGGGTGCAACAAGCGGTTTGTCTGGAATGAGTGGGCAGAGGGAATCTTCCGAGACCTTTGCGACAATAAATACTACGCTCTATCAGGTTCGGCCTCGTCTGGAAAATCCGATCCGTTGGCATTGTGGGCAATCGTCAACTACATCAGTGATCCCACCCACTGCAAGGTTCTGGTCATGTCCACCACCATCGACGGTGCCAAGCAACGCATTTGGAAAACCCTTATTGAATACTGGCGTGAGATACCAGACTTTGAAAAAATCGGGAAGTTTTTGGATTCGCGAAACATTATCAAGGGATTGAACTACGACGGTGTGACGTTCGGGGATTCAAGCGGTATCCGCCTTGTGGCAACCGACAAGTCAAAGGAAAAGGATGCTCTCGACAAACTTATTGGCATCAAGGCACCTAAGACTGACGGGGTGGATGGACGGATAGGAAAGGTAATTGTGGAAATTGACGAAATGACAGGATGCTCGGTGAGCGTCTATCACGCGGCCAAGACGAATCTTGCATCCAACAGGAATTTCCAGCTTGCCGGGATTGCCAACTTTAATGATCCGTTCGATCCATTCGGACTACTTTTCAAGCCAAAGCAAGGATACAAATGGTTGCTAGACGATGAGACGATCATGGAGTTTGAGACAGAGGATGGCGGAAAGGCCAGAATCCTAGATGCCGAACTTTCACCACGACTCACCAAAGGGCAGGAGGAGTGCAGTTGGATGCTTTCCAGAGAACACATCGAAGAATTGGAAGCGCACTACGGCAGGAACTCTCCGCAGTTCTACCGGATGGTGAAAGGCCGTCCTTCACCGAAGGGATCGGATATTTCCATTTACGACCCTGCGGAACTAATCAAGGCCGGGGCGATGGAACGGGTGTTGTGGAGCATGGCAAAGCCGGTCATGTCGGCATTTCTTGACGTTGGGTTCACGAATGGGGGCGATCCATCAGTCGCCACTTTTTCAAAGCTCGGAACGTCCATAAAGGGTGTCCAGACTCTTGAATTCGTTGACCAGATAACGATCAACATCGATCTCAAGGCGAGTGACAAGGAGCGTGGATTCCAAGTGGCCCATGAATACAAGAAGGAGTGTATCAGGCGCGGCATCCCGCCAAGATTGGCCGGTTACGACGCCAGCGGTGGTGGCGGCCCGTTCGGTGACATTTTGCGAACTGTCTGGAGCAAGGAGGTGTTGCCGGTGGAATTTGGAGGATTGGCAAGCACTCGCCCGTCAAGCACCGTTAACAGCAAACCGGCGAGCGAGATGTATGCGAACCGGGTTACGGAACTCTGGTATGGTGCCAAAGGATTCTTCCGTGCCGGACAGATTCGAGGTGTCAGCGACGAACTGGCGAAAGAACTTTGCAGCCGCCGTATCGCCAAAGACAATCAGAAAGGCGAGGCTTCGAGGAAACTCAAGACGGAATCCAAGCGGGATTACAAGATGCGGGAAGGGAAGTCCTGCGACAACGGTGATTCAGCACTTGGTGGCATCGAGGTAGCCCGCCAGCGTCTCGGATTCCGGTGCGTGGAGCGTGCGGCAAAGCCGGAGACGGTTGCCGGTGCCGCGCCGCAGAGCAACAGCTTCCCGATGCACCTGTTTCAGACCGGACGGCAGCCGCTCAGTTTCAAACGCGGCCCGCGCAGGT
>SESH01009057.1_pt1 | contig 11100 bp, 10 predicted proteins | sample 3171561 | NCBI WGS metagenome assembly SESH01 (sample SAMN10866947, study PRJNA518727) | freshwater metagenome | biome: subpolar coniferous forest; feature: holomictic lake; material: water; isolation source: holomictic Lake 442 2011 16.5 m and 2014 13 m | place: Canada: near Kenora, Ontario
CCTGGTATTTGGAACCGCTGACATCCTATCTTCCCGCTTGCGATCCGGTAATGAACGGCCTACAGTTTGTCATGGACTAATTACAGGTCATCCATGGGGGGCGCAAAGGTCGGAACGCGGGAGGCGAATGTGGAACCCAGTCCGTATGTTCAGGTAAGCATTCTCGAGGGCGCGCGTACTGCGTGCCAGACAAGCTGGACTTTCCGCAACGTAAATAGCCCTTTTGCCCGCATCTATCACCTCAACAGCGGGCGCGGTACCGTGGTTCATCATGGTCGGACCTTTGCCATGGAACCCGGCCCGCTATACCTCATTCCGTCCCACACGCTCTCGCACTACTCATGTCCGTTCCACATGAGCCTGAACTGGATACATGTGACGGCGACGGTCAACCGTAGTCTGGACCTCTTTTCCGTGCTGGAACCGGCCTATGTGTATCAGCCCGGGAGGAACGAGGATCTCGCCGGCCTTTTCCAGCAGATGCTGGACGCGATGCACCGGCCGGGCGTCGGCAACAGGCTCAAGGCGGAGGGGCTGGCGGCGTACCTGCTGTCGCGCTTCTTCGATCACATCCCGGCGGCGGCGCAGGATGACGGGTTTGTCCGGCTGCGCCGTTTCGATCCGGTGGTGGCGTTCATGCGCGAGAACCTGGCACAGCCTTTGACGCTGGCCGGGCTGGCCTCCCGGATCCACCTGCACCCGACCTACTTCTCCAATCTGTTCACAAGGGTCATGGGGACGTCGCCGATCCTGTACCTGATCCGGCTGCGGGTCGAGAAGGCCAAGGAGCTCTTGTGGTTCACAGACGAGCCGGTGAAACAGATTGCGGCCGCGGTCGGGTTCAACGATGAGTTCTACTTCTCTCGCCAGTTCAGGCAGATCGCGGGCTGTTCGCCGCTGCAATACCGCCGCAACCGGGTCAGAACGCCTTCCGGCTATCCGGCTTGATCCGCTTGGCGGTGGCGATCACCGATAACGGCGGGGCTTACGGTGAAGGTGGGCGATGGCATACACGACGATAGTATCGCCCTCGACTGCATACCAGACGCCGTATGGAAAACGGTTAACGAGCATGCGGCGGATGCCCTCGCCCAGATCCGCACAAGTCTCCGGGTACTGCATAACCAAACGTACAGACCGGTCAACTTCGACGATCAGCTCCGCTCCCAGCCCTGGAACCTGGTTCTCGTACCATTCAAAGGCATCCTGCAGTTCCCGTTCAGCCGTGAACAAAAACCGCACTTTCATGGGCGGGAAAATCTCTCCAGCACATCGGCGTACGCGACCGTTTTGGTTTGTCCGAGACGATAGGCTTCGCGCCGTTCGCGCACTTCCGCCAGCCATAGCGCGTCCAAAACCGGATCAGGTTGGTCCAACTCCACCAGAAGTTCGTCCACCAAACGCGTCTTCTCGTTGTCCGGCAATTCGCGGATGCCCGCACGAACCGTTTCAAATGTCGCAGTCATGATTTCAGGATACTGGGTCGTGATCCGAAGTTCAAGCATGCTTCATTGCATGCCATGGTCTTCGGCGCCAGCGCGGGGTAACCAGTCACTGAAAGAGGAAGCGCCTGCTCACCCCCCTGCGGTCCGGAAGTCCTTACAGGCGGCCACGTAGGCCTCGATGTTCGCCCACGGCACTTCCGGCTCGAGGAGGTGCGTGGGGCAGCAGAACAGCCCGCCGGAGGGGCCGGCCAGTTCCAGGTTTTTGAGCACCACGGCGCGCACATCCTTGGGCGTGCCGAACGGCATGGTGGTCTGCGTTCCGATCGTGCCGTTGAAGGAAAGCTGCCTCCCGTACTTCCTGTGGATCTTCTCGAAGGGCATGCATTCCGGCTGGACGGGGTTGAGAATGTCAATGCCGGCCTCGATCAGGTTGGGAATCAACGGTTCCACGAAGCCGCAGGTGTGGTAGAAGATCAGGATGTCCGGCTTGATCCGCTTGGCGGTGGCGATCACCTTGGCCAGGCGCGGCTGTAGCCACGTCCGGTACATGTCCTGCGACATCATGATCGTGCTCTGCATGCCGACATCGTCGCCGAGTTCCACGACATCTACGCCCGCTTCCGCAAACAGCGCCACTTGCTTGCAGGCGATTTCCGTGATCTTATCGAGCATGAACGTGGCTTTCTCGTCCTCCATCGTCATGTCCATCATCAACTGGGTCATGTCGCGAATGTACCAGGCGGTTTCCCAGATTGTGCACTGCATGGAGGCAAAGGCGGCCAGCCCCTTGGCATGGGCCTCTGCCACAGCTTGGCGGATGTGGGCCGTGTTTACCGTGTCAATCTCCGGAAAGGGGTAGGCCTGCAGCTCCTCGAGGGAGGTGGCCCGACCCAGCGGATGCCGCATGTAGGTCATGTGCATGGCCGCCTCGCCTCCCGGTTCATTCGCCACGCCGTACACGTTGAACGTGGTTCCCGGCTTCAAGGGCGTGTCGAAATAGCGCGACCAATCGATATCGGGGCGCTGCTTGAACTCCGGCCAGGGCAACCAGCCCAGGCAAAACCCTTCGGGGTAGTTGAAGTACTCCTCGATCGACGTTTCGCCGGCGATCTTCCGGAACGTTTCCCAAAGCGACGGACAAAGGCCGAACCCAACCGGCGCGTGCTGATATCCCGTGCGTTTGTACAAGCCCAGCAGATTCTCCCGTGGTGTCATGGTCTTCGCGCCCTTTCCCGGTGTGGTTGTTTTCGGCAAAACAGATTTTCAGGCCAAACAAGCAATAGGCTAACTTATATGACGCATGACCGAATATTGCCATAGCTGCCACGGCAGGAATCATATATATTTCGGCACTCCATGCGTAACGAGTATTCAGGAACCCGGGATGAGACCGGCATGACCGGCATGACGCTTCGCACCGTCTGGAATGTCGACCAGGGGCGCTCCTATGATATTTGGCGCACGGGTCCTGTTGCCGACATCCTGATTGCCATCCGCACGCACCGCGGGCTGGGTCGCATTATGCTGCGCCATCGGACGCTGGAACTCGAACCCGGCACCTTTCTGCTGGTGCGCAATTCGGCCATCCAGCGCTATCACTGCGCCGCCGCGGAGTGGGCGTTTTGGTGGTTTGAATTCATCGCCAACGGGTCGCTCCCTTGCGGACTCGAGGAGCGGATCGAGGCGCCGCTGCACATGCCGGCTGAATCGGCGGCGGTCGAGGAGATCATGACCTCGCTGCGAAGCCCCAATGCCATGCGGCGCATGCAGGCCTCCGCCGGTCTGGCCTGGCTGATGACCGGGTGGCTGGCAAGCCGTTCCAATCCACCGCCGGGTCAAGGGGTGCCACTGCGGCAGCGCGAAGCCATTGAGCGCGTGGTGCAAACCCTGCACACCCGGCTGGACGGCAGTTGGACGATCCCGGCGATGGCCGCCGCCGCCGGCATGAGCGAGCGACTCTTTCGCAACGTCTTCGCGGCGGTCACCGGTATTCCGCCCAAGCTCTTCTATGGGCGCCTGCGGCTGGATGCGGCCAAGGAACATCTGAGCCTCGGTCAGGCCAGCATCAAGGAGCTGGCCGACATGCTTGGCTTCTCAAGCCCCTTTCACCTGAGCCGGGAGTTCAAACGGCGCTTCGGAGTGGCCCCTTCTTCTGTTCGTGGGAGAGGGCCCTTCGGGAGCTCACAGGCGCCCCGGCCTCCCGGCTGATCTGTGGTGAACTGGACATTCCCTCCGGTCTCTGACATTCTTCGCATCCTGGACTCGGCGCTTTCTATTATCCCGTGTCCGCTGGCCGTATTAGAGAAGAGGAAAAACCATGACACAGAAACTGCAGTTTGACGTTCCACTCAGAGTAGCCGTGGTCGCCCAGGACGACTGGGGACTGGCGCCGGAACACCTTGACGCCGCGCGCGCGTTCTTCAATTCCACCGATACCGTGGACGTGATGAAAGGGTCCGACGTGGCCGCCGCGGGCGAGATCGACGTCGCCTTCTGCACCGCGGTTTGCGGGTCATCGGGACTCGCGCAAGTCCTGGCGCCGACCCGCATCCCGGCGCTGGCCCTCTTCCCGAGCCGCGGATTCCATCCCTACCACGCCGCGTTCTATCGCGAGCTGGAGCAACGGGGCGGGATCCGGCTTCCCGCAAACACGCCCGAGGAGATTGCGGCCTCGGTCCGGGCCGTCCGTGCGCGCAAGGCACTGAAGAGCATGAAACTCATCGTGGCGGAGTTGAAGGGCAACGAGCGGCGGCAGGAGGAACTTCGCCTTTTCAGCGCCGGGGCCCGCGCCCGGCTCGGCGTGGAAGTCCTGATCCGGGATGTGTCGGAATTGAAGGAACGCGCCGCCGCCCAGGATGACGCGGCTGCCGATCGCGAACTGAAGCGCTGGTATGCCGAAGTGCTCGAGGGGCCGGGTGAGATGAACGAGGCTCACATGCGCCAGGTGGCGAAGCTCTACCTCGCGCAGCGCGCCATGCTTGACGAGACCGGCGCCGTGGGCATCACCCCGCAGGATATCGGCGGCTTCCTGACGATTCCCAATCCCGTGACGATGCCCAACGTCAGTTATGGCCCGCTCGCGGCCGACGGGTACCTGGTCTGCGAGGAGGGCGACATCGAGGTGCTGGCCTCCGAGCTTCTTCTCTATGCCGGCCTCGGCGCGCATCCGACCATGAGCAATATCTACTACGGGTTTCGCGACCGGTTCAGCGCGCTGGCCAGCCACACGCAGTACACGCCCGACATGGAACTTGAAGACATCCGCCAGTGCTTTGCCGACCATCATTTGACGGCGGCGCACTTCAGCACGTCCGGCGTGCTCCCGCCGGGCATGATGGTCGAAAAACGTTACCGGGTGCGCGAGGCCCTGCCTTCGTGGCCTGGCCAGAGCATGATTGCCTCGACCCCGAAACTCGGTCCCGTGGTTATGGCGCGCCTTTCGGGCGATGCCGCGACCCTCCACCTGGTGCCCGGCGAGGCCGATGGTCTCGGCCAGGGCGATCAATACGGGTGGTATCGGGGGCGGTGGTTCATCCGCGTTCCCGACGCCAGGGATTTTGCCGAACGGTGTCTGTACCAGCACTACGCCATCGGGCCTGCCCCCTGCGGCCGAGCCGCACTCGAAACACTGTGTGCGACCCTGCTGGGGCTTCGCCCGGCATAGACTATGCGTGCTGATGCGTCTCGGCGGCCGGTGAAGTCCGGCTTGCGTGCCGGCGGCGATCGTATACGATACGACGGATATGAGCCTGAAAGTCATCACGCAGTTTCCCGGCGGCAACGCCGCGGATGTCGAGATTCTCAGCGGCGGCCCGATTCCCGAGGTGCGCTTCGCTTCCGACCCGTGCGGAGGTCCCGAAGTCATGTGGTTCCACTTCCGGCTGGAGGAGACCGCCCCCGACCCGGCCACCCAGACCAAGGTGCGGTTGACCTGGACCTATTTCGACAACGTGGCGGGTGCCGCGGAGTCACCGGACTGCGTCCCGGTTTATCTCGTTCCCGGCCAGACGTGGACGCGCCTCAAGAAGGGCGATGAAACGCGGACACCCGACGGACGCCGGCAGCTCTCGTGGTCCCTCCCGCATCCCGCGCCGGCCATCGAGTTCGCCTTCTGCTTTCCCTACGGCCCCGCCGATGTCGACGCGGTGCTGGATCGCTCCAAGGACTACTGGCAGGCGGTCCCCATCGGCCTGAGCCAGGGTGGGCGCCGCCTCCTGCGCCTGCACAATGCCCCCGGCTCGCCGGGCGGCACGCAGCCGGGAATTTACATCGTGGCCCGTCAGAACGCCGGCGAGACGCCCGGCTCGTGGGTGCTCGACGGTTTCCTGCGGCACTGGGCCCAGATCCGCAAGGGCGCCTATGTCATCTGGGCCGTGCCCCTGGCGGATATCGACGGCGTGGTGCGCGGTCATTACGGCAAGGACAACTTCCCCTACGACCTCAACCGCGCCTGGGGCGTCCCCCCGATGCGCCACGAGACGCTGGCGATCCGGCACGATGTGGAGCGCTGGAAAGCGCGCTGTCGGCCGATCCTCGCACTCGATCTGCACGCACCCGGCGCGTGCAGCCGGGACGGCGTTTACGCCTGCATGTCCAAGGACCCGGCCGCACCGATGGCCGCGGAGGAAACCAAGTGGTGCAATGTCTTCCAGAACGAACTGCAGGCGGAATTCGCGGCGCCGGAGTTCAAGCGCGTGGCCGCCGATCCCGCCCGCCGGGAGACCCCGAGTTTCAGTTCGTACCTGCGCGACGAAATGGGCGTCCCGTCACTCGCCCTTGAGATCCCCTATTCTCAAATCGCGGGCAACGTGCTGACCCAGAAGAGCTACCGCGAAATCGGGCGCCGCCTGGCGCTGGCCATCTTGCGCCGCCACGGGTGATCGACACACGCCGCGTTCAGACACCCATGGTCATACGGCGGAGCAGCCCTTTGACCGGTTCGAGCAAGCGAATCAGGGGTTCCCCATACGGCGAGTAGTAGAGCCGGAGGAATAGGGCCTTGCGCAGGGAGTGGCGCCGATAGACGTTGTAGGCGAACGTCCGGAAACATTTCAGGATCTCCTCACGGGGAAATTGCGGCATTTTCAGGATCGTGTCCGTCCGCCCCACGAACTCGCCGTCCGCCTTCCCGGTATCGATGAACCCTTCTTTCTTGCAGACTTCGGCCAGCCTGGTGCCCGGGTACGGTTCGAACACCCCGATGATCACGCTGCCGGGGTTGATCCGCGCGTTCAACTCGACCGTCTCCCGATGGATGGCCGGTGTCTCGTAAGGGAAGCCCACGATATTGAACGACTTGGTGGTCAAGCCGGCCCGATGGCAGGCGGCAAAACCGGCCTCGATCACCGCATTGGTCTGGTTCCGCCCCAGCACCTCACGCCGGAAGGTTTCGCTGCCATTCTCGATGCCAATGCAGACGCGCCGGCATCCGCCTTCTTTCAGGATGCGACAGATATCGTCGTTCAAGGTCTCCGGCCGGGCATTGATGTCAAAGGGCAGGTTGAACTCGGCCCGGTAGGCCTCGCAGAACTCCGCCACGAACTTGCGCTGCACCGTGAAACAATCGTCGTTGAAGTAGAGCGCCTTGACCTTGTACCGGCCCACCACCTCGCGAATCTCGGCCAGGCAACTCGGCACGCTCCGGAACCGGACATAGGCGCCGGTCTGCTTTTCCCGCAGGGCGTGGTTGCTGCAAAACGTGCATTTGTAGGGACACCCGCGCGAAAACATCAGCAAAGCCGTATGGAAATCGGAATCGATAATGGACTGGTAGTCGAACAGCCCCACATCGGAGAAGGGCAGATCGTCCAGGTTCCCGTGAAACGGACGCGTCGGATTCCGGGCGATGCTGCCGTCCTTCCGCTTGATGAACAGGTTCGGGATCGTCTCCGGCCGTTCCCCGCGCGCCAGGGTCTGAACCAGTTCCAATAGCGGAAACTCGCCTTCGCCGACGCAGAGGGCATCCAGCCCCGGGGTTTGCTCGAGGCATTCGGGCGCGAGGGTGGCGTGCTGCCCGCCGAGGATGGTGAACGGCTTGAAGGGCTGCAAGTCCCGGAAAATGCGCTGCACGTAGGCGAACTGGGGTGAAACGGCGGAAAAGGCCAGGACGTCCGGCTGCCACTCCCCGATCACGCGCGTCAGCGCGGCAGGGTCATACTGGCCGAACATGTAGTGCAGCCGGGTCTGGTGTCCGTCACGCTTGAGCATGGCGCTGAGCATGCCGATGCCGAAATGATAACTCTTGGCGCCGCCGCGCACATTGAGATCCGTATAGACAAAAAGTATTTTCATGTTCCGTTCCGCACCGCCGGCTGTGGCCCGTCCCGATCGCCGAATCCCTCGTTTGTGAGGGTTAATCATGCACCGGAGACCAACCCGTAGTCAATCGTCCTGAACACCGGTATTGCCGCCGGGGATGGTTGATGGTAACTGTAATGCGTTATGAACACGATCAATACGAAAAGCGTGATCATCCAGCGGGAAATGGGCGCAGGCGGGAAAACCGTGTTCCGCAAATACGGCGAACTGATCATCGGCCGGACCGGCCTGGCTGCTTTCCTGAAATATGAGTTGATCGTGTTGTTCTGCTCAACCGTTCCCGGTGCACTCGGCCTCTTCCTGCGCTCCAAGCTCTTCCCCCTGCTCCTCCAGCGGTGCGGGCGCGGCGTGGTGTTCGGGCAGAACGTCACCCTGCGTCATCCGCACAAGATCGTCCTCGGCGACAACGTGGTGATCGACGACAACTGCCTGCTCGATGCCAAGGGCGAGGACAATACCGGCATCCGGATTGGCGCCGGCGTGTTTCTTGGACGCAACTCCATCCTGAGTTGCAAGAACGGCGACATTGTCCTGGAGGACAACGTGAACATCGGTTTCAATTCGGAGGTCTTTTCGGGCAACAACGTGACGATCGGACGGGACACCTTGGTGGCGGCGTACTGCTATTTCATCGGGGGCGATCATGATGCCGCCTCGATGGATACCGCCGTCCTGCATCAGGGCAGCACGGCCCGCGGGATCCGGATAGGGCCCCAGGCCTGGTTCGGGGCGGGCGTGAAGGTGCTCGACGGCGTGACGGTCGGCGAACACTGTGTCGTCGGTGCCGGGGCGGTGGTCACGAAGGATCTTCCGGCTGCCGCCGTTGCCGTGGGCGTTCCGGCGCGGGTCATTCGCTATCGCGAGGGGAACGGCTGACGATGGCGGAGCGACGCATCATCAATGTGCTGCAACTCTGTGAGCACTTCGGCGGCAAGGAATCTCAACTGCACGGGGTCGCCCGTACTTTCCAGTGGTGGATTCCCCGTTTCGACCGGTCGCGTTTCAACGTCCTTTTGTGCAGCCGCAAGGGGTACGACAAAGCCGCCGAACAGATGATCCAAAGCGGGGTGACGCCGCTATACCTGGGGTACGGCAAGTATGACCCGCGCAACCTGTTCAAACTGATCCGGATGATCCGCGAACACCGGATCGACATCCTGCATTTGCATGGCTATGGCGCAGGCACCTGGGGCCGCATTGCAGGCGCCCTTCTGGGCAAGCCCGTGATCATTCACGGACGCGGCAACTATCATTCCGTTCCTCCCGTGCAGCAGATCGTCGAGCGCCTGCTCGGTCCCCGGACGCGGTATGGCCTGGCCGTATCCGCCTCAACGCGCGACTACATGGTCCAGCACTGGCACGTGCCCGAGGCGGCTGTGCAAGTGGTTTATAACGGGGTCCCCTTCGACGATATTCGTCCGGTGAGCGCCGAATGGAAGCGGGACCTCCGCCTTCAGTGGGGCTGCGGGCCGGAGGACAAGGTCCTCGGCATTGTCGGGCGCCTGGAGAGTTTCAAGGGACACCGGGAAGCGTTTCGCGCGCTGCAACAGGTCCGGAAGACGATCCCGAATGTGTTCATCTGGGTTCTTGGCGACGGCGTTTTCGAGCAGGAGTTGCACGCCTGGGTGAAAGAACAGGGCATGACCGATTGCGTCAAGTTCCTAGGATTCCGTCGCGATGTCCGGGAGGTCATGCAATGCTTCGATGTCCAGGTCTTTCCCGGCTACCGGGAAGGCACGCCGAACACGTTGTACGAAGCGCTGGCGGTGGGCAACGCGATCATCGCCTCACGCGTGGACGGGCAGGCCGAACTCCTGGTGGATGAACAAACCGCCCTGATGTTCGAAGCCGGCGACGTGGACAAGCTGGCGCGACAGATTCTGCGCGTGCTCCAGACTCCGGCCCTCATGACCGCCTTGCGTGCGGCATCGAAATCCCGGTCGGCGGATTTCGATGGCCTGCGCTGTGTCGAAACCATCCAGCGTCTCTACGAGCGCATCATGGTCGAGAATCCGGCTTAGCAGGAGTTGCCTGTTCCAGGATGAGAATCGTCAGACAAATCCTCACGCCTGCGGTCTTCCTCCTGGCCATGGCGGCCGGGGTGCGGCTCTATATGGCTGCTGATTTTCACCACGCTCATGACTTCCGGTACGGGGTCAATCAGGTGGCTGACCGGGGCATCCACGCGTTGATGGCCAAGCACATGGCGGAAGGGGTCGACTACCCGGTTCTATTTTACGGCCAGAGTTACATGGGGAGCCTTGAGCCGGCGATTAGTGCGGTCTTCTATAAGCTCTTCGGTTCATCGTTATTTGTAATCTGCTTGGGCACCATCGCGCTGGGATTGGCCGCGCTGGTCGTCCTTTACGCCCTTGGCAAACGGATGGGCGGCCGGACGGCAGGGCTGACCGTTCTATCGCTGCTGTCGGCCGGCCCGCCGCTTCTTCTATGGTTTTCCGTCTCACCCCGCGGCGGCTATATGGCCACATTCCTTCTGGCATGGTTGGCGATCTGGCTGGCACTGCGCACAACGACGCTGGAACGCCCGAATTCGTTTCCACCCTACGCGGCGCTTGGGCTTGTTGCGGGGCTGGCGTGGTGGACAAATCAGCTGACGCTGAGCGCCTTGATAACGGCAGGACTTATCGTGTGGGCGGGGTGGCGGGGACGGATCCACATTCGTCCGGTGTTTGTGGCCTTAGTCTGTTTTCTCATCGGTAGCGCTCCGTGGTGGCTGTGGAACGCCACCCATGGCTGGCGCACGTTTGCGTTTGGCTCTGCCATTGGATGGGGACATGCCGCAACGGGCTTCAGGTTCTTCATGACGTATTTGGACGGGTTCATCAATGACACATCAACCCATCACATGGCTTGCTGGATCCGGCGACTGGCATGGGGCGGCCTGGCCGCTTGCAGTCTGATCGAGGGCTGGCGCGCCCGACGCCAGCCTCGCGGCATGGCGATTCTGGCCGCATGGTTGATGATCCTGCTTCCGATGGTACTGTTTGTCTTTTCCCGCACGGCCCAGGGATGGGCAGGGGCACGGTTTCTTATCCTGATGTTGCCTGCCATGGCACTGATTGCGGCCGCAGGCGTTGCGGCGGCGGCACGCCGGGCGGGGACATGGGTATTCCCGACCACCGTGCTGTTACTGGCAAGCGGTCAACTGAACGGCGTGCACGACATGATCACCCGTTGCGGAACCGATCAGGTCGGGTGGGATACCGCACAACCGTTCATGCGGTTTTGCCGGGACGCGGGAGTGAAGGTCGTCTACGGCGATTACTCTTTTCATTGGGCCAATTTTGCGACCGATGAACAGATTTGCCTGACATCC
>SESH01062101.1_pt1 | contig 11100 bp, 11 predicted proteins | sample 3171561 | NCBI WGS metagenome assembly SESH01 (sample SAMN10866947, study PRJNA518727) | freshwater metagenome | biome: subpolar coniferous forest; feature: holomictic lake; material: water; isolation source: holomictic Lake 442 2011 16.5 m and 2014 13 m | place: Canada: near Kenora, Ontario
CCAACCGGCAGGAATAATGCAAACAGATCGTGCGGTCAAGGTAGTCGCCTTAGACCTGCTCCAACAGTATGGGGTGGGTGCGGAGAGGCTGGTCCTTGACATGGTTCGGGACAGCGACGTGGCTGGCAGGCACGATATTGCGGCGATGTGGTCGCGTGTGCTTGTGGCGATTCCCTATCTCCGAACTACCCATTTCCTAACCAACTGACCGGCAAGGTTACGGGACTGAATCATGGCGAGCAAAGTCAAAATAGGCGACAAATTCCGCCGGCCCGGCAAGTTCCTGGTTGTTTACCGGGTGGTCGCGCTCCGTGCTTATGATTCCCATCTGTGCTTGGCCGAGCTTGTTCAGGACGGTCAGCATCGGGATGTTCTGACTATTCCGGTGGCAACCCTGCTGAACTTCGGTCAGTGGCGGCCGGTGGTGGGAGAGGATTAAAATTCCTCAAGATAATTCACGCTCTTGGACAGAAGCGTTTCGATGATGGCGATCGTTTCCTCGATCTGAACTAGCGTGCGGTCGAGCTGGTCGGCCGTCTTGTCGTCAAGGGCCTGCTCCATCAAGACTTTGTTGAAGAATGATCTCGCTTCGACAAAATTCTTGGATTCATTGGCCAGCACGTCACGGGCGGTCAGTGAGCCAGTCAAGGTCAGTGGCGGATTGCTGACAAATTCGCGACTGATTTCAACGAATAGACCCAGCGCCTTCATTTTAGCCCGAACGATCCAGTCGCCCATATTGGCCGAAAGGCCATTGGCAACGCCAGGGTATTTCTCTTGCATTACAAAAACAAGACCCTGAATAGCATTATGAAAATTCCGTATATCACAGAATTTCAGAAAATTCTTTGGGCAACCTTGGTTGCGATATCTTTCAAGGGCAGCTATATCGTCCCGCAGTTTTATGGCCATCTTGCGGACCAGTTCGATTTCATTAGCTTTCCTTTCCTTATCCGATATCGCCATGACCCACCTTTATTTGAAAAAGGAAATATCGAGATGGGGAGGGAGTTCTGTTGTTTGGCACTGAGTGCTCTTTTTTTACAAAACCTCTGGTTCCCGCGCAGACGATAGCATTACCGGGACAGGATGGAAAGGTGATTTCTGATTCGGTGACATGGGGCCATGTTCCTGGATAGCATTAATGACCGTGCCTTTGGTGGGCGCGTCTTGCGCGGTCAATGAGGTTAAAATCGTGCTTGTTCAACGCTTTCAGTACCGCGCATGATGTGTTGCATTAACTCAACAGTCCGAGACGATTATGCGCCAAATGTGGTATGCGACAGTTGGCACCCTTGAGCTGCGACTCGGAGGGGGGGTAGTTTAAGCGGGTTGGCGAACAGGAGTCAAGCTGTTCGGACGTATCGTTCTATTCGAGCTGGGAATGGTGATCAATGCGCGTTCATGTGGGCGAAACTCCGTTCAAAATGTTTTCCGAGGCGGCGGAGAGCTGGGACGAGGTCGTTTCCTATACCATACCGTGCCCAAGTGGCTTTCGTGCCGCTGTGCTTGAACTCGTGGAGCGGTCTGGGGTGGATATTGCCTTTTTGATCAACGCAGCGCTTAACATTGTTCATCCTGATACTCATCATCAGGTAGCTGATCCAGGCGAGCCTGCCGCCGATGATATGCTGTCCGTCGAGGAACCGGTGCGGTTTGGTGGGCGCCGCACCAGCCGATGCTCGCCGGTGTTGGTGGTGCGCTTCCGCCGCGGTTGGAAGGTTTCGACCTTGCGTCACGCCCTGGCTGTGGCACTTACCATATCTAACCCCATTCTGCTTCGGCAGGTCCAGCGCATTGAGACTGAGCGGCTCGAGCAGGCCAATGAGTTGTTGGAACGGCAACTGGCTGAGTGCCGTGCGGCGCTTGAGCGCTTGTCGTTTCAACCACTGCCGTCCGGTATTAAAAACCAACGGGAAGCCGCTCATATCATGGGATTTGCCAGCGCAATTGGTCTTGATCTCGAGACGATCAACGCGCGGTTCCGGGTATTGGCCTTGATCTATCATCCCGATCAGGGCGTTCTGGGCAGTTCAGAACGAATGGGCCAGCTGATTGATGCCCGCAACATTTTGCGGCGAATGTTCCGTACGGCGGGTTGAGCAATACCGCTCGGGACGGTATTCCAGAAATTAGCCCACCTTGCAGATATGGAATTAGATCGACCTGCCTCCCTTTAGGGAGTACGCGGGATAAAATTCGCGTCGCACACATTTGCATGTCTGCGCGCAATTTTCTTCCGACTGATCATTGAAAGGGTGCCGGAACTACGATAGCGTTAGCTGGCTGACATTAATCGCCAGTCGTTGATAGTGCTTCTGGCGGGGTGTTATCTGGACTGTGCTACTTTAAGTAGAAACATTGATGTGGAGGCGGGTATGAGTAGCGATGCGGCGAGTAAGAAGGTGGCTTTTGCCCTGGGTGGATTGGGCGGTTCTAACTCCCATGGAGTCGGTTTTCTGGCGGCTGCTCGTGAAGCCAAGCTCGAGCCATCAATGATTTCCTGCACCAGCGGGCAGATTCACTGGGTTGCCGCTTACCTTAACAACGAGAATCTCGAGGAGAAGCTTGCCGAGCAGATTGCGCTGATGCCTAAGCTGCCGGAGCCGTTTTCCCTCCTTTCCGGCCTGCCGTTGGCGATTAGGGGGCTGCCAGGTGTGTTCAAACCGGCCTTCTCCCAGCAGATGATCGAAAATATGTTCAAAAAGCCCCCGGTGACCCGTGAGGAGGTCTTCGATCGCTTGTTCCCGGCCCAGACCACGATCCCGACCCGCGACCCCAAATTCTTTGCTGATATAGCAAAGACCTTCAACGATTCCCCAATCGCAATTTTCTTCAACAGCTGCAATCCTTCCACTGGCGTTGAGAACGTCCATGTCAATGGCCCGGCGAGGGCCTATATGGCGGCACGCTACCAGCGACTCGGTGATTCTGAAGCAGAAAAAGCCATCCTCGACGGCGGGAGCGATGTCACCTTTAATAGACGGCGCTTGAAGGACATTACTCCGGAGTATGTTGAGGCCGCGTTGTGGCTCCTTCAGTATGGTTTTGTCAAGAAATTCGGTCCCGAAGGCGAATATCTGTTCGATGGTGCCTACCGTCGTCAGTTGATCGTGCGCGAACTATGTGGTGCTGATGCAATATTCGTCGTGCGACCGCAGAGCTATTCGTGGCAGGGCGATCTGCCCACGAATTACTTCGAAATGGAAGATTTCAAGATTGAAATCATGTTCAACGGTTCATATGGCGGGGAGCTTTCCAGCATCCGCTTGTTGAACTACTTCATTGACAAGAAAGTACTCGACAATACAAAGTGTCATCCCGTCGAGCTGGTCGAAGTGGAAATCGAGATCAACCGCGGCTACTTTGACTATTTCTTCGAGAGCATGGATGTATACACACTGTCAAAAACGGAGACATTGAATAAGATAAACCAGTGGCGCCTATAGCCGCTGCGTAACAAATTGGACCTACATAAAAAGGGGGGAGCCATCGCGGCCCCCCCCTGTGCTGTCAAGCTCAACTTGCTAAGCTTAGAAGGTTATTGCGCTCTTCCACATGAAGAGGTTGGCATTGCCGCTGTTAACCGTGGTGTCGCCCCAGGTATCCATACCGTAGCCTACTTCATTCCTGGTCGAGCTTACGGTATATTCAATAGTTGTGGTCATGCCGGGCGCAATGGTGTAGATCGCGCCCACCGAGATGAGGTCGGCTTTCCGTTTGCCGGGGACGTAGATATCGCCTGCGTCTGTTCCGTGGGCGTAGTTGACACCGACGACGACCGGGCCTGTTTCGTATGATATTCCGGCGGTCCATACGGTTTGGTCGTTGAGGAATATCTGTGCGCCATTAAGAGTTTGGGGCCTAGCGTAGCCTGACCTCCCGGCATCAACATAGCTGGCACCGATCAGGTATCCTGCATAACCGAGCTGAGCTCCGACCTGAAAAGCCTCCAGGTTGTGGTAGGTTACTATGTCTCTGTCACCTGCTAGTCGCGTGCCTTCGGCGTCACCATGGACATAGCCGAGGCTGCCGCTTAAGCTGATGCGTTGAAAGGTCCCGTCATAGCGCAGGCCGGCTTCAGTAATGTTGTCATATGCGCAAGCCTGCAGCAGTGGCGAAGTGCCGCCGACTGCGGCAGTCGGCGCGAAGTTGCCTGGACAGTTGGAGCCAGCGTAGCGTAGCCCCGTGCCCGCACTGGTATCCAGGCTATTGACCCGCTGCCGACTTGCGTCGGTGCCGATGCTGCGACCAGTCGGAGCATAAGACAACATGCCCATTAAGCCGGTGTTGTCGGCCGATTGTGCCATGAAACGCGGCGTGAAGTAATTGAGCTTGGTTGCATTGGCGGTGTTGGTGATCGTGGTGAACCCATTGCCGAAAGACGTCTCAAGGAAGGTGTTTTGATTGTTAATCAGTCCCATTCCTTCAGACCAGTCACCCTCGACGCCGCCGGAGCCGAAACCGTTAGGGGCTGTCACAGCGTACTGAGTGTTCGGCCCTTGAGCCATACCCGCCTCAATCCGGCCGAAATTGCCGCCAACAAAAATGTAGGCTTGGTCGGAGTCGATTAGTCCAGATGCTAAATAGGCACGCACGCGCAGGTTGGCGCCATACTCGATGCCGTTGTCGGCCTTGGCGGTGGGGGTTATCTGGAGGCGGAAGCGGTTGGTGAAGTCGGTCATTTTTGTTGATTCAGGGTTGCCGCCCTGGCTGGCGAGGGACACGGAGAAATAGGCGTCACCGCCGAGCTTGATGTCGAACCTGCCGGGGGCCGTTTGAGCTATGGCGTTGCTGCTTATTCCGGCGAGGGCAACGACGGCGCAGCCCGTGAGCAGGTAATTCTTCACGACTTTATTCCTTCCATAGGGGGCAGCCAAGTTGATCCGGACTGACAAACGCGAATTCATTGTACCCATATGAACCCCAACCAGCTGCCCCCGGCAAGTCGAAACGCCTACCTTCGTTCAAACCATGAGCATTGTTGCAATTGAGCAACGCTAATGGCTGCCACAGTGAAGTTCGCCGATCACCAGGGCGCAGTCCTGGGTTTTGCCCCGGCCTTTGAGCTGTTTCAGGTTAGATTTGGACGATTTCGTGAGCGTAAAGCGCCGCCTCGTCGGCGGTTTCTGGCGATGCGCTTGAGAAGCGAGGCCCTGCCGGCCACAATACTGGATCGTGGGCCAGCGGCGTGGTTGGCCGTTCCCAGTGGGGCGGAGTTTCGGAAAACCTAGTGATCGGCCCCAAGTAGGTGAGCGGCCCCCAGGCAGTATTGCGGCTCAATTCCAAACGCTTGGCAACCCTGGCCAGCGCGTCCTCCCCCGGCCTTTGGCCGGTCGGCGTCGGGGCGAATGACTGTAACCACATCGCCGTTCGGCACAGTGATGCCCGAACTCGATAACTACCACCTTCGTGAGAGCGGCGCAGCAATGCTGCCAGTATACCGAAGGCTGCGAGGTAGCCGGTAATGTAGTCGTTGGGGAAAACCGAGGCTAGTTTAGGCTGTTCAGTTGACCCTTGGGTGACTGCCATGCCGGTAGCGGTTTGGGCCAGCTGCTCCCAGCCTGCGCGGTCCCGCCATGGCCCAACCTCGCCATAGCAGGAGAGTGAAGCAAAGATCAGTCCAGGCCGTATTTTGCGGATGGTTTCGTCAGAAAAGCCAAGCCGGTCAAGCCCACCAGGACGGTAGCTATAAAGCAATACGTCGGCTTCAGACAGCAGCGCTCGAAAGCGGTCGGCGTCCCCTTCCTGAGCAAGGTCGAGCATGGTCGATAGCTTGCCGTGGCCGGTATCCATGATGAAGCCCTGAAGCGCCGGGCGCCTGGGTGAGCTGATGCGCAGCACGTCGGCACCCTGTTCCGCCAGTACACGCGCGGCGGTGGGGCCGGCCAGCACGTGAGTCATGTCAAGTACCCGCAGGCCGCTCAATGGCCGCAGCCCACGGGCCGGGATTTCGAGCGGGCTGTTGCCGCTGCGCGTGATGTCAAGCAGCGGGGTTGCTGTCAGCGCCTTTCCCTGGGGGTGGTCAAGCCATTCAGTTTGGCTGCGGGCAATGGTGCCGCAGCCACCCTGTTCGGCGATGGCGTCCTCTAGGGCGCCCGCGTCCCAACAAGCGACCGCCGATTTGATTTGGTCGGTATCGTTGGCGCATTTCAGGAGTTTCAGTAGCTTGTCGCGCAAGGCGGGGTACCCGCCGTGCATCATGATCGTCCTATTGTCTCGAGTCGTATAAAATGCGATGGTCGGATAGACTGGTTCGGGGAAGTGTACCTCATAATTGCGATTTCTTAAATAAAGCACACTTTTTAATGAAAGTGCCGCCTCGGTGACATCAACGGCGACGTTCTGACTGTGCCCGGAGCGTAGGTGCCACAACGCGGCGATGGCGGCACCTTGGGCTGCCAACGACACCGCTCCGGCTTCGCCTAGGCGGTAGGGGCTGTCGACTACTGGGTCCTGGCCCTTGATCTCGATCTTTGAGCTTGGGGGCGGCGCGACCCCGCCCATAAGCAGCAGCTCGTCCAACTTCGATTGTAAGGGCATCCATCACCTCGCATGGTTTGACCGTCCGGCACCATTCACAGCTTAAGCGCGGGATAAAAAACAGCCAATTAACTCATGAGCAGCGTTGGAAATCAATCGTGGAGATAAGCGAAAGATCTATCAACCAGAGATATCAGCTTCGAACACGCACGGTTATGCCGTGTACAGTGCGAAGAGGATCGGCAAGGTCGACGAAAGCGTCGGTGACGGTTTCGGGTGGGGGCAGGGTGCTTATATCCTCACCCGGGCAAGCCTTGCGCCGGAACATGGTGGCAACGGGGCCGGGATCGATCAGGTTGACGCGCAACTGCGGGCGGGTAACTTCGGCGGCATAGGCCCGGACTATCGCTTCCAGTGCAATCTTGCTGGCGGCGTAAAGCCCCCAAAACGGGCGGGTTTCTACCGTGACGCTGTCGGTGACGAAGATGGCCCTTCCGGCGTCCGACTGTCGCAGCAGTGGATCAACGGCACGGATCAGCCGGTAATTAGCCATAACGTTGATGGTGATGAGTTGCTGAAACGTTTTTGGGTCCGAATAGGCAATCGGAGAAAGCGCGCCAAGAGTGCCAGCGTTGCCGACCAGGATGTCGAGTCGGCCATGACGCTGGTAAATGGCCGGCCCCAGCCGGTCGATCTCGTCAAGATTGGTCAAGTCCAACGGCACAATGGTGGCTGGAAGGCCCCCTGCGGCGCGGATAGCGTCGTCAACCTCTTCCAGGCCGCCAACGGTGCGGGCGGAGAGCACGACTTGAGCGCCTTCCGCAGCAAAGCGTCTGGCCACGGCGGCACCAATGCCGCGTGAGGCACCGGTGATCAAAGCGACTCGGCCGGTAAGGCGGGGAGGGGGCGTCATATGGCCTTGTTCCTGGTGCCAGTGTGGTACGTAGGTGTGGTACCTAGGTGTAGTACGTAGATGTGGTATTCAGGCGCGGGCGGCCCAAAGCGGCATTTCGCCGTTGGTGGTTTGGGCGTCGCGGTCGGTCAGGTTGATTGGATAGTCGCCCGTAAAGCAGGCGTCACAGAACTGCGGATTCTGGTTGTGGCGGCCATCGGGGCTGCCGTGCGCGCGGTAGAGACCGTCGATCGAAATGAAGGCCAAGCTGTCTGCCCCGATATGGGTTGCCATCTCGGCTACCGTCTTGGTGTGGGCGAGTAGCTTGGCTTCCTCTGGCGTGTCGATGCCGTAAAAACAAGAGTTATTGGTCGGCGGGCTGGATATCCGCATATGTATCTCGGTGGCTCCGGCGGCGCGAACCATTTCGACGATCTTTTTGGAGGTGGTGCCGCGCACGATTGAGTCGTCGATCAACACGACTCGCCGACCTTGAATGATGCTGCGGTTGGCGTTGTGCTTGCGCTTGACCCCGAGGTGACGAATTGATTCGCTGGGCTCAATGAAGGTACGCCCGACATAGTGGTTGCGGATGATCCCGAGTTCAAAGGGTATACCGCTCTCGCTGGCGTAGCCGATGGCTGCCGGGACGCCGCTGTCCGGCACAGGGACCACCAAGTCAGCTTCGACACCAGCCTCGCGGGCCAGTTCACGACCGATCTGTTGGCGAATGGTGTAAACTGAACGGCCCTCGACCACGCTATCGGGGCGGGCGAAGTAAATGTACTCGAAGATGCAAAAGCGGTGCGGCCTGGGCTGGAATGGTCGCAGGCTGTGGACGCCCGACTTGTCGATTACCAGCATTTCCCCGGGCTGAATGTCGCGTACTAAGTCGGCGCCGATGATGTCGAGCGCGCAAGTTTCGCTAGCCAGAACATAGGGGCCGCCGTTGATTCGCCCCAGCACCAGCGGTCGTACTCCCAGCGGGTCGCGAACGCCAATGATGGCGTCCTGGGTAAGGGCGACCAGCGAATAGGCTCCCTCGACCTGGCGAAGCGCCTCGACCATGCGGTCAAGCACCGATCCACCGCGGGCGGTGGCCATTAAGTGGACGATTACTTCGGTGTCGGTGGTCGACTGAAAAAGGCATCCGCGCTGCACCAACTGTCGGCGCAACTGTAGGGCGTTGGTCAGGTTGCCGTTATGGGCGAGCGAGAAGCCGCCGCATTCCAATTCAACGAACAAGGGCTGAACGTTACGCATCACCGTAACGCCGCTGGTGGCGTAGCGAACGTGGCCTATGGCCGACCCGCCCCGCAGTCGCCGCATTTCCTCGCGGTCGTTAAATATCTTGGCGACGTGGCCCAGTCCGCGGTGGCTGTGGAATGAATCGCCATCGGAGGTCACGATTCCCGCTGCCTCCTGGCCCCGGTGTTGAAGGGCATGAAGACCGAGCGCAGTGACCTTGGCCGCCTCGCCAATGCCGGGCAGGCCGAGTATACCGAATACGCCACACTCCTCGCACATTTTGTCATCGTCGAAGGGGTCGGTGGTGTCCATGGTCGAGACCTCGGCAGTTGTGCGATTGGCAGGGCGGTCAACCGGACTTTACATTGACATGAAGTGGCGGATGTCAGTTGGCATTTTTGAATAGCCGCTCGAGTTCTCCACGGTCTTTCTTATTGTAGCGGGTATTGTCGGGCGGATCGCCGGTGACGCCTCCACTCGTTTGTTTGCCATTTGGACCGGCCGGGGAGGTGGCATCGGGTTTTGCGGCATCGGGTTTTGCGGCATCGGGCTTTGCGTTTGAGGCGGCGGCATCGGGCTTGGCGGTGGTCATCCGGCGCAGTGCATCTGCATCCTGATAGGTCTGGCGGGCTTTGGCCAGCGCGGCGTCGGCCTTAGACACTGCGTCGTCGCGGACGTGGGAAGGCACAATTGAGCGTAACCAAGCGGCACCGGTTTCGGCCAGCGGCCGGGTCTTGGCCTCGCGCAGCCATGCCGGCTGGTCCTTTTCCCGGTCCGGCATCAGCCAAACAGCGGTCATCCAGGCTAGGCATACCAGCAATGCGCCTCGCGCAACACCGAACATCAGGCCAAGCGAACGGTCGAGTGCGCCCAGTGCCGAGTCGCGCACGCTTTTCGAAACCTCGTGTGCGATCACCGAGAGTACCGCCAGCGTCAGGATAAAGACTCCGGCGATGACCATGCCGTCGGCCAGCATTTCCGGCGAGACGTGGGCGCGCATATAGGGCTGGAGCTGGGGCAGGGCGTAGATAGTGGCGATCACCGCCCCGACCCAACCACCAACCGACAACACCTCGCTGACGAACCCCCGCATCAGCGCCAGCACCGCTGACAACAGGATCACCAGGATTACTATCAGGTCGACCATGTTCACGGATCGTCTCCCTTATGCCGCCAAAATAGCGTCGATTTTATCGGCTATCTTGTGCGTCTTGAACTCGATGGTTTCAAGCAATTCGTCCAGGCCGGTGATGTCTGATGCCTCCCATTCGACGGCACCAGCATCATTAATAAATTGAAGGACATTTCTTTTTTGAGAACCTGTCGGTACGCCAGTTATATCGAGAATAATAGTATTTCCTCTGAACGCCCTAATTCGCACGCCGTTATACGTCGCTTCGTGGATGTTAAAAAGTGCGCCTGCTCGCGCCTCATCCAAACCGGCGATTGGCTTGGTTGACCAAACTAGCCGTCCGGTTATGGTTTCCCGATCCAGCTTAGTGGTGAGACGAGTAAGCTTTGTCGCGCTCATGTTCTTATCCCCAGGATGTCGTCTTGTGACTTGGATTCATTCAGGTGTTCACTTAGTTCTGTTAGGTATTCATAGATGCTAATAACATCGTCCTGAGTTAACTCGCGTCGAGGCTTCCAGAATGGACCGCAGCGAGAGCGTTTGGAAGCTATTGATTTCAGGCAACGTTGCACATTCGAATTTGGCATGGTCAGTAGCTGACTTATTATGGCGTCCAACTGGCCGAACGCCTCATGTACGTCTATGTCAGAAGAGTCATCATATGCTCGCGCCAGGGTATGAAATTTTCCTCGAATTACCTTAATCTTCTCAATACGATCCGGTAAGCGGAGGCGCTGATAGATCATGCTCTCGGTGGTCCTTACCGCCTCCTCAACCCGGTATGTGCGGACGAGCACCCAAATTGAAAGCAAAAAGCCCGCGATGGATGCCCACTCACTTAGTACCGCCAGGTCGGGCCATGGCATAACGGGCGTCCTCTCGCTGGCAGCGTTCTCTCGCCGGTTGGATTATTATAACAGAGCCCAGCATTTAAGCCATCACGGGGAACGCCGCAAGGCCGTCGCGCTTGTCATCATCCTCGGCCCACCGGTTTTCCCGGTTGTTGCTGGAACAGCGGGAGCAGGTCGCCGACCTCGCCAAACTCCAAGCAGCGCAGGGCGTCGTCGCTGCGGGGTTTGCCGGCGCGGCGCGGCATGAGGGCGCTGGTGAAGCCGAGTTTGGCCGCTTCCTTTAGTCTAAGATCGGTGTGGCTGACGGCGCGGACTTCGCCTGCTAGGCCGACTTCACCGAAGACTACGGCGTCGGGTGGCACCGGTATGCCGGTAAGAGACGATACCAGCGCCGCCGCCACCGCGAAGTCGGCCGCCGGTTCGGCGATGCGCAGGCCGCCCGCCACATTCAGGTAGACATCGTTGGCCCCGACCGAGACGCCACAGCGCGTTTC
>SESH01014620.1_pt1 | contig 11076 bp, 10 predicted proteins | sample 3171561 | NCBI WGS metagenome assembly SESH01 (sample SAMN10866947, study PRJNA518727) | freshwater metagenome | biome: subpolar coniferous forest; feature: holomictic lake; material: water; isolation source: holomictic Lake 442 2011 16.5 m and 2014 13 m | place: Canada: near Kenora, Ontario
CTTTGAAAACACGCCCTAGCCGTTCGTCTTGACAAACTGCTCCATGAAGTCCACCAGGGTCTTCACATTGTCGACGGTGACGGCATTGTAGGCGCTGACGCGGATCCCGCCGATATCGCGATAGCCCTTGAGGCCCACCATGCCGGCCTTCTTGGCTTCCTTCACGAAGAGGTCATCGAGCTCCGGGTTCGGCAGGAAGAAGTCCACATTCATGAGGCTCCGGTGGGCCTTCTCGGTGACGAAACCCTTGAAGAAGCCTGGGTGTTTGTCGATGCAGCCGTAGAGCAGGGCGCCCTTCTGGCGGTTGTTGGCCTCGATGGCGGCGAGGCCGCCGATGCTCTTGTTGTAGGCCAGGACATTGCGCAGGATGTAGATGCCGAAGGTAGGCGGGGTGTTGTAGAGGCTGTTCTTTTCGGCGTGGAGCTTGTAGCGCAGGTAGCTGGGCAGGTCCTGGGCCTCACAGGTCTCCAGGAAGTCCTCGCGGATGATGGTGAGGGTCACGCCGCTAGGGCCGAGGTTCTTTTGGGCCCCACCATAGATGAGACCGAAGGGGCTCACATCGAAGGGCCGCCACATGAAGTCGCTGCTCATGTCGCAGACCAGGGGCACGGTGGCCTTGGGGAACTCCTGCCACTGCGTTCCCTCCACGGTGTTGTTGGAGGTGAAGTGCAGGAAGGAGCTATCGGCGTTCTGCTGGATCTCGCTGGCGTAGGGCAGGCGGCTGAACTTCAGCTCCTTGGTACTGGCAGCCACGCGGACATTGTCGCCGCCCACGAGCTTGGCCTCCTTGGTGGCCTTCTCCGCCCAGTTGCCGGTGACGATGTAGTCGGCCTTGCGGCCCCCGCGCAGCAGGTTTAAGGGGATCATGCCGAAGCTGAGGTGCGCGCCGCCCTGGAGCATGAGCACCTTGTAGTTTGCGGGCAGGCCCATCAGCTCCTTGGTGAGGGCGATGGCCTCCTCGTGCACCGCATCGTATTCCTTGGCGCGGTGGCTGATTTCCATGACGGACATGCCCGTTCCAGCGAAGTCCAGGAGCTCCTCCTTGGCCCGCTCGAGGGCGGGCAGGGGCAGACCGGCCGGGCCGGCGTAGAAGTTGATCACGCGATGGGTCATGAGGGGCTCCTAAAAAAACTGATAACCACCAAGTCACCAAGACACCAAGGAGGGAAGAAAGAGCCGTGCTTTTCTTGGTGCCTTGGTGTCTTGGTGGTGGATCGGTTAGGCCTTGAAATCGTTGAGAATCAGAACCACCTCGTCGCCGATGCGGCCGAGGTTCTCCTTGGAGCTGGCACCGATGTGCGGGGCCATGAAGACGTTGGGGGCGCTGAGCAGGGGGCAATCCGCTGGCGGTGGATCGCTGGGCCACACATCGGTGCCGTAGGCCCGGACCTTGCCAGACTGCAGAGCGGCGGCCAGATCGGCCTCCACCACGCACTTGCCCCGGCCTGTATTAATGATCATCACGCCATCCTTCATCTGCGCGATGAGGGCGGCATTGACCATGCCTCTGGTCGCATCGGTCAGGGGCGTGTGCAGGCTGATGACATGGGCCTGGGCAGCCAGTTCTTCCAGGCTGACGAGGCGGGCGATGGGGTGCTCCTTGAGGAAGGGATCGAAGGCAAGCACCTCCATGCCGAAGGCCTGGGCGCGCTTGGCCACTTCCGAGGCGATGGCTCCGGCGCCGATGAGCCCCAGGGTCTTCTTGAACAGCTCGGTGCGCTTCAGTTCGCTCTTGAGGAACTTGCCCTCTTTCATGGAGGTGTGGGCCTCGATGAGGCGGGCGGGAATGGCCACCATGAAGGCCATGGCCATCTCGGCCACGGCCACGCTGCTGGCGCGGGGTGTGTTCACGGCCTTGATGCCCCGTTCGGCGCAAAGCTTTTTGTCCACGTTGTCCATGCCCACGCCGCCCCGGATCACGAGCTTGAGGGCGGGAGCCTGCGCCAGGAGCTCGGCGTTCACCTGGGTCTTGGAGCGGACCAAGAGGACAGTGGCCTGGCCGAGGGTCGCCAGATCGCTGCTGACGGAGCCAAAGGGCGTGAGCCGTTCCGGCAGCTTGGCATCAAAGGCATCGGCAATGAGGATGTGCATGGGGACTCCAGCGAAGCGGTGCGGATCTATACAAACGAGCAAGGCATTGAAACCCCGGATGGCGCAGACCCAAGCGTTTATTGGTTTTTCATCTGCGAAATCGGCGCCATCTGCGGTTCATCCTTCAAGATTTTCGTGCAGTCCGAATTCAGTCTTCGTACATCCTGACCAGCAGGCCAGAGCGCAGCTTGGGTTCGAACCAGGTGGACTTGGGTGGCATGACCTCGCCGGCATCAGCCACGGACATGAGCTGGGCGAGGGAGGTGGGATAGACGGAGAAGGCCACGGCGTAGCCCTCCTGGACGCGGCGCTCCAACTCGTCCATGCCGCGGATGCCACCCACGAAGTCGATGCGGGTATTGGTGCGGGGATCGTCGATGCCGAGAATCGAATTGAGCAGGTTGTCCTGGAGAATGCTCACGTCCAGACCGCGCACGGGATCGCTGGCCGGGAAGCTGCCGGGCTTGGCCTTGAGCTCGTACCAGGTGCCGCCGAGATACATGCCAAAGGTGGTGGGGGCCTGGCTGGCGCGGTGGGCCGCGACGGCCACATCGAACTTTTCCCCGACCTTGGCCAGGAAGGCCTCCTGGTTGAGGCCGTTCAGGTCCTTCACCACGCGGTTATAGTCCATGATCTTGAGCTGATCGTGGGGGAACACCACGGCCATGAAGCTTTCATAGGGTTCATCCCCATCAAGCGGCAAGCCCTTGGCCCTATCCGCGGCGCGCTGGGCCTGACCATAGCGGATGGCCGCGGCGGTGCGGTGGTGGCCGTCGGCGATGTAGAGGGCTTCGACACCGTTGAAGAGATGCACCAGTTCATAAACCACGGTCTCGCCCGAAACGACCCAGATGGTGTGGCCAATGCCATCCGGCGTGACCACGTCGTAGACCGGCACCTGCTTCCGGATATCGTTCACGATGTGGTCAATGTAGGGCACGGCCCGGTAGGTGAGGAAGACGGGCTCAGCGTTCGCGGCCTGCTCGGTGACGTGGCGAGTACGATCGTCCTCTTTGTCCTTGCGGGTGAACTCGTGGCGCTTGATGGCGCCCGTTTCGTATTCCTCCACTGAGCAGAGGCCCACTAGGCCGGCCTGGACATGATTGCCCATGCGCTGCTGGTAGACGTAGAGGCAGGGTGTGTTTTCGTGAAAGAGGGTGCCGCTGCTGATGAGGCCCCGGAGGTTGGCCACGCCCTTGGCGTAGACTTCATCGGCGTGGACATCGATGCCCGCAGGCAGATCGATTTCGGGGCGACCCACATGCAGGAAGGAGTGGCGGTTGCCTTTGGCCAACTCCGCGGCCTCCTGGGTGTTCACCACATCATAGGGAACTGCCGCGACCTGGGCGGCGAGCTCGGGTCGGGGACGATAGGCCCGAAAGGGCTTCAGCTGGGACATGGACACCTGCCTGAGAAGGGACCCCCGTGGGGCCGCACAACCGCCATTATTCCCCTATGGTTACCCTTTGGACGTTCCTTCAGTGCGGTTTTGACGAAAGTCCCAAAGTTCCACCATCCCGGAGCCCAAGCGTCAAGGTCGGCCGGGTGGATCAGGCCTCGCCGAACTCAGGTCCAGGAGTGTCGGTGAGCATGGCGGTATTGAGCAGGAGCTCCGTGAGGGGCAGGTCAATGGTCTGCTCCACCCGGCAGGTCTCTACGAACTCAATATCTGGGCGATCCCAGACCAGGATGGCGTAGGCGGCGGGGAGTCCCTCTTCGTCGTGGTAAGCCGCGTGCACGATCTCCCCGTGCTTGAGGTAGAGCAGGCCCATGCCCTCCTCGGACTTGACGGTGAGGGTGCAGGACTTCTTCTCCCAGTTCAGCAGCTGCAGGATGCTGTTCAGGCCGATGCCCCGGATCATCCCCGTGGGCTCGAACTGGGCCGCGGCCCGGATGGAGTCCATGAGCAGAGTCAGGCGGGGCGGCTTGGTGAGGATGCGGATGGCGCCCATCTGGAGGGGGGTGTTCAGGTGCTGGCTTTCGTCCAGGCCAGTCATCACGATGATGGGAATCTGCGGGTAGAGGCGGCTCACCTTGGCGATGAGGTTGAAGCCGTCCATGACGGGCATGTTCAGGTCGGTCACCAGGACGTGCACCGGTTCCTGCCGCAGCAGGTCCATGGCCTGCCGACCGTCCTGGGCCATGAGGATCTTGAACCCGGCCAAGCCCTTCAGTCCGGCTCGATAGAGGCTGAGGGTGGCCCGGTCATCCTCCACCACCAACAGGGTCTTGGTGGGACCAAAGGAATGGGGCAGGTGGCGGCTGGGGAGGTTCATGGGCACCCAGAGTCTAACGCTCTTCGCCTTTGGGGATCCGGCGAGTGGGGGTCGGTTCTTTCCCCAGGATAGCGAGGGCCGCAACGGCGTCCAGAGGGTTCCGAGCCTCCCAGTCCAGCACCCAGGGGGGCAACTCAGCGTCCTCGTAGTCCCTCAGTTTGCGGTGCCAGCTCACCAGGGACTGCACCACGGCCTCACGGATATCCTCGGCCCGGGGGGGGATGTGCCCCGCCCAGATGGGCTCTCGGAAATACTTCCGCAGGGTGGCCTCGGCGGGCTTGCCCCAAACGGCGTAGGTGCGGTCGAGCGGCCCGCCCACGGGTTTTACATTGAGGTTCTCGCCGTAGAGGTAGTAGAAGACCGCGTCCCCATCGCTCCAGTGGCGCAGCACACTGAAGGTGCCCTTGAGCAGTTCATTCTGAAGCGCCAGATCGAGGGGTTTGTCGGTGCGGAAGTCCCAGGGGCCCACATGGGCATGGGCCACCGAGGGGTAGCCCACCTCGGTGATCATCACCGGGCGGCCGAAGCGGGCGGTGAGGGTGCGGGCCTTGTAAACAATCCACCACCAGGCGTCGCGGACCAGTTCTGGGGCGGGGTATTCGTCGTATTTGGCGATGGGATCGTAGGTGTTAATGCCAATGACATCGAGGCAGTCCCCGAACTGGAAGCTGTCATGGCTGTCGAAGTTCACGCTGTAGACCAGCTTGCCTTTGAAAACTTGGCGAACCTCTGAGGCCATGCGCCGCCAGTGATCAGGAAAGGGATGGGTGGAGGCCATCTCAGTGCCAAGGCTGTACCACTCCACGCCGCCCTCCTGGGCCAGCGCCGCCAGGCGCACGTTGAAGTCCGTATAGTTCCGCCACCAGTGCTCCCAGTCCTCTGGTGCGATGTTGCCCCGCCACCAGTCGGCATTTTCGGCTTCGTCCCGCATGTTCAGGGTGGGGAAGAACATCATCCTCAGTCCGCGGATCCTGGCCTGACGGAAGGTGCGGCGCAGGCTGTCCTCTGTGGGGCTGGAGGTGGGGTGGCGGCGGATCTCGCTGCTCTGCCCAGTATCCATGCGGTAGATGGCCTGCAGGCTCACGCAGGTGGCCCCCATGGCAGCGATGCGGTCCAACTCCTCGCCGTAGTCGTAGTCCGGTACGCCCGCGTAGAGGCCCAGCACCATGCCCCGCGGCTGCGGCACCAACGCCTGCCGCTGCTTGCGCTGCACGAACGCAAGGGTGATTGGCAGGGCCAGGATGGCCAGGAAAATGAGAAGGCGACGGATCATGCGGTGAGGCTCCAGGCTTTAGGTTACAGCCTACAAGCCACCGGTCCGTTCCACCCGCACCTGCCCGATCCGGGTCCCCTCCATGCGCAGCACAGTGAGGCGGGCACCTTTCACGGCGACGGCTTCGTGGGGGCTGGGAATATGACCTAGGCGGGCCATGATCAGGCCGCCCAGGGTATCGAAGCCATCCCGTTCCCAGCTGAGATCCAGCGCCTGGGCCACATCCTCCACATGGGCCTGGCCCGAGACGAGCCAGACGCCCGGACCCTGTTCCAGCAGACCGGCCGGGGCTTCGTGTTCGTCCTGGATCTCCCCGAAGACCTCTTCCAGCAGGTCCTCCATGGTGACCAGGCCCGATACGCCGCCGAACTCGTCCACCACCAAGGCCAGCTGGGTGCGGGCACGCTGCAGGTCCCGTAGGAGATCGGCCACAGGCTTGCTCTCGGGGACGAAGTGGGGCGGCTTCACCAGGGCGGAAAGGGCTCGCTCGGTGCCATGGGGCAGCTGCATGAGGTCCTTGAGCAGCAACACGCCGCGCACCTGTTCGATGCTGCCGTCATAGACGGGCAGGCGGGAATGGCGGCTCGCGGTGAAGGTGGCCCAGGCTTCCACGATGGTGGCCTCGATGGGTAGGGCCACGATGCGGGTGCGGGGCGTCATCACCTCGCGCACCACGGTGTCGCCGAAGGTGACCACATTGCGGATGAGTTCCCGATCCTCGGCCTCGAGGATGCCCTCGGCTTCGCCCTCTTCCAGCAGGGCAGTGACGGCCTCTTCGGTGGCCTCTTCATCCTCGGAATCCTTGGCCCGTTCCTCCGCATGAAGGCGGCCGATGATGCGGTCCACGGGATCCACCAGGGGTGCCAGCAGGGTCTGGGCGGGGCCGTAGAGCGGAAACAGCCGGACGAGCCAGAGGGCCGGCTCCCGGGAGGTGAGCAGTGGGGGCAGGATCAGATCGAAGAGCCAGAGGCCCAGCAGGCCAAGCAAGCCTAGGGTCCAGGCACCACCAGGGAGGGCGTAGCGCAGGGGCCAGAGCAGGCTCGCCAGCAGCAGCAGCAGCAGGCGGTTCCAGAAACCAAGCCCCATGCCAAAGGCCCGGGGGCGCTCCAGCAGCTCCGCCAGGCGGGGATCGGCGATGGCCTCTTCTTCAAGCAGACGCCGTCGCTGGAGGGAGGGCATGGCATGGAAGGCCGACAGCAGTGCCGACATGGCACCACGATAGAGCAACACCCCCACTGCAGCGAGGAGTAGCCAGGGGGGGGGTGCGGTCATGCCTGAATCAGCCATTGTCTGGAACAGTCTAGCGGCTTTCGCGCCTCGCCAGGATGAGTCGGCTCAGCGCCGCCTTGGCCTCGGGAGTCAGCTGGATCTTCCGCCGCTCGGCTTCGCGGAAGTATTCCTCGGGATCGCGGCAGAGGCCGTCAGGCGTCGGTGCCAGGCCCTTGCGAGCCCGGGCGGCGGGCAGGAAGAGGTAGGGTTCCCGGGCCAGCTCGGGGCTTTGCAGGAAGTGGCGGAAGGTCCACCAGCCCCCGATGCAGAACCACACCGCCAACACGCTCACGGCGTAGCGTTGGAGGCGCCGCATGAGGACTGGCGTTGCGCGCACATTGCGCCAGGTCTGGCAGGCCCAGAGGTTGATGGCGATCAGCGCCGCCGCCAGCAGGAGGGTGCCCGTCCAGCCCAGGGTGCCCCAGTCCCAGCCCGTGAGACCCACGAAGAAGGGAGTCAGCATCACGCCGAAGATCATGTTGAGGTGCAGCATGTAGAGCAATAGGCTTTCGTGGCTGGCGGCCACAACCAGGTTGGGGCCGGGCAGCTTGGGACGGAACTTCTCCAGGAACCCCAAGCCGGCGCCACCCATGAGAATCCAGCCCAGGCGATCCAGCACGCTGGGCAGGGTGGTGTTGTGCAGGGACTGCAGTTCATTCCAGGACCAGGCGCCGAGCGGGCCCCTCAGGAGCCAGGTGCCCGGTGCGGTCTCAACCCAGACACCCTGCCACAGCCAGGCCTTCTTGTAGGTGGTGCCGAACAGCCAGAGGGCGAAGCCCAGGGCGGCCAGGGCGGCGAGCCACTTGGCTTCGCTCACGCGGGCCTGGCCATCGGAGCCGACCTCTGTGCGGCCCCAGCGGTAGAGTCCGCCCAGGAAGGAGCCGAAGGCTGGGAAGGCCAGCCAAGGAAACAGGGGAAACAGGGCCTGGAGACCACGATCTGGGTTGCCATTGATGAGGCCCCGGAGGGGCATCCACAGGCCGTCGCCAACCCCGGTGGCCCACAGGTAAGGGGCGACCAAGGCGACGACGAGGGCCAGCAGCAGAGCCACCCAGGCGTAGAGCCTGGGATGCCGAAGGATGCGCGCCAGGGCCTGCAGGATCAGCAAGCTGAAGACGATGCACTGCAGCACGTCGATTTTGTAGATCTCCTTCTGCTTCTGCACGGTGGCGAGCACGGTCCAGTCGGCGAAGGTGAATCCTGGCGCATGGAGGGCGTAGGCGCAGAGCAGGATGAAACCCAGGCGCTTGGCGGTGTCGGGCCAGAAGGGCCGGAGGGTGCCATCGGCCTTGAAGGTGCTGAGGGCCAGGCTGAACCCGGCGGCCATGGCGAAGCTGGGAGCTGGCAGGCCGTTGAGGAAGTTGAGCCACTCCGGGCGCAGGCCCGGGGTCAGCCACACATTGACCGTGTGCGTCTGGATCATGACGATCACAGCCCAGCCACGGAGCAGGTCGATCCAGTCGCAGCGTTTCGAGGGGGTCAAATCGGTCCATATGCTCATGGCCTGACATCCTTTTCAAGGAGGGTGCTTGTCCTCACTGTCCAGCACCGTTCAGCACTGGTTCCATGCCCTTGTTGCCCTGGTCCATCATCAACCGGCGGACCTCTAGCCTCGGTCTTACGCAATGCATCAATAAGCAGACCTTTTCCAGAAACCCAGAGCCCAAACCATTGGCCACCAGGCAGGCACAACCGATGATCCGGGATGTGAGAGGGTCGTCGTCTCGCATGGGAACCTGGAACGGGGTGAAGCTAGGGGTTCTGGTGGCGCATGACGCTGTGCTGCTTGCCATAGAGGAAGTAGATGGCGAAGCCCAGGGTCAACCAGGCAATGAGCCGCCACCAGTTGGCCACGGGCAGGGAGAACATGAGCATCAGACAGGTGAGCACGCCCATGATCGGTACGAACGGCACCCAGGGGCAGCGGAAGGGGCGCTCGGCCTCGGGATGCTTCTTCCGCATGATGAGCACCGCCGCACAGACGATCACGAAGGCCAGCAGGGTACCTATGTTGGCCAGATGCAGGAGGGCGTCGATGGGCAGGAACCCCGCCAGGGCACCGACAAAGATGCCGACCAGGATGGTGGACTTCCAGGGTGTGCGGAACTTCGGGTGCACTTCGCCGAAGGTGGCCTTGGGGAGCAGTCCGTCCCGGGCCATGGCCAGGAACACGCGGGGGCCACTGAGCATCATGACCAGCAGTACGGAGGTGATACCTGACACCCCCGCAGCGGCGATGAGCCCCTCGGCCCAGCCAATGCCCTTCTGCTTGAAGGCGGTGGAGACCGGTGCGGCAATATCCAGCTGATCGTACTTCACCATGCCTGTGAGCACGGCCACCACGGCGATGTACAGCACCGTGCAGACCAGCAGCGAGACGATGATGCCGATGGGCACATCCCGCTGGGGATTCTTGGCCTCCTCAGCGTGGGTCGAGACCGAATCGAAGCCGATGTAGGCAAAGAAAATGATTGCCGCGCCTGCCAGGGTGCCGATGGGCGCACCGCCTCCATCCACCTGCCCGGCGACTCGATGGCCGAAGAAGCTGATGCCGGTCCAGCCAAAGGGGGCGAAGGGGTGCCAGTTGGTGGTGTCTATGAAGAAGACGCCGACGCCGATGACGAAGAGCACGGCCGCCACCTTGATGGCCACCATGACCCCATTGAAGGTGGCGCTTTCCTGGATGCCCTTCACCAGGACAAGGGTGACGATGGCCACGATGACGAGTGCAGGCAGGTTCATGAAGGCGCCCGTGGAGGCGAAGTGGCCAGTGGCCGGATCGTACTTCCAGGGGGATTCGCTCAGCAGCTTGGGGATATGAATGCCGATCTTGCTGACGGCACTCTGGAAGTAGGCGGACCAGCCTGTGGCCACGGCGGCGCTGGAGACCCCGTATTCGAGGATGAGATCCCACCCGATGATCCAGGCAAAGAGCTCACCCAAGGTGGCGTAGGCGTAGGTATAGGCGGAACCCGCCACCGGGACCATGGCCGCGAACTCGGCGTAACAGAGCGCCGCGAAGATGCAGGTGATGCCAGCGATCACGTAGGACAGCATCAGTGAGGGACCGGCGATGTTGTGGGCCGCCGCGCCGGTAGCCACGAAGATCCCCGCGCCGATGATGGCGCCGATACCGAGGGCGGTGAGCTGCACCGGACCGAGCACACGGCGGAGCCGGTTTTCACCACGGGCTTCTTCCAGCAGAAGGGCCAGTGGCTTTCGTGCGAAGAGCTGGGATGCAGGGCGAGGGTCGTTCGACATGAACAAGACTCCATACGATCCGGGGTAAGGGATCCGGAAAGATTTCCAGGGATCAGGCTGCTTTGAGGCTTCCGGGATAGTACCACTGAAGGCGGCGCCCTGTCGGGGCTGCCCGCGAGTACGGCTATGATTCCCCATGCCCTGGCCCGGATTCCTGTCGGTCGCCCTCGAAGTGCGGGGTTCTCTGTTGCTGTGTCGGGGTTGCCTGGGGCCCGTGGAGCGGGGTGCCGAGGCGGGCCTCTGCGGGCGCTGCTGGGACGGCCTGGTGTCCCTGCCTGAAGGCCGCTGCCTCCGCTGCGCCCTGCTCCATGCCGATGGCGACTGCCCCGAGCCCACGGCCTGGGACCGGGGCGATGCCCTGTGGGACTACCATGGTGGCCGTCCGCCCTTGGGGTCCCTGTTGGTGCCGGGCATCAAGCAGGGCGAACGCGGCTGGCGGCAGGCCCTGCTGCAGCGCCTCTCCGGCGGGTCGCTACCGGACTGGATCGCCGAGGTGGACCAGGTGACTTCCGCGCCCAGCACTTTGCCGCACCGGTTGCTCCGTGGCTTCGACTTCGCTGCCGAGGCCGGCCGGATCATCGCCGCGCGCTCGAGCCGCCCCTATGAGCGGCTGCTGACCAAAGGACTGCGTGAGGGCCGTCAGGCCGCACGCAACCAATCTGAGCGGCGGCGACTGCCGCGCCGGGCCATCACCCTGCGCCGGGGCGCCGCACCGGCCGCCAGCGTGCTGCTGGTGGATGATGTGTGGACCACGGGCACCACCCTGCTCCGCTGCGCCCAGGCCCTGCAGGCAGGCGGGGCCCAGGAGGTGCGGGTGCTGGCGCTGTTCCGCGCGCAGTAGGCGGCCAGGCAGAATGGGTGTCTCTGCCCTTCAGGGACCCGGTGCTACCGAACGCCCGCGCTGCA
>SESH01025104.1_pt1 | contig 11075 bp, 14 predicted proteins | sample 3171561 | NCBI WGS metagenome assembly SESH01 (sample SAMN10866947, study PRJNA518727) | freshwater metagenome | biome: subpolar coniferous forest; feature: holomictic lake; material: water; isolation source: holomictic Lake 442 2011 16.5 m and 2014 13 m | place: Canada: near Kenora, Ontario
TGATGAGATAAATAAACTGCCACTGGGCATTTCATCAATGATTTTTTCGCCTAACTTCACCATGACCAACGGCGAAAGAAAAGCAAACACCACCTCATAACGTGCAAGATTACAGTTCCATAAGCTTGCACGTTTAACTGTGGCATTGGGCAGTTTACGACAGCGCCAAGCGGTAATTAACCAGGGTAGCGGCGCATACTCCCAGGCATCTACGATTAACCGTCGATGCTGCGCAAGGGGTACCGCAACAGAGCCAACTCCCGCACCGAGATCAGCAAATGCAGTTGCCTTTTCACGGTCAACGATGTCGGCTACGGCTGTTGCTACTGCGGTAGAAGATAAGAACAGCGGCACATCACCCTTGACGGTGCCCCAGAACACCAAGGCCATCAGTAACGCTGCCAGTAAATATAGCCAGGACGGCAGTTGCAGTGTAAGTAGAGTAAGAGCTGTCGGCAGGAAAAATACATGAATGGCAATCCACCAGTACGGTTGGCGCAGAATTTGACAGCACAAGGCAGCTATTGCACCTTGGAGTACGACTAAAAATACAGCACAGTGAAAAAATGCAGGTGAAAGCCAAGTCAGACAGATTGTTGCGGTTAATCCTAGCGCTTGTGCGGCAAGCGCTTTTAATAGTGTTGTCAGGTTTGTTTACCGCTGTTAATTCTTGGGAGAACTTGGTTGAGCGGCAGGAACATCTGCTGCGGGCACAGGAACTGGAGCCGAAGCAGGTGACAGTATTTTAGAGACAATTTCTTTAGGGGCTTGTTCTTCGACAGCTTTTTGCCGGTTTCCTTCACCAAACAGCGTGGCACAAACCATAAATAAAACGGTCGATATAATCAGAATTAAAAATCTGTCCGGTTTTGCCATAAAAAACAGAGCCCAGCCAGGCTTAATCATTCCAACAATAAAAAAAAGCAGGGTCAAAAGACCGGTGTCAATAGCGGCGGTTATCAGCATTATAATTACTCGTTAACGTAAAGTTATATTATTATTAGTTATGTGGCGGTTTGCAACACGCCACAATGCTATTTTAACGGTTTTTAATTTACCACGGTCTGAATTGTTAACAATAGAGATTTGAGACCGCTGAAAAAATGTAATTATTCAGTTTCGCTTTTTGGAAAAGAGGTGAATTAAACGCACGCCAATTGAAGTTCGACACATTTTGTGTAAAAAACAATCAGGGGGTTTTATGGGTGGTTTTGTTTTGGCATTATTGGTTTTTGCAGTCTTGATAGTGTTTTTGAGTGTCAAGTCAGTGCCTCAGGGCATGGAATACACCGTCGAACGTTTTGGTAAATATACCAATACGCTGACGCCCGGTTTAAATATCATCGTGCCGGTTATTGATCGCATCGGTAAAAAGATGGTGATGATGGAACAGGTGATGGACGTGCCATCCCAGGAGGTCATTACCAAAGATAATGCGATGGTGACTGTGGATGGCGTCATTTTTTATCAGGTGATGGATGCCGCTAAAGCGGCTTATGAAGTTAGCCAGCTGGGTTGGGCTATTCTTAATCTGGTGATGACGAATATTCGTACCGTTATGGGCTCAATGGATCTGGACGAATTATTGTCGCGTCGTGATGACATCAATGCAAGATTGCTCAGCGTTGTGGACGATGCAACGACTCCGTGGGGCATTAAAGTGACCCGTATTGAAATAAAAGATATCGCCCCACCCAAGGATTTAGTCGAAGCCATGGGAAGACAAATGAAAGCCGAGCGACTGAAGCGCGCCTCCATCCTTGAGGCTGAAGGCTTGAGGCAATCCGAGATTTTACGTGCAGAAGGTGCGCAACAGGCCGCCATTCTAGAGGCCGAAGGCCGAAAAGAAGCGTCGTATCGTGATGCGGATGCCCGTGAACGTCTTGCTCAGGCAGAAGCCAGGGCTACGTTAATGGTTTCGGATGCGATCAGTAAAGGTGATGTTCAGGCCATTAATTACTTTGTCGCGCAAAAATACATCGAAGCTTTAAAAGATATCGCCTCCGCCAACAACAGTAAATTGGTATTTATGCCTTTGGAGGCCTCAAGTGTCATCGGTGCCCTGGGTGGCATTGGCGAACTGGCCAAAGAAGCAATGACCAAAAAAAGTTGATATGACTGAACTAACGATTGTTTTTTGGAATTGGTGGGTGCTGGCGCTGGTTCTGTTAGTAATAGAACTGCTGGCGCCCGGTTTTTTCTGTCTGTGGATGGCAACTTCCGGTTTTATAACCGGGCTTTTGCTGTTAGTAATCCCAGGAATTAGTATCGAAGTGCAGGTATCGGTTTTCTCAGTGCTATCGGTTGCCGCAATTTCAGCCTGGAAGATTTATGGCAAGAAGCATGTTATTGAAACGGATCATCCTTTATTGAATAAACGCGGAGCTCAATATATCGGCAGGACTTTTAGTTTGTATCAACCCATAGAAAATGGCGAGGGCAAAATAAAGGTCGATGATTCAATTTGGAAAGTACAGGGGCCGGATTGCAGTATTAATACCAAAGTAAAGGTCGTCGCAATTTGTGGCACTGTTTTTGATGTGGAAATAGTTGATTAACCATGCAACAAAACAAGCCTCGCATTTTTATTTACGCCGCCTTGCCTTGTGAAGCCAAGTCGGTGGTTGATTATTTCAATTTAAAAAAAATAACCACCATTCAGCCGTTTGCGGTTTATGTTAATGCGGATATTTGTCTTACGGTTACCGGCTTGGGCAAAACTTCGATGGCTGCCGGTGTGGCTTATTCACAGGCTTTGTTAGGTTCTGTTGATCATCCGGTTTTGATTAATATTGGCATTGCCGGACACAAGCATCATGCTCTGGGCAGTCTGTTTTTAATCGACAAAATTACCGATGTTGACAGTTACAAGAGCCATTATCCGTCGATGGTTTTTGAGTCGCCTTGTACCACGGCCAGCATTCAAACTTCCTCAAGACCGCAGCTTGTTTATGATCCGCTGGCACTTTGCGATATGGAGGCCTCGGCGTTTTATGAAACGGCAATACGTTTCTCTTCGGGTGAATTAATTCACTGTCTTAAAGTTGTTTCTGACAATGAATTATCACCGGCCGAAAATATTCTGCCAAAACAGGTTACGGCATTAATTATTCCGCATGTCGCAACGCTTGAAGTACTAATGAAAGAGTTAGGCGCTTTGGCAAAATTGATCACTGAGCCGGAGTTGAAGTCTTTTGGTCAACTGATTCGGCAGTATCACTTTACGTCCAGCGAACAGGGGCAGTTAAAAAATCGGTTGTCTCGCTGGGAGGTGTTAACCCAAGCTAACATTCCTGAATTTGAGGAAAGTCAATTTCGAAAAGGTAAAGATTTTTTAGTTTGGTTTGATCAGCAACTTGATGAAGTTGAATGTTTTTTGTAGCTAGCAGTTAATCTGGCTTATCTGTTTTTAGCTGATGTTAATTGGTAGGCAGGTTGAAATCCCGTTTACCGCGCCGAGCACCGGAGCTTTTAACAGGATAAGCCCGTCAGGGGCGCGGCAGGGATGTCGCGCGTTGACAAAGGGACAGGAGTCCCTTTTGACAGCCCCTGATAAAAGTGAGGCGCGCAGGATGAAGCGGTAACCGGGTGGCCTTTCTTTTGGATACTTTTCTTTGGCCATGCAAAGAAAAGTATCTCGCCTTCGGGTGCGAGAACCCGATTAAAAAATCCGTCGCGATAGCGACACTACTTATAAAAAGAACAACGCATGTTTACTGACTGCGACAATCGCAATATAAATAAAACAGGCAACAGCCCCGGCGAAAGCTTGCCAACGCAAAGTGCCCTGGCTTTTGATAGCCAAAGTTCCCAGACCGACATAGCCCAATAAAACGACTAACTTGGCGACAATCCAGCCATACTCGCCTGATAACCATGAGCCCTGAAAAACCAAAGTAAAACCGGTAATCAGCAATATCGTATTGACAATATGTGGCCCGATTTTTATCCATTTTATCTCCAGCATCTCTGGGCGGCTTTGCGCCAGAAAGACTCTGCCGACAAAGCTGACAATAGATAATAAAACAAAAGTAAGGTGTAACATTTTAATCATGCTGTACTCCTGAGGTTGAAAATAGTGTTATCAGATAATAATGACGCCTGTCTATGTTGCAGCAATAGTCGCTTAAAAACCAGCGGATCTTTTTGCTGGGTTATATCGCCAGGACGAGGGTAGTATTGGTGTTGAAGCCGGGATAGCCAAAAACGTAATGCTGCAGCCCTGAGCATAATTGGCCAATGTTGTTTTTCCAGGAGTTCCAGAGGCCTAAGCGTTTGATACGCAGCAAAAAGCGCCTTAAATTTTAAGGGGTTAATCTTGCCATGATCACAGCACCAGTCGTTTGCCGTTATGGCAATATCAAGCAATAAGGTATCGGTGCAGGCACTGTAAAAATCCAGTAAGCCGCTGAGCCGATCTCCATCAAACAACACATTATCTCTGAACAAGTCCGCGTGAATGACGCCCCGAGGTAAATTGATCGGGTTGTGTCCAGTTTGAAAAGCCAGTTCATCATCAATCAGTTCACGTTCTTCAGTGGATAAATGGTCGCCAATTTTAATTTGCACTGCTTTGCACCAAGCTAAATCATTGCTATTTTTTACAGCAAAATCATAGCCCTCCGTGCAACGGTGCAAACTCGCAAGTTGCAAGCCGATTTCCTGGCATTGAACGATTGATGGCACTTCGATGGCTGCGCCGGATAATTGTTTAAATAGCACTGCCGGTTTCCCGTTTACCTCACCCAGCAGATTTGTGTGCAGATCGCTAAAAGGGCAGGGGCATAAAAGACCGTTTTTGCCTAGATGCGATAATAACTTGAGAAAATGAGGGACTTCATTGACAGTCAGCGACTCGAACAAAGTCAAGACAAAGCGGCCTTGCTCGGTAGTTACAAAATAATTGGTATTGTCGATGCCGTCCTTTATGCCCTCTAAACTGAGGACTGCGCCCAGGGCATAAGGATTTAAGAATTGATCGAGTTGCGGACGTGTAATGCAAGTAAAAACTGACACTGCTTAAGCGACTACCATTCCAGTAATTTCCACATCTGAACGTCAGAACCTCTATCCAGATCGCTACGACGGACATCCATTTTGCCATCGCCGTTGGTATCAAGAAAATAATAAGGAGGGCCTACTACCGGTATGACTTTAATCATATAAAGTTTGCCGTTACGACGGTATTCCTGAATTGTCTCCTTGGCTTTACGAATAATAGTAATGTCAGGCTCCATGGTTTCACCGTTCCGCACCGGCAAAGGTGGTTCCGGCGCCTCTGGCAACGCCTCAAGCACAGGTGGTGGCTGCTCATCGACAGCATAGGCCGGGAAGGCAAGCAAACTCAGTAGAATAAAACGTCGCATCGACTAACTCTTTTAAAGTAGAAACTATTGCTATCTTATTACAGTTTTAACTAAAACACCTATTCCACATGACCGTCAGAAAAGGAACTGCTAAATGTTAGCCGCTATTGATATCGGCTGAAACGATGAAAGACGACCGCCTTAACTTTTCTTGGGTTCGAACAGCAGGTGCGCCATTTTTTTTGCTTTGGTTTTCAAATAACCGACATTGTCATCATTAGCCACGGATTCTACGGGAATGCGACCTGCGACGTTAATACCCAGCTTAATAAGGCCGTCTATTTTGTCGGGGTTATTGGTCAGCAATTCGATGGAGTTTATTTTCAGGTTTTCCAGAATTAACGCTGCGACGCTATATTCGCGTTCATCGGCCAGATGACCCAGATGGATGTTGGCATCAACCGTATCCATGCCCTGATCCTGAAGATTATAAGCCTGCAGTTTTTTCAATAAACCGATGCCCCGACCTTCCTGACGCAGATAAATCAGAACTCCAAATCCGGCCTGATCAATGAGCTGTAAGGCCATATCCAGCTGTTCACCACAATCACAACGCCTTGAACCCAATACGTCACCGGTAAAACATTCTGAATGAATGCGCACAGGAACATGTTCTTTGTTAACGACATCACCTTTAACCAGGGCAACATGCTCCTTGTCATCAATGGTGTTGCTGAAGTAATGTAGGATAAATTCGCCGTGTTTGGTCGGAATTGGCGTTTGTACCAGATTTTCTAATTGTGGCTTCACGTATATAACTAATTTCCAAAAATTTAGTCTATTTTACCTAATTCAACGGGCATTCAGTTAAAAAGTTTTACTGCGTTACTTTCTGGCTTCAATCAGTTTGATAATATCACCGCTACGTTCGTCGACATTTACATAGGTAAAAGAGCAAGCTTTTACATTTTTAACCGTATTTCTGTTGATGTTGGCGCCAAGCAAACCAACAACGACAGGGTTTAGCAGATTCATCACGGCGGCAAGTACACGGTTCGCACTTAACACATGCTCAAGCAATAACACCTGCCCACCCGGTTTGCAAACCCGCTTAAGTTCTTTCAAGCCCTTTATTGCTGAAGGTACGGAACAAAAAACGAAGGTGCTTACAACCGTGTCAAAACTATTGTCTGCAAACCATAATGACTCAACATCCATCAACTCCAGATCAACGTTGACCTGTTTTCGGTCTCTTTTCTTTACTGCCTGTTTCAGCATCTGCGCACTAAAATCAATTGCGGTAACTCTTGCATCCTTGGGGTAATAGTCGAAATTTTTGCCTGTTCCAACACCAACTTCAAGAATATGATGACCCTCAACCTTCGCCCAGCATCTTTTTCGCCAGTTTTTAAAAAACAGACCTTCCATCACTGCTTCCATGCCCTCAAAATAAGGCGCAATCCGGTCATAGCGTTTTTCAATCGTCTTGCTATCTGGCTTCATAATGGCCTCGATAAATTAAATAGTCTTTTTTTCGATATCAGCAATGCGGACAAGAATTTCTTGCCACAAAGCATCATAAGCAATTGTAGACTGACTTTTTTTGACATAGCCATTCAATGGCATACGCTCCAGTCCCATGCGTTCGATATCACTGGCATAGGGAATGGCGGTCGCTAATATCTCGGCATGACTTTCGGCCATATTCGTCATGATATCTTTGTGCATTTTTTTACGACGGTCGGCCATAGAGAAAAAAGGCACCAGCGCCAGTTTAGTTAAATTATTTTCATCAATAAATTTTTTGAGTTGTTCAAGTGTTCTTAAGGATAACGTGGTCGGAATAATCGGCGATAACAGAATATCGGCGGCTTCAAAAACGGCTTCAGACAACAGCGAAATATTGGGCGGACAATCCAGAAAAATAAAATCGTAGTCTTCAGCCAACGGCTTAAGCAGTTTTTTAATTTGATGAGTCGGTTTTTTCTTGGTATCCAAAACCAGATCCAGATTTCTGAAAGAAAAATCAGCCGGTAATAAATCCAGATTTTCAAAGTCCGTACCTTTAATTAGATCATCCAACTCGCGTTTTCCGGCAATCAAGTCTTTGCTTCCCCCTTTGATTTTTGGTTTGATGCGAAAGTAATAGCTGCTGGCACCTTGCGGATCAAGATCCCAAACCAGCGTGCGGTAACCGTTGCGGGCCGCTGTGTGTGCAAGATTAACCGCGCTTGAGGTTTTTCCAACCCCGCCCTTGATGCTGTAGACAGCTAACACATTCATTCTATGATCTCATTTTTGATAATGATAAAGTTGAAACACCATAACACAGCCACAATTATTGGCAAGACTGGCAAATTGAAGGATGCATGGCGGGGCTGATGATGATCCCTAAAGCAATAAACTTTGAATCATTGCAAACTTATCTTATCCTTTACATTATTAATTCATACTTCACTGAACCTGTAGCCTTTAGACCAAGGTTATATCCATCAAATTGGGCGATAAAAATCACTATGACTGAAGCAACCGCGTTATTTTCCGAAGCAAAATCTGTAATTCCTGGTGGCGTTAATTCGCCGGTTCGATCTTTTAGTGGTGTGGGCGGCACACCGGTTTTTATCGATCATGCCAGTGGTGCTTATATTTACGATAACTTCGGAAAACGTTATATCGACTATGTCGGCTCTTGGGGACCGATGATTTTAGGCCATGCGCATCCGGAAGTTATTGCGGCGGTCAAACTGGCTGCTGAAAAAGGTCTGAGTTTTGGTGCGCCAACCGAAATCGAAACGTTGATGGCGCAACGGGTTTGCGAGCTGATGCCGTCTATTGAACTGGTCAGAATGGTCAGTTCCGGCACCGAGGCGACCATGAGTGCCATTCGTTTGGCCAGAGGTTATACCGGACGCGATAAGATCGTTAAGTTCGAAGGCTGTTATCATGGCCATTCCGATTCTTTATTGGTCAAGGCCGGTTCCGGCGCATTAACTTTTGGTGTGCCGAGTTCGCCGGGCGTGCCCGCAAGCGTCGCTGAAAACACTATTACTTTGACTTACAATGATAGTGATGCAGTCAAAAAACTGTTTGCAGAAATCGGCGAACAAGTTGCCTGTATTATTGTGGAACCGGTCGCCGGTAACATGAACTGTATTCCTCCTGAGCCCGATTTTCTTGAAACCCTGCGTCAGGTCTGCGATCAATATGACAGTGTGTTGATTTTTGATGAAGTAATGACCGGTTTTAGAGTTGCCTTAAATGGCGCACAGGGATTTTATAATGTGAAACCGGATTTAACCACGCTGGGCAAAATCATTGGTGGCGGCATGCCGGTCGGCGCTTTCGGTGGTTCGCGTAAAATCATGGAATGTCTTGCGCCCTTGGGACCAGTGTATCAAGCTGGCACGCTCTCCGGTAATCCGGTTGCCATGGCCGCCGGATTAAAAACACTGGAATTGATTGCCGAACCCGACTTTTATCAGACTTTGGCTGACAAAACTGAAAAACTGACTTCAGGGTTAAAAGCGAGTGCAAGTCAGGCGGGGATTGCGCTGACGACGAACAGCGTTGGTGGCATGTTCGGGCTGTTTTTTAGCGAGGAACAACAAATATCCCGCTTTTCCCAAGTTATGCAGTGCGATCAGAATCTATTCAAACAGTTTTTCCATGCGATGTTGGAGCAGGGTGTTTATTTGGCGCCGTCTGCATTTGAAGCCGGATTTGTTTCAGCCGCACATACTGATGACGATCTGGATAAAACGCTGGAGTGTGCAGCCCTGGTTTTTAAGAGCTTATAGGCATGAGTGAGTTTCGCTATGGCTCACGATATTCGCTGGCGGCAACGTTTTCAGAATTATGAAAAGGCCTTTCTACTGCTGGAACGCGCGTTGTCCATAACAGCGCCCTCCGAAGTTGAACGAGGTGGCATTATCCAGTTTTACGAAATGACTTTTGAGCTGGCATGGAAGCTGATGAAGGATTATCTGGAACTGCAGGGCTATACTGTGAGTTCACCCAAGGATGCCATAAAACAAGCTTTTCAGGCTACTATTTTGGAGGAAGGTCAACTCTGGATGGATGCGTTAAGCGATCGAAACCAGACCACTCAAACTTATGATGAAAATAAGGCGATTGAAGTTACAGCAAAAATCAAATCCCATTATTTTCCCGTTTTACAGCAGTTGTACAAGCGTATGAGTGCAGAATTAAATTGATGCAAACCGGATTAACCGAGCTTGATTTACGTCGTATCACGACTGCAATCAGCCATTTTTCTGAAATTGAGCGAACCGTGATTTTTGGTTCCCGTGCAAAAGGAACGTATAAAAAAGCGTCCAATGTTGATCTTGCGATCAAGGGGAGTGCAGTCACTCCTGAAATTGTTCAACGATTAAATTTTTTGCTTAATGAAGAATTGCCTTTGCCTTACTTTTTCGATGTGGTGCATTATGAGTCTCTGGATAATCAGTCGCTCATTCAGCATATTGATAGCGTAGGCAAGTCGATGCCTTTGTCGTGTGATGCAATATCATAAATACTATCCATAACATTTCCTTGCCGGTTTCGCGATAACAGATCGCCGGGACAGGGTTGCCCGCCCCAATAAATAATTTAAATCCCACGTATTATTCAATCGGATATTCTGCTGCTTGGCAGGGTATATCACCAAATTAGATGAGTGCATCTAATATAGTCGTTTTATTAACCATCAAATTCTCTTTACACTTACTCCTAACGTAAACGACAGATTTTTTCCTGTCGTAATTAACAAGATTTTATTCGGAGCGTATTTATGGCACTTAAATTGGAAAGCTCTCAAAGCGAACCTCGACTGTCTGAAGTTGCAACTCAGATTGCTGATATTTTACAAGAGATTAGATTCGGTTCGATTGAAATAACCATTCATGAAGGCAAAGTCGTGCAAATCGAGCGCAAAGAAAAATTACGCTTCGACAATAAAAAATAATTACCCCCCTTTCTACCGTAAAAATCGGCGAATGAAAATATTACAAAAGATAGCAGGCTTACCGGACTACCGGATGGTCAAGATCTATTTAAGGACTAAGTCTATGAAAAATTTCAAACGTACCGCTTTAGCCGGCGTAATTAACCTGGCCTTATTCGGTATTCCTGACGCTCATGCTGATACTGCAGCCCTTGAGCGGCGTATTCGCGAACTGGAAACCCGGCTTGAAAAACTGGATCAGGCGGCGGCGCTAGCCAATAAACCCACTCCTGCCCCAGCGCCAGTTGCAGCGGCTCCCGAAGTAGAAAAGCTGACTCGTAAAGTTAATACCCTGGAGCGTAAGCTGGAAGTGCAGGATGAAGTGACTGCCGGAACTTTCCAAAAGTTGCCGGTATTTGAAGCAGGTGAAAATGGCTTCAAGATTTCTTCTTCAGACAAAAAACATCAAGTAAGAATACGCGGCGCGGTGCAAACCGATGGACGTTTCTTTATTGATGATAACAGTTTTACCGCAACTGACAGATTCGAACTCAAACAAGCGCGAGTGTGGCTGGAAGGTTATTTCTTTAAAAATATTTACTTTAAAATCATGCCTGATTTTGCGGCGACCAACATTCTTCCGGATGCTTATCTAGACTATGCCTATCATCCTGCGGCGAGTTTGTTAGTTGGTAAATATAAATCTCCGCTCAGTCTTGAGCGATTACAGGGCGATGCGGATGGCACTTTTCTTGAGCGAGCCTTTCCGTCTTATTTGGCCAGTAACCGTGACGTAGGTATACAGTTGCATGGCGCGTTTTCCA
>SESH01012125.1_pt1 | contig 11070 bp, 9 predicted proteins | sample 3171561 | NCBI WGS metagenome assembly SESH01 (sample SAMN10866947, study PRJNA518727) | freshwater metagenome | biome: subpolar coniferous forest; feature: holomictic lake; material: water; isolation source: holomictic Lake 442 2011 16.5 m and 2014 13 m | place: Canada: near Kenora, Ontario
AGCAACCGGATAAGCATGGTACAAACCTTCTGCCGACAGGCTGCTAGTTCTAGGAAACCCACCGCCATGAGCAAAATCTACGCGCAAGTGGTAGCCAAAGACCCGTCCAAACAGCCAAATTCCCGGTTTTGGTGCCATTCGCCAACCGTTTACGGCGGGTTTCCCTTACTAGGAACCTGTCGGCAGAAGGCCCGGGAACAATCCAAGGCTTAAGTCCGACAGGTTCCTAGGTTTTGACAGCCCACTCCCGGTCGTGTTATTGTGCGACATCTGACTGCCCATGCGTTGCGAAAAGATCGGGATCCGCGGGAGCCAGTCAGATTGCGGGGCGCGCGTAGCGACGGCGCGCAGAAAGGAAGCCAATGGCCAACTACGAGATCAGCGGTTCAATCAAGGCAGTCATGGAGCCGAAGACCTTCCCCAGCGGTTTTGTCAAACGCGAGTTTGTGCTGGTGACCGAGGAGGATTATCCCCAAACCGTGCAGTTTGAGTGCATCAAGCAGCAGTGCGGCTTGCTGGACAGCATCACGGTGAATGACCGCGTGCGCGTCTCCTTCCGCCTGCGCGGACGGGAATACAAGGAGCGCTTCTTCGTCAATCTGGAGGCGGTCGGCATCGAGAAAATGGGCGCGGACGGGTCGTCCGTGACGCTGGACGATGCGCCGCCGCCGCCGAGCGAAGACGATCCCATGCCATTCTGAATTTTCCGTGCCGGAAAATTCAGTTGTGGGGCTGCCGCAAGCGCAGGGCATGGATTGGCGTGATCGTGATTTGCGCTTGCGGTGCCAGACATGGGAGACGAATGATGAGTGTCGCTACATCGTCCGAAACAATACCCGTACGTACGTCCATTAACCCCGCGGCGCTTACGGTTAAAATCCACGACCTCTTTGCCAATCAGTGGTTGTTGCTGGCGGCGGGAGACTTCCAGACCGGGCGATACAATGCCATGACCATCGCCTGGGGAAGCATCGGCACGATGTGGAACAAGCCCTTCGTGCAAGTGGTGGTTCGCCCGCAGCGCCATACGCGAAAGTTCATGGACGAGTTTGACTCGTTCACGGTGTGCGCCTTCCGTCCGGCCTTTCGCAGCGCCCTGCAACTGCTGGGCTCAAAGTCCGGTCGTGATGGCAACAAGATCGCCGAATCGGGTCTCACGCCCGCCGCCGCCGCCGCGGTCGCAGCACCGGTCTTTGCCGAAGCCGACCTGGCCATCGAGTGCCGCAAGGTTTTTTGGCAGGACATGGACCCCAAGGGGTTTGTCAATCCGGCCATTGCCGCCAACTACCCGGCCAAGGATTACCACCGCATCTACTTCGGCGAAATCATCGCCATCAGCGGAACGGCGGAATACAACTAGCAGCCTGTCGGACTTAGGGTTGTTTCCAAAGAGCGCTACCAGCAGAAGCCGTAATTTTTCAACGTCCAACGCCCAACGTCCAACTTCCAACGTCCAACGGAACTTCGTACAGACTGTTTCGGCGTTTTTTCCTCGGACGTTGGAAATGACCAAAACTGTCGATTTATTGAACTTCGTGCTCTTCGTGTCCTTCGTGGTGAAAAATCCCGACAGCTTCAGGAAAAGACCATGGTTTCGTGCCATCATTACTGAGATTTGTCTTGGCGTGAGACCCCGGAAAAGCGATGATCTCCCCCGAATCCGTGACTGGCGTCGCGCGCGTGGCGCGTATCCGCCAACGGCAACTCAAAACGAACGCGATACCTTGATCGAACCATGAACGGCATCGTACCCATCCTGATCGTGGGCGCAGGCGGCTTCCTCGGCACTGTACTGCGGTATTTACTCAGCCTCGCCGCGCAGCGGTTCTCGTTCACCTTCCCGCACGGAACGCTGTGGGCAAATTTTCTCGGCTGCCTCACACTGGGCATCGTGACAGCCCTTGCCACCGAAAACGATACGTTCTCGCCCTCCACACGTCTGTTTCTGACGACCGGAGTTTGCGGCGGATTTACGACCATGTCCACATTCACCTGCGAAACGTTCCAGTTCGCGCAGGATGCCGAGTACGGGTATGCGGCTTTGTATTGCGTCGCAACCCTCGTCGGATGCGCAGCCATGTTCTATCTGGGCCTTGTAACCGTAAAAGTTGCACTGAAAGCCCAGGTGTAGCATGGCACGTCACCGCGCGACCAACCGCCTCCGTGGTTTGATCGGTGAGTCGGTCGGGCGGCGGGCCATCCGGTATCGGAACGAAAAAAAGTAACCCCACCACCCTCTCAAGGACCTCCCATGGCCGGCGAATATGTCTTCAATCTTTCCCACCTGACGCGGCAGCACGAGAAGAAGATCGTGCTCGACGACGTGAACCTCGCCTTCTTCTTCGGCGCGCATATCGGCGTCATCGGCGCCAATGGCTCGGGTAAGTCGTCGCTGCTGCGCATCATGGCCGGCGAGGACAAGGACTTCATGGGCTCCTGCATGATCGCCAAAAACGTGCGCATCGGCTTTCTGCCGCAGGAACCACGCCTCGATCCGGCCAAGACCGTGATGCAGTGCGTGGATGAGGGCGTGGCTGCTTCGCGCAAGCTGCTGGCACGCTACGACGAAGTTTGCGATCTTTTGGCCACGGATCTGTCGGACGAGGAGCAAGCCAAGCTCAACGACGAGCTGGGGCGTCTGCAGGACACGATCGACACAAACGACCTCTGGAACCTCGACCACCTCATCGAACTGGCCATGGACGCCCTGCGCCTGCCGCCGCCCGAGGCTTCGGTGGCCACACTCTCCGGCGGCGAGAAGCGCCGCGTGGCGCTCTGCCGCCTGCTCATCTCCAACCCGGACGTGCTGCTGCTCGATGAGCCTACCAACCACCTCGACGCCGAGTCCGTGGCCTGGATCGAAACCTACCTGAAGAAGTTCAAGGGCACCCTCGTGGTGGTCACGCATGACCGCTACTTCCTGAGCAACGTCACCGAGTGGATCCTGGAGCTCGACAACGGCCGCGCCTATCCCTACAAGGGCAACTATGAATGCTGGCTGGAACAGAAGCAGCAGCTCATGGCGCGCGATGCCAAACAGGCGGAGACGCGGCGCAAGCTGCTGGATCAGGAGCTGCAGTGGATCCGCACCAACCCGTCCGGCCGTCGCGTCAAGAGCAAGGCGCGCCTGACCAAGTATGAGGAGATGCTCAGCCAGCAGGTGGATACACGCGAGGACGAGCTGCGCATCCAGATCGCGCCGGGTCCGCGACTGGGCGACCTTGTGGTGCGCGCCACCAACCTGTCCATGGGGTTCGGCGAGCGCCTGCTGTTCGAGAACGTAGAGTTCAACCTGCCGCGCGGCGGCATCGTGGGCGTAATCGGCGGCAACGGCGCCGGCAAGACCACCCTCTTCAAGCTCCTCACCGGGCAGCTGCAGCCGCTGGCTGGAGCGCTCACGATCGGCCCCACGGTGGCCGTCTCCTACGTGGACCAGTCGCGCGACTCGCTTCTGGCCAGCCACACGGTCTACGAAGAGATCACCGGCGGCGCGGAGAATGTCGAGCTGGCTGGCCGACAGATGAACGGCCGCGCCTACTGCAGCCGGTTTAATTTCAAGGGCGCAGAGCAGCAGAAGCGCGTCGGCGACCTCTCCGGCGGCGAACGCAACCGCGTGCACCTGGCCAAGCTGCTGCGCAGCGGCGGAAATCTGCTGCTGCTCGACGAGCCCAGCAACGATTTGGACGTAGCCACGCTGCGCTCGCTTGAGGAGGCCATTTCATCCTTCGCCGGCTGCGCCATGGTCGTCAGCCATGACCGCTGGTTTCTCGACCGCATTGCCACCCACATCCTGGCCTTTGAGGGCGAAGGCGTGGTGAACTGGTTCGAAGGCAACTACCAGGACTACCACGAAAACCGCCGCAAACTGCTTGGCGATGATGCCGACCGCCCCACCCGCGTGCGCTTCCGGCCGATCCGGCACTAGCAGCCTGTCGGACTTAGCCTTCTGGAAGTACAAACCGTCTGCCGACCAGGCTGCTAGTTGGCAACCCGCGGATAGCGGGTTGCGATACCTCATAAAATAGGCAAAATGACGGCGCTTTTCCTGCCAGTTGGTTGTATTTTTGCTGATTTCTGGAGAGGTGGCCGCAGATTTTCTGCAGATTATGCAGATTGTTGTGTAGCAACAAGCTATCAAATCTCCAATCTGCGGAAATCTCCGCAATCTGCGGACAAATATAAATCTGCGATTACACTCCAATGCTTCGCCAATTGGGTAGCTTTCTGCGGCTACACGATTTTCTACATTGCTCTAGTAGCTAGCAATCTGGTCGTTCTTTGAGTTCTCGCAACCCGCTATCCGCGGGTTGCGAGAACTAGGAACCTGTCGGCAGAAGGTGCTGGAACGATCCAAGGCCTTCGTCCGACAGGTTCCTAGGCGTGGTGCTTGGCCTGCGTCTTGGCATGGCGCGTAGAATGCGCCTTGGTGTGGGCCTTGGTGTGGTGTTTCGCATGCGATTTGACCTTGCTGTGCGCATGCTTCGCCGCGACCTTATGCCTCGCGTGGTGGGCTTTCCGGACCGTGTGCGGCGCAGGTGCGGGCGCAGGCGTGTCGATTGTCAGCGGCGCGGCCGCAGGAGCCGGTGACATCGGGTCGGGTGTAACTGGCGCCTGCGCCAGGCAGAGGCCACTGGTTACCAGGATCATCATGCAGACCAATCGGGTGCAACTCATGTTTCGCTCCTATAGGAAAGTAATTCCGGCTTCTCCCCACTCCAGGAAGTGTGTGTCCGGCTTGGTTGTGAATACAAGACCGCATTATTATGCGCGTTGCCGCGGGACAATACAATGCCAGAAGGAACGCGCGGGCAAAACGGCATGGTCATTTCCTGGAGCGCCACTTTGGCGGCTTCCACCACGAAGATTCGAAGAACACGAAGATTCACGTAGTCGGACGCTGGAAATAGCAGAAATTTCGAATTTATCCTGGAACCGTAAGTTGAGCATCTCTTTGACTGTACAAATCAGGTGCCGCAGCAGACCACACACGGCAGCGCGGAGGTGCTCTCCGGTGGGCTGGCCCCACCGGAAGCAAAGATCTGCGAAAGAAAGGAAGCAGCTAAATTTAACAAGCAAAAAAAGTCGCGCGAGGTCAGGCCGCAGCGGCCACACCTCGCGCCGCTCCTTTTTCTTTGATTTCCTCGCTTTTTCGCTGCTCACGCTGATCTTCCCGTTCCGGCGGCACAAGGCCGCCGGGGACGGCAGGCAGACGTGATCGTCAGGTCAAGACTGGATTGTCCTGCACACTTACGTCGCGGATCGTGCCGTTGCCGGCAGTCCGCTGGCTTTCAGCAAGCGCCGGAATACCGTCTCGATCCGCCTCCGTGTGGTGCCATACAGGATGACGTTGCAGGTTAGCGCGCCCTGCATCACTTCAGCCGGCAGGCGGCCACGGGATTGTGGCGGGTGTGCGGCGGAAGTAGTGCTGAGCAGCAGATAGCCACCCGACGGGCGAACCTGCAGGATCGCCTTGATGTGGCCGGGCAATGCGGGATCCGCTGACGCCAGTTCGTGGGACAGTTGCTGTAGCAGGAGGGAGAGTTGTTGCTGGACGTGCGCCGCCGGATGGGGCGATGACCACGTGAGCTTGCCGCTCCAGGAGAAAGCAGCGGCCTGCGGGCCCGTCTGTTCGTGCTCATGCGCGTGGTCGTGGTGCATCCCGACACTCCGGCCTGACGCACGCCCTGGCCGCGATGGCGCAGGCTTGCGGATGGCAGCCGTCAAATGCGCAGCCACCGCGTCGAATCCAGCACCGGATTGCGCGGAGACCGGCCATGCCGGTGCAGCCGGCCGGATGGCGTGCGCCCAGGCCGCGAGTGCCGCGGCCGCTTTCGGCGCCACGGCATCGCACTTGTTGATTAGCAGCAGATCGGCGACCTTGACGCCGCGTTCTACCAGCGGCAGCGTGCCGGATTGCAGCAGCGCGGCACGCGTAGCATCCAGCACGACGACCACCTGCCGGCTCCCGATTTCACCGCCATACCCCACCAGCGCATCGAGCACCTGGTCCGGCCCGGCCACGCCGGAAGGCTCCACCAGCACCAGGTCCGGCTTCCAGTTGCGCTCCAACTCCAGCAGCGTCTGCACGAGGCCTGTCCGCAGGGAACAGCAGATGCAGCCCGCGTAGAGCTCTTTGACCTGCAGCCCCTCGGCGGCCAGCACCTGGTCATCAATGCCCACCTTGCCGACTTCGTTCTCGATCACGGCGATCCGCCGTCCGGCTGCGGCCAGCGGTCGCGCCAGGCGCAGCAGCACGCTGGTCTTGCCGGAGCCCAGAAATCCTGCGATGACAATCAGGTCCATGCGCGCATAGTTTGCCAGAAAGACGGGGGCGTGTGCCACGAATTATCGCTACACGCCCAGCAGTTCCCGCACGTCGTCCCAGTCGAGGGACTTCAGGATGGTCTCGTCGGCGCTGGAGATGGTGGCGCCGATGATGGCCTGTTTGCGGCGCTGAAGCGCCAGCACCTTCTCTTCCACCGTATGCTCGGCGATGAGCTTAATGCTGAGGACCGAGCGCTTCTGGCCGATGCGGTGGGCGCGGTCCGTGGCCTGGTCCTCGACCGCCGGATTCCACCACGGATCAAAATGCACCACCATGTCGGCGCCCGTAAGGTTCAGCCCGGTGCCACCCGCCTTCAGGCTGATCAGAAAAACGGGGATGTCCTGCTGCAGGTTGAAGCGCTGCACCTGCGCCATGCGATCCTTGCTCTGCCCGTCCAGGTAGCAGTACGTCAGCCCGCGGCTCTCCAGCTCGCGCCGGAGAATCTGCAGCATGCTGACAAACTGGCTGAACACCAGCACACGGTGGCCACCATCCATGGCTTCGTCAAGAATTTCAAAGAATTGCTCCATCTTGGAAGACGGCCCCTCGGCCTTGGCCAGATCCGGCAGCTTCAGCAATTCCAGGTGGCAGCACACCTGCCGCAGCTTCATCAGAATGGCCAGGATCTCCATGTGACAGCCCGCAAACCCCTTGGTTGCCACCAGATCGCTGACGCGCCGGCGCGACTCCTGCAGCAGGTTATTGTACACGCGCTGCTGGTCCGGCGAGAGCACGCTGAAGGAGGTCTTGGTGAGCTTCTCGGGGAGATCCTTGGCCACATCGCGCTTCAGGCGGCGCAGCAGGAAGGGGTGCAGCTTGCGCCGCAGCTTGGTCTGCGCAACCTCGCCGTCGCGGTCGCCGGCTGCGATAGGCTGCTCGTACTGCCCGCGGAAAAGTTCATAGTCTCCCAGGTATCCGGGCATGAGAAAATCCATGATGGACCAGATGTCCGCGACGCCATTCTCAATCGGCGTGCCGGTGAGCACCACCTTGTGATGCGCGCGGATCTGCTTCACCGCCACGGCATTCTGCGTGGAGCGGTTCTTGATATGCTGGGCTTCATCCAGCACGGCCACGCCAAAAGCGCAGGCCTGGTAGCGCTCGATGTCACGGCGCAGCAGCGCGTAGGATGTGATCACCAGGTTGCTGGCCGGGATTTCGTCCCACAGCTCGTGACGCCGGTTGCCGGAGAGCACAAGCGCCTTGAGCCCGGGCGTGAACTGCTGCGCCTCGCGCGCCCAGTTTTCGACCAGGCTGGTGGGGCAGACAATCAGCGCAGGCTTGCCGCCAGCCTCCGGGTAGACACGCGCAAGCTGCAGCCAGGTGAGCGTCTGCAGCGTTTTGCCCAGCCCCATCTCATCGGCCAGCAATCCGCACGCACCGCCGCGCTCCAGAAATCGCAGCCAGTAGACACCTTCCTTCTGGTACGGCCGGAGAATCCCCTCCAGCGCATCGCCCAGCGGCACCGGCTCAAGCCTCAGCTCGCGGTTCTGGCGCGCGGCGCGCTCGCGCCACTCGGGCGGCTCCTCGACGTCCACGCCATCGAGGGCTGCCAGCGAAGAGCGCACATACGGCGCGTAAATGGATGGCAGGCGAAAGTGTCCGGCCTTGTCGCTTTCCGGACCCCGACAGTCCGAAAAGACGCCGTACATGGACTCAATGGCGTCGCGGTCGAGCAGCACCGGCTTGCCGTCTCGCTCCACAAACGAATTGCCGAGGCGCAGGGCCCGCTGTATCTCCCCATCCTTGAGCTTGCCGCCATGAACCGCCTCAAATTCAAAACCGATATCGAACCAGCCATTGTCCCCGGGCGAGGAGACATGCACGACGGGCGTAGCCACGGAAAGATCCTCATGGAAGCCGGCCACCCTGCCCTCGAGCGCCACCTTCCAGCCGAGACGGCGCAGGGCTGGAATCTGGCTGCCCAGAAAGTTCAGCACTTCGCGTGTGCCGGTCATGGGCGCCAGGTGCGCGCCGTCCTCGCCGCGAAAGCCGGTTTCCGCAAGGCGTACCAGGGCCCGCTGCTCCGCGGCCGGATGGCGCGCAAAGTAGTGGAGGATGTCCTCCGGGTCCGGCACGCTGAACGCCCCGCCCTTGTCCGGGCTGCCGGCCGTGATTTCATGCGCGCCGTAGACGGCCACGAGTTCGGCGGCCAGGGAGGCCGGGCTGCCGCGCACCACCAGCCGGAAGGACGGCGTGGCCGCATCGCTGCGAAACAGGTCGGCCGAGATTTCGGCCTCAACCGGAACGATCTTCATCAGCTCCGGCAGCTCCACGGACAGAAACCGCATCACGTCCGGACGGGAGATCACAATGGGATTCTGGTAAATGCCGTGGTACGGCAGCGGTAGAATATTCTCCAGCGGCCAGAGCTGGTCCGCACCGCACGCCCACCCCTTGCGACCGCTGACCAGGTAGGTCGGAAACTCCCCGGTGCGGAGGAACGGCAGCTCGGTGTGCGCGTTGACCAGCAGTTCGCCGTTCTCGCGGTCGAGGTCCACGCGCACCAGCGTGCGCATCGGCGTGGCATTCACGACCATCTCTCCGCCACCCGCCACGAGGATCGCCGCATTGCGGCGCAAGTCCAGCACGTTGAGAAAATCCGCCGGGCGCACCGCCACCCGGCCGGCCGCCGGGCCGTCGCAAATATCATCCAGCACCGACAGCAGGTTGGCGTCTGCCGCCGGCAGGCAGTAGGCCTGATCGCGCGGCACCTGGTCGAGCGGCACGATGCGGCCGTTCAGCACCAGCGCGCACTGCAGCGCGATTTCGCCACGCGCGAAATCATTTTCCCAGGCCGGTGGCATGGTCAGCAACAACGCGGCAGGCGTGCCATCCGACGCACAGCGCAGGTAATCGGCGGCCTGAACGCCGGCCAGGCGGCGGGCGCGGCGCTGCTCTTCCTGGTACTTCTGCTCGCGCAGCGGGTCGGTGGTGCGGCGCAGCACCGTGATGGCAAGCGCCACGGTATGGATGCAAACCAGCCCATGATTGCGACTGACGCGACAGGGGCAATGGTTATCCATGATGCCGCCGTCGCTGATGCGCGCCCGGGTGCGCAGCTCGCTGCCGCCATAGGCAATTTCGCCAGAAAGCCAGGGCGGCTGATAGTCGGCCTTCAACACGCCGCCGCGCTTGACCAGGTCCTCGGCCTCGCGAAAGACCGTCACGCCGCCCCAGTTCTGAATCGCAACCTGTGTGAGTTTGAACGCCATGTCATGCCTGGCAGCCTGTCGGACTTGGTCACGTGGAGGTGCGAACCGTCTGCCGACCAGGCTGCCACTTCCTAAAAACGAATTAACAACCCCCAGAGCGTATATCAGACGCGCAGCCAGAGCAAGAAGGGTGTAAAAAAAGCAAACACGTCACGCGAGACGTGCCGCCGCATGGTCTTTTCCTGAAGCGCCACATAAGCCGCGTTTTTAACGGCTTGGCGGTTGGACAAATTGTGAAGCTTCAGGAAAAGACCATGTCTGGATCTGGAGATCTGAAGGGAAAGCTGTTGCGATGGTTGACGGCTGAGCGTATGATATTCTCCATATTCATGGAAAATCTGCATAGAGTTCTTGCGCTTGTTGCGCAAAAGTTGCCTGCGGCAGGAATTGACTGCCTGCTCATCGGGGGGTTTGCGGTCAATCATTACGGCTACACGCGAAATACACTGGACGTGGATTTCATGATCGTTTCCGAACGGGTGGACGACGTTCGACGGATCATGTGTGATGCGGGGTTTACCAACATTGAGATTCGCGACAACGTGGCGTTTTTCGCGATTCCTAACGAGGCACCACGGGTTGACTTTCTGCGCGTGGACGCGTCCACAATGGAAAAGCTTTTATTCAGTGCCGTCCGGGTTGTCGTGCAAGGGCATGAACTGCGGCTTCCTTCGATTCTCGATCTGATTTCCATGAAGATCTTTGCCTTTTCGCAGGACACTGCGCGTCGCATGGGCAAGGACCTGCCAGATATCGCTTACCTGAGCGTGATCCACAATCTGGACATCGAATCCGATATTTTGCCTCTCTGCGAACGATTCGGAACGCCCGAAACTTATCGGCTGATACGCAATCAAATTGAGGGTCTACGAACATGACAAACGTATCCCATCCGGTCAACCAGCCGTTGCCGCCGCATCTCACAATGGATGAGTACGTTGACTTCGTGTCGGAATCCCTGCGTCACGTCAGCACGGCGAACCTCGTGAGACAGAAGCAAATCGAGGAGCGGATCGTCCGGCCATTTCGTATACCGGTGGAACGCCTTACGGCGTGACGTCAGAGAGTAGGGGTCACAGGAGTAAGGGTCTTTTCCTGAAGCGCCACTTTGGCGGCTTCCACCACGACCAAGCCGTTCGGCAGGCTCACGGCAGGTCGCCAAGTACGCCAAGGAAGATGCTGACGGCTAAAACGAACCAGGGTTTTCAGTGTTTTTGAACATGAGGTAACAGAGGCCACGGAGAAGACCTCGGTTCTCAGTTGCCGCCTGTTCAAAAATGGTTGGGTTGTGGGCGTGTGCCCGCATTAGGGCTGAATTCTAAATGCATGAGTAGTTACCACACTGGAGGGCGGGCCTCCGTGCCCGCCTTGGACAGAATCATTTTGGACAGAATCTTTATTTTCACCTGCCTCTCGGCCAGGCCCCATGTCTTCTTGATTCTGTCAACAATGATTCTGTCATCATCCCCCCCGCAGCAGCGCCCCCGCGCCTTTGCGCGAGACAAAAGCGGTAAACGTTGGTTGCGGCTG
>SESH01093787.1_pt1 | contig 11069 bp, 8 predicted proteins | sample 3171561 | NCBI WGS metagenome assembly SESH01 (sample SAMN10866947, study PRJNA518727) | freshwater metagenome | biome: subpolar coniferous forest; feature: holomictic lake; material: water; isolation source: holomictic Lake 442 2011 16.5 m and 2014 13 m | place: Canada: near Kenora, Ontario
AGCACGTCGCCGACCACGGTGGCCGACTTCTTGTACGGCCGCCCTGGCACCAGGCCGAGTTCGTTCATCGCGTAGAGCACGCGCCGGTGCACCGGCTTCAGGCCGTCTCGCACGTCGGGAAGCGCGCGCGACACGATCACGCTCATCGAGTAGTTGATGAACGATTCCTTGATCTCCTCGTCGATCAGGCGGGGAAGGATTCGTTCACGATTATTCGGTGCGGTCATGTGGCGGTTCTGGGGGTGGAAAAGTAGCCCTCGACCTATCCGGAAAATTTACCGAAAGCCCCACGGAAAATCAACCCCTTTTCGCCCCTGTAAGTCGTTCAATGGCAAGCATTTGCCTGACGCATTTTTCATCGACTCACCGCGGAGTCGCGGCGAAGGCAAACGACCACCGGGTTTGCCTGCTTGCACGAATGAAAAAGGCGAGCCGTTTGGCCCGCCCGTTTCGTCGCAATTATCGCCATTGGATCCGGGGCGGCCACCGATGCCGCCAGCACCAATGCCATCAACGTGGCTACGCGGTTGCCGCCGGTGGCGCAGCAGGAGGAACGGTCGATGGAGCGGCGGGCGGCGCGTCTTCCGATAGCACATCGGCCTCTTCGGCTTCCACCTCACGATCGATCGCGTCGCGTTCGGCCTTGTACTGGTCGTACCAGTGCCGCGTGATCTCCCCCGCCAGGTCGCGGTTGCCCAATCCGAACGACAGCGCCAGCGCCAGGGCGATGGCGCCGAAGATGATCGCGAACGCGGTGGTGACGATCTCCGTGGCGACGCCCAACTCCTGCAACGCCATGAAGACGGCCAGCAGCACGACGCCCCCTTTGCCAACCCGGGCGAGCGTCGGCCCACCGTGCATGGACCCGGTGCTTGCCCCGATCAGCCCGCCCACGAAGTCGCCCAGCACGATGCCCACGACGATGATGACGATGGCCGCGACAACGCTCGGGATGTAGCTCACCAACTCGCTGAACAGCGACGCCAGTGAATCGAAGCCGAGCGCGTTGGCCGCCAGCAGCATCGCGCTGAACATCACCAGCCAGAACAGCAGGTTGGCGATCGCCAGCGTCGGGTTGAGGTGCGATCCCACGCGGTCGAGTGGCACGACACCACCCTTCTTCAGCACGTCGTTGAGGTGCAACCGGCGCAGCGCGCGCGCCGCAGCCTTCTGCACGAGCTTGGCCAGCAGGTATCCGGCCAGAAGCACGACGGCTGCGCCGAACAGCCCCGGGATGTATTCCCAGAACTGGGCAAAGCTTTCCTGCAGACGCTCAAGGAAGTTCACGACGTATTGGTCTCGAAAGGGGGTACACCTTGAATCTAGAACGAATACGACAGAATCGAATAGGTGCCGGGCATCTTGGCCGCCGCCATCGCCAGCGCCTGCGGGGCGAAGTTCAGCCGCTGGCCCAGCCGCCGGCCGGCATCCGGACGGGCCCCGAGCCACCGCTCGGCCATGAACACCCCGCCCGCGGCGCCCGCCGCCCCGAGGGCAGCGGTCGCCGCGTTGAACCGGTCACTCGACCCCACCAGCACCGCCACGCCGCCACCCATGAGCGCCCCGGCGACCGCCCCCACGCCCACCAGCGATCCGTCACTGCGCGAGTGGTCGTAGCGGCGCACCAGCAGTCGGTCGCCTGCCAGTAGCCCGGCCACTCCGCCGCCCAGCAGCGTGAAGGTGACCGTCCTGGCGTCCGGGTTGCCGTTGGCCACCGCGGTGCCGGCGGCGACCGCGCCGATCAGGGATGAGGTCCAGAGGGTCTGCACGTCGCCGGCCGTCACGTTGTACTTGGCGTAGGACGCGTACATCGCGCCCAGTTGCATGCCCGCCAAGGCCGCACCGGCGCCTACGGCCGCCCGTGCGCGGGCGTGCCCTGAGTCGGCGTTCAATGCGTACATCGTGCTCATGGCGATGGCCGCTGCTGCGTCGGCGCCGAAGATCGCGCCCATCGCCGCGCCCGTGGTCAGGCGCTGGCCGAGCGTCAGCGCGCCGGTGGTGCCCAGCACGGAGCCGAAGAAGAGACCGGCGGCATAGTCATCCTTGCCGGTCAGCGCATACTGAAGTGCCGCGCCGATGCCGGCGCCGCGGATGGGCATGCGGGTCGCCAGCAGCTCCATGCCGTCCGTGATGCGGATGTCACGCGAAAGCTCCGCCGCCGCGAAGAACGTGCCGCCCGCCATCACCAGATACGCCGCCGCGGCCGGCACCGCCGCATGAGCGACGGTGGCGGCAAACGATGGGCCGTAGAGTGTCACGCCCAGCAGTGCCTGGTTGCGCACGAACGATGAGCGCAGGATGTGCGCCACGCCCGATACCCCGGTGTCGGCGCGCACGACTGGCGCCGCGGTGGCGCGTACGGGTGCGGGAGCCTGACGCGCGCTGTCGGCGAGTTCGAGACGCGTCTTCGACTGGCCGGCGGGGGTCTGCGCGGCGACGGGAAGGGCGACGAGGAGAGCGAGAAGCAGGCGCATATGGGGATTGCTGAGGGTGTCGCTGTAAAGACTGTTTGATGGGCGCTGGGGTTTCTCGCCCCTCAGTTTCGCGTGCCCCGCTTCACATCAAACATCGCCGACCGCTTGCAGCGCGTGCACATGAGCCACTCGCGCTGCCGGGCGTACCCCAGGCCGAAGCTCCCGCCGCCGATTGCCCGCGAGGTCATCGCCGCGTCGCACCGCGGGCACCGCACCGGCTGGCCCGCCGCGAACGCCGCGCGCATGGCGCGCTGCTCGTCCTCGGTGAACTGAGCCCGTTGGTCGTCGCGCGGTGGATCGCGCGGCTCGTCATCCGGGGGGGTCACGGGCTGATCTGCAGCACAACCTTTCCGAACTGCGCGCCACTCTGCAGGTGCGCGAGTGCGTCGCGGCCGCGCTCGAGGGGATACACCGAGTCCACGGGGACCGAGAGCCGCCCGGCGACGAGTTCGGCAACGACCGCCTCGAACTCGGCGTCGTTCCCCATCGTCGATCCCATGACCGTCCACTGGTTCCAGAAAAGCTTGCGCACGTCCATCTGCAGCACGTGACCGCTGGTCCCGCCGCACGTCACCAACCGCCCCGCGCGCCCCAGGGCGCCCAGCGACTGTTCCCAGGTGACGGAGCCGACGCTGTCGATCACCACGTTGACGCCGCGCTTGCCCGTGCGTGCGCGCACTTCCTTGCCGACGTCGATGCCCGTGTGGTTGATCAATTCGTCGGCGCCCAGCGCCTTGGCGCGCTGCAGCTTGTCGTCGCTCCCCGAGGTCACCCAGACTCGGGCGCCGAGTGTCTTGGCGATGCGCAGGGCCGCCTGCGCCACGCCGCCGCCAATGCCCCAGATCAGCACCTCGTCGCCGGCCTGCACCTTGGCGCGTGACACGAGCATGCGCCACGCCGTAATTGCGGCCAGTCCGAACGCGCCGGCGTCCCCATCGGAGACGCTGGCAGGAATGGCCCGCACGTTGGCCGCGGGGAGCACCACCAGTTCGGCGAAGGTGCCAGGCACCTGTTCGCCCATCACGCGGAACTTCACACAGAGCGGGTGTTCGCCGGCGCGGCAATAGTCGCACTGACGGCACGAGAGGCCGGGGTTGATCACCACCCGATCACCGGGCGCCACGCTGGTGACGTCGGCCGACACCTCCTCGACGATCCCCGTGCCATCTGAGCCCAGCACCCAGTTTGGCGTGATCCCCGCGCCGGGAAGGCCGCGAATGGTCCACAGGTTCAGGTGATTCAGCGACGCGGCGCGCAGGCGCAGGCGCACCTGCCCCGGCCCGGTGATCGAGGGCTCGGCGATGTCGGTGCGGTACTCGACGGCGTCGAGTGAGCCGGTGGTGGAGATGGTCAGGGCGCGCATCTGAGGCGATAGACGATAGTCGGGAGACGGGAGACTGCGGACCACGGACCGTGCCGCGGTGCCCCAATCGAATATATTACGTGGCGTGCGGGAGCCTTCTCCCGCGGCGCTGCCGTCTTCCGTCCACCGTCGACCGTCTCCCATGCTGATCCGCGTTCCCCCACTCGGCGAGTCTATTACCGAAGCCACGATATCGCGCTGGCTCAAGCGCGCGGGCGATGTCGTGAACGCCGGCGACACGCTGGTGGAGCTCGAAACCGACAAGATCACGGTGGAAGTGCCGGCGCCCAAGGGCGGCGTGCTCGCCTCGTGCGCGAAGGCCGAAGGTGATGTGGTGAAGGTGGGCGAACTGCTGTGCGACGTGGATGAAAACGCGACGGTTGCGGCCGGCGCAGTACCCGCAGCACCCGCAGCACCCGCAGCACCCGCAGCACCCGCAGCACCCGCAGCACCCGCAGCACCCGCAGCATCAACCGCGCCTGCCGCGCCAACCACCACCGATGTCCGCGCCGCACCGAGCGCCGTGCGCCTCGCGGCTGAAACGGGTGCCGACTTGTCGCAGGTGATGGGCACGGGGCGCGGCGGCGTGGTCAGCAAGCCCGACGTGATTGCCGCGATGGCGGCTCCGATTGCAGCTCCGGTGGCAGCTCCGGTGGCAGCTCCGGTGGCGGCTCCGGTGGCAGCTCACCTGGCGGCTCCGGTTGTCTCGCCTGCTCCTGCGCCTGTCATGCCGGCGAGTTCCGTCGTCTCCCGCCCACCGACCGCCGTGACGGTTGGCGACCGCGAGACGCGCGAGAAGATGACGACGCGTCGCAAGCGCATCGCCGAGAACCTGCTGCAGGCGCAGCACGCCACGGCGCACCTGACGACGTTCAACGAGATCGACATGAGCGCCATCTCGGCGCTTCGCGACCGGATGAAGGAGAAGGTGGAGAAGGAGCACGGGATCAAGCTCAGCTTCATGCCCTTCTTTGCGAAGGCCGCCTGCCTGGCCTTGAAGTCCTTTCCGACGGTGAACGCGCAGATCGACGGCGAGTCCATCATCTACAAGCATTACGTGAACCTCGGCATCGCAGTATCCAGCGACGCCGGGCTGGTGGTGCCGAACCTCAAGGACGCCGACCGCAAGGGCATTCTCGACATCTCGCGCGACATCATCGCGGTGGCCAAGAAGGCGCGCGACGGCAAGCTGACGATGGACGACCTCACCGGCGGGTCGTTCACCATCACCAACGGCGGCGTGTTCGGCTCGCTCATCTCCACACCGATCATCAACTATCCGCAAGTCGCCATCCTCGGGTTGCACAAGACGCAGGACCGCCCCGTCGCGGTGAACGGCCAGGTGGTCATTCGCCCGATGATGTACGTCGCGCTGTCGTACGATCATCGGATCGTCGACGGGCAGCAGGCGGTGCTGTTCCTGGTCAGGCTGAAGGAGCTGATGGAAGACCCGGCCAGCATGCTGATCGACTGAACCGGAGTTCGGGTTCCGACACGGGAATCCGCACTCCGGCCAGGCTTTGCCTCTCCCCATCGCCCAACACATGTCCGATCAACTGACTCCTGACGTCCTCGTCATCGGCGGCGGTCCCGGCGGCTATGTCGCCTCCATCCGCGCTGCCCAGCTGGGCCTCTCCGTCGTCTGCGTCGAGATGGACCGCACGCTGGGCGGCACCTGCGTGAACGTGGGCTGCATCCCGTCCAAGGCGCTGCTCGCGTCGTCCGAGCACTTCGAGTTCGCACGGCTGCACGCCGCCGAACACGGCATCGACTATCAGGGCGTGACGTTCGATCTCGAACGCATGATGCACCGCAAGGACGACGTGGTGGCGCAGAACACCAAGGGCGTCGAGTTCCTGTTCAAGAAGAACAAGGTGACCTGGGCCAAGGGGTTCGGCACGCTCAAGGCCGGCAACGTGGTCGAGGTGAAGGGTCACGATGATGTCGTCACGACGTATCGGCCCCGACACGTGATCCTGGCCACCGGCTCGGTGCCGATGGAACTGCCGTTCCTGCGTTTCGACGAAGAGCGCGTGCTCTCCAACGTCGGCGCCTTGAAGATTCACGAGGTGCCGCACCACCTGATCGTCATCGGCGGTGGCGTCATCGGCCTCGAACTGGGCTCAGTCTGGCGGCGCCTCGGCGCCAAGGTGACGGTCATCGAGTATGCGCCGACGATCCTCCCCGGCAATGACGACGACATCACCAAGGAAGCCGGACGGGTGTTCAAGAAGCAGGGCATGGAGATCCACACGTCGGCCAAGGTCACCGGCGGACGCCGTGACGGCGACCATGTGATCGTCGAGGTGGAGGAGAATGGCGCGGCGACGACCTACGAAGCCGACTACGTGCTGGTCTCCATCGGACGGAAGCCGGCGTTGTACGGCATCGACGCGCCGGCCCTCGGGCTCGCGCTTGGCGCGCGCGGCGAGATCGCCGTGAACGACCAGATGCGCACCAACCTTCCCGACGTCTTCGCCATCGGAGACTCGGTGGGCGGCAAGCTGCTGGCGCACAAGGCCGAGGAGGAAGGGGTGATTGCCGCCGAAGTCATCGTCGGCAAGCCGGCGCACATGCACTACCACAACATGCCGGGCGTGGTATACACGTGGCCCGAAGTCGCCACCTGCGGCTTGACGGAAAGCGAAGTGAAGGCGAGCGGTCGCGCGTATCGCGTGGGCAAGTTCCCGTTCTCCGCCAATGGGCGCGCGCGGTCCATGGGCGAGACCGGCGGCTTCGTGAAGTTCGTGGTGGATGCCACGACCGACGAGATCCTGGGCTGTCACATGATCGGCGCCAATGTCAGTGACCTGCTGAGCGAAGTGGTGCTGGCGATGGAGTACCGCGGCACCGCCGAGGACATCGGCGCAACGGTGCACTCGCACCCGACGCTGAGCGAGGTGGTGAAGGAAGCGGCGTTGGCGGCGTTGGGACGGGCAATACACATCTAGAGAACTACAGAGAACTACAGAGAACTACAGAGAACTACAGAAGACGACAGAGGTGCGCATCCGCCATCGGAGCGCACCTCTGTCGTTCTCTGTCGTCTTCTCCCCTCATCCCAGATCGTAGCGTTCACGCAGGATCCGCTCGTGATGCATGGCGTGCCCTGTGGATATCCAGGCCAGCGCCCGGACGCTCACGTCCTTCCCGCTGGCGATGCCGCGGCGGGTCCATGCGGCGTCGGGGAGCCAGCGCAGGAGCGCCAAGGTGGCGCCGCGCACGGCCGCGAACTCGCCGAGCAGCGTGTCGAGCGGTCGGGTATTCGCCTCACTCATCGGGGTGTACGCCTCTTCGTCGAACGGCGCGAGCGGCGTCTGGTCGCCTCGGGCAATCCGCAGCAGCCGATACGCGAAGATCCGCTCGGCGTCGGCGATGTGGAGGATCACTTCTTTGATGGTCCACTTGCCCGGGGCGTAGGCGGCCCCCGCTCTGGCATCGTCCAGATCCTTCACGAGGCGAAGGAACCCCTCGCCCTGCTCGGCGAGCGCACCGATGACATCGCCATCAGGGACGCTGGCGACGTAGCCGGCGTAGAAGGACGCGTATTCTTCACCGGCCGGGCGAGTAGATGAGGCACTCGACATGGATTCTGCTCCGTTCAAGGCCCGAACCGTCGTGTTCCGAGGCCCGAGCGTGTAAGGGTTTCGTGGGGGATTACCTCACAAAACTTCCATAATTGCACCGTATTCCGCGAGGCCGCCCCAATGCAGACATTCCCTGTGCGACCGGGAGCGCGCCGATCTGCATGGCGATGCACTGGAGACAAACATACGGGGAACGCAGGGTCGCCTAGAGCGGCCCGGCGTGTCGCGGTAGGGCAGCGTGGGGCGCGTACAGTGCGCCGGGGGGCCGTCACTGGCTCGTTCACCGCTGACCTACCGCGACTCCCGTTAAGTACAGAGCGAGACAGAATAACACAGAGACGACAGAGTACGACAGAACGCACCCCGTCTGTCGTACTCTGTCGTTTCTGTCGTACTCTGTCGTTTCTGTCGTACTCTGTCGTTCTCTCTCGCCGCTCGCCTCACCGCAACCGAAACACCACCTCTCGTCGCACGAAGCCGTCCGGATCGGCACCGGTGGTTGGCAGCGGGATCAGGACCGGGACGGCACCAGCGTCGCGCAGCCGGCCGGCAAGATCGTTGCCCACGTTCAGTCGCGCGGAGACGAAGTCACCACCCGTGGACGCCGCCGGGAATACCACGTCCGATGCCCCCTCCGCGCGCGCGACGCCTCGTACGAAGCCAACCGCCGTGTCGCCGGCCACTCCCTCGATCGTCAGCCGGAGCACGCCGGATTCGTGCCGCAGCGAGACGACCCGCACCGATCGTGAACGTTCGCCAACCTGTGCGGCTCGCGTCGGGAAGCGCACCTCGGGGGCCTGGCTGCGCCCTGTCGAAAGTTGCAGCGTCTTCTGTCCGGCGCGCAATTCCCCAGTCACCGGGCGCTCGCCGGCCACTGGGTTGAACGTGACACGAATCGCACGCGCGGGATCGCCACCGGCCCGCACGATCTCCAGCGCGACCCTCGTGGCTTCCACCGTCACGTTGAGGTCGACCTGCGTCTGCCCAATCCACAGCCGCTCCACGCGCACGCCACGCTCGCCCAGCGGCACCCAGGGCGACACGGACAGCGTCCCCGCCGGCGCATCCACCTCGAGCCCCATCATGCCGCGCAGCAGCGGCGTCAGGATCATCGACGTGGCAAAGAACTGCTGCGGCACCGCCGTATCGAGCGGCTTGTATACGCGCCCGCTGATCACCTCGGGGTTCCGCCCCCGCGACTCGTCAAACGTCGTACGGGCGATGGCGCCCAGCGCCTGCCAGCCGGCGTGCGGGTTGCCATACCTGAACTGCGCCGTCGCCACCCAGCCGGTGACGAACGGCCACACCGCGCCGTTGTTGTAGTGCAGCGGGTCAAACAGCGGGCTCGTGGACGACAGCGGCCGCGCGCCCCAGTCGGTCATCAGGTCGCTGCGCGCCATCCGCTCGGCCATCAGCCGCCCATTGGCTTTGTCGAAGACATCGAAGGCCATGGCCGTCGCGGGCCACGCCGTCATGGTCTCGTTGATCTTTCCCTTCTCGAGCACCGCAAAGGCGTACTGCCCCTTCGCCGGGATCCAGAGCTTGGCCTCGAGCGATGCCATCGCTTGCACACGTTCCGCGCGCGCCTCGGCGGCAAGCGTTGGCTCGTGCATCGCCTCGGCCATGCGCGCGAAACGCTCCAGCGACGCCGCCCAGACGCCGTTGAGGTAGACGTCGCTGACGATCCCTTCCTGCAGGTCGCCGACTTCCAGCGCGCCGGCGCCGGCGCAGGTGTTCTCCATCAGGCCATCGTTGTCGGTGTCGCACGAGCGCGACCACTCGTACGCTTTCTTTACGTTGGCCCAGAGCGTGCGCACCGTGGTGGTGTCAGCCGTCTGCTTCCAGTATTCGCCGAAGGCCAGAATCCAGAATGGCGTCGTGTCGCCGTGGTAGTAGGCGTACGGGTAGGCGCCAAACCAGTCGACCTTGCCGGCACCCTGCGAGATTTCGTGCGTGATCTTGCCGTCGGCGCGCTGGTACCTGGCGAAGAACTTCAACGCCCCCTCCCGCACCAGTTCGTGCTGGCCCACCGCGCTCATCGCAAACGAGTTGATGGACGCGTCGCCGCCAAAGAACCAGCCAAAGCCCGGACGGTCGCTGGCCGACCCGGAGAGTCCGTAGCCGGCCACCAGCCCGCACCCAAGGTCCGGGTTGCAGACCATCGACTCGTCGAGGTTCACTTTGGCCCATTCCGCGGCCCGGTCGAGATCGGCGTCGCCCGTGACCACCGAGACCTGCTGCGTGCGGATGGAATCGGCGTGTGCCACGCGCTTCTTCCACTCTTGTTCGATGACGCCGGGTTCGAGCAGTCGCTTGTAGAGGGCCAGCGCCGAGTCGCGCGGCATCTCGCCGCCGGCCAGGACGATGGGGATGTACGCCACATGGATGTTGACGTTGCCACCGGGCGGCTCGCCGAGTTTCGGCTCGGTGTAGCGCTCGGCGGCGCTCCCCACGCCAATGGTGAACTGCGGCGGCGACCCGGTGAGCTGGTGCGCGGGCACGTCGCTGGCCTGCGTGACCGCCGGCGAGCCGAGGAACGCGCTCACCTTGCGGCGGCTTTCGCTGAACACGAACGCCTTCGCGTCGGGGCGCCACGCGATGTACTGCCCGCCGAGCGAGGCCGGCCAGGCGAGGTGCAGGTCGGGGGTGAATGAGGCGACGATTTCCATGGGCCGAATCGCATCGACCTCGAGCAGCATCACGACGGCCGGCAGGTCGAGAGGCGTGAACACCGTCTGCTTCACGGTGAACGTTTCGTACGCGTAGGTAATGGTGACGCCCTCGGGGCGCACCAGCACCGAGCGGGCGACGCCGCGACCCGCGATGGGTTGCGTGTACTTGGGCACGCGGAAGCTCAGCCGGAAATCGTGCATCCACTTGTACGGCCAGCTCCAGACTTCGAAGGCGCCGTCCTCGGTGCCCATGGCGATGGCTCGGCGCCCGACCGCGCTCACGAACTGGCCGGGGCGGGCGTCGCCGCTCAGCGCGACGGGGGAGCGCCCGAGGTCGAACGGGACGATGGTCTGGGCGGACGCGGCGGTGGGGAGCGCGGCGGCGAGTGCAAGGACGGCGAGGGTATGGCGCATGATGGCGAAAATCTGTGCCACTTTGTGCTTGGCGCGCTACTCAGCCGGCGTGGCTTGCGGCACGAGATTCGTTTTTTTCAACGCGGAGACCGGAGGGGCACGGAGGGCCACAGAGGACGGCCACTGCTTTGAAGTGGGCGGCGGACAGCACGTGCCGCCAAGCCCCTCCAAGTGCCGTTGCAGTACTCCGCGGCCCTCTGTGCTTCTCCGGTCCGTGTTGAAAGAACCCGAGCCTTGGGCTGAGATCTGTGTTTTGATAAACACGGAGGACCATGAGGAACAGGAGGGCCACGGAGTACTACAACAATTCAAAGGGGTGTGGCAGACAGTACCGTCCGCACACACGCCCAAGAACGCCGTACTCAGTGGCCCTCTGTGCTCCTCCGGTCTCCGTGTGGAAAGAACCCGAGCCTTGGGCTGGGACTGTGTTTTGATAAACACGGAGGACAATGAGGAACAGGAGGGCCACGGAGTACTACAACAATTTCGAAGGGGCGTGGCGGACCGTATCGTCCGCACACACGCCCAAGAACGCCGTACTCCGTGGCCCTCTGTGCTT
>SESH01028005.1_pt1 | contig 11067 bp, 10 predicted proteins | sample 3171561 | NCBI WGS metagenome assembly SESH01 (sample SAMN10866947, study PRJNA518727) | freshwater metagenome | biome: subpolar coniferous forest; feature: holomictic lake; material: water; isolation source: holomictic Lake 442 2011 16.5 m and 2014 13 m | place: Canada: near Kenora, Ontario
GGCCTTGCCCAGGCTGGTGGCGTTGATCATGAAACCGGCCAACGCGGCGGTGGCGTCAGCAGGAATATCGAGGATGTCCTTCAGTGCGTGCACAGTGAAGACGTAGCGATGCGGCGCGTCGCCGGGCGGCGGCGCAACGCCACCCCAGGCCGCCACCCCGTAGTCGATGCGCACATGGCGTGCACCCTTGGGCAGATTGGCGCCGCCCTCGGCGCCGGCGTTGGGAGCCAGTTCGTTCACGTCGGCCGGAATGTTGATCACGACCCAGTGCCACCAGCCGGAACCCGATGGAGCATCGGGGTCATAGACGGTAAGGGCAAAGGCTTTGGTGCCGGCCGGCGCACCGCTCCACTTGAGCGCCGGCGACTGGTTGTCTCCAGAGCAGCCAAAACCGTTGTACTCAAAGCGTTTCGGAATCAGGGCATCGGCCGCGATCTCCGAACTGACCAGCGTAAATCCTGCAGTGGAAATGATTTGGTTCATGGCACTCTCCTGTGTGAAGGACGCTTATGTTATGCCAAATGCTTGCCGACGATTCCGGCCAGTTCAAACATCGTGATCTGCGGCTTGCCGAAGACCGCCAGCAGTTTGGCATCGGCGTTGATGGCTCGCTTGTTGGCAGCGTCCTGCAAGCCATTGGCCTTGATGTAATCCCACAACTTCTTGATCACCTGCGGTCGCGCGACGGCGTCCGAACCGATCACGGCGGCCAGTGCCGCACTGGGCTGCAGGCCGGTGCCCACTGTGGTCTTGCGCGGCGCCTTAACGCTCTTGACCACTGCTTTCTTGGCGGCCATTTTGACGGCGGACTTCTTGACGGCTACCTTTTTCGCCGCCACCTTCACCGCAGCACCGGCCTTGGCGATGGCGCCGGCAAAGGCTTTGGCAGCGGTCTTGCGTGGCGGGAACTTGCTTGGCGCAAATTCGAAGTTCACTTTGCCGGCTTGTGGGTCCCACACCAGCATGGCCTTGAAGCCTCGGCGCGTGCGCATGGAGACAAACTTGTCCAGCAGATCGGTCTTGCCCGTAGCCAGCAGTTTGCTCATCTGCTGACGCACCACGGGCTGCTGGAGAATGATCTGACCGCTCTTGAAGTCGCAACTGGGCGTCGCTTGTGCGTGTGTGGGTACTGACTTTGCACAAACATAACTCTTGCCGTGTTCGAACACGGCGGCGCCGCACTTGGGGCAGGCACCCAGCGTCTGCTGGGCCGAGAAATCGATCAACTCGCCACTTTCCTCACCCTTTTTGTCGTCGCCAAAGTCAAACTCAAGTTTGAAGTTCTTGCTCTCTTCGTCAAACTTGATGATCATTTCGGCAGTGAAGGGCCATCCCGCCTTGGAGCGGAAACCATCGAGCGGGCCGATTTTCCGATCACGCAGGAATTGCTCGACCTCGGCGACTTCAAAGGTGCGTCCGGCAGGCGTCTTGCCAAAAGAAAACCCGCAACCCTCTTCGGTGCCGCTCTTGCCAGTGCAACTGTATCGGCGATAGTTTTCTTTCATGACGCCGGCGCAGTTGGGGCACCGTGCCTGCAGGGTGGCGTAGTCGCCAGGCACGGTGTCGCGGTCGTACTCCTTGGCCTTCCTCACCATGCGCTCGGTCATGGCGGCGATTTCGGCCATGAAGGTCTCGCGCTTGAGTTTTCCGTGCTCCATTTGGGCGAGCTTGTACTCCCACTCGCCGGTCAACTCGGCTTTGGAGAGTTCTTCCACGCCCAGGCCTCTGAGCAGGGTCATCAGCTGAAAGGCTTTGGCCGTTGGTATCAATTCCCGACCTTCACGCAGCATGTATTTCTCGGCGATCAGGCCTTCAATGATGCTGGACCGCGTGGCTGGCGTACCTAGACCCTTTTCATGCATGGCAGCGCGCAACTCGTCGTCTTCAATGGTCTTGCCGGCCCCTTCCATGGCGCCGAGCAGGGTGGCTTCGGAGTAGCGCGCCGGTGGTCGGGTCTTCAAGGCTTTGGGTTCGACGGTCTCGGCATTCACCTGCTCACCCGGCTTGACCGGCACCAGGTTGCCCGGACTCTTGTCATCGCCGTCCTTGACCTCGTCGGCTGCTTCCTTGCCATAAATTGCCAGCCAGCCTGGCTTGACCAGCACCTTGCCCTCGGTCTTGAAGCTATGCGCCAAATATGCCCCCACGCTCGCCACTTCGTGTGCTTCGCTGCCCCCCGCGGGGGCCGTGCCTTGCTTGGGGCGGCCCGGCGCTGCGGCAACCGTCGTGATTCTTGTCGTGATCTGGTACTCGGCGCTCGGGAAAAACACCGCCATAAAGCGCCGCACCACCAGATCGTAGACCTTCTGCTCGGCTTCACTCAATCCGTGTGGCGCCTGCAAGGTCGGAATGATGGCAAAGTGGTCGCTGACCTTGGCATTGTCAAAAACGCGCTTGCTCTTGACGATGTAGTGACTCTTGAGCGCCGTTGCCGCATGCGGGGCCAGGTGCTTCATGGGGCTGCCGGCCAGCATCTCGAAGGTCTGTTTGACCACCGGCAGATAGTCTTCTGGCAGCGCACGCGAATCGGTACGCGGATAGGTCAGTGCCTTGTGGCGTTCGTACAGGCTTTGTGCGATCGACAGCGTGGTCTTGGCGGAGTACCCAAACTTGCCATTGGCTTCGCGCTGCAAACTGGTCAGGTCAAACAGCAAGGCGGATGCTTGCGTTGACGGCTTGCTTTCTTCCGTGACACTGGCCTTCTGGCCGCGCACGACATCGGCAATGGCGCGCGCCTCGCGCTCGCTCCAAAGGCGATCGGCCCTGAGTTCGGCATCCGGCTCATCCGAATTGCCGGCGGCCAGATTGGCAGCGGCTTTCTTCCAGGAAGGATCGAACCATTTGCCGTTGTAATCGCCGGCGCTGGCGCCAAAAGTGGCATGCACTTCAAAGTAGTCGCGGCTGATGAACTTTCGGATTTGTTCCTCGCGCTCCACCACCACGCTCAGGGTTGGCGTTTGTACACGACCGACCGTGGTCAGAAAGAAGCCGCCGTTACGCGAATTGAAGGCTGTCATGGCACGCGTGCCGTTGATGCCCACCAGCCAGTCGGCCTCGCTGCGGCAACGCGCCGCGTCGGCCAGGGGCAGCATCTGTTGGTCACTGCGCAGCGAATCGAAGCCGTCGCGTATGGCTTGCGGCGTCATCGACTGCAGCCAAAGGCGCTGCACCGGCAACTTGACCTTGCTGTATTGCTGGATCAAGCGGAAGATCAGTTCGCCTTCGCGCCCGGCATCGCAGGCATTGATCAAGGCCCCGACGTCCTTGCGCTTGGCCTGCCTGACGATGGCATTGAGCCGTGTCTTGGTCTTGTCCATAGGTTTAACGTCGAAGTGCGGCGGGATCACCGGCAAGTGGGCAAAGCTCCATTTGCCGCGCTTGACGTCGAATTCCTCAGGAGCCTGGATTTCAAGCAAATGCCCGACGGCGCTGGTAACGACATACTTCTCGTTTTCGAAATGCTCCTCGTGCTTCTCGAATTTACCGGATGCCGTGGTGAGGGCCCGCACAATGTCCTGGGCGACAGAAGGCTTTTCGGCAATGACCAAGGTCTTGGTGAACGCTGCGTTTTTCATCTGACTACAATCCCTTTTCTCGCGGGCGCACGAGCGCACGCACCTACACGTGAGCGCGCACCCACGCGCCCATACGAGTTCACCATACCAAATTTTTCTGTTGTGTCCAAAAAAACCACCAGCGTAACCGGCCGTCGCATCCAGGTTCGCCACTCCAGCGTACACGGCAAGGGGGTGTTCGCCCTGCAGGATATCGCCGAAGGTGAGATGCTGATTGAGTACGTCGGCGAGATCATCAACTGGAGCGAAGCGCAGGAGCGTCATCCGCACGATCCGAGTGATCCGAACCACACGTTTTATTTTCACATCACCGAGAGCCACGTCATCGATGCGCGGGTCGGTGGCAACTCTTCACGCTGGATCAACCACGCCTGTGACGCCAACTGCGAAGCCGACGAAAAGGACGGACGCGTTTTTATCAGGGCCGTGCGCAACATAGCTGCTGGTGAAGAGCTCAACTACGACTACGGCCTGATCCTCCATGAGCGCCACACACCCAAAATTAAGGCCGAGTACGCGTGCCGGTGTGGCTCCAAGGACTGTCGCGGCACACTGCTTGCGCCCAAGCGCAGACGCGGCTAGACGATGCGATGAACAGCGCATCGGACTGGCCGGCACAGCAGATCGAGCAGGCCCTGGCAGCCGATCTGCCTGGTTGTCGCTTCGAGGTTCTGGCGCAGATTGACTCCAGCAACAGCGAGTTGATGCGCCGCGCCCGCGATGGGCAGATGCGCCCGGTGCTGCTCCTGGCTGAGCATCAGAGCGCTGGCCGCGGCCGCCTGGGACGCCAGTGGTCCAGTGACCTAACTTTTTCCCTTGGCCTGGTGTTGGCACCAGGCGATTGGTCAGGACTGTCGCTGGCAGTGGGTCTGAGCATTGTTCAGAGCCTGCACCCCGATTTGCGCTTGAAATGGCCAAACGATGTCTGGTGGCAGGGACGCAAACTGGGGGGCATTCTGATCGAAACCGCCTGTATCGGAAGCAAGCGCTATGTCGTGGTTGGCGTCGGCATCAACATCGGTCCGCGCGACGGTGCCGGCCTTGCAACACCGCCGGCCTGCATGCAGGAGTTGTTACCGGACCTGGATCGACCCAATGTTCTGATAAAAATCGCGTCGCCCCTGGTACAGACCATTCAACAGTTTGAGCGACTCGGTTTTGCTCCCTTTCAGGCCGAGTTCAATCGTCGTGACGCCCTGCGCAACGTCCCGGTGGCGCTCAGTGACGGGACGACCGGCATCGCCCTGGGGGTTGACCACTGCGGCGCGCTGCAGCTTGAGACAGCGCAGGGTTTGACCAGCGTGACCAGTGCCGAGGTCAGCCTGCGCCCGCTTGGTGCATCGTCCAATAAGCTGTCTTGAGTTTTGCATGCTGCGCCTTCTGGCCCTTTCCCTGCTGCTGGCCAATGGCCTTTATTTCGTCTGGACAGCAGGCGTTTTCCCCGGTCTGAGCCCTGAGCAGCAAACCGAACCGCAGCGTCTGCAGCGTCAGCTCAAGCCCAACGCCCTGCGTCTGCTTGGCAGCCAGGAATTGCTTCAGCCGGAGACGCCAGCGGCGGCCGGCAAATCAAGTGTCTGCCTGCAGGCAGGTCCTTTTGACGAAGTCCAGGCGGCCTCCCTGCGCGCGGCACTGGTAGCCGTCCTGCCAGCTGGGTCATGGACGCTGAGCAATGCGACCGAGCCGGCACGCTGGATTGTCTACATGGGCAAATATGCGAGCCCCGAAGTCCTGGCGAAGAAGCGCTCTGAACTGGCCTCCTTGAATCTGCGCTTTGAGCCGCTGACCGACCCGGCCCTGCAGTGGGGTTTGTCGCTCGGTGGCTTTGAGACACGGGCAGCGGCCGATACAGCACTGGCCGGTCTGGCTCGGCGAGGCATACGCACTGCCCGCGTGCTGCAGGAGCGCGCACCAGCGAGCACCGCCATGCTGCGACTGCCTGCCGCGGATGACGCCATGCAGGCTCGTCTGAGCGAATTGACATCGGCCATGAGCGGCAAGGCCCTGTCTGCCTGCCAGTGATTACGCAACAGTACCAGCGGCGCCCGGCTCGGCTACAAAGCGCACATTGAAACGCGCCCCGGGCGGCGACTGGCCTGGCCGCGTGTCTTCCATTGCGACGGTCGCGTTGTGCAGATAGGCAATTTCCATCACGATGCGCAAGCCCAGACCCGAGCCATCGACTTCGGTACCCAAAGCGCGGTAAAAAGGTCGAAAAATCAGTTCGCGTTCCGCCAACGGAACGCCGGGCCCGGAATCTTCAACCTGCAATACCAGGGTCCTGCCAAAAGGATCGGTCAGCACGCGAGCCGTAATGACCCCGGGCCGATCGGCGCTGGAAGGTGTGTAGTTGATGGCGTTGTCCAGCAGATTGCGGATCAGTTCCTTAAGCAGGGTCGGGTTGCCCTCAAGTTGACCCCCGTCGGCGCCTGGCTGCGTTCCCTCAAAACCGAGGTCAATGTATTTCTCCATGGCGCGCGGTACACAGTCGCGGACTACCTCCATCGTCAGTTCGGCCAGATCGCAACTGCTGCGGGGCATTGCCGAGCCGCTGCTCTCGGCCCGGGCCAGCGCCAGCAACTGATTGACCGTGTGCGTTGCACGGATGCTGGAGCGCCCTATCTGACGGAGAGACTGTTTGAGTTCTTCGGTATTGGCTCCTTCGCGCTGCGCCAGATCCGCCTGCATGCGCAAACCAGCCAGTGGCGTCTTCAATTGGTGGGCAGCATCGGCCAGAAAGCGCTTTTGTGTGGCGATCGAGTCTTGCAGCCGCATCAACAAATCGTTGACCGAGGATACCAGAGGGGCGACCTCCAGCGGTACCGCCCGTGCATCGATCGGGCTCAAGTCATCGGGCTTGCGTGCACGTATCCGCTCTTCAAGCTGATTGAGCGGTTTGATGGCCTGCACCAGAGCCAGCCAGACCAGCAGCACGGCCATCGGCAGGATGACAAATTGCGGCAGCATGACGCCTTTCACGATTTCGGTCGCCAGCACGGATCTCTTCTCAAGCGTCTCGGCCACCTGCACCAGGGCCGCTCTGGCACCTGGCAATGGCAGCTTGACCCAGGTGTAGGCAATCTTGACATCCACACCGTGGACTTCAGCGTCGCGGATCCGGACTTCGCCAAAAAAGACCTTCTCGTCCTCTGCAGGCAAGGGCAGATCGCGCTCGCCGCTCAGGAATTCGCCGCGCCCACCCAGCACCTGGTAGTAAACCGTGTCGGAGTCATCGGCGCGAAGCAACTCGCGCGCCGGTAACGGCAGGTTGAACTGCACCTGGTTGTTGCTGACATTAACCAGTTGCGCGAGCGCACTGGCGTTGTACTCCAGCGCTCTGTCAAATGGTTTGCCAGCAATGCTTTGCGCTACCAGCCAGGTCAGCACCAGGCTGATAGGCCACAGCAGGAGCATGGGCGTAAGCATCCAGTCCAGAATCTCCCCGAACAGCGAGCGCTGCTCCTGATGAAAGATGTTCAAGGTGCAGTCGGCAACGAAATCGCTGGTTGATCAGTTCGGAATCTTTTCGAGGCAATACCCCAGCCCGCGAACGGTGGCAATTCGGATCGGGCCCTTTTCGATCTTTTTGCGCAGCCGATGGATGTACACCTCGATCGCGTTATTGCTGACTTCTTCGCCCCACTCGCAAAGTCGTTCGACCAACTGGTCCTTGCTGACCAGGCGACCCGCGCGTTGCAGCAGCACTTCGAGCAAGCCGAGTTCCCGGGCTGACAGCTCTACCATGGCGCCATCAATCGTGGCAACCCGGCCTGACTGGTCGTAGATCAGCGGGCCGTGCTTGATCATGCTGCTGGCCGTACCCATGCCGCGCCGACCCAAGGCGCGCACTCTTGCCTCCAGTTCCTGCAGACTGAATGGTTTTGCCATGTAGTCGTCGGCGCCATAGTCCAGGCCCTTGACGCGCTCTTCGACACTGTCGGCGGCGGTCAGAATCAGCACTGGCAAGGATGAGCCACGAGCTCGCAGTTTCTTCAAGACCTCCAGGCCGTGCATCTTTGGTATACCCAGATCCAGAATCAGCAGGTCGAATTCGGTGTTGGTCATCAGTGCTGCATCGGCTTCGCTACCACTGGCCACGTGATCGACAGCGGCACCTGAACTGCGCAGTGTCCGCAGCAGACCATCAGCCAGCACCTGGTCGTCTTCTGCAATAAGAATTCGCATGTCTGTCTCCTATGTAGGTGAAAACCGGAGGTCGGCATCTTTTTGTGCAGCCAATTCTAGGCTTCCGCTCCTCTTCCAGTAATTTTCGCGAAAGATTTGAGAAATTTACGCTGCATAGGCCTCCAGACCGATCGCCATCACCATTGCAATCTCCGCCCCAACGGCTGCCTTGAGTTCGTCCTGCGCCTGCGCGACGGCTTCACCAAAAGCCTGCAGCCAGGCCAGTCCAACCGGAGTGAACACAATGCGTTGCGCGCGCGCATCACGGGGATCGGGCATTCTGCCAACCAGGCCCCAGGCTTCGCACTGCTCCACCAGTTTTCCCATCGCCTGCTTGCTCACACCGGCACGCTGGGCCAGTTCCGTCAGGCGCGACCCCTCCAGCGCCAAATGGCGCGTAATGTGGACGTGGGACGCGCTCAGGCCACCCCGGGCCGCCAAGTTTGACAGCGCCAGAGGAACACCCTCGTTGCGCGACATCAGGAAAAGGACTCGAGCGTCGAAGCGTTGCAGAGCCAGGCTCATCCAGTGCCCCAGATGGGCCTGGCGCCAGCCTGGCTTGCGGATAATTTCGCTTGTTTCCGGCATCGTCCATATAGTAAATCAAATTGACTAAAAATATCGCTTGCCATTTTCAATAATTGAATTAGACTACTGTTTAAGCATCCAGCCTGTTGTTAAAAACAGAAGGTGCTCTGATCCGAGCCAAAATCAACCCGTTGCCATTCAAGGAGTACTTTATGGACGCATCCGTCAAAGCCCCAAGCCCCGCCAACAGCGAAAAAGCAAAAGCCCTGCAGGTGGCGCTGGCCCAAATCGAAAAACAGTTTGGCAAGGGCACCATCATGCGCCTGGGTGAGGGTGAGGTGATTGAAGACATCCAGGTGGTTTCGACCGGCTCACTCGGCCTGGACATCGCTTTGGGGGTCGGTGGCCTGCCACGCGGTCGGGTGGTCGAAATCTACGGCCCGGAATCCTCCGGCAAGACGACGCTGACCCTGCAAGTCATTGCGGAGATGCAAAAAGTCGGTGGTCAGTGCGCATTCATTGACGCCGAGCACGCGCTGGACATCCAGTACGCGCAAAACCTTGGTGTCAATCTGCAAGACCTGCTGATCAGTCAGCCCGATACCGGCGAGCAGGCGCTGGAAATCGTGGACAGCCTGGTGCGCTCCGGTGCTGTGGACCTGATTGTCGTGGATTCGGTCGCAGCGCTGACTCCGAAAGCCGAGCTTGAAGGCGAAATGGGTGACTCCTTGCCCGGTCTGCAGGCCAGGTTGATGAGCCAGGCCCTGCGCAAGCTCACAGCCCACATCAAGAAGACCAACTGCATGGTGATCTTCATCAACCAGATCCGCATGAAAATCGGCGTCATGTTTGGTTCTCCCGAAACCACTACCGGCGGCAATGCGCTCAAGTTCTACGCATCTGTGCGTCTGGACATCCGGCGCACCGGGACCATCAAGAAGGGCGACGATGCAATCGGCAATGAAACCAAGGTCAAGGTCGTCAAGAACAAGGTGGCGCCACCGTTCAAGACGGCCGAATTCGATATTTTGTTTGGCGAAGGCATCAGCCGCCACGGCGAAATCATCGACATGGGTGTGAACGCCAACATTCTGGACAAGTCCGGCGCCTGGTACGCCTACAACGGTGAAAAGATCGGCCAGGGACGCGACAACGCCAGAGAGTTTCTGCGCGAAAACCCGGAACTGTCGCAGGAAATTGAAAACAAGGTGCGCCTGTCGCTCGGCATCCCCTTGTTGCCCTCGTTGACAGAGCCGGATGCAAAAGTCAAAGCGCCAGGCAAGAAGGCCGAGGCAATCAGCAAGGCATAAGGCCTATGTCGCAGGTCCAGCTCTCGCTGAAAGGCCGCGCCCTGCGGCTGCTCAGTGCTCGCGAGCACTCCCGCGCGGAACTCGAGCGCAAGCTTGCAGGATTCGAAGAGGAACCCGGCACGCTGAAGTGCGTCCTGGACGAACTGCAGGCCAAGGGCTTCATCAGCGAGGAGCGGGTGATCGAATCCGTGCTGCATCGGCGCGCAGCCAAACTCGGCACGGCACGCGTCAAACATGAGTTGCAAGGCAAAGGACTGGATCCGCAGGCAGTTGCCCAGGCGATGGCGCAACTGCAACTCAGTGAGCACGAGCGTGCCCTGGCGGTCTGGCAAAAAAAGTTCGGCTCGCCGCCAAACAGCCATCTGGAAACTGCGCAGCAAATTCGCTTTTTAGCGGCGCGCGGCTTCAGCGCCGAGGCAATCCGCAAAATAGTCAAAGGCCCAGCATCAGCTTGAGATTCTGCACCGCGGCACCGCTGGCTCCCTTACCCAGATTATCAAGCCGGGCCACCAGCACGGCGTGGTTGAACCCATCGTCGGCCCCCTGATTGGCAAAGACCTGAAGTTCCATCCTGTTGCTGCCAGCCAACGCAACCGCGTCAAGTTTGCCGTCAGACGTCACCGCTTTGACGCTCACCCATTCGCTCCCGGCGTAATGTCGACTCAGCACGTCGCGCAGATCCTGCGCGCTCGGTTGCCCCGGCAGCAGGTCCAGATGCAAGGGCACCTGCACCAGCATGCCCTGTCTGAAATTGGCGACACTCGGCACAAAGACAGGCCGCCGCAGCAAGCCGCTGTACTTCACTATTTCCGGCAGGTGCTTGTGTTTCAAGCCCAGCGCGTACAACTCGAACGCCGGTGCCTCGTTTCTTTCGTAGGCCTCGATCATGCTGCGTCCACCCCCCGAATAGCCACTCACCGCAGGCAAGATCAAAGGGAAATCTCTGGGAATCAGACCGGCGTCCACCAGCGGACGAAGCAGCGCGATGGCGCCGGTCGCGTAGCAACCGGGGTTGGCAACGCGCTGCGCCTGCGCCACCTCCTGATCATGTCCCGCAGTCAGTTCGGCAAAACCGTAGACCCAGCCAGGCGCGGTGCGGTGAGCCGTCGATGCATCGATGATCTTCGGACCCGGCTGGCCACTGGAGCGTGCTGTCTCATCGATCATCGCAACCGACTCAACAGCAGCCTGGTCATGCAGACAAAGCACCACCAAATCCATCTGAGCCATCAAGTCGCGCTTGGCAAGCGGGTCCTTTCGCAGCGCCGGAGCGATGCTGACCACTTCAATGCCGGGCATGTCACGCAGACGATCCCGTATTTGAAGTCCGGTGGTGCCAGCTTCACCATCGATAAATATCTTTTGCATTGCCTTGCTTCCGATCAATATGTCTGGTGATACCGTGTAAGACTGACTAAAGTTTGGTGCATTGCAGCATGATACAGTCTGGCACTGCGTTGTCCAGCGCCCGC
>SESH01039739.1_pt1 | contig 11067 bp, 7 predicted proteins | sample 3171561 | NCBI WGS metagenome assembly SESH01 (sample SAMN10866947, study PRJNA518727) | freshwater metagenome | biome: subpolar coniferous forest; feature: holomictic lake; material: water; isolation source: holomictic Lake 442 2011 16.5 m and 2014 13 m | place: Canada: near Kenora, Ontario
CTTCCGCCCCGTGCAGATCGTGCGGTCGGTGTCGTCGCAGGACGACGACTCCAGCAAGACGCGCGACATCGAGAATTTCAACCTGATCCGCACGCTAAAGGCGCACCCCATTTTGGGCAGCGGCTTCGGGCACGAGTACAACGAAGTCGTGCAGGGCAACCGGGTGGACCAGTTCTTCGCGCAATACCGCTTCATCGCGCACAACAGCGTGCTCTGGCTCCTGTCGCTCTCCGGCTGGCTCGGCTTTGCCGCGCTCTGGATCGTCTTTCCCGTCGCCGTGCTCATTGCGCTGCGCGTCTTCCGGGCCGCGACCGCCGGCGTAGACCAGGTGGTGAGCTTCGCGACGATCGCCACGGTGCTCGCGTTTGTGGTGCAGGCCTGGGGCGACATGGGGCTGCAAAGCTGGATGGGTACCGTGCTGGTCGCCGCCTTTACTGGCGCGACCGGCGCGCTCTGGACCTCAATGGAACGCAAATCTCAGGAGCCATCATGACGTTGTTCGCCATCATTCTCGTGTGCGCCGGCATTCCCGTGCTCGCCGCGAGCCTCTATCTGTTCGGCCTGACGCTCATCGCGCGCACGACCGGCCGGCCGCTCCTGCCGGTGGTCCTGATGCGGCGACGCTACGTCATCGTGGTGCCCGCGCACAACGAGGCGGCCGGGCTGGGGCGCACGCTCACCGAGCTCGAGCGGCTCACCTGGCGCCGCGACCTGTGGCGCGTGGTGGTGGTCGCCGACAACTGCACCGACGACACCGCCGGCGTGGCCGCACGCCATGGCGCGGCGGTGATCGTGCGCAACGACCCGAGGCGGCGCGGCAAGGGATTCGCGCTCGACTATGCCTTCCGTGCCCTGCTGAACGAGCCGACGAGCTCGTGGCACGCCGCCGTCGTCGTGGACGCCGACACCATCGTCGCCCCCAACCTGCTGGAAGCCTGCTCCGCACAGTTCAATGCGGGCGCCCGCGCCGTGCAGGCCGCGTACCTCGCCTTCCCGGGCACCGGACCGCTCAGCGTCATTACGCAGGTTGCACTCACCGCCATCCACGTCGTGCGGTCCACGGCGCGCGAACGTCTCGGCTTGTCCGCCGGGTTGCGCGGCAACGGCATGGCCTTCACCCGTCTGCTGCTCTCGAGCACGCCGCACGCGGCGTACACCCGCACCGAAGACCTGGAGTTCGGCGTGCAGCTCGCGCTCCGCGGCGTGCGCGTGGCGTTCGCCGGTGACACGGCAGTCTGGGGCGAAATGCCAACGTCCGCGTCGGTCGCCACGCAGCAGCGCGAACGGTGGATCGGCGGACGCATGGAAATCTCGCGCCGCTATCTCCGCCGCCTGCTGCGCTCAGCCTTCCGCAAGCGCTCCATGATGATGGCCGACGTGGCCGTCGACCTGATGGTGCCGCCAATTTCCGTGCTCGCCATCGCCATTGCCGGCGGCGTGGTGCTGTCGGCCGGCGCGTTGTTCGCCGGCCAGTGGATGGCGCTTGCCGTCTGGGGTTCGGCGCTCGTCGCGCTCACCGGACATGTCCTCGATGCCGCGCAACGCGCCGGCCGGCTGGGCGACCTGCTGTCGCTCGTGGGTACCGTGCCGGGCTATGCGTTCGACAAGTTGATGATCACCCTGCGCGCGCCGGGCCAGTTCGGTGGCGTCTGGGTGCGCACCGCCCGCCAGGGAGAGATCGCGTGATCAACGAACTCTGGCGCGACGCGCTCGCGCTGTCACGGGCCGCCCGCGGCGCGGGGGACCGCAAGGGCGGGCTCCGCATGCTGCGCACCGACGCGTGGATCATCCTGCTGCTCTTCCGCCTGCGGACCCGCGCCCTGCGCTGGCACATTCCCGTCGTCAACCGCCTGCTCCGCCTGGCGCAGATGGTCTTCGGTGGCGTTGAACTCGGCAACGAGATCACGCTCGGCGAAGGCGTCTACTTCATCCATTCGCTCGGCACCGTCATTGGCGGCGACGCCCGCGTCGGGCATCGCGTCCGCTTTCTCGGCAACAACACCGTCGGCGCCGCTCGCGACGATGGCTATCCGGTGATCGGCGACGACGTCGAAGTCGGCTGCGGCGCGCGCATCCTCGGCCCCGTGCGCATCGGCAATGGCGCCGTCATCGGCGCCAACGCCGTGGTCCTGTCCGATGTGCCGGCCGGCGCCGTCGCCGTCGGCGTGCCGGCCCGCATTCTCTCTTCTCGCGCGACCAAGCGACGCGCCACCCATCCCGTGATCCAGCTCGGAGTTTCCGCGTGAACGTCTCCCTCGTCTCCCTCGTCATCGCCACCCATAACCGCGAAGAATCCCTGCGCCAGTTGCTGGCCGACGTCACCGCGCAGACATTCTCGCCCACGGCCCTCGAGGTGATCGTCGTCGACGACGAGTCCCCGGTGCCGGTGCCGGCTGACGTCCGCGGTGACATTCCGCGCAACAAGTTCCACCTGCTGCGCGTGCCGCGCGGCGGCCCGGGTGCGGCGCGCGACGCCGGCGCCCGCCTGGCGAACGGCGTCATCCTCATCTTCGTGGACGACGATATGCGGCTGGCGCCCAATTTCATTGAAGCGCACGTGGCGAACTACCGGCCGCACTTCAATCCCACGGTCGTGCTCGGCAACATCCAGCCCGACGACGAGATCGCGGCCATGCCGCTCTTCGAACGGTATCACGCGCGCCAGCTCGCCCGGTTCCAGGCATCCGTCATCGACGGATCCATTGCGCCCCGGGGCGTGCATCTGTGCACCGGCAACGTCTCCATGCGGCGACGCGACTACCTGATGATCGGCGGCTTCGACAAGTCCCTGCCGCGCTCGGAAGACCGCGAACTCGGCATCCGCCTTGAGCAGATGGGGTGTCGCTTCGTGTTTGGCGCACAGGCCGTGACGCACCACGGCTCGGATCACCGCGACGTGTCGGTCTGGCGGCGGCGCAATGAACTCTACGGGCGCGCCGACCTGACCATCGCGCAGAAGCATCCGAACACCCCGGGCATCCACCCGTGGCGCTTCTGGTCGCTGATCCCGTCGATGGGACGTCCGTTGGCACTCGCCACGCTCGTCGCGCCGCGCCTTGGTCGCGTACTCGCCACCATGGTCTTTGGCGCGGCGCGGTTGCTCGACAAGATCGGTGCCGAGCGCGCCGCCGTCGCGCTCACCGGACTGACGTATTGCCTCGACTACTTCCGCGGACTCCGGTGCGAAGCGGGTTCCCTCCGCGCCGTTCGTCCGGGCGCCGTCACCACCAAGCGCGCGCCGCGCGGCGTCCGGCACCACTGGAAGGAGTTCCTCCAGGCCGTGCGCGCCGATCACGATTCGACGCGCACCAACCGCCAGAAATATCACGCCGATGCAGTGCCGGCCGGCCGACTCGCCGTGAACCTCATCAGCAAGGTCGGCTTTCAGATGCTCGCCGTCTACCGCCTGATGCGATTCTTCGATGACATCCGCGTGCCGATTGTCCCGCAAGTGATCTCACGGCTCATTCGCCACCTCTACGGGGCCGAGATTCACTGGAAGGCGCGCATCGCGCCGGGCGTGTCGATCGTGCACGGCACCGGCCTCGTGATCAGTCACGCCGCCGAAGTCGGGGCCGGGTGCATCCTGTTCCATGGCGTGACGCTCGGCGAGAGCCTGCACCCCGTGACCGGACGTATCGGGGCGCCGCGACTGGGCGCCGGCGTGCACGTCGGTCCCGGCGCCACAATTCTCGGACCCATCACCGTCGGCGCCGGATCCAAGATCATGGCAGGCACCGTCGTGATGCAGGACGTCCCCCCCCGCAGCCTCGTGAGCGCCCCCGCCGTGCAGATCAGTGCGCGCGAGCCGCGCCCCGCTGCCGCGTTCAGGACGTCGTTGGCGGGGTAGCGGACTCCCGCTCGAGAATCCAGCGGCGCGCGGCGCGCAACTGCGGCAGCGCGTCGAGCCACGCGCGTTCAAACTGCTCGACCAGTTCAGGAATGCGCTCGGCGTGCCCGTTGCTCGCCTCGTGCTCGATGGCTCGGCATCGCTCGGCCACCACCACGGCGCCGAGCGTGAGCGCCAGCCCTTTGACGCTGTGCGCTTCCCGTTCCACCCGATCGAGCCGACCCTGACGCGCTTCGTCGCGCAGCAGCAGCACGACGCCCCCGACGCGCGACGCGAACAACGTGATCAACTCACCGATCAGGTCGCCGCCCTGCTCACCCGGAACGCCGCGCAGCCGTCCCAGAACTGCGCGGTCCACCAGCGCCTCACCCGCATCGCCGGCGTGGACCGCCCAGCGCGTGAGCGCCGCCTCGAGATCGGCCTCGCGAATCGGCTTCGCGATGTAGTCGTCCATGCCCGACTCGAAGCAGCGCACCCGGTCATCGGTGCTCGCCCCCGCCGTCAGTGCGATGATCGGCGTGTACCGCGCCTCTCCCTGAAGGCGCCGGATATGGTCGGTCGCGATGAAGCCGTTCATCACCGGCATCTGACAGTCCATCAGAATGGCGTCGAACCGTTCGCGCTGCACGCGATCCACCGCCTCCCGTCCGTTCGCCGCGATCTCGACCGTCCACCCCAGGCGGTTCAGGAAACCGCGCGCCACCTTCTGGTTGGCAATGTTGTCTTCGACCACCAGGACTACGCCACGCGTCGCCACCGCTGGTTCCACGCGCACCACGGGACCGCTCTGCCGCGTCACGCGGACCGCCGAAGCGCTTCGTCCCTCAAGCACCGCCACCAATTCCGACGGGAGGAGCGGCAAGGCGAGCAACTCCACCGCGCCGGCCAGTTCCTCCAGCGGCAGGTCGGTGTTTGGCGACCACAGCACGGCGCACCGGGTCGCGTGCCCCGCCGTCACCTGCCGCACGCGGTCGAGCGTGGCGAGCAGTGCGGCCGGTTCGGTTTCGAGGACGAGCACCAGGTCGCTGCCCTCGGTTTCCTCGAACGTCGCGTCGGGCACACGAGGGATCCTGACGACCGTGCCGTCCAGTGCGTGTACGGTGCGCTCGATGACCTCGGCGATGGGCGACACGGCGCCGATGAGGGCGACGCGCACGCCCGCACGCAGATTGGCAGCGACCATGCCACTTGCCGGAAACGGCCACTCGACGTGGAAGCAACTCCCTTGCTCCGGCGTGCTCTCCGCGCCCAGCGTCCCGCCCATCAGCGTCACGAGGCGCCGTGAAATGGCGAGCCCGAGTCCACTGCCACCAAATCGCCGCGTCACCGATCCGTCCGCCTGCCGGAACGGTTCCAGAAGCTCCGGCAGTTGCGAGACATCAAACCCGATGCCGGTATCCTCGATGTCGAACCGGAGGGCCAGGCTTTCCGCCGAGACACGGCGCAATCGCAGCGTCACGCTCCCTTGCTCGGTGAACTTCACTGCGTTGCCGACGAGATTCAGCAGCACCTGACGCAACCGCTCGGCGTCGCCGATCACGCCACGCGGCACGTCGCGGGCGATCGCGCAGCCCAAGGTCAAACCGCGCGCGACGGCCTGGCCGCTGAACTGTTCCAGCACCCCCTCGACCAGCTCCCACGGATCGAACGGCTCGGCATTCAACTCGAGCCGCCCGGCTTCAATGCGCGCAAAGTCCAGCAGATCGGTGACCAGCGCCAGCAACGCGCGGTTTGAGGTGCTAATCGTCCCCACGTAATCGCGCTGCGCCGGATCGAGCGACGTGCCGGAAAGCAGGTCCGTCATGCCGATGATCGCGTTGAGCGGCGTGCGGATCTCGTGGCTCATGTTCGCGATGAACTCGCTCTTCGCCCGATTCGCCGCCTCCGCAATGCGCGTCGCGTTAGCCTGGGCCTCGGCGGCACGCTTTGCCGCGTCAATGTCCAGCGCTGTGCCCGTCACGCGCCGCGGTGTTCCATCAGGGTTCCGCGTGACGACCCGGCCCCGCTCGAGTACCCATCGCCAATGCCCGGTCGCGTCGCGCAAGCGCAGTTCGACCTCGAACATCGACGTGGTGTCTTTGAGATGAATCTGAAACGCGGCCGCCGCGCCGGGCAGGTCATCCGGATGCACCAGAGCGTCGTGCGCCGCGCGATCGCGTGGAGGACCCTCGGCGGGGCTCCCCAACAACTCCGTCCAGCGGTCGTTTACCTCGTACCGCTGTGTCATCAGGTCCCAATCCCACAGGGCAATTCCCGAGCCGGCCATCGCCAGCGCCAGACGTTCACGGCTCAGCCGCAGTGCCTCCTGCGCCTGTCGCTGCACCGTAATGTCGGTCTCGATAGCCATGAAACCACTGAACGCCCCGGACCCGTCGTGCAGCGGTTTCATCTCGATGTCGGCCCAGTACGGCAACCCGCGCTTGTCGTAGTTGAGCACCTCCGCCGCAAACCCACGGCGCGCCTGCACCGCATCGTGCATCATCGACACCGTCGCACGGTCGGTGTCCGGACCCTGCAGGACGGAGCCCGGGGTGCGTCCATGCACTTCGTCCAGCGAATAACCCGTCACTTTCGTGAACGCCGCGTTCACCCACTCGATGCGCCCCGTCGTGTCCGCGAAGATGACCATGTTCTTGGTCCGCTCCGCGAGCATGGCAAAGCGGTCGGCTTCGAGAGAGCGAGGCGCAGTGATGGGGTTCACCGGGGCAGGGTCAGTGTGCAATCGGCCGGCCCAAATAAATGGACGGCGCAACCATAAAGGACATGGAAATATGCAGCGCCGAGCACTTCACGCACGCGGATTTCTCCGTCGCCGCCGTTGCTGGCTCAGCCCGGGATAGCCTGACGCAAGAAATACTTGACACTATGTAAGAAATACATTACTCTCCATTCGTCTCCTTTTTCAGGTGGTGCACATGACCGTGATCCTGTGGAGTGTCCTCGCGTTTGGCGTGGTGTTCGGCGCGATGTACCTCCGGCACTAGCATGGCCAAGGCAACCATCCGGAACAGCATCCGCCGCCTGCGCTTCGCGCGCGGCGAGATGACGCAGCAGGCTTTGGCCGATCACGTGGGATGCACCCGGCAGACCATCCTCGTGCTCGAACAGGAGCGCTACGTGCCGTCGCTCGTACTCGCCCTCCGCATCGCGAAACTGTTCGGCAAGCCGGTGGAACAGGTCTTCACCCTGGAAGACTGAGACGCGCGTGCCATGAGGCGGTCGGCCCACGCCGCGGGCCGACCGCCTCTTTGACCATCTCAGCGCCCTACTTGATCGGGATGTAGCAGACGTTGCTCGTCAGCATCATCATCACGAACACCAGGCACGTCACCATCGGTCCCAGGTACACGCGCCCCGTCAACCGGAAGAAGTACCGGTGGAAGTACGGCAGCAGGAACATCATCGGGATGATGCCGAACAACAGGTTGGCAAAGAGCCACTCCGCCGTCCAGTACACCGTACCCGTCGCGACGAAACTCGCGTACTGGATACCGAGAATGAGCATCAGGCCCACCGAGTTCCCCAGCCCCGCCACGAGCAGACTCACCCATTCGCGCTGCCCTTCGAAGCGGCCGGCCGCGTTCACGCGAATGGAGTTTGCCAGATAGAAGATGAAGAAGAGTGGCAGGTACTCGAGCGCCACCAGCAACATCCGCCTGGGGAACGACGCCGGTGCCGATACAAACAGGAACCGGAAGTCGGTGTGGAACACGCCGTACGCCGCGAACAACAGCGCAAAGAACGCCCCGGCCACGGCGAGCGCCAGCACGAACGTCCGCCCCAGTTCGCCCGCCGTGAGGCGCAACCCGAGCATGTCGGACGTCACTCCGTTCTTCCGGCCATGGAAGCGATACGTCAGCCAGAACAACAGCAGGCCAATGGTCCCGTTGGCCACTGCCCACAGGAGCACCGCGTTGTTGATCCGCTGCGGGAACCACCAGGTCTGCCGCGCCGCACTCGCCTCGGGAAACAACACGAACGTGGCGTTGACCATCGGGATGAACAGGAAACAGGCCAGCAGCGCTGACAGCGCGAAGAGGCTCCAGAAGAGGATCTGGCCCGTGGTGCCGGGCCGCGGCAGCGCCGCTGGCACTGGCTTGGCGAGTGCGCTGAAGGCTGACGTCTTCAGCAGCAGCGCCGCAAATGGAACCAGAAACAACAGGCCACCCACCAGCGCCATCAGCGTGAACAACTCCTTGATCCACCACACCTGCGCCACCGACGGCGCGGCCGACGTGACCCCGAACACCGTGCTGAAGAAGTCCACCATGTGTGCAATCGATCGCTGGTCGTACGGCAAGAGCGGATGGATGTTCACCGTGTTGTAGACCACCCGCATCGTGCGCGCCGCGGGATCGCCGTACACTTTGCCGATCTCCACCACCGTCACCGCACTGTCCTTGGGCAATGCGGAGTTCACCAGGCGCAGCGCTTCGGGTGAGGTTCGCATGTCGGCGTTCTTGTTCACCGTGCGAAACGCGCCCTCATCGAAGAACGCATAGTCCATCGCCACGTTGGAGCGCACCGGACCCAGCACGGAATCGGTGAGCGTCAGCACGTAACCGCCCACGAACACGGCAGCCAGCTTGCTCGGCGGCTTGGGCTTTGGCGCCTCGGCGGAGTCTGCCGCCTTGCCAGTAGCGGCAATCGCGGATTTTGCCTTTACCTTGGCCGGCGCGGCCACTTCTCCGCTGACGCCCTCTGCCACCTTCTTCTTCTTGGACTTCGGCTTCTTTGCCTTTGGCGCCACGGCCGCAACACTCGCCGTGGCCGTCGCCGGCGCAACCGCAACCGAATCCTTCGCCGGCGCCTTGCGCGCCGGGCGCGACGCCCTGCCACCGCCGAACAGCGACGCCGACTGCAGCACCGCATTGCCGCCAGCCGAATATCCCGCCGCCCCAATGCGTGTCTTGTCGATGTAGTTCAGGTTCGGCGTGCTGGCGATGTATTCCACCATCGGCACCACACCATACCCTTCCAGGCTCGCCGAGCGACGTTGCCTCGACGCGCTCGAAGCACCCTGCGCATACGGATCGATGGTGATGACGGCCATGCCGCGCCGGGCCAACTCGATGGCATAACTGTCGAGCGTTTCCTTGCTGCGCTCGAAACCCGGACTCAGCACCACGACTGGCACAGGATCCTTGTCGGTGGCGGATACCGGCCGGAACAGATCCGCCGAGACCCACTGGCCACCCTGGGTCGGGAGCGTGAAGCCCACCACATCGATGCGGCCAAAGTCCGTCTTTACCAGAAAGGCACCCAGGCTGCCGATCAGAATCAGCGCGAGGGAAATGACCAACTGGCGGTTCGATTTCACGCCTTCCCCCGATCCGACGAGCGGCGCTCCATCTCCGCCACCCAGTCGCGCACCAGTTTGGCCAGCGCCGGCTTGGCGGCCGCGATGTCAGACATGCCGCGGAACCGGATATCACGACGACCGGCTTCCTCACCTTCCAGCATGCCGGTGCCTTCGGGGATGGTCGTCCCCTCGGGGAAATGCAGCATGAGGTGAACGTGCTTCGTGGCCTCCAGGCTGAACGTCGCGAAGTCTTCCTTGTAGTAGAAGGTCGGGACGTCCCACTTCACCCGCTCGGCAATCTTGCCGCTGGCCTGCTTGATGATCATGCGGACCGCGCCAATCTCCGCCTTGAGCGGATGCTTGAGGTGGGCCATATAGGCGTTCATCGCCCGCGTGCGGTCTTCCGCACTTTCTGCGCGGGCCTTCTTTTTGGCTGCCATGCGAATACTCCGCAGTACAGGGGTCAACGCCTGCCGCCGAGGCAGGCCGGAACTTCAGCGCCTAAATGTACGCGACGAAGCCGGTCGCGTTTGGGCTGAGGTAGGGCAATTTGTCCTCCGAGACACTATGTTCGGTGACGTTCCGGCTTTGCCCAACACAGGTCAGGCCACCTCCCCCGGTTCATGAGCCTCCCGATGAACTGCAAGAACTGCGGCATTGAACTCGCCGACGGCTCCAGGTTCTGCAACAACTGCGGTCTCAACCTGACGCAGGAACTTTCGGCAGTTTCCTCCCTCGCGCGCCCGACACCCTCTGCCGGGCTCACTGCGCAGGAGGCCGTCGCCGTCGATACGCTCACGCGGCTCAAGGGCGCCATCGGCGACCGCTACGAGGTGGAGCGGGAACTCGGTCGTGGCGGCATGGCCACCGTTTACCTGGCCAAGGACATCAAGCACGACCGGGAAGTGGCCATCAAAGTGCTGCTCCCAGAGCTCTCGGCGTCCATCGGCGCCGAGCGGTTCGAACGCGAGATCAAGCTGGCCGCCAAGCTGCAGCATCCGCACATCCTGGGACTCTTCGACTCGGGAATCGCCGACGGGCTGCTGTACTACGTGATGCCGTTCGTGAAAGGCGAGTCGCTGCGCGACCGCATCGATCGCGAAGGGATGCTCCCCATCGACGACGCCATCGGCATCACGCTCGAGGTTGCCAGTGCCCTGGGGCACGCGCACCTGATGGGCATCGTGCACCGCGACATCAAGCCCGAGAACATCCTGCTGCAGGGCGACCACGCGCTCGTCGCCGACTTCGGCATTGCGCGCGCCGTCAGCGAAGCCGGGGCGCAAAAGATCACGCAGACGGGCATGGCCGTCGGCACGCCTCTGTACATGGCGCCCGAGCAGTCGCTCGGCGAGACCGTTGGCCCCACGGCGGACCTCTACAGTCTGGGCTGCGTGCTCTACGAGATGCTCGCCGGTGAACCGCCGTTCAACGGCAAGAACGCCGCGCAGATCATGGCCCGCCACGCCATGGAGACCGTCCCGAGCATCCGCATTGTCCGCAGCGCCGTCCCCGAGGAGATTGAGGACGCCCTCTTCGCGGTGCTGGGCAAGATGCCGGCCGACCGGCCGCAGACGGCGGCGGCGTTCGCCGAGATGCTCGGCCAGATGCTCGGCGCCACGGCATCCATGCGTGTCATGCGCGGCGCCACCGCGGCCCGGCGCGTCGCTTCGGGCACCCCAGCTGGCGGCATGCGCCGGGCGAGTGGATCGCTCTTCTCCTCCGACGAGGCCCCGCCGACGCCGGCGTGGAAGCGGCCACGCGTTCTCGTCGGCGCCGTGCTCGCCATCGCGGCCGCGCTCGGCGTCTGGCGCTTTGGCCCGTTCCACCGCTCCAGCGCGGCAACCGCGGGCGACAACTCGCGCCGCATCGCCATTCTGTATTTCAAGGATGCGAGCAAGGACTCCAGCCTCGG
>SESH01023633.1_pt1 | contig 11051 bp, 5 predicted proteins | sample 3171561 | NCBI WGS metagenome assembly SESH01 (sample SAMN10866947, study PRJNA518727) | freshwater metagenome | biome: subpolar coniferous forest; feature: holomictic lake; material: water; isolation source: holomictic Lake 442 2011 16.5 m and 2014 13 m | place: Canada: near Kenora, Ontario
GCTACCACCTCCCGCCGACCCTGCAGACCGCCGAATCCAGCGGCACCCCCTATACCGGCTCGCTGCTGCAGAAACTTGACGCCATTGAAAAGGAGATGATCATGGAAGCGCTTAAACGCACCAAAGGCAACATGTCCCGTGCCGCTGTTCAACTTGGTCTTTCCGACAGAATCATGGGGCTGCGCATCAAAAAATTTGATATCGACTATCGAAAATTCCGTTAGCGCTGAAGTTTCTCCATGAACTTCGGGTTAAAACTTCGGCCCTGCACCGGCAAATGACATCATTTGATCAACCTGGTCATCCTGTCGCAACAAGGCAAGCCGCCGCTGATAAGCCATGCTCTGTGCGGTCATCTGAGCCACGTTAACAAGAAGAATAACCAGCACCTCTGCGCCGGGGAGTTTGCGGGAGAGTGCCTTAACCAGTAATTCAGGGAGTATAGATCCGGGGAAAAAACGTTGTATCAGCATATCGTCCAGCGACACATACCCACGGACTGAACCGGGATCACCCTGTCTGGCACAACGGCCAAAAAACTGCCGGTCAATGCGTTCGGCCTCGTTAGGCTCGGTTAAAATGACATGCAGCCCGCCCATTTCAGCTATTCCGTCGCCAAGAATGATATCGGTTCCCCGGCCTGCCATGTTGGTTGCAATGGTAATGTTGCCACGTTCACCCGCACGAGCTATAATGGCCGCCTCTTCACTGTGGTAGAGGGCGTTGAGCAACTGAAACGACAACATTCTGCTTTTCAGGAGTTCCGCAAGAAATTCACTCTCGCGCACACTTCTTGTACCGACAAGAATTGGACGACCTTTACGGTGTAACTCCTCTATTTCATCAAGCACTGCCGCATATTTTATCCCCTTTTCGGAAAAGACTCTCGGGCGGCTTGTCTGGCGCCGGGAGGGGCGATGGGTAGGGATTTGGACACAATTCAATCCATAAATGTGCCAGAGTTCTGATGAAACCCCTTTGACGGTGCCGGTCATACCGCTCAACGTCTCAAAAAAACGAAAAAAACGCTGGAAACTGATCCGTGCGGCAACCTCGACGGGATCAGTCATTTCAACACCTTCCAGCATTTCCACAATCTGTTGCGTCCCCTGCCGCCATTTGCGGTCGGGCATCAGCCTGCCGGTAAATTCATCAATAATAATGACCTTTCCCTCGTTGACAACGTAATCTTTTCCTCTCCTGAAATTTTCACGAGCGGCAAGCACAAGGAGAAGCAGTTCGTCCCTTCTTGAAGAGGAGTGCCAGAATTGAGGCAAGGAGGGAAGCATCTGCTCAATCTTCATCGTCCCGGCTTTGGTAAACTGTATCTGCTGAAATCGCTCATCAACCAGATAATGCTCATCTCTTTGCAAAAGGAGCGCGATCCGTACGGCTTCCTCACAGGCATCAAGAAGTGGCTTGTTTTTCACAGCACGGGAGATGATCAACGGGGTGGCTGCATCATCAATGAGCACGCTGTCAGCCTCATCGACAACTGCTGCCGAAAGACCATTAAGAACAGGACGGTTTTCGCCTTCTCTTTCTGAGCTTGAAAGAATATATCGTCTTGATGGATCCGTCATTCCAGGCAGCAACAGCCGATCCTTGAGAAAATCTGCCACAAGTTCCTTGGCGGTCACATAGACCACGGAGCAAGCGTAATGCTCTCTTCTTTCGTCTCTTCCCTGTTCGCCCAAAACACACGCCGACGACAAGCCACAGAACGCATACAACGGCTCAAGTTTTGCATAGTCTCTTCCGGCAAGATAATCGTTGACCGTAATGACATGGCAGGGCCGACCGCTCCAGCCGAAAAAAACGGCCGCCAGCGCAGCAACAAGGGTCTTGCCTTCACCGGTTTGCATCTCGATGAGCGTGCCATTCATGAGGGAAAGGGCCCCCATAACTTGTTCCGGGTAAGGGCGCAAAGCAAGGATGCGCTCTGAAGACTCAACCAGCAGGGACATGGCTGCCGGGATGTGGAGCTGATGTTCCCTCCCTCGGCGTCGAAAATGTTCCCGAAAAACCATCAGGCGCTTACGAAGCTCTTCATTCGACAGTGTTCTGTAGTGCCCGGCGGCCGCATGAATATCATGGGCCTCCTTTTTCAGGCCTTCTGTATTAAATGCTGTATGGCGCACCTTGCCTGCTATCCAGTGCGTAATCCCCTTCATTCCCGAAGGAACGACACCGGGAGTGCGGACAACGGTCTGCTTGTACTCTTTTGAAGGTATCACCGCCGATATCGTTTCTGGAAAAGCTGATAGAGGTACCTGCTCCACTGAAACAGCAACGGTTCTGGTGCAAGAGTGAAGCGAATATTTCCGGAACGACCATGAAGCAGGTGCACTCCTGAATTTGGTTCCAGCAGGGCATTCACCAGAAAAAATGGCTCGGCCGCATTGTCGTTTCCCTGTTGGGAAGTAGCAATGACAGGGACATTTCCGCCGCCCTGCAAACCGAGGGCTGGAGAAGGAAGCTTTTCGTGCTGATAGGGAATAAGACGAACTTCATTGGCTCTGATACTCCGATATGCCTCACCCCACAGACGAACCTCGACACTTTTCACTGCGGCCTGAAAAACCTCGGAGGCCTCTTCCTGTGGCACAACGGCTGCAAACCGGAAGCGGTCACCACCGACAATATCACCGAGATATCTTCCCCTCTCAACCCAAAGACCCGAGACGGATTCCTTGTTCGCCGGAATCCAGATGCCGTTGGCCCGTGCCCGGACAATCAGCTCTGTTTTATTGAGCTGCAAATCGGCAAAAGAGGCCTGGGCTGCCTGCAGCTCCTTGAGTACCGGTTTAAGATCGGCAATACGTTTTCCAAGAGCCTGACGTTCCCTGACCCTCATCTCGGCAACTCTCGATTCTGCTGCCTTGACCTCAAAATCAAGAGCCCTGCTCTCAAGCCTGACAAGCGGTTGGCCAGCGACAACATACTCGCCGGGTTTCACCAGATACTCATTGACATACCCTGAAGCCATGTTGACAACCTTGATATCAGGAAATGACTCGACAACGCCTGGTGCCGAAACATTATGGGGAAAAGGTATGAAAACGGTCAGGACAGTAACCACCGCAAGCAAGAGTGTCGAAAGAGCAATGATCCGTCGTCGGCATTGCATCAGACGTGCATCAACGAAAAGATAGGAGATAAACTTTATAGTTGGCAGCAGAACCCCGGTAACCACACCCACGATGGCCAGAAGAGTGCCAAGAATCAGCCATTTATCGGCAACAAAGAGGGTAATGCCTAAAAATATCACCACTTTGTAGATTGCACTGAGAAAGCCGTAGAGGCTCAGCTCAATCGTCTCCCTCCTGTTCTTTGCCGATGGGCGGGCCCCACTGTATTTGAAGAGAAAATGTTCAAGCAGATACTTGAGATGCTCGGTTGACCTGATATGCAAGTTCGGGATGTCGAGAAGATCTGACAAAATGTAGTACCCATCAAGACGAAGGAGGGGATTGGCATTGAAAAGGAGCGTCGAGACCGAAGCCACGAACATGATGTTGTAGGCCAGTGAATGAAGAGGCCCCTGCGCGGAAATCGCCCAATAAATAGCAGCAAGCGAGGCAACAAACAGCTCTGCAAGCATTCCGGCTGCGCCGACAAAAGCCCGTTGCCATCGACTTCGGAATCCCCAGCTTGACGTTGCGTCCATATAGGGAAGAGGCGTGAAGATCATGAACATCAGACCCATGGTATGCACTTCACCGCCATACCGGTGACAAACTGCCGCGTGGCCCAGTTCATGAAAAGCCTTTACAAAGATAAGGCCAAGATAGAGCAAAAACAGGTTGTCGGATGCGAGTACTGCCTGTGCGCTGTCAAAGGCAATATCAGCATTATCTGCCACCAGCTTGGCTGCCCAGCACAAGGTAATAAACCAGACAACCGCTCCTGGAACGCTCAGAATCCGGTGAATGAGCCATGAAAATCGGGTAAGCAGTTTTTCCGGGTCAAACAGTGGCAACCGGATAAACATGATGTTCATCAACCGGGAGAGCAACTCTTTGCGCCGGTTCGTTGAATAGCGGGAAAAGATCTGTCTGGTATCGGGGGATACTTCTGTTTCCAGAAGATTCATCGAATAGAGCTGGCCAAGAAGCATCACCACATCAGCCTGCCCGGGAGCCGTTTCCGGGAACTCTTTCATGCCTGCAATCCACACCTCCTCGACCGTGCGGTCGGGCTGAAGACGCATGATAAAATCGTAGGCGGATGGCTGAACACGAAAAAATCGGTTATTAAAGGGATCTCTCAGGACATACCATTTTTCACCTCGATAAAACTGCCGCTGCACGTCGACGGTTGAGCGAAGTTTGAGATGAAGATTGGCGACAAGGTGCCACGACTCACTGTATGTTGTTCCTTCTGCATGCATATCACCACCACAACTTCATAGAGATAAAATCCATCGTGCGGTGCAGAACGATCCACAAAATATTCCGCCTGCCCACACTCAATTTCGATAACCCGCTCATACCTGGGCGCCACCACTCCTCCCGCTTCTCTGTAATTCGTCCGAGTACAAGAAAAACACTTCCTTTTTGCTCAGTGACTGCCATAGGTTCGATGCGATCGACCACCACCCTGAACTTTCTGCCCGGCTGGCTGATAAAGGCCACTTCACCGGTCTGCCCCACCTTGAATTCCTGAATATCCTTTTCATCCACCTTCATCTCGACATAGAGATCTTCAAGTTTGGCCACCTTGAGAAGCACATCTCCCTTCCGCACCGGAGCGCCAAGCAGCTTTTCAAGATCACCCTCAACAACGATGCCGCTAAATGGCGCCCTGATGTCGGCATGATCAAGATTAAAGCGTATCATCTGAAACCTGCTTTCCGCCTGCCGTTTGAGCGCTTCGGCAACTTTCATTTCAGCAAGGGCATTTTGCGCCATTGCTTTTTTTTCTTCCTGCATATACCGCTGCACATCCGCAAGACTTCGTGATTGCTCCAGCAGCAACTGCCGGGTATCAAGAAGCAGGAGCGGCTGGCCGATTGCAACGATATCCCCTGGTTTACGGCTCACCCGTTCAATATAGCCGTCAAAAGGCGAAGAGAGCAACGCAAGATCTCTTGTCCGAAGAATAAAAGGGGCTTCCACCCGGTAATCCATGGTGCCGAAAAGAAGAAACGCCAGAAGAATGCTTGCCGCAACCGCATACGTCCTGTTGACCGTATGATCCGTGCCAAACGCTGAATGTCCCCATCGCTTCAGGGCATCGACTGCCAGCGCTCCAAACCACCGTTCGTAGTGCTTCAGGTCTGCCAGACGACGAGTAACCTGATCACCGATAATGCGAAGGCTGCGGATCTCTTCGGCAGAAAACGGTTTTTCGCGTTCACAGCTTACCACTGCGACAACCTTCTGTTCAAGACGAAGAGGAATCGACAGCATTGCCGCCAACCCTTGACGGGAGAAGTAATTCCTGTGTTCACGAATGATTGTCGATGACCCTTCAACTTCAGGCAGAAGAAGCTCTTCGTCCTGGTCCATGCACTCTTCCATCACCACTTCAAGGGCCTGAACTATGCCCATTTTTCGATCAAACTTCTCCGTATGGCTCAATGCCTGCAGTCGAACATACTCTCCCTCTCTCCAGCCAAGACTTACCCTGGAACAGCCAAAACGATAGGCAAGTTCATTACAAAGCGCCATGGAGGCGCCGATAAACCCGCTATGCTGGTTCATGCTGAGCATCACATCCAGTGAGTCGGGCATACTTTTCCTCTCATACGCTACCGCTCGATCTGTTCGGCCCGTTTTGAAGGCTTCAGGAATATCAAACAAGAGCTCCCTTTTTAACTGATCTCCATCACGATCAATATCGGTGCTGGATGAGCGTGACAACAACACGATCGTCTCGCCATCTTCCATGGAACACTGAAGGCGGAAACAGAACAAAACCCGGGAATTACCCTCATTATTACCACTTGCCGGAAAATAGTAGGCTACTGGACTTTGCAATGTTTTTTGTGCAAGTTCCTCCACAACAGAAGAATCTGCCAGACTTTCACGTGCTGCGGCAAGGGGCCAGAAACAAAAAGGACTCCAGCCACTCGGACCTCTGCGCAGCAGCAAAACCCGTTCAGCAGCAAACAGGCGACATGACTGTTCTGCAAAAGAGAGCCAAAACTCGCCATCGCGACCCTGGAACATGCGAAGAGCACGCATAGCGTTCAGACGATCATCGAAAGAATTCATACCAGCAACGCGTTACTGTTCAGGCAGACGCATTTTGGCCGTTACTCCGGGCTTTATGCTGCCATCACTATTTTCAAAAACAACCTTTACCTGCATCACGCCACTGGCCGGATCAACAACAGAAGGCACTTTCGTTATCACTCCTTTCTTTGCAACCTCCGTCGCCCCCACATTGATCAACAAATCAACCTCCATCCCTTTTTCAAGATGATAGCTCCGGGTATCATCAAGATTGGCGGTCAGCAGGCAACGTCCTGAATCAATCAGGCGAACCAGCGGCTGACCTGGCTGGTAAACCTCACCGGCCTTGAGAAAAACCTTCTCGACAACTCCAGTAACCGGAGCCTTGAGAAGACGACTTTCCACTACCTTGACGGCCATATCATATTCAACCTTCTCTCTCTGCTCCTGGTTCAGCAGACGATCACGATCTGCTACCGCATTTTCCCACTGCAGGGAAAGCTTGTCAAGCTCTTCCTTGCTTACGGAGCGGGTTTCATCATACAGCTTCCTGTTCAATTTCAGGCTTTCTGTCAGGGTGCTGACCGTCACTTCCGCCAATTTAAGCTCTGCATGGTTCAACCAGATAATCTTCCTTCGGGCAACCTCGAGCTCTTCCTGATTTTTTTCCAGATTAAGAATAACCGCACCCTTCGGAACCTTCCGACCTTCAGGGAATATGATCTTGTCAATTCTGCCCTGAACAACCAGACCAAGAGTAACATCCAGATAAGGCTCGACAACTCCTGAAACAAAGTTCGGATCATCAGTAACAGGAATCTTCGGTTGAAGGGCTGCTCCCTGACGGGGTTCGACTTTAATCAGGGGAGAAGACGAAAGAACTGCGGAATGTCTGGAACCCGCTTTTTCATTCATCCTCTTTTTGGATTGCTGGAACGGATTTAATAAAAAAAGAACCAGCAGGAGCACAACAACAACTGAACCTATAACGTATTTCCTTTTCATAAAAAAACGAGAACGATTAAATTTTTACCCTGATAACTCATTGCAAGGCAACCTTGCTTTTATCTGACTGTGATAATCCATAACGCTCAAGCAGAGTTCCTTCGAGTGCGTAGAGATTGACCAGCGCATACTGATAGGCAAGACGGCTGTCCAGTAAACTCTCGCGTACCTTGAGATATTCCTCTTCTCTTCCAAGCATCATGCGGATATCACTCTTGCCCATCCTGAAACGCATCTCCTCTATCCTCATAAGCTCTGCATTCAACGCGACAACCTGCTCATAATTCTGAACCTGGCTGTAGACCCGGCCTACCAGACCGGAAACGATCTCCATCTGATTGGCAAGCTCTATCTGCTGCATCTCCAGACGTTTGAACGCCTGCTCTTTTTTCAGCCGCGCAGCATGAGCCTCGTTGCGGTTTTTAATGTCTCCAAACAGCGGAACATTCAGCTCAAGACCAACACTCCACGAAAGATAGTCTCTTGCCTTCAGCGCTGACAAGGAACCCTTTAATGAATTATTCAACCCATTATAGCCGTAACTTCCCTTCACATCAAGCTGTGGAAGCCTCTGATTTTTTGCATAGGACATCCGTGTCTTTTCGCGCTCGACTGTTCTCTGTGCACTCAGATACTGCGGATAGCTCCTGTAGGCTTTGTTGAGGCTCTTTTCATAATCAGCATCGATGCGCACAGACTCCGGCGCATCCACAACCTTTACCATGACTGGATTCAGCGTTGCGTTGTACTCTCCAAACAGCGACACCATATTCCTTTTGGCCGTCAGCTCTGTCTGTTCTGCTGCCGCAACAAGCGCCTGACGAAGGCGAAGGCCTGAATCGGCATCCAGCACACCTGTATAGTCAATTTTTCCCGCTTCATAACGACTTTTATTCAGTTTCAGCATCTCTTCTGCTATCGCCGCAGAACGTTGCCTCATCTGAAGCTTCTCCTGCGCTCCGTAACTCTGCCAGTAGAGCTGCACTGCCCGGGCTACCGTCTCTACCGTCGCCTGCCTGTACCCTTCCCAGGCAATGTCTGCATTGGCTCGCGCAATTCGGATGGTCGCGTTGGTCACCTCATACCCCGCACCTTTCAGGAGCGGCTGCGTCAGGTTCACTCCGAGAAAGGAGGTATATTGGCTGTCGCCGCTGTAGTACAAGGAGGAGGAGAGCAAGTTGTTTTGCAGTTCCTTCATCTCATACCCCAATCGATAGGTACCACCAAGAGGCGTAAGACCTTCAACTGAGGTATTCAACAGATTGTTCAGCTCAGAAAATTCATCATTCTGGCCGCGCTGGATATACTGTTGTACGGTGTTCTGTACATGGTTTCCCTCCCTGCCTGCCGTTGCCTTCAGGGCTGGTTCATAAATTCCACGGGCTGAATTGACCATCTTTTCGTTCGACTGCCATTCAAGTTTCTGTACCTGTATGTCATTGTTTTTTTCCATGACCTTGCCAAGAAAAACCTGCAAGCTCAGGGCGTTCGGGTTCGCTGCAGACTGCTGTGCTGGAACTGCTGCTCCTTTTTGTGCAACTTCAGAGACCTTCGAATTGACTTCAGCGCCAATACTTTCGGCTGGCAGACCCATCAAGAACGATGGTACCAGCACAACGAAAGAGAGCACCCCTGCCAGCATCCGACTTTTCATCGCACCCTGCACCGGTGATTCTGACACAACGACATCTTTCCCTTCAGCACTCACGCTGACGGCTCCCCTGTTATAATAATCACTTCGTTTCATCAGCAACAGCATTGGTAGTTAATAAATTGAGAACCCTTTTCCTGAAAAAACGGATTCGTACCATAATAAATCATATCCGGAAATGCATCGGCCCAGAGACCAGTTTCAAACCGTCAGTCGCCCAGGAATAAATCGTCCATTCATAGATACCCGCCGGGAATTTTTCAAACGGTGCCCACGCTATCTCCTCGAGCCAGCGACTTGCAAATTCCATCTTGTCTCGCTCAACAACCAGAAGGTATGAATCGGCTCCCTCTACTTCTCCCCAATGGAAATAGACATTGCCGTTCCTCACATCTGCATAAGCCCCATGAACGGCTTGCGGATCCTGCCAGCCTTCTCTGACGCTCTGCATCACATCGTGATTGACTCCTCCGAGCATGCTTCTCTGGCGCAATAGTGCGGAAGTATCCACATGCGTTTCAACAACAAGCTGTAATTGAGGAGGTATGGCGGTTACCTCCCCGACATTCCACAGGAACTGAAACTGTTTGTACTTCACCTTCAGAGAGGTCCCGGCATCCTCAAAGTACATGCCCCCGCCTTGCAGGATTCCTTCGGAGAACGTCAGCAGGGCATCGGCACTACCTTTTGTATTGATCGGAGCGGCAACAACAAGATTACCTTTCAGACTCTCCAGCGAAATACCGTCACCGGCTGACAGACCATCCACCCCGTTGATGGACGACACTTTTACGGTACCTTCGTTGACGAGACCCATTTCGCCCGTCTGCGCATCTGCCGCAACCCGATCAACCGACAAGGAGAGCGGTTGGACATTACGAAGTCCAACATTGACACCTGCCTGGAACAGAGCGTTCTCAGACTGAACATTCAGACCTCCTGAACTGCTTATCGAGCCGGTGTCGGCATAAACCGCGACTGCGCCGGAGTCAGCATGCAGCAGGGCCAACACCACATCCTTGTAAGAGTGATATTCAATCACACCATTGCTGCTCAGCGTCTGCACTCCCTGATCCATGCTGATGGAGCCATATTCGGCCTGAACAGTGACCTTGCTGCCGGAGCTGGTGATATCGGCATGTTGCTCAACATCACCAGACGCAAAGAGGGTGACTTCACCACTGCCACTGTCAATACCGGCATTCACAATAATACTTTTGCCCGTTCCATTGGCGGTGAGCTCGACGCTGCCTGTACCGTTGGCGCTTATGGCAAATCCGTTGCCGTCAGCATCATCAAGGGTAATGCTCCCGTCTATCGTCACCAGAACAATGCTCCCGTTACTGCTTGTCACAAGATCTGAGAGTGACTGGTCGTTGATGGGCACGAGTCCCGCTATTGATGTAAGTTCAGTAACGTTTACTCTTACGCTGGTTATCGTGATATCGTCATCTTCAGTGAGGTACATGCCTGCCATATTGATCACGGGATCGGCGCTGAGGAACTCGACGTTCGTGGTCAGTGGACGGTCAGGAGCACCGATTGAGCCGTAGGCTACAAGGCGAAGATTTGTCGCCGTCACGTTCTTGCTGCTGCCTGCGGCGTTAATGATGGCGCCATGGTCACTGATGATACTGGCACTCCTGGCCGTCAGGTTGCCCACTGAAATGTCAGAGTATGCGTGGAGACGGAGGCTGCTGCCTGTGGCGGTGACATTGGCCGTGCCTGCCATTGTCAGAACGCCGCCTTCTGCATCAACACTGATCGTACCTGCTGCGGCTGTTGTGACATCCACACCGCTGCCAAGTGTGATGACATCGGCTGCTTTCATTGTGATGTGACCCGTGCCGCTGGCGGTACCTGCCGTGTTCAGGGTTATGATATCAGCAGTTGCCGTGATGTCAGTGCCTGCACCAAGTGCCTGAATGAGGATGCTGCCACTGCCGTTGGCGCTGATGGCCGTGTCGTCGTCGCTTGCTGTGCCGTCGTTCAGTATAATGCTGCCTGCTGTCGTGCGCAGCACGATGTTGCCGTTGCCGCCTGTTGTGCGGATGTCGCTCTGCGATGCATCGGTGCTGCTGCCGGTGCTGGTCGAGGCATCTTTTGCTACACGGTTGACGCTCAGACCGACGTTATCGACCGTCACACCATTGGCTTCGAGCAGGTAGATGCTGCCGTTCGCCGCACGGGCGCTCAGGGTCGTAACCGTCGTC
>SESH01078631.1_pt1 | contig 11046 bp, 7 predicted proteins | sample 3171561 | NCBI WGS metagenome assembly SESH01 (sample SAMN10866947, study PRJNA518727) | freshwater metagenome | biome: subpolar coniferous forest; feature: holomictic lake; material: water; isolation source: holomictic Lake 442 2011 16.5 m and 2014 13 m | place: Canada: near Kenora, Ontario
GTCTGCCCTCGTGGCTGCGCGGTGTCGCTGATGAGTCACCTCCCGCACGTACGCCGGTTCGCAGCCCGAAGCCGGACGATATGCCGCCCCAGCCCCGGCGTCGCGCACCGACGAATGAAGATGCAGAGGGCGACGATTTTTTCAAGGGTGCCGAACTGCCAGGCTGGCTGCGGCCATCGGAGGCTGAACCGCCCGTTGGAAGCCCTGAAGGACAGGCTCTCGGCTGGCTCACCCGCCTGGGCGCGTCCGATGACAGCGAGGGCGAGATCGTGGCCGGAGCCGCACAGCCGACGGCGAGGTCGGCGGCCCCGGCACGGCGGCTCTACCAGCGCAGCCCTGAGCAGATGAACGCGGTGGCCCTGCTTGGCCAACTCGCGCGCTCGCCTTACCCTGCACCGATTGCCTCGCCCGTCCCGACACCGCTCCCCCGCTGGCAGCGGATTGGCCTTGACCGGGTACTCTACGCCCTGCTCGCGATTATGCTCCTGGTGGGCATCCTGGCCCCGCAGATCGCCGCGCCGCTCCAAATCGCTGCGCCCACGGCACCGGGTGCCGCCGACCTCGCGCAGCGCCTCGCCAGCCTTGGCCCTGACGATGTCGTGATGATTGCCTACGAGTGGGATGCCCAGCGCTCCGCCGAGTTGCGCCCGCTGGAGCAGGCGGTGACGAGCCAGTTGATTGGACATAAGACGAAGCTGATCTTGCTGAGTACGGACATCCAGGGCACGCTGCTCTCGTTCGACCTGCGTGGGCCGCTGCGGGCCGCCAGCTATAATATCGACCCTGATGGCAAGGTGTTCGGCGGGCGCGACTACGTACTCCTGGGCTACCGCCCCGGTGGCGAGATGGCACTGCGCCTGCTGTCGCAAGACCTGCGCGCCGAGCTAGGGTCGGATTTTGAGGGCCGCGATGCGACCCAGGGTCTCCTGGCGACGAACCTAGACGGTCAGCCTCGGGTGAGTACAATCTCCGATCTCTCGATGATTATTGTGTTGGCTGACCAGCCTCAGGATGTGCAAGTCTGGATGGAGCAAGTCCATAGTGCGGCTCCCGAGGTGCCGGTCGCCTTCCTCATGCCGCAGGAGTCTGAGCCGATGGTGCAGCCGTACCTGCGCCTGCCGAATGTGTACCACCTCGCGGGCATGCAGGGTGCCATGGCCCTGAACGCACTCACCGCTGAAACTGACGGTGCCGCTATCGCCCAAGGCACCGGCCAGCAGTCGCTGTCTGTGCTGACGTTCGTGGTTCTGTTGATCGGCGGCGGCCTCGGCCTGGCCCTGGCGCACGCCCGTAGATCTCGGCGAGGTGCCGCGTGACTGGCGAAATGCTAAGCCTGGCCACCGGGCTGCTGGGGGTGGTACTGACCCTGATGGTCTTCAGCCGCCTGCTGGGCGACAACCCGGCCTTCCGCACCGTGCAGTACCTCTTTGTCGGCGTTTCGATTGGCTACGCCTTTGTGGTGATCTACCATCAGGTGCTGCGCCCGAACGCCGTGGCCGCTGTCGCGGCGCTGAACGACCCGCTACGCCTCGGGGTTCTCTTGCTTCCCTTCATGCTTGGGATCCTCCTGCTCGCACGGGTTGCCGGTCGCCAGCAGATCTCGTGGGTGGCCAACCTGCCCCTGGCCTTGATCTTTGGCGTTGGAGCTGCACTCGCGCTCGGTGGTGCCTTGGTGGGCACGCTGATGCCCCAGCTGCGTGACTTGGCCCGACCAATCAGCGGCGACCCGGCCCAGGCCGTCGGCGCGGTGCTGCTGGCGCTTGGCGTGGTGCTGACCCTGTGCTACTTCTACTTCACGGTACCCCGTGAGACGCTGGCGGGCCGGGTGGTGGCGGTCGGCGCACGGATGGGGCGCTGGCTGCTTATGATCGCCTTCGGGTTCTTCCTTGCCGGCGGCCTGCTGACCTACCTCACCGCCCTAAATGAGCGGCTGGCGTTTATTGTGGGTTGGGTGCGCAGCCTTTTCGGCTAATGTAATGGCCCGGTAGGGGAGGGCTAGGGCGGCTTTGCCCGCCCTGAAACCTTCCCTTTGCCTGGAAGAGATCTGAGGAGCTATGGCTGACACGCTAGGTTCGGTGCTTGTCGCCGAGATCGGCAGCCTGATCACCAGGGTCACGCTGGTGGATCAGGTGAACGGCGAGAGCCGCATGATCGGCCACGCTGAGACCAGCAGCAGCATCGAGCCGCCCTACCAGAACGCGCTTTACGCGGTGCTGGAGGCGACGGCGCAGATCACGGAACTGACTGGTCGCCAGATGCTGCGCGAGGGCCAGTTGATCATGCCGCAGAGCAGCGATAGTGACGGGATCAACCAACTGGTGGTGGTGACGAGCGCCGCTGGCGCGATGACCATGGTGATTACGGCGATCTCCGCCGATGTGTCGGCCCGCAGCGCGCTGCGGGCCATCCGCGCCACCTACACCGCCCTGCTCCAGTCCGTGACTCTAGACGATGCGGTGGGCATGCCGACAGTGAGCGCCGGTGACCTCTCGTGGATCGAGCGCCAGGTGCAGTCGCTCATGAGCCTGCACCCCGACGCGGTGCTGATCGTCGGCGGGCTGGAACACGGTGCCGTGGATGCGGTGAACCGGCTCGCCCATATTGTCGGCCTGACTGCCGTGAGTACGACGGTGGACAGTAGTGGTCAGCAGCGCCAGGATATCACTACCCGGCCGGTGATCTACGCCGGCAATAGCGATGCCCGTGAGCGAGTGGTCGCGGCGCTCTCCGACCGAGCTGAGATTTTTGTGGTGGAAAACCTGCGCCCGGCCCTCGACCAGGAGCGCCTGGAGCCGGTGCGTCTGGAGTTGGCGCGGCTGTATGAGAAGCAGATCTTGCCGCGCCTCCCGGGGATCGCCGGGCTGCGCCGCATGAGCCATGCACCGATCCGCACGGTCTGCGACGTCGAGGGCCTCGTGGCGCGCTTTGTCGCCGAGCGCTCGGGCCGTCGCCTGCTGCTCGTGGACAGTGGCGCGAGCAGCAGTTCGGCCTTCTACGCCGCCCCTGGACGTTACCATCCGGCCGTCCTTGGCATCGCCGGGGTCGCCTACGGAATCTCGGCGATCCTGGCGGAGCGTGGCGTGGCCGCCGTGGCGCGCTGGCTGCCCTTCCCTATCAGCGCGGCCGACCTCACCCACCGCCTGCTGAATAAGCTGCTTCGCCCGCACATGCTCCCGGCTAGCCCGGAGGATCTCGCCATCGACCTGGCCCTCGCCCGCGAGTCGATCTCGATGGCGGCGACCGCCCTGCGCGACGAGATGCCCCTCGATGACTATGACTGGTTGATCGCCTGCGGCGGCCCGCTGGCCCACGCGCCACACCCTGGCATGGCCCTGCTGGCCCTGCTCGATGCGCTCCAGCCCGGTGCCGATCAGGGCCAGCCGATCCTTGATATTCATCTGGATAGCCTCGGGCTGGTGCCAGTGATCGGCGCGCTGGCCGCGCTCGACCCCGATGCTGCGGTGACGATCTTTGACCGCGATCTGCGCGGCAATACGCCGCTGGCTACATGCGTGACGCTGATCGGCGAGGGACGCCCCGGCGAGGTCGCCCTTGAGTTGGAGTTGAGCGTGGTGGGCGGGAAGGTCGAGCGCCGCACCGTGCGTCATGGCGACCTGCTACGCATACCGCTCACCCCAGGGCGTTACGCGCAACTGATCTTGCGCCCCGCCGCAGGTGTGCGGATCGGTCGTGCCGCCCCTGGCGAGGAGGTGGCCTCCGACCCGGCGGCGATCACTGGCAGCGCCCTCGGTGTGGTGATCGACTCGCGCGGTCGACCGCTGCCGCTCCCCGCCGACGAGCGGCAGCGCTGCCTCAAGATCTGGGAGTGGCTGGTGGCCCTCGGCGCGGAGCGCGGCCCAAGCCCCTATGTCGAGTCTCACCCGGCGATGAGTATACCTGCGCGGGCGCCTGTGCCTGTGCCTGTGGCTGCGCCCGCGCCTGTGGCTGCGCCCGCGCCGAAAGCCAAGCCCGCGCCGAAAGCCAAGCCCGCGCCAAAAGCCAAGCCCGCGCCTACGCCGGTCGTCGCCCCAGCGGCGGAGGTGATCCCTCCGGTTGCCCCCAAGGCCGTCCTTGGCAAGCGGATCTCGCTCAGCGACCTAGCGGCTAAAGAGGGTCTAAAGCCGTTAGATCTGCCGTCGTCGCCGCCCGTCGCGTCGCCCGGCAGCCTCGACGGCGACCTGGACTCGCTGCGGCAGACGGTGGAGACGCCCAAAAAGCGCGGCCTCTTCGGGCGGAAGAAGTAGCCAGAAGGCCCGACGCTTAGCGTCGGGCCTTCTGGCTGTGCGTCGCGCCGAGCGTCGGCGGTCGATCCTACCTAGATCCTAGCTCTCAGCGATGGTGATGCCGAGGATGGTCTCGCCAGGAGCTGTCGCGCTGCCGGGGTCGCGCAGCGGGATGCCATCGACAATATCCTGGCCCTGGACGACCTGGCCGAAGATCGTGTACTGGCTGTTGAGGTAGGCGGCTGGGGCGGTGGTGATGAAGAACTGTGAACCGCCGCTGTTTGGCGCATTAGAGTGGGCCATAGCCAGGAGGCCCGGCTTATCAAAGATGATCTTGTCGGTGAACTCGTCGGGGATGGCGTAGCCGGGGCCACCGGTGCCGTCGCCCTTCGGGTCGCCGCCCTGAGCCATAAAATTCGTCAGCACGCGGTGCCATGTCAGGCCGTTGTAGAAGTTCTGGCGGGCCAGGAAGACGAAGCTGTTCACCGTCTGCGGGGCGATGTCGGGCCGCAGCTGAACCACGATGTTGCCTCGGGGTGTTTCAATGGTGGCGGTGTACTTCTTGGCCGGGTTGATCGTCATCGGCGGCGGAGCGCTGTAGGTGTAGGTGGTGGCGGTGGGCCGCAGCTGGGTGTTGACGACGGGGGCGGCAGTGGGTGCTGCGACGGGGGAGAGGGCCACAACGGTCGGGATGGCGACGGCGGTGCTGGCAAGGCCATTATCGGCCTGGCTAGCCGGTTGGCTGTTCGGGCCGGCGCGGTTGATCAGCAGACCGACGACAATGCCGAGGACGAGCAGCACGACGGCGACCGAGATGATGCCGGGCATGGGGCTCGTCGGCGCAGCCGGTGCGGGCTGATTCGGGCGAGGCGGGCGCGACTGGCTCACGGACAGCTCCTTAGGCTACAGGGTGAGAATTTGTGGGCCGGACAGGCCGGCGAATCATCGCCAGCATTATAGCACGGCGTCAGCTGAGGGCTAGGGCGAGCCTGGGGGCGCGGCGGGTGATCTCGGCGCGCAGCCGCAGCAGGGCGAGGTCGCCGGCCTTTGCCTCCAGCATGAGGTCGAAGGCGGGCAGGCCGCGCGCGGCACCCAGCAGGCGCTGGAGGGCACCGGCGTCGATAAAGTCGGCGTGCTGGCCAGGGCGCGGCGGCAGCACGGCGCTCGCTTGGCCGGTGCGCGGCGGCAGCAGGTGGGCCTCGCTGCGCGGGCTGCTCAGGTGAACCTCCGGGCTTGCCCCGACCGGCCAGGTGGCCAGGGCCAGGCCCAGGGCCAGGTCGAGCGGGATGGCCTCAGGATTCCAGATCTCCCAGTGTAGGGCGTCGAAGACTACCGGGACGCCGCAGCGGCGGTGGAGCGCGAGGATCTGGCCCAGGCTGTGGCCGGCGCTGTCGTGTTCGACCGCTAGGCGTGCCCGCGCCCGCGCCGAGAGTACCCGGTGGCGCGTGGCGAATCGTGCCGGGGTCGCCGGGTCGGCGGCGGGGCCACCCACGTGAACCACCAGCGTGCCCTCGATTCTCCCGTTGGGCCGATGCGCGTCCAGCCCCTCAAGCAGGGCCGCCATGGCCTCGATCTGGGCTAGCCCGTCCGCCGCCACGGCATCGTCGGCGCAGCCGAGGGCCACCCCGTGGTCGAGGTGGGCCGTCAACCGGGTACCCGTGGCGGCCAGACGCCGGGCCAGCAGATCGATCTGCGCGGCGCACTCGGCGATCTGGCCCGTGCCGCCGGACACGAGTGCGCTCGCCGCAATGCGGTAGAACTGCACGTGAATCTGCTCGATGTAGCTGAGTACATCGCCCAGGCGCGCTAGGCCGACGCTCAGGTGGGCCGGTCGCCCGCCGCCCAGGCCGGGCCGGCCGACGACCCGCACCGGGAAGCCGAGTCGAATCATAAGCCAATCGGGAATAAAAAACCGGAAACGTGTATAATTATACCACGAAATCGTAGGGGCGAAGCATGTGATCGGACGATTTGCGTCCGATCACATGCTTCGCCCCTACTGGGTCGCGTTTACCTTACGGTGGTTACGGGTGTAGTAGCGGATCTGGCGGGGCAGGTTGCTGTCGATCGGCGTCTCGTGGACAGCCCGGATTGTCTGCTGGGCGGCCAGAGATACACAGGCGTCGATGCGGTCGGGGGCGGCACCGTCGGCGCGCAGGTGGCGCAGTTCGACCTCCCAGGGCACGCTACACGTCCCGTGGGCGGTGATGCCGATCAGGTCGGGCAGCGCCTTGCTATGGCGCAGCCAGTTCATGCCGAGGCAGAAGGCGGTGGTCGGGCAAGGGGTGCGCTCAATCGTGAGCAGAAGCAACTCAGCCTCGCGTGCGACGGCAATCAGCAGGAGCACGCGGTCATCCGGACCAAGCTGATCGACGCTGCGCTGCGGGATCTCCATCAGGTGCGCGAGGGCGTCGGCCAGGGGGCGGGTGAGGGTGTCGCCGCAGACGATGGCGGTGAAGCTCCAGCGCAAGCTTTTGATCAGGGCGATCAGGCGCTGGAGGGTGGTGCCGACATCGGGGTAGGTGAAGTGAAAGTCCTGCACCTCGCACACGTGCAGGCCGTCGTCCTGCGCAGAGCCAAGGTAGACCACGCCCTCCTCAGCGTAGAGCTGATCCTTAACCGTGCTGAGGCTGCGGAACTCACGGTGGCGTTCGACGGTGTTGATATTGTCGAGCAGTTCCACCTGGGCTTGGGGGCTATTGGCCAGCAGCAGCGCACGCCCGAAGGCGATCATGGCTTCCTCGTAGCTGCGCATGCCCAGGTGGCACTTGCCGGTCAGGTTGTGGATCTCCCAGTCGCTGGGGTAGCTGCTCAAGGGCAGCGTGAGGTGGCTGAGGGCCGCGCGGTAGTCGCCGCGCGCATAGTGGATCAGCCCGATCTCGAAGTGGGTGGCTGAGTCGTTCGGGTCGAAGCCCAGGCAGTGGCCGAAGGTGGTCAGAGCCTCGTCGTAGCGCTCCAGTTCGACCTGGATATAGCCGAGGTTGAAGTAGGCTAGGAAGTCGCCGACGAGGCTGGCGACGGTATGGAATTCGTCGGCGGCCTTGGCGAGCAGCCCGCTCCGCTGGTAGTAGAAGCCGAGCGCATTGTGAGCCTCGGAGAGGTAGGGGTAGCTGGCGATGGCCTGTCGGTACGACTCGACAGCCTCTTTGATGCGGTTCGAGCGCTCGAAGGCGATGCCGCGCTGAAAGTGGCGCATGCCTGCTTCGCGGTTGTGCTGCTCTTCCTGCATCGTGCGTCTCTCCTAATGTTGCGGAATGGCGTAATGGATGGATAGGTGTTTTTGGGGAGCGGCTCTGTCTAGGGGCTGGCCTCAAGCGCCGCCCGTTGGGCGGCGATCAGCCTGCCGATGCCCTGGCCAGCCAGATCGAGCATGGCGTCGAGCTCTGCCCGGCTCACCGGCTGGCCCTCGGCGGTACCCTGTACCTCAACAAATGCACCGCTGTCAGTTTGAACGACATTGCAGTCGATATCGGCGTTGCTGTCCTCGCGGTAGTCGAGGTCGAGCAGCAGTTCGCCGCCGACCATGCCGACGCTCACGGCCGCCACGGCCCGCGTCACCGGGTTCTGGGCCAGCTTGCCGTCGGCCTGAAGCTTACGCAGGGCCAGGGACAGGGCCACGAAGCCCCCCGTGATCGCCGCCGTGCGGGTGCCGCCATCGGCCTGGATGACATCGCAGTCCACGGTGATCATACGCTCGCCGAGGGCCGTGAGGTTGATGGCGGCGCGCAGTGCGCGACCGATCAGGCGTTGGATCTCCTGGGTGCGCCCGCTGGCGCCCGCGCGCTCGCGCCGGGTGCGCGTGTGGGTCGAGCGGGGCAGCAGCGCATATTCGCCACTGACCCACCCGCGCCCCTGGCCGCGCAGCCAGCCCGGCACATGATCTTCAAGACTGGCCGTGCAGAGCACTCGTGTGTTGCCGCAGATGATCAGGGCCGAGCCCTCGGCGTAGGGCGCGTACCCTGGAATAATGTCAATTTGACGCAGCTCGCCGGGCTTACGCTCGTTATAGCGTACCATAATGTCTCCATCTGGCCGGGGAAATGTGCATATCATACCATAGACATGTCTTTATTACGCATGATACTGCCCAAATGGCAGGGCTGCTGCAAAGTCGCCTCCGACGGGGGGTTGGGGGTGGCAAAGCCACCCCCGAAAGATCTTTTTTTATTGGTTTTTGGCGGCGAAGCCGCCAAAAACCAATAAAAAGCTAGGTCTGGGGCGCAGCCCCAGCGACTTTGCACCAGCCCTGGCCCAAATGGTGAGGGCAGGTGCAATGTTACTGGGTCTGCGTCCGGGGGTGGCGAAGCCATCTCCAAACCCCCGCCGGAGGCGCTGAGTGAGGGCTGATGCAATGCCCCCTGGGGCTGTAGTTCAGACCACGCTTTTTGGTGATCTTTGGCGGCAAAGCTGCCGAAGATCACCAAGAAGCGATCTTTTGGGAGCGACGAATTCACCTCTCAAACCATCGCTGGAGGTGACGTTGCCGCAGCCATGAAAGCCACTATAATTGCGAACGCTACGAATGACATGTATGATACCATGGTGATCCGCACTTGGTCTATGCTACTTACTACCTATTGCAGGGCTGTTGCACCATCACGCGCCCGCCCGCTTACGCCCACGGCACAAGCGACCTGAGGACGTGGCACCAGCCCTGCTCCCTAGTGCCTATGTATGTGATCGGAACCGCCGGCCACGTCGATCACGGCAAGTCCACCCTGGTAAAAGCTCTGACCGGGATCGACCCCGACCGCTTGGCCGAAGAGCAGCGCCGCGAGATGACCATCGACCTTGGCTTCGCCTGGATGGCCCTGCCGAGCGGTCGCAGTGTGAGCCTGATCGATGTGCCCGGCCACGAGCGCTTTATTAAGAATATGCTCGCTGGCATCGGCGGGATCGATGCCGCCCTCCTGGTGATCGCCGCCGATGAGGCGATCATGCCTCAGACAACCGAACATCTCGCCATCCTCGACCTGCTCGGCGTCGCCCATGGTGTGGTGGCTCTCACCAAGGCCGACCTGGTGGACGCCGACTGGCTGGCCCTGGTGCGTGAGGATGTGGCGGCGCGGCTGGCGGGCAGCAGCCTGGCCGGTGCGCCGCTGGTGGCGGTCTCGGCCCGCAGCGGCCATGGCCTTGATGACCTGCGCACGGCCCTCGACCGTGTTCTCGATGCGACCCCGGCCCGTACCGGCGATGCGGGCACGCCACGCCTGCCGATTGACCGCGCCTTCACCATCGGAGGCTTTGGCACGGTGGTCACAGGCACCCTGATCGATGGCCCGCTGGCCGTGGGCCAGGAAGTCGAGATTCAGCCGGGCGGGCTGCGCGGGCGCATCCGAGGCATCCAGACGCACAAGCTGCGCGGCGAGGGTGCCCTGCCCGGTACGCGCGTGGCGGTGAACCTGGCCGGCATCCACCACAGCCAGATCCGCCGGGGCGATGTACTCAGCCTGCCCGCCGCCCACACGCCCACGGCGATGCTCGATCTGCGCCTGCGCGTGCTGGCCGATGCGCCGCAGCCGATCACGCAGAACGATGGCATGGATCTGTTTATCGGTGCCGCCGAGGTGCGCTGCCGGGTGACTCTGCTCGATGTCGAGTCTCTGGCCCCTGGGGCAACCGGCTGGGCGCAGCTACGCCTGGAGCGCCTGATCGTGGCCGCACGGGGCGACCGCTGTATCCTGCGGGTGGCCTCACCTAGCCTGACGGTGGCAGGCGGCACGGTGATCGACCCGCACCCGCCGCGCCACCGCCGCTTCCGCAGCGAGGTGTTGTCAGCCCTGGAGACTCTGGCCCGTGGCACTCCAGACGAGTTGCTGCTCCAGGCTCTCGGCGACGGGCCGCCCCGTGATTGGGCCGAGCTGATGCACGAACTGGGGCTGCCCGAGGCGCTGGCCGAGGACGCTCTGGCAAAACTGGTGGGCAGCGCGAAAGCGCTGCGGCTTGGGGATCGCCCTGGGCTGCATGTCGTCGCCCCCACCGGCTGGGCCAAGCTGGAGGAGCGCATGCTGCCGCCGCTGCGGGCCTTCCACCGGCGCTACCCGTTGCGCGAGGGCGTGCCGCGCGAGGAGTTGCGCCAGCGCCTGCGCCTGGGCCCGCGCGCCCTCGGCCCCTTCCTCGACATGGCCGCCCGCCGTGGGCTGATCGGCCAGAGCGAGACGTGCGTCTGGCTGGCTGGGCACCTGGCCATGCCCGATATCGCCGCCCGTCGCGATCTCGACGTGGCCCTGGCGGCCATGGCCCGCACGCCCTACAGCCCGCCCGCGCCTGCCCTCGACGGCGAGTTGCTGGCATGGGCGCTCGACCGCCGCATGCTCGTGCGGGTCGCCGCAGATGTCTATTTCCTGCCCGGCACCTACGACGAGTTGCTGGCCTGGGTGCGCGCTGTCATCGCCGCCGAGGGCGGGGTGAGCATCGGCCAGTTGCGCGACCGCTTCGGCAGTTCGCGCAAGTACGCACTGGCCTTCTTGGAACACCTCGACGCGCGCAAGATCACCCGCCGGGTCGGCGAGGGAAGAGTTCTATATTGAGCATTGCGTGCGGACACGCAGAGCTGAACATGAGTCGGCGTCGGTCGCCACTCAGCCTGATTAGGAGCGGCAGAGCTGATGCAACGTCGCCTCCGGCGGGGGTTTGCGGGTGGCAAACCTACCCCCGAGCGATCTTTTTTGGTAGGTTTTTGGCGGCTTCACCGCCAAAAACCTACCAAAAGCGAACGAAGTCTGGGGCGCAACCCCAAGGACGTTGCACATGCCCTGAGGCCCGCACCCAGCATAAATGCATAAATTGACACAGTGCCGCTGGATGGGGTACAGTGTTAGTA